>ERZ764778.3557-NODE-3557-length-12206-cov-3.207555_pt1 | contig 12206 bp, 8 predicted proteins | sample MGYA00374951_ERZ764778 | MGnify/ENA primary metagenome ERZ764778 (study PRJEB28918, sample SAMN05720193) | bioreactor metagenome | isolation source: Anaerobic biogas reactor | place: USA:Washington, USA | collected 2015-08-08 ...
AGGGGAGGTTCAAGCACCTGACCCCCGCTGGAGTGGCCGAGGTCCAGGCCCTCGTGGACAGGGAATACGAGGAGCTCGAGGCCAAGGTGGAGGCGGGCGGAAGGTGAACGTTTGGATAGACTATTGGCGAACAGCGGCAGGCTCCTGCTGTTGGGTAACGAGGCGATAGCGAGAGGTCTGATCGAGGCCGGAGTAGGCGTGGCTGCGACCTACCCGGGCACCCCCTCCTCGGAGGTCGGAGGTATCCTGGAGGACATCGCCGCCCCCGCAGGGATGTACTTCGAGTACTCCATCAACGAGAAGGTGGCGGTGGAGGTCGCAGGAGCGGCCGCAGCGTCGGGCGTGCGCTCCTTCGCCTTCATGAAGCACGTGGGGCTCAACGTCGCCAGCGATGCCTTCATGACGCTCTCGTACACGGGCGTGCGGGCCGGCATGGTCATCATGACCGCCGATGACCCCTCCTGCCATTCATCGCAGAACGAGCAGGACAATCGCTACTATGCCAAGCTGGGTCTCTACCCCATGCTCGAACCGTCCACGCCGGCGGAGGCCAGGGACATGCTGGTGGAGGCCTACCGCATCTCCGAGCTCCTGCAGGTCCCGGTGCTGTTCCGCACCACTACCCGGGTGAACCATGCGCGGGGGGCGGTGGAGCTCCACAAGGCCTTCACTCCCACGCGCAAGGGGAAGTTCGAGAAGGACCCCAAGCGTTTCGTCCCCGTGCCCGCCAACGCCCGCCTTCTGCGGGTCGAGCAGCTCAAGCGGATGGAACGGGCCCTCAGGATGTCCGAGGGCTCCACCCTCAACTTCATCACCGGCAGCTCCCGCATCGGTGTCGTGACCAGCGGGGTCACCTATACCTACGCCAAGGAGTGGCTGGAGGACGTGGAGATCCTGAAGCTGGGCTTCACCAACCCCGTGCCCGAGGATAAGGTACGCAAGTTCCTGGAGGGGAAGCAGAAGGTGGTCGTGCTGGAGGAGCTGGAGCCATACCTCGAGGACGAGGTGCGCAGGGTCGCCCAGCAGTACAACATCCACGTGGAGGTCCTGGGGAAGCACACCAAGCACCTCCCGCGGGCCTTCGAGTTCTCGCCCGACCTGATACTCTCGCTGTCATCGATACTGAAGGTGAAGGAGGAGAAGAAGCCCCTCCCGCTGCCGTCCATACAGCTACCCTCCCGCCCTCCGGTCCTGTGCGCGGGATGCCCCCACCGGGCCACATACTACGCGGTGAAGCGGGCCGTGGGTAAGGACGGCGCGATCTACTCATCGGACATCGGCTGCTACACTCTCGGTGTACAGCGGCCCATGCAAACAGAGGACTACGTGCTGTGCATGGGCGCTTCCGTAGGAGCGGCCGGCGGTTTCTCCGAGGCCACGGAGCAGAAGGTGGTGTCCTTCATAGGTGATTCCACCTTCTTCCACGCCGGTATACCGCCGCTGATCAATGCCGCGTTCAACAGGCACAAGTTCACCTTGGTTATACTTGACAACCGCACCACGGCCATGACCGGACACCAGCCCAACCCGGGCACCGGTAGGGAGTACGGGAGCGTGGAATCCCCCCCGATGCCCTTGGAGCCCCTGGTCCGGGCGTGCGGGGTGGAGTTCGTGCGCACCGTGGACCCTTACAACATCAAGGACACCATCGAGGCGATGAAGGAGGCGGTGAAGTATGACGGCCTCTCGGTCGTCATATCCAAACATGCCTGCCCCCTGCTCAAGACCAAGGAGGGCAAGCTCGTGCCCACACGGTACGAGATAAACAAGGAAAAGTGCGTCCGCTGCTACACCTGCGTCTCCCGGTTCTCCTGTCCCGCTTTGAGCAAGGAGGGTGGTCCGGTGAAGATCGACGCCTCCATGTGCATCGGCTGCGGAGGATGTGCACAAGTATGCCCCAAGCAGGCCATTGAGGTGGTAAGATGAAGTACAACATCCAGCTTGTTGGCGTAGGCGGCCAGGGCGTGCTGCTGGCGTCCGCGGTCCTGGGGAACGCGGCCGTGGTGGAGGGTTTGGAGGTGGCGATGTCGGAGGTGCACGGCATGGCCCAGCGCGGAGGAAGCGTGCAGTGCTCGGTCCGCATGGGGCGGGAGATCCTCAGTCCCCTCATACCTCTGGGGGGTGCGGACCTGCTCCTGGGATTTGAACCGGTGGAGACCTGCCGGTCCCTGAACATGATCAACGAGGACAGCCACATCGTCACCAACGTGACCCCGGTGGTCCCCATCAGCGTGTCCGCCGGCCAGGACAAGTACCCTCCCGTGGACGAGGTCCTGACGGCGATCAGGGACGTCAATCCTAACCTGATCGCGATGGACGCCACCGCCCTGGCGGTAAAGGCCGGGAAGGCCATAACCGCCAACTCCGTGCTTATCGGCGCCATCTCCGCCGTCAAGGGCTTCCCCCTATCCAAGGACAGGATGCTGGAGTCTCTCCTCGAGGTGGTCCCCGCGAAGGCGCGGGACATCAACGTCCGGGCGTTCGAGCTGGGCTACCAGGAGGCCAAGGGAGCAGAGCCCTGAAACCTTTTTCCTAATTCGTAGTAAATTTCCAGGGGAGAAGAAATCTCTCAACCTCCTCTTTCCCTTATTGATGGTTAAGGATCAATCTCAAATAATTCAACTCTCACCAGCGTTTCTTCATATTGTTTACCATGTTTGTTACCATATCTGATAAAAAAACATCTGGCTAATTATGATCAGTGAGTAGTCGCACTTGAGTTCCATTGAGATGGGATCTCTAATCGATCGGGGTCACGAGTTGCTTGTCATACCCGATGACCACCATGCCATACCCCCGAAGCATCTTGTCGAGCTCAGCATCCCCGGTGTCGACCCTGAGGGTCCGGGTCTCTCGCATCTTCAGAGGAGTGGCCAGTATCACAATGTTGCGCACGCCCACTTTTCTGATGACATCGGCCGAGATCTGCTGGCTCCCCCGGCCGAAGATGAACCCCTGGGCTCCAATGGGCGAGATCACGATCATGGCCGAAGGATACCTCTCCAGGGCGGCCAGTATTGCCTGCTGATCCACATCCTTGCCGATGAGACCGCCGTCCATCACCAGGTCCACTCCCAGTAGCGTCTTGTCAATGCCCATCTGCCTGCCCACCGTCTCTAATGTGGTCCCGGGACCTAGGATGTAGAGCACGCCAGGTTTGACACCCTCTACAAAGAACTTGGCGATCTCCCTCTTGTGCTCATCCTCATCACCACCGCCCAGAACCAGCTTGAAGGGCTGCATCAGGTTCGCATCGTCCGGGATCAGCATGTAACCGTAGAGGTAGGTGTTGATGCGCCCCCGACGCACCTCCTCCTCATTGATGTCCATCACCTCGGCCCGCCTCGAAGGGAGGCCTTCCACGCGGAACCTGCGGAGGAGCACCCCCGCGGCCTGCGGAGTGTTAGCGAAAACACCGGACTGCATCTTGACGCCGCTCGGTATGCCAATGACCGGTACCCTCTCCCCTACGACGTCCATTACGTCCCGGGCCGTACCGTCCCCTCCTGCGAACAGAAGGATGTCCACACCTTCACCGAGTATCTGGGAGCATGCCGTCAAGGTGTCGTGGTCGGTCGTCTCCTCAGGGGGGCAATAGGCGACGGAGAACTTAGCGTCACACCGGCGTAGGACGCCCTCCCCCATATTGCCACTGGCAGTGATGAACTCGTATCCCACGAGCTCTCCCGCGGCCCTGATCGCAGCGTATGTCCGCTCCTCTGCCTGGGGGTGCGCTCCTCTTTTGATGGCCTCCGCAAGCACCTCAGCGGTGTCCGTGCCTTTGAGGCCCACAGCTCCGCCCATGCCCGCGATGGGATTGATGACAAGTCCTACGCGCACGCCGATAAATCAGTTCGAACGATAATAAAGCGATGCCAAAAAGAAGGAATGGAGGGGGGCGAGGGGAGATTGCCCGCGCGCCCTTTCCCTCTCATCTTGATAGTAGCTGGGGATCTGCGGACGAGATGAAGCTTATCTCCACTGTCTTGTGAGCATCAAGGGTGGATATCATCTGCGTGACGGGGAGGGTGTTGGCATGGTTGACGATCTCCACCGAGGCCCTCTCGCGCATATAGGCGTCTACCTCCTCCCGTATAGGAGCGACGACGTCCTCGGAGATCTGGTGGGTCATGGAGTCGATCAACCCGTTGATAGACCGCTCCATGATGGCAAAGCTCTCGGTTATGGACACGTCCCCGGCGAGCTGCAGCAGGCGATCGTTCTCCAGGACGATGGTATGCTCAGCGACGTTGCGTAGCTTCCTGATGCCCTCCTTGGCGGTGTCCTGCCTCCCCCTCTCGTGGGAGAAGGGATTGATGGCGATGGCGAATGTGACCGCGTTCAGACCCTTGGCCACCTCGGCGACCACAGGCGCAGCTCCAGTGCCCGTTCCACCGCCCATTCCGGCGATGACGATAACGATGTCGCTGCCCTTCAGAACGCTTGCGAGATGAGATCTAGCCATGTCCGCGCACTGCTCTCCCACCTCAGGAAATCCCTTGGCGCCCTCGCCATGGGTAACGTCCTTGCCGATGAGGACCTTCTTGTGCGCCACGATATTGTCCAGCTTGGTCTCGTCGGTGTTGACCGCCACGGTCTCCACCTTCTTGTTGCTCCAGTAGATGCTGTTGACAACGTTGTTGCCAGCGCCCCCGCATCCGACCACGGAGATCTTTGGTTCGACAAGACCCTTGCTAAGGGTGGCCACGATCTGCTCTCTCTTTATATTCATCATCCCCACACTCCTTCCTGGACCATCGCAACAGGCGAGCCGACCGGTCTTGTTAGCACAAAACCGTGCATCCCATCCCTTCTGACGACCCCATCCCTAAGGTCTTCCGAGCCAGCCCTAACCAGGATATATCTGCACCGTGTTCATGAAGGCCTCAAGATCTGCCTGTAACATGGCCTCGCGTGCTTTGTCCGATGTGATATATACCTTTCTGACACAATCCAGGACCGCTTCTTCGGAGGAATTGTATAGCCCATTCCGTACCATTTTCACGATTGAATTGTGTATGAACGGGGGGACCCTGACCGAGATCACGTTCTCCTCTTGCTTTGTCTCCTCGGCGCTGGTCTTGTTGGTCCCCTCGATCTCATCTATGAACGCGCGAAAAGCTACCCTTGCTAGATTAGAGCGGTTCGAGTACTCCGGATGCCTCTCGATGAAATCGTCGAGAAGCTCTAGATCCTCGGTCTCCAAACGCAGTGATATCCTTTCTCCGTCCAAGGTCAGCCCACCTGTTTGCTCAGGATGTAAAAGGAAATGATATGTAAACTATTTAATGGTATGCCAAACGTATGCCAAAATATGACTACTTTATATCGAATTCGATACCCGTTAATAACGCTTAGCCAGACATTATTTTTTTACACCTTTCATATATATTTTTACAGCTTTTTTTACTTCTTGAGAATGGTCATTTACCTCTCTCGTAGGACGGCCGAACGGTGCGGGAAGCTCGCGGCACATCGGCAACATTGGTCTTACTCGATCAGAGGCAAACATGTCGGACACAGCTCTCCACCCCCTTGGTCTGAAGCATCAGGTGAATTCATTATTACCTATTAGATGGTTTACTCTCGAATAAAGGGCAAAAACAATCATCGCCAGCAAGAAGGTAATGTCAAGGGAATAGGTTGATGCGGAACGCCTTATAAACGAAATTATTCTGATGATTCATGTACCGGGGTAAAAAGTTGAACGTGAAAATAGAGCATGTTGCACGTCTGACAGGTTGTCGGCACGAAAGGGACATCCAAGCTTGGTCTCATTAGGAAATGATTATATCCACAACGCACCAAACACTATCACATAAGATAACAGTGGAGGCCCGACTGGATGAAGCCTTCAGTGCTCGTCACGATCCTAGTTTTGCTGTGCTCTTTAGTGTTACCATTGTTATTTGTTCCCGCTCAGATGAACGCTCTCAATCCCGGCGTTCCGGGGGCACCTAGAAACCTCGATGCCTCTGCATATGATGGATCGGTAACACTTACCTGGCAAGCTCCCGCTTCCCCGGGGGACAGCGAGATCACGGGATACAATGTATCAAGGAGCACTATCCAAGGGTCACTGGGGACCATCATACCATTGGGAAACGTGCTGACATACGGTGATTCACCACTTACCAACGGTGTAATCTATTATTACAGGGTTTGCGCGCTGAACGACCAGGGGGAGGGAGAATGGACCGGTGAGGTACCTGCCACCCCTGCGAAACTTGCGACCGTCCCTAACGCACCTGTTCTGAGCTCCGCGGACCCCAGCAACGGCCAGGTAACGCTGTCGTGGACAAAGCCGGACGATGGGGGAAATGCGATAACGGGGTACAAGGTGTACCGCGGAACAGAGGCCAACACGGAGACCTATCTGGATACGGTCGGTGACGTTGCGACATACACCGATATGACCGTTACCAACGGTCAGACATACTATTACCAGGTCACCGCTGTGAACGACATAGGTGAGAGCGCCAGGTCCAACCAGCTCACCGCAAGGCCAGTAGCACCGGTGGCCGCACCGGGTGCACCGGGCGACCTGCGGGCCACGGCCAGCGACGGGCGGATCGACCTATCCTGGGTGGCGCCGGCGGACAACGGCGGGAAGGCCATCACCGGTTACAAGATCTATCGTGGTACAAGCTCGACCTCCCTGGGATACCTGGCCACCACTGCAGGCACTACGTTCTCGGACAGCACTATAACCAGTGGCGTGCTCTACTACTACCAGGTCAGCGCGCTGAACCCTGATGAGGGGAACAGGAGCACCGTGATCTCCGCCATATTCACGGTCAGGCCGTCCACCCCCACGGACCTGACGGCAGCCGGTGGCAACGGTTTCATTACCTTGACCTGGTCGGCCCCAGGCAGTGATGGAGGCTCCCCGATAACCGAATACAAGGTTTACCGGGGGCTGAGCCATACGACCATGAGCCTGTGGAGCTCCACGAACGATACCTCCTTCACCGACCTGAACGTGGAGGAAGGTGTCAACTACACTTACGCGGTCTCCGCTGTTAACTCGGTCGGCGAGAGCGGACGCTCGTCCACGGTCTCCGCCAGCTCCTTCAGCGTGCTCTCGGCACCCTCCGTCCCCCAGGACCTCATGGCCTCGGTGAATGATGGGAACGTGCTCCTCAACTGGACAGCACCGGCCGCCGACGGCGGTTCTCCTGTCACGGGATATAATGTGTTCCGAGGGGTCAGCTCCGAGGTCCTCATCCCCTTCGCCAATACCACCGATCCTTGGTACCTTGACACCACTACCGTCAAGGGGATGACATACTACTATGCCATCACTGCCATGAACTCCCTGGGGGAGAGCGCCCGCAGCAGTGAGCTGAACGTGACCATATCTCCATACTCCATTCCCTCCGAGCCCCTGGACCTCACGGCCCGGGCGGAGAACGGGATGATAATGCTCACATGGAGCGCTCCCAGTCAATCCGGCGGATCGGCCATCACCAAGTACATGATATTCCGGGGTACCTCTCCTGAGACCCTCGCCTACATCACCTTGGTGACCACTCTCTCGTATCAGGATACTGGCCGCTCGCCCGGAACGACCTACTACTACTCCATCGTGGCGATAAACGAGGCGGGAACAGGCCCCTCCGCCCCCGTCGTCAGCGCTCTCTTGCCCGGGCCATCATTGATAGGCTCCGGCGCGGAGATCCTCACCATTGCAGGGATATCCCTCGTGGGAGCCACGGGCATCGTGCTGCTGGTGCGCAGGAACAGAGGGTCCCAGAAGAAGGGCATGTGAGACGATCTAACTTATAGGGAGCGGCAGCTCACCGGATGCTGCTTCTCCGGCGCCGCCATAGGTACAGCCCTCCACCACCGGCCAGCGTCAAGGCGACCACCCCTATGAACACCATCTCCATCGGAATGTCGGAGCCATACTGGGAGGTGGGGTCGGGTGGTTGGTAGGCAACAGAGATGGCTTGAGAGTTGGTCTTGCCCGATGCGTACTGGACAGTGATGGTGATGTTGTTGACCCCCGAGGACAGCTTCACATCCGGTATGTCCCACACTGCAGTACCGGAAGCGACGCCTGAACCACCCCTGTCGTTGATCCAGGTCACGCTCACCACCGTGGAGCTGTCAAGGATGGATCCCGCCAGATCCACCGTGGGGTTCTCCGCGGTGTACTGCGACCCTGAGAGCGGGGAGCCTTCCACCACTATGGTCGTAGCGTTCGCCGTTGCCGTGCGGAACGTCACCTCGATCTCCGAGGGCATTCCATTGCCCGCAGCATCCATCGCCCCACCCTGCAACCTGACCGCGTAGGTGGCGTTCTGCTGGAGCATCGCTGAGGGGACGAAGGAACATAGGGTGCTCCCATCGCTCCACACCAGATAACCAGATATCCGGAGGCCGGACGATGAGCTCACCGTGAGCGCCTCGTCCACCGATGCCTGGTCCATCGGTTCATCGAACACCAGGTCTATTGATGAGGCAGGATCGACGTCCGCCTCTCCATCGGCGGGCCTCATCCCCATCAGGGATGGGGGCATGGTGTCCAGGGAGAACGTCTGTATGCGGTCGTTCAGGTAATCACCGACGTACACGTGACCGGTCGAGTCCACGGCGATCCCCGTGGGGCTCCTGAACTGCCCCGCTTCGTGGCCATAATGACCCCACATGGTCATCGGCTCTCCACTGGAGTCCAGCTTCTGCACTCGGTTATTGCGGTAATCGGTCACGTAGATGTTCCCATCTTTGTCGAGCGCTATGCCTGCAGGACCATTGAACTCTGCCCCACCGGCCCCTTGGCGTCCGAACAATTCGAGGATATTCCCCTCGGCATCCAGCTTCACTATCTGGTTCGCGAAGTAATCGGTGATGAACACGCTGCCTGAGGCATCAACTGCCACCCCCCAAGGGCACTGGAGCCAGCTCCCATTGTCGTCCCTCCACACGGAGACGACAGCTCCCTGGCCGTCGAACTTATAGATGCAGTTGTTCTGATGGTCGGTGGCATAGACGTTGCCTGCCGTATCCACGGCCACACCAGAAGGACGAGCGGAGCTGTCCCCCCTGTCCATCACGTACGCGGTCAGGAAGGCACCCCTGTCCGTGAACCTCTGGACCCGGTTGGAGTCGGCCACGTAGACGTTCCCGGTCGAGTCCACGGCGATCCCCCAAGGCGCGTCCAACTTTCCATCCCCATCGCCGCTGACCCCCCAGTCGTCGATATACCTGCCGCTGCCATCGAATACCTGGATGCGGTCGTTCTTCGAGTCCGCCACGAACACGTTCCCAGCGGTGTCCACGGCCAGGCCGGTGGGCCCGTGCAGCCACTTCTCACCGCCACCCTTGCTTCCCCACCGCATCAAGGGTGTGCCATCATCATCGAACTTCTGCATGCGGTGGTTCCAGGTATCGGCCACGTACACATTTCCCGCACTGTCGACCGCCACCGAGCCCGGCCGGTTGAGCTCGCCCCCGGCCGGCCCCCCGAACGTCCTGACAAGCTCCCCGCTATCGTTCAGGGCCAGCACCCTGTTGTTGTGGGTATCGGCCAGGTATACGTTCCCGGAACTGTCCACGGTCACCCCCTGGGGGCCCCAGAGCTGGGATTCGTTGAAGCTCGAGCTACCCCAAGCCGACAACAAGGTCCCGTTGGCATCGAACTTGGTGGCAAGCTCGAAGCTGAGGTCGGTCACGTATACATTACCGGCAGGATCCACGGCCACCCCCGTGGGGTACTCGTCCATCCCTCCCCGGCCCCAGCCGCTCCACTGAGCGATGTAGCTGCCGTTGGCATCGAACTTCTGGATGCGGTGGTTCCAGGTATCGGCGACGTACACGTTCCCGGAGGTGTCAACGGCGACGCCCCAAGGCCCGTTGAACTCTCCGTCCCCGACACCTATGCCCCCCCATGAGGCCACCAGGTCCCCGCTCCTGGTGAACTTCTGGACCCGGTTGGCGTCGGTCACGTACACGTGACCGGTCGAGTCCACGGCGATCCCCACCGGGCCGTTGAGCTCCCCCTCCTCCGACCCCTGGCGTCCCCATATGGTCATGAGGGCCCCGCTTCCATCAAAGATCTGGATGCGGTTGTTGCTCGAATCGACGACATACACATATCCCCAGACGTCGACCGTCACGCCGGTAGGCCTGTTGAACTGAGTCTCCCCGGAGAACCATACGCCATCTGCCTGATAACCCTCCCTGGCCTCTGCGGTCGAGGGGAGGGTGCAGAAGACGGTCAAGGACAGGAGAGCGATGACAATTACTGCCGTCACCCTTTTCAGACCGATCCCCCCGCTCCCAGGAGGAGACTACCAGGAGATGAGAAGCTGTCGCTCATGGGCCTAAGGGAAAAATATTCCAGCCGGAGGTCCATATAGGTTTGCTTTATCTCTCCCTGAGGACTTGTACGACAAGCCCTCGGGCGCCGGTCTCCTCTGTCAGTTCCATGTGTGAGCGCAGTCTTTCTGTGCGGAACGGGCCGTCGAACATCGGCTCTGAAAACCTCTAGAACGCCCGTTAAAAAACCCATTTATATGATTACGATGTTCCTGGCCGATAGGTTAGTCATATGTCGAGCTGGACCGCGGAGATAGAGGCCAAGTGGCAGCAACGCTGGTATGAGGCCGGGATATTCGAGGCGAATAGGGATGATAGGCCCAAGTTCATGATGATCTTCGCCTACCCGGGGTTGACCGGCTACCTCCACGTCGGCCATATGCGCGGTTACACATATGTGGATGCGATCACGCGTTACAAGAGGATGTGCGGGTTCAACGTCCTGTTCCCTGTGGGCACCCACGCCACCGGCAATGGGGCCATATCGCTTGCCAAGAGGATCCGGGAGAAGGACCAGAAGACACTCGACTACCTTCTGGCCAACGGCTGCCCGCCTGAGAAGCTCGCTGAGCTGACCGAGCCTCAGAAGGTGGTGGACTTCTTCAACCAGGTATATGTGAACCAGTACTGGAAGAGGTTCGGCTTCCTGGCTGATTGGCGCCGCTTCACCTCCACTACCAACCCCGATTACGGCCAGTTCATCCAGTGGCAGTTCCGAAAGCTGCATGACAAAGGTCTTCTCATTCAGAAACCCTACTTCGCCCCCGCCTGCGTGGAGTGTGGACCGGTGGCGGTGGACGCCTCCGAGACCGACCTGTCCAAGGGGGGCAGCGCCGAGACCAACGAGTATACGCTGCTGAAGTTCCGGTGCGGGAACCTCTTACTGGTGGCCGCTACCTTGAGGCCGGAGACGGTGTACGGACAAACCAACTTCTGGGTCAATCCCGATGTCGAGTATGTCAAGGTGAGGCGGAAGGGCGAACTGTGGGTGATCAGCCAGCCGTCCTACGACAAGATGCGCTACCAGAAGGACGATCTGGAGATCGAGGGAACGATCCCTGGCACCGAGCTAATAGGAAGGACGTGCGTGGCACCGGTCATACACCGCGAGGTGCCCGTACTGCCCGCCTCGTTCTGCAAGCCGGATGTAGGCACCGGCCTGGTGACCAGCGTCCCCTCGGACGCACCCGACGATTGGATCTCCCTCAAGCTCCTGCAGGAGGACGAGGAAGCCTTGTCCAAGTACGGCCTGGATCCTCAGATGGTCCGCTCCATCGAACCCATCCCCATCATCGAGACCAAGGGCTACGGACCCCTCCCGGCGGTGGAGTTGATAGAAAAGATGGGCATAACCGAGGCCGGGGACCCCCGGCTGGACGAGGCCAAGAAGGCCATCTACAAGGACGGCTTCCACACTGGACGTATGAGCTCAAATGCGGGTCAGTTCTCGGGGATGAAGGTCGAGGAGGCCAAGGAGCTCATAAAGCAGATGATGATCGAGAGCGGGGAGGCCGAGCTGTTCTACGACCTGTCGGAGGAGGTGGTCTGCCGCTGCGGTCGCCCTGTCGTCATTCGCAAGGTCCCTGATCAGTGGTTCATCGACTATGCGAACCCCTCGCTTACAGAGGACAGCAAGCGGCACGCCAAGAGCATGCAGATACTCCCCCAGGACTACTACGTCAATATCCAAGGGGTGCTCGACTGGTTCCGCGAGCGGGCCTGCGTCCGCCAGGGTAACTGGCTGGGAACAAGGTTCCCGTATGACGACAAGTGGATCATCGAGGCCATCTCCGACTCCACCCTCTACCCCATCTATTACCTGGTGTCCCAATACTACAACTCCGGGCAGCTCCCCCTGTCCTCCATGACGGAGGAGTTCTTCG
>ERZ764778.3558-NODE-3558-length-12205-cov-3.681728_pt1 | contig 12205 bp, 6 predicted proteins | sample MGYA00374951_ERZ764778 | MGnify/ENA primary metagenome ERZ764778 (study PRJEB28918, sample SAMN05720193) | bioreactor metagenome | isolation source: Anaerobic biogas reactor | place: USA:Washington, USA | collected 2015-08-08 ...
CACCGCTGAAGTATACACGCCCCTGCTGACCCTCTCAGCCGACTGCCCGCTCGTCCTGATCTACGACCCGCGCCGGCACGCGATCGCCAATGTCCACGCCTCATGGCGGGCTTTGGCTGATCGGATTTTGACCAACGCGGTTGGCCTCATGTCCGAGCGATTCGGCTGCCAATCTGCCGATCTGGTTGCCGCGGTAGGGCCCTCCGCCGGTCCGTGCTGCTACCAGGTCGGCGACGACTTGGTTCAGCAGCTTCCCGACGACCTGCGCCCGTTCGCCTCGTCCGAACCGCGACGTTTCGACCTCTGGAACGCCTGCCGCCGTCAGCTCACCGGCGCGGGCCTGTCCGACGCCAACATCCAGACCATCGACCTGTGCACCATCTGCGACGACCGTTTCTTCTCCTATCGCCGCCAGGGCTCGGATACTGGCCGTTTCGCTCTCCTGGCCGCACTTGGACGCTGATTGAAGTGATGTGATAGGCAGGCCCGCGTCATACCGCGGAGGTCAACCGTCTTGACGATTTGCCCTGTCGCTTCCGAAACCGCGGCCCGCTTCCCCCTCAAGCAGCACCTGCATCTTCTCCATCGCCTTGGCCTCGATCTGGCGGACCCGCTCCTTCGAGACCCCCAGCGTCTTGCCCAATTCAGCCAAACTCATAGGCTCGCCCTTGCGATCCAGGCTGAAGCGGCTGGTCAGAATGCTCTTCTCACGAGCGTCGAGTTGGTCGAGCGCCCGCTGCACGGCGCGGCTGCGGTGAAAAGCCGCCTCCTCATCCACTTCCGCCGCCTCGGGCATCAGCCCTTCAAATCCCTCATCCGAATACGAAACCAGACCCTTGATCTGCCGGCCCTCCTCCGGCACCACTCGGGCGAAGTGCTTCATGATCGCCCACGACGCATAGGTGCTGAACTTGTACCCTCTGGTGTAGTCGAACTTCTCGACCGCCTTCAACAGCGGCATCATGCCTTCGCTCGCCAACTCGTCCAGGGTGATCCCGTTCTGGATGTGACGTCGGGCGATGTCGATCACCAGGGCCTGGTTGGCCACCACCAGCCGCCGGTTCAGCGCCCGGCTCTGCCGCTCCAGGTCGTCCAACTCGTCCAGCACCTCAGCCGGCACCGCCTTCTGTCCCTGATACAGCCGGATTACCTCCGACTGACGCCATTTGCTGAAGTTGTAGGCCCGAAACAGCGATCGTTCCTGACGGGCCGATAGCACCTCGCCCCGCCGGTGGGGCTCCTGAGTGTCAATCTGCTCTTCAACCGCTCCGAAGATCGTCTCGCCCGCCCCCGGTACGTCAAACTCGGGACTGTACATGTAATCGATCGACCGGCCAAACCAGTAGGCCTGTCTTGCCTCGTGGACGATCCGGTAGACGCTCGATTCGCTGCGGCCGTGGATGTGGGCAAGCTGCTGGACTGGAATGCCTCGCAAAAACATCTGCCAGATCCGGTCCCTGTCGTCCTGGCTGATGGGCCGTCTGGCTGGAAATATCCTCTGGTCGGGCTCCGCCGTGGCCTCGTGCCGCTTGAGGATGTACCGGATCGTCTCGGGCGCCCGGCCCATCCGCTCGGCCAGACGACGCTCGATCTGGTGCCGGCTCAGCCGTTCCTCAACAAACAGCCGCCTCGCCTCGTGAACCACCCGGCGACGCTGACCGACGGTCAGCCGCGAAAACGCCGCCGCCCGTGACACCAGTTTCTCGTGCCGCCCAATAAACCACTCCCACGTGCCTCGCAGGATCACCCTGACCTTCCGGCCATCGCCTCCGCTGACCATCCGCTGGGCCAGGCCGAATCTCGACCACCGCTGCAGCGTCTTGACTGAGACATCCGTTTCCCCAGCCAGCGCATCGACCGCCATCGCCTCTTCCGGAAGCTGATCGGCTCCGACAATCGCCTGCTCGCTGACCTCCCGGATGAACCGGGCCAGATCCGCCAGCAGTGCCTCGCCTTTCATCGTCTGAGCCGGCAGTCCCTTCGGGCGATACTCGGTGATCTTAAAGCACACGAAATCGGCTGGGTACTCCCTGGTCGGGTCGACCAGACGGGCAAGCCGCTCCGCCCGGTAGCTCTGCTCCAACAGGGCCTGCGGTGGGGCGAAACGCAACTGCCGCACGAGGGGCCCCATGACGTCGTATCGGGCTTCGTTTAGCACCACTCTAGCCATAACTGTCTACTCCTACGAGTATTATCGAATGTTTCGAGCAGGTTTGTCAAGGGGTTACTGTTAGGTAAATGTCTCAATCATGTAATGGCATAAAGTTCTGATAGGCAATTGGTTATGAGAAAAGTGCGGCAGGGCAACGAAGGCGGGATTATCGGACTTTCACAAAGAGAATCCGCGTTCGGAGGAGGAGAATGGCTAGGAAGCCTGGCCGTTGATGGTCACCACTGAGTTCAGCGTGCCGAATGGATTGAGCGTCTGGGCCTCGCCCTCGGCGTCATTCCAGAATATGCCATCGGCGTAGAACTTGTACTCGTACCGGCCGGGAGCAAGGTTCTTGACCTTCTGAAACGATCCGTCCGGTAACGGCTTCATCGGGTCCGAGTTGATGTCCCAGCCGTTGAAATCGCCGATCAGCGAGGCGTATTGGACGTGCGCGCCAGGCGAGAAGATGAAAGTAATGCGCTTTCCCGATTTATGCACCATATGCGTTTTCCCGATCCAAGTAATTCATATGAGTCTTGGGGAAAAACCATCCGGCAAAGGTCAATGAGTGGGATTTTATCGCAATTTCGAGAAATCGCAATGCATAAACCCCCGCTCGCTTCGTCGTATCTATCGGAGATCATGTGTTGTGAGCCAGGATCCTGATGGAATGATGTCGTTTAATATAAGGAATAGTGAGATTCGCCTTGACCGGATAGTAGGGCGGCAGTATAGTCTTCACCCGTACAGGCTGCGTGGGAATTCCAGAAAATCCATCTAAACTCAGTAAAGGGAGTTCATAAATGTCAATGCAACTTGATGGACGTTTCTTCAGTGTTGTACTGGCCTCAGCAATCCTATTGGCTGGTGTTGCCGTTGCCCAGGAAGCTGCCCCGACCGCGCCGCAGGCCGCCCTGTCGAATCCGCTCTCCTTGGTGCCTGCCGACGCCTGGTTGGTTGTGGTCATTGACGACGTTTCGAAGATCAGCACCCAGGTCGATGCCTACGCCAAGGCTCTGAACAAGGAGCCGCTGAACATCGAATCTGAGTGGGTCAAGCGGCTCGGCATGGGGGCGGGGATCGCCGCCGATCAGCCGACGATTCTCGTGGTCATGAACCGTACGGTCTTCGGCGATCAGCCGCTGGCGGTACTGCTGCCCATCAAGGATTACCAAGCCGTCTCCAACATGGTCCAGGCCAAGCCGACCGAGACACCCGGCATCATGACCGGCGAGAATCCCGAGTTCAAAAAGCTGTTCTTCGCCAGGAAGGGCGGCTATCTGCTGGCCGCTCCGACCGAGGAACTGGTCAAGTCGGTCCTGACGAGCAAGCAGGACCTTGCCTCGGTGCTCGGCAAGGACTCCGCTTCGCTCCTGGACAAAAGCGACATTTACTTCCGCACTAATCTGCCGCCGATCAGCGAGATGATCAAGCCGTACCTGATGCTCGCCACCATGATGGGGCCGGGCATGATGGGGATGCCGGGCGGAATGGGGCCGGGCGGCGAACCGCCGATGGACCAGGCGGGCATGCCGCAAAACCCGCAGGTCCAGGCCATGCAGGCGATGAGCAAAATGGTCACCGGCCTGGCCGACCTGCTTGACCAGGCGACCAGCTACGAGGTGGGCTTCTCTCTCGAACCGCAGACCATCTCCGTTACCTACCTGATGGGGTTCAAACCGGGCACGGAAATCGCCGCCATGATCGCCGAGCAGAAACCCACCGAGACCACCGAACTCAAGGGGCTGCCGGCCAAGGACTTCTTCTTCGCGATGGGTTACCGCTGGGAACCGAAGCTCATCAAGTTCTACAACGCCATGTTCGAAATGAGCGGCGCGATGGGCCTTCCGCCGGAACTGGCCCAGCAGTACGTCCAGTTGAGCAAAGACAGTTTCCTGATGGCCAAGGGCGTGGCCGCGATGGTCTCAATGAAAATGCCTTCGCCGGGAACGGGCATGCTGGGCGTGGATTGGGTCGTCGAAACTGCCGACGCCGGCCAGTACATCGAAAAGATGCGGCAGGCGGTCGGACTGATGGCCCAGGCTAAGATCCCGGGGCCCGACGGTCAGATGATTACGCCGAACGTACGCTATGAGCAGAACGTGGCCACCGTCGGCGGTGTTCCGGTCGATCGTTACGTGATGGATCTCAACTCGCTCATGGCCATGCCGGGCGCCGACCCGCAGATGGCCCAGCAGATCAACATGTTCCTGGGCATGGCCTTCGGCGCCGCCAATGGGCAGATCGCCACCCGCATCGCCAAGGTCTCCGACAACCTCGTGGTGCTCGACATTGGAGGCGATGACGCCTCCTTACAGCAGCTGATCGAAGCCGCCAAGAGCGGCTCGACCGCCGTGGCCCAGATGCCCAAGGTCCAGCAGGCCCGCAAGCAGCTCTTCGACAAGCAGCTCGCAGTCGGCTATCTTGATCTGGGCAAGATCATCAACATGATCGCCGGGTTCCAGCAGATGATGGTCATGATGGGCGGCCAGGCGGGCACCGAGACCGCTCCGGCCCCGCAGGGCGAGATGCCGCTGATCGCCTTCGCCAAGACGGTCACCGACACCATGGTCCAAGGTCGGCTTGTGGTGCCTATGGAGGTCATTCAGCAGATCGTTCCGCTCGCCGAGTCCGCCGCGGCGGCGGCTGAGGGAATGATGGGAGGCCCGGGCGCCGGCGGTCCAGTCGAACCGGTTGAGCCGGACGCTGGTCAGTAGGCCTGCGGTTCAAGACATTCCATCGTGCCCGGAGCCGCCATGTTCCGGGCACGTTTCGTTTTTGCCGAGGACGGCCCGGCCTACCACGCGCCGCCGTTGATGTCCAGAATCGCCCCGTTGATGAAGCCGTCGTACTCGCTGGCCAGAAACACGATCGCCCGGGCGATGTCCTCCGGTCGGCCCGCCTGCTTAAGCGGAATGCCGTCGATGATCTTCTCCTGCATCGGCTTGGGCGTGTGAGCGCTATGGAAGTGGGTGCCCAGGACCAGCCCCGGCGCGACCGCGTTGACCCGGATGCCCTCCGGCCCCAGCTCCCGGGCCATGCCGCGGGTCATCGTGATCACCGCGCCCTTCGACGTGGAGTAGGCGATCGAGCCCAGCCCCGCCCCGGTCCGGCCCGCCAGGGACGACATGTTAACCACGCTGGCCCCGCCCTGTTTGGCCGATTGGCGAAGATAGGGGAGGGCGGCCCGCGTCACCATCGCGGCGCTGTCGACGTTCAGTTCCATCACGTAGCGGAAGAACTCGCGGTCCATCTCGTCCATGACCTTACGGCCGACGATGTCACCGGCATTGTTGATCAGGCAATCGATCCCGCCCGCCCAGCCGGCGAACTCTTTGACCAGCTTGCCGGCCTCGTCCGGCTTGGTCAGATCGGCTTGGAATATCTCAGCCTTGATCTTCCGCCCGGACAGTTCCTCCTTGAGCTCTCGTGCCGGACCATCCGACCGGCAGTAGTGAATACCGATCACCGCCTGTCGCTCGGCCAATTCGAGCACCGTGGCCCGCCCGATCCCCGCCGCCCCGCCCGTCACCAGCACCCGCCTGTCCGCCAACTTCTCCGCCACGTCGCTCTCCTTGAATCTCGCTTGCTCCTATCCGTTCTGCCAATCCGAACTTAGCCGCTGGGCCCGCGACGTGCGAGAGTTTTCTTCGCTGTTTCACTCCGGAAGGGGATTGACTGGTCGGAAATCGGTTGGTATGCTTAATATCGGAACGTTACGAAACTCGTATCGATACGAAGTAGTCTAAGCAATTGCTATGTAGAGGGTTAAGTGCCAATGGCGACTCTGCGTGAGATTGCCGAGGAGGCGGGAGTATCGATTGATACCGTCTCTCGCGTCCTGAACGGCAAGAACAAGGAAGTCTGGCGAAGCTCGGCCCGGCGGGCGGCTGAGATCCGCCGGATCGCCAAACGTCTCGGCTTCCGGCCCAATGCCGCCGCCCGGGCCGTCCGAAGGGGGCGTTTCCTGCGTATCGCCTGTGTGGTCACCCGCTTCGGTCCCAAGGAAACGACCACTCACCCGAACATCCTGAGCTACCTGACCACAGCCGCCGATGAGTTGGCGGAGCGGAACTATTCGCTGGTCGTTGAGCCGTTCCATCTGCAAGACCCGTCGGGCGAGTTCATCGAGCCGCCCCGTCTCTTCTCGGAACTGGCGGTGGATGGGATTCTCGGAGTGGCGGGGTCGGGGTTTGTGCCTCGCCACGTGGATCAGCGACTGGCCGAGATGCGGGTCCCGCTGGTCTGGGTCAACCGAAACCCCGAGCCGGATCTCCCATGTGTTGTGCCGGATGAGCGGGTCGGCGGACGAGAGCTCACCAGGCACCTGGTCGCCATGGGACATCGACGAATCGCCTACGTGGGGCCGGATTCGGGGCACCTGTCGGCCACGGGCCGGTACGAGGGGTTCCTCGCCGCCGTTCGCGAAGCGGGACTGGACGAGTCGAACGTGATTCTGACCAACCGATTGGTTCCGGTCACGACGAGCGCGACGCGGCTCTTCGATCCGCAGCCGGCGGTGACGGCCGTGGTCTGCTACGACCGAACCATCCGCGACATCATCATGTTTATCGCGGCGGGGAGGGGACTCCGAGTGCCGACGGACCTGTCCGTTGCTCACAGCGCGTCAGCCTGGGAACTCAGCACCTACTACGAGCACCCGATGACCTCAGTCGAGATTCCCGAAACCCTCATGGCCGCCAAAGCGGTAGAAATCCTGCTGGACATGATCGCTGGTCATCCGGCGCCGGACCGCATCGAACCGATCCCTGGACGGCTGATCCCCGGCGAGACGGCGGTCCCGCCGTCGGTGTCCCAAGAAAGGAGACACGATCCATGAGGATCGCAAAACCAAAGGCTCACGGACGATACGTTCCTTCGGGGTGCGCAGCCGGCCACAGGTCGGCGGGATTCACCCTCATCGAGCTCCTGGTCGTCGTGGCCATCATCGCCGTGCTGGTCGCCATACTGCTGCCCGCGCTGCAGAGCGCGCGGGAAAGCGCAAGAGGAATCCAGTGCATGGCCAATCTTCGGTTCTGGAGCCTGGAGATGCTCAAGTACAACCAGGAGGCCAACGAGTACTTCTACCGCTACCGGGATTTCGTTCAGTACCCCTGGAATCCACCCGGAGTCATGGACTGGGGTTCGTGGTACGTCGAGCACTACGGCTACTACACGCAGTGGGATCTGCACCTGCCGATGCTCAAGTGCCCGACGGTTCGCAGACCGGCCAACACCTACTGGGATATGTCCATCGACTACGGCCTCAACGCCTGGCTGGGATACGCCGGGTCGCCGATGTGGTCCAGATACGAATACGTCAGGACTCACCAGGTGGAACAGCCGGACATGTGCGCCACGTTCGCCGACATTCCCGGACCTGATCCGGCCTACTATCAAGAGGACATGATCAACAAGGTCCGCACCTTCTTTGTCTTCGATACCAGCAGCTCCAACGGCATCATGTTTCCCGCCTATCGCCACAACCATAGGGCGAATTTCTTCTTCGTGGATGGCCACGGGCAATCCTACGACGTGGGCATTCAGCCGCTCTATTCGAGAGATGGACTGTGGAACTGGGCCGGTCCGATGGCGCTGCCGTTCGGACGAAGCTTATGGTGACAAAGCGTGACTCGGGATCCTGTTTTTCTGCGTTGACGGATGAAGGTAAACGGAAGAAGAGGTTGTTGGTGAGGTCTCCCATGGCTAGAACTTTCGGTTGTGCTATGGCCGCATGGTTTGTGGTTTGCGGCTGGTGTTCGCCGGCGTCCGGAGAAACGCCGGAAGAAGCGATCTGGCGGGCGCAGACTCCCACGGAGATCGCGGAATGTGCGGATCAAATCAAGGCATGGCGAGCCCGTGACCGGAACCCGAGCTTTCCGTTCAACGCCGACCAACTTCATGCAGGGGTTGGAGTCATTCCCACCGACCCGGATAGCGGCATCGGCGGGTGCCGTCTGACGATTAGCAACTGGACGGGCCAGCCGGTGCAGATGGAGATGCAGGGCGTCTTGATGGATCACTACGGCAAGATGCTCGAAGAATTCTCGGGCCGCCTCGAACTGGCCAAAGACCAAGCCGAAACAAAAGTCTTCACCTTTCCCGTCACGTCGCCCAAGCGGCATCGGCTCACTGTGACCTTCACCGATCCCGCGACGGGCACGCAGCGGGAGATGCGGTTCTTTCCGCAGTTGGACTGCGTTTCCGGTTTGCGGAAAGAAATGAGTCTGAACGGTTCATGGAAGACGCTGGCCACGGAAAAACCGGACTACCCGCCGGCCGAAAAGGAAGGCTGGAAGGACATCACCGTTCCTCAGCCCTTCGGAATGGCTTTTGACCGGTATCTCTGGTTCTCCAGGACGTTTTCCGTTCCGCCGGCCATGCAGGGGTCGCGTCTGGCCTTGCGATTCGAGGCGATCGGCCTCAACGCGACCGTGTTCGTCAACGGCCGGAGCGTTGGCGAAAGCGCCGACTCCTTTGTTCCGTTCGAGATGGATGTCACGGATGCGGTGAAAATCGACGGCGAAAACGTGGTCATGGTCCGCGTCTCGAGGGCGAAACGGGACGGGAAAGACGGCAAGGGCCAGGCCCTTCAGCCATACGCCGTCAGCGAAGGTACGGGATGCTACGACGTCCGCCTGTACGCGCGACCCGAGGTATTCATCTTGGACCGGTTCGTCCGAACCAGCGTTCGGGAAAAGAGCATTGCGGTGACCACGTGGATCACCAACGGCTCTTCCTCTCCAGTCGAAGTCGAGCTGCGGACGACGGTCATGGATGATGACCGGCCCGCCAAGACCCTCAAGCCGTCGAAGGTCGTGATCCAGCCGGGCGAAACGAAGACGGTGGACGCCGAAGAGCCGTGGGCGGACCCGCATCTCTGGTGGCCGCACGATCCATTTCTCTATCGCCTGCGAAGTGAACTGGCCGTCGCGGGAACCGTATCGGATCGGGCGGACCTGCGATTCGGATTTCGGGAAATCTGGTGCCAGGGACCCGTCCTGAAACTAAACGGGAAGGATGCCTGGCTTCGCCGATACAGCGAAATCGTTCGATGGTGCGGCGCGGTCGTTCCGGAGAAAATGGGCCTCCTGTTCTCCGACCTGCTGAACAAGGAATACAACTCGCTGCGATTCCACATGGAGCCGCCGCCGGAGTACTGCGTGGACATCGCCGACGAAATGGGCATGTTGGTGGTGATCGAAGGAGGTTTGTACAACAACGTCAGAGATTTCGCCATGGAGAACGAGACGTACTGGCAAAACGTCAAGACGCATCTTCAGGGCCTGGCGACGCTCTACCGCAACCACCCGTCGGTCATCATGTACAGCCCCGAAAACGAATGGGCGTATATCAACATCTCCGGCATCTACCCCGCCCTCTTTCCCGAGCATTTTCCGGATATGAGTCGGGACATCAAGGCGGTGGACCCGACCCGTCCGTTGTGTTACGATTCCGACGATGACGCGGCCGGGACGGCCGATACCCGCGGCCTGCACTATCCGCAGGACTGGGACGCCCGGTGGCCTCTGCCGAACCATGCGTTCTTCAACCTGGGCGACAAGCCGGTGATCCTCGGCGAATTCATGATGTCCGAGGGCATGGTCGGCCGGCAGCACGTCCAGATCGTCGGCGACCGCGGCCTGATGCCGCCGGTGTGTTCGGGCGTCAAAGCCTACAACGTCGGCCAGGACAACCACAACCCGTACATGCGAAAAACCGTTGCCATGTTCTGTGACGCCTATCGGCTTCACGGCGTGGCCGGGATGAACCCGTGGTTCTTCCGCGAGGAGACTTGGGGTCTGATGCCCGCGGTTCTGGTCACCGCCAAGCATCTGCCGCGAGGGTTTACGGGAGGAAGCGTCCGCGACGTCCCGCTGAACGTCCTCTACGACGTTTTCGCGGATCGCAACGTCACCGTTCGGGTCTACCTGGACGTGGAGGGGAACGAGCCCCAGATTGCCGCGATGAAGCTGAATCTGGTTGGAGGCGAACGGCCGCTGGTCACCGTCAAAGTCGGCGCCCCTTCGGTCGATGCGGCGACGCCGGCGGAATTGGTCCTGGAGGTGATCGACGAAGGCGGCAAGACGCTTTTCAACCGTCGCCACGCAGCCACCGTCTTTCCCGACCGGCCGCTGGTCGCCAAGGCGGGGACTCTTCTGCTGGACCCGGACCATCGGGCCGATGAACTGGGCCGGATCGAGGGCGTCACAGCAATCGGCAACGCCAAAGCGTTTGACCCATCGGCTGCCATGCTGATCGTCGCACCGGACGCCGGAGCCGCCCTGAGCCGGGACGATCGCAACGCCCTGGATCGTTACGTGGAACAGGGCGGCAAGGTGTTCGTCATGGCGCAAGGGCCACAGAGCAAATTCCTGCCCGCCAATTTGCCCCTGGACGAAGGATATGAGCATACGTTCGCGTTTGTTCGAGCGGCCAACCACCCGGTCCTGCGCGGCATGCGGGATTGCGACTTCGCCGGATGGGGGCTGGAGAACTGGGTCGTCCGCAGCGGCGCCTTCCTGAAGCCCGACATGGCCAATTCCATCGTCCTGGTCGAAAGCGGATCGACGGGCGGCTTGGAGTACGCGCCGATGGCGGAAGTCCGGCGCGGACGCGGGAGCTACATTCTCTGCCAGTTAGCCGTCGCGGAAAACCTGGATGAACCGGCGGTCCGCCACCTGGTCCAAAACGTCTTGAGCTACGCCGACACTCCGCTTCCCGATCTGCAGCCGTTGTACGTCCTCGACAACATGGATCCGAAAACGGCCGCCATGTTCAAGGGACTGGGAGCGACGATCGAGGTGCTCGATGAAGGCCGGCAGGCCGGTGTGGTCCTGGTGGATGCGAGCGGCAAGCTCAATGCGGCGACCGTGGGCCGACTCAAGAGCTTTGCGGAGTCCGGAGGAACCGTCTGGCTCCATCGCCTGACTCCCGAAACGCTGCCCGACTACCAGCCTCTGGTCGGAGCGATCGAAATGAAGAAAACCGACGGGGCCGGGACGGAGGAAGGCTTCGCGACCATCCCACCCGACCAGTTGATCCGGGCCGGCACACCGGCGCTGCTGGACGGGATCGGCCAGCGGGAACTGACCTGGAGCGGGATCGCCGATTACGTGGTCGAAGGATTCGCCCAAGCCGGCGGGCGGCGGCTGACCGTTCCGGCCGGTCTGGTCCTCATCGACAAAGGTAAAGGCCGCATTCTGATCGACCAGATCAACTGGCAGAACAACCGCCAAATCCTCAGCCCGCTGATGACCCACCTCAACGTCGCCCTCAACACCCGCCAGGCGTACACACCGGCCGAATTCCACCGGCCGATCGACCTCTCCTCACTCGGCAAGGACACGCCGGCGAGCGTCACCGATCCGCTGAAGGAACTGCTGACCACCGCCGCCGATCCCAGGACCAGCCAGATCGGCACGCCGATCGTTGACCGTAAGGAATTCGGCGGTATCCCCTTCTTCCTCACCGCCGTCTCGTGCGACGATCGGAACCCGAAGGCCATCGATCTGAAAGCGACTCTAGTCCAGAGGATCGCGTTTCTCTTCGCGCCCGGCGCACCCGACCGGCCGACGGGCCAATTCACCCTCGAATTCACCGACGGCAGTCGAATCGCCGTTCCGGTGACTCCGGCCGAGGGAGGCGAGCCCGTCTGGCAAAGCGGCGATAAGAAGGCCTCGATGCATCTGCTTGTCTGGTCCTCGCCGGACCCGGACAAGCCGGTGAAACGACTGACCTTGCGCGGCGACATGGTCGTCGCGGGAATCACCGCGATCAGCGACACCATGCGAACCGCGATCTCTCCCGCCTCGGCAGCCTATCTGAAAGACGGGAAACGCCAGGAGAGCAGTTCATCAATCGCGTTTCACCGCAACGATCGGATCATCTGGAAGCTCGAGTTCATCTCCTCCGGACGCTACTGGATCACCCTGAGCGTCCGGACCGGAAACGCCGGCCCGACCGATATGATGGCTGGTTATCATCTGAAGCTTAACGGCCGTGAACTGCCCTTGATCGACTCGCTGATACCGATCCGTCTCGGTGCCTTTG
>ERZ764778.3570-NODE-3570-length-12172-cov-11.972105_pt1 | contig 12172 bp, 11 predicted proteins | sample MGYA00374951_ERZ764778 | MGnify/ENA primary metagenome ERZ764778 (study PRJEB28918, sample SAMN05720193) | bioreactor metagenome | isolation source: Anaerobic biogas reactor | place: USA:Washington, USA | collected 2015-08-08 ...
GGCTTGGTCCCGGGGGGATAATCACTTATTACCGCTCCATGCTGGATGATCTCCCGGGCTAGCTTTCGATGCTCTGGCGGGTAAATCACATCCACTCCTGAACCCAGCACAGCGAACGTACGCCCTCCGCCTTCAATAGCTGCCTGGTGTGCGATTCCATCCACGCCTCTTGCCAGCCCACTGACAACAGTGATGCCACTGCCAGCCAGGTAAGCTGCCGTATCGTGTGTGATCTGTTTCCCATACTTGGTTACGTTGCGTGTTCCTACGATCGCTACCGCCAGATCATCTTCAGGCAATATCTCGCCAATGTAATAAAGTACAGGTGGTGGTTGAGCAATCTCCAGCAGGTAACGTGGATAATTTGAGGAATTCCAGGTTAGAGATCGGATCCCTTTTCTGTGCAGGTCACCTTCAAGATTTTCCGGTTTGATGTTCCGACGGGTTTCAATGACCTGGTCTGCGACTTTTTCCGTCAGACCGGCACTGATCAATTCGCTTCGATCAGCCTGCCAGGCAGCCGAAAGTTCACCAAAGAAGTTCAATAATTTACGGAATCGAACCGCTCCGATACCGCGCACGTTGCTGAAAGCCAACCAGAAGGCGTCTTCGCTACTCAATCACGCAATCCTTCAAGCAGATGTACTTCCATCGTGCCTGCTTCTATATCAATGGACTTGATGACCTCAGGAATAGCAGGAATCAGCAGTTCTGCAGCTCCTTCAGCCTGGATCACGTAAACATCATTGGCACCGGTTTCCAGGATTTCTATTAGTTCCCCCAAATACTCCTGCTCTTGCCAGACCTTTAACCCGATCAACTGGTGGTGATAATACTGACCCTCTGGCAGTCTGGGTAAGTTTCGTGCAGGTGAGAAAACTTCCAGGTTGGTCAACTGTGTGGATTGCTCAGGAGTATCAAAACCTTTGAAGCCGATCAACATCAATCGATTTTTCCACCGGATGCTGGTGATTGTGAATTCCTGGTGTTCCTCCCCCAAATAGACAACTTTGCCGGGTCTCAATCGTTCCGGGTACTGCGTGATCACACGCATGCTGATCTCGCCTTTAATTCCGTGAGTTTTTTGAAGTTTACCGATTAATAGATAAGCAGGCTCGTTTTGAGCTGACGAGCCTGCTGTGTTGTGTTTGATCTCAGTCATGTTTCAGATCAGTCAAGGTCAACGACATCCATCTCCACTTTTTTGCCGTTCCTGGCGGCAACGACCCTTAGGATCGCCCGCATAGAATTGGCAACCCTGCCGTGCTTTCCGATGACTCTTCCGATATCTTCGGGGTGCACATGCAGGTCAAGGTGGACCGATTTGCCGCTTTCGAATTCCTCAACAGTCACATCATCCGGGTTGTCAACAATTGACTTTGCCAGGTATTCCAACAGACCGCGGAGGTTGTCTTCTGCCATGCTCTTATCCTCACTGACTCTTGGTTACTTTGCAGCGATCTTGGCAGCACGAGCCTGGTAAAGCTTGCTGGCTTCATCGATCAGTGCTTTTTGGTCTTCACCAGCTTTAAAGCGTTCAAACCGCTCGTCCAGTTTGACAACCTTGAACAACTTCTGAACTGACTCTGAAGGCTGGGCACCCACTGTTAACCAATGATAAACTCTTTCCTCATTCAATTCGATCGTACCAGGTTCTGTTCTGGGATTGTATGAACCAATGATCTCGATAAAACGACCATCGCGTGGGCTTTCTTTGTCGGCAACCACGACACGATAATGAGGTTGGTGGGCTGAACCCACACGGCGTAAGCGAATTCGTACCATCTTACAATTTGCTCCTTAAATTCTATTCCTAAAAAAATTAATCCGGCTTCCGTCTAAGGCTGAGAGATGCTGAAGGGGCATTTCCTTATCCAAATCCGTAATTATCTAAATAACCTACCAATATTACCACGACCACCCGTTTTTTGGAAAGACCTCATTAACTTTTGTATATCGCGGAATTGCTTCATCAAGCGGTTGACATCCTGAACGTCTTTTCCAGAGCCGGCTGCGATCCTGCGCCTTCGGCTGGCGTTCAACAACCTGGGATCCCGTCTTTCAGCAGGGGTCATGGAATTGATGATCGCTTCGACAGTCTTAAGCTGACCTTCGGCTTCGTTCGGGTCCACCGATTTGGCAACAGCACTGAGCTGACCAGGCAGCATACCGAACAGCTGGGAGATCGGACCCATCTTCTTCATTTGACGCAGCTGCTTGGCGAAATCTTCCAATGTGAATTGACCGGTAAGCATTCTTTCGGCTTCCTTGGTATCAATTTCGCCACTATAGGCAGCTTCTGCTTTTTCAATCAACCCAAGGATGTCTCCCATCCCCAGGATGCGATTCGAAATTCGAGTTGGGTCAAAGACTTCCAGGGCATCCAATCCCTCCCCTGTTCCCAGAAATTTGATGGGGATACCGGTCACTTCCCGGATGGAGATGGCAGCACCACCACGGGCATCACCATCAATCTTGGTGAAGACCAGCCCAGTGATTGGGATTTCTTTGTGAAAACCTTTGGCAATATTGAGCGCTTCCTGACCAATCATCGAGTCGACTACCAGTAGAATCTCGTTGGCTGGCACTGCCTGGTTGATTCCAACCAACTCGTCCATCAACTCGTTATCAAGCTGTGAGCGTCCGGCTGTGTCAATGATCAACACCGAATAGCCGCCATTTCGAGCGCTCTGTTTGGCTTCTCTGGCGATCTGCACAGGCTTGGCACCCGGCACGGTGAAAACTGGAACATCGATGCGTTCACCCAATGTTTGTAATTGTTTGATAGCTGCCGGACGGTAAATATCCGCTGCAACCAGCATGACTCTTTCACCGGAAGAGCGCAGCTTTTTGGCAATTTTGGCTGCCGCTGTGGTCTTCCCTGAACCCTGTAGACCGACCAACATCAAGACATGTGGTCGTTCACCTTTAAGATTCAGTTCAACCGGCTGACCGAGCGTGCTGATCAGCTCTTCATTGACAATCTTGATGACCATCTGAGCCGGGTTCAACGCTTTTGAGACCTCAGCCCCAACAGCTCTTTCCTTTACCCGGTTGGTAAAAGACCGCACCACGGCATAATTGACATCCGCCTCGAGCAATGCCAGTTTTACTTCGCGCATAGCAAGGTCGACATCGTCTTCGTTCAGTTTTCCCCGCCGTTTTAGGTTATCAAATACAGCGGTAAGTTTTTCAGATAGACTTTCAAACATAGATGCTTCTCTTCAATTTTTTTCTTATCATACCTTAACAAAGAGAAAGTCCGCAATAATGTCATACTGAAAGAAGATTTTCATTTAATGGAAACATGACACACTGAACGAAGTGAAGGATCTTAACGCCTTGATTTTTTCAGCAGTTACCAACGCCAAGGTCCTTCGTAAAATAGCTCAGGTTGACAAAGGCGAAATTCAATTGATAGAGTAAACATCATTGCATCACCGCTGAGATCAGGGATTTACCGAAGGTCTCCACAAATGCGATCCATCATCATCTCTTAGATCCTAACCAACATGAAACTCTCTTAACCTTTTGGTGTTTTATTTGCTTAGGAGATACAAAAACATGAATAAAGTAGCTATTGTTACTGACAGCACTGTCGCAATTCCCCCTTCCATCGTCGAGCAGCAGAAGCTCACCATCGTTCCTCTTTCAGTTAATTGGGATGGTCAGACTTACCTCGATGGCATAGACATAACACCCCAGGAGTTTTACAAGCGGCTGAGCACTTCGAAAACCATGCCCACCACATCCCAACCTTCTGCAGGTGCTTTTGCAGAAGTTTACAAGCAACTTTTGGACGAAGGTTATGACATCCTGAGCATGGTAATTTCTTCCAAAATTTCCGGCACATGGGATTCCGCCATCCAGGGCGCCGAAGGGTTGCCCAAAGAGAGGTTGGTTGTTCTGAATTCCCTGCAAGCCTCGATGCCACTGGCAATTATGGCGATGATGACCTCTGATGCCGCTCTTAAAGGTGCCACATTATTGGAATGCAAGAACCTGGCAATCGACATTTCCGAACGAATCCAGACCTTATTTGTTGTAGATACACTTGAATTCCTCCACAGAGGAGGTCGCATCGGAGCTGCATCCCGCTTCCTGGGTACCGCGCTTAACCTCAAACCAATCCTCAAACTGCAAAATGGTGCCATTGCTCCATTGGAGAAAGTACGCACATTCTCAAAAGCGATCAAACGTGTTTTTGAAATTGCAGAAGCTGATCTTGGCAAGCAAGGACGAGTAGAGTATCTTGGTGTGCTCTCAGCAAATTCACCGAAACTCAGCGAAGAGATGGTGACAAATGCCCGCCAGCATTTTAAGATCAAGAACGAGGTTGTGAGCGAGATCAGTCCAGTCATCGGCACACATACCGGACCCGGCACTGTGGGTTTGGTTTATTTGGCTGAGAGAAAGTAGCTCAGACTTTAAGTTTGCTCTGTTACAATAAGGGAAACTCACCTTAAAAGGACTTTCCCATGACAAATGCTGAAAAAATTGGAATCCAGATTCCGGAAATACTCCTACCTGGACAAGATGTCGACCTGAAGAAATGGGCAGTCATTGCCTGTGATCAGTTTACATCCCAACCTGAGTATTGGGAGCGAGTCTCTGCTTTCGTTGGAGATTCGCCTTCTACCTACCATCTGATCCTGCCAGAAGCATGGCTGACCAGACCAGACAAGTCAGAACGGATTCAGTATTCACAATCGAAAATGAGTGAATATGTCGAATCTGGGCTGCTTGAGCCTCATAAAGGTTTTGTACTTGTTGAAAGATCAGTTGGAAATGCCATCCAGACTGGATTAATTGTCGCGCTCGATCTGGAAAATTATGATTACAACAAAGGCTCGCAATCTTTGATCCGGGCTACCGAAGGCACGATCCTGGATCGGCTCCCACCGCGTATGCAGGTGCGGCGCGGAGCTCCATTGGAGCTCCCCCACATCCTGGTCCTATATGATGACCCCGATTTCACGGTGCTCAACCCACTTCTTGAGCAAAAAGACAGCCTCCCGCTTGCTTACGATTTTGACCTGATGGAGGGCAGTGGTCATATCACCGGTCATTTCATCAAAAAAACTGAAACACTGAATGCGGTCATAGACCATATTGCCGCGCTGATTGAGCCCAATCAATACCAGGCTCGTTACGGTAAAGTTGATCAAACCCACCCTCTCCTGTTTGCAGTTGGTGATGGTAATCACTCTTTGGCGACAGCCAAAAGTATTTGGGAGGAACTCAAGCCAAGTGTTGGTCCGGACCATCCAGCCCGATTTGCTTTGGTCGAATTAGTTAACCTGCATGATCCTTCTCTACAATTTGAACCGATCCATCGCGTCATGTTCAATGTAGGCGATGGTTTTGGATATCTGGTTTCAAAGCATTTCGATCCGGACTATGAGATCAAAAGTGTTCCCGATTTCACCACGATGAAAACGATGGTTTTAAGTGCAGAATCAGGCAAACAGCGCTTTGGAATGCTTACCAATGCTGGTTACCGGGTCGTGGAATTGACTGCTCCTCCCAGCAATCTCTCTGTGGGAAGCCTGCAGGAGTTTCTGGACGGATATCTCAAACGAAATTCGGATGCTGAAATCGATTATGTTCATGGCGATGAGGTATTGGAAAAACTTAGCCAGCAACCTGGTAATGTGGGATTCTATCTACCTCCCATCAAAAAGGACAATTTCTTCAAGTCTGTAATCCTGGATGGTTCTTTACCCAGAAAAACTTTCTCTATGGGTCATGCCAAGGATAAACGTTTTTATCTGGAAGCACGTCGTATCCTTTAACTTGTGCAACTCTTGACGCATCGAACAATTGTGCTATATTTAATGGAAAGCTACTATCAACCGGAGTGACCATGGCAACTAAGAAAAAAACAACAACCCCACTGAACGCTTCAGATCCAAACCTCGAAGAAGCAAAAAAAGCCGTTTTAGATCGTGCCCTGCATGATATCGTTAAAAAATATGGAGAAGGCTCCATCATGCGGTTGGGAGAAGCCAGCCACATGCAGGTTGCCTCAATCCCGACTGGTTCACTCTCTCTGGACATGGCACTTGGCGTTGGCGGTATCCCCAAAGCCCGCATAACCGAAATCTTTGGCCCTGAATCTTCCGGTAAAACGACCCTTTGCCAACATATTGTGGCTGAATGCCAGGCACAGGGTGGTACTGCTGCCTTCATTGATATGGAACACGCGCTTGACCCAACCTATGCCGCCCGGTGCGGCGTGAAGATCGACGAACTGCTCATTTCTCAGCCCGATACTGGTGAACAGGCATTGGAAATTGCCGAAACCCTTGTGCGTTCCGGCGCAGTAGACCTGGTTGTGGTCGACTCTGTGGCTGCCCTGGTTCCCCGCTCTGAAATCGAAGGAGATATGGGCGATGCCACTATGGGTGTTCAAGCCCGTTTGATGTCCCAGGCTATGCGCAAGCTTTCCGGAGCCATCAGTCAAACCAAGACTGCTGTAGTTTTCACTAATCAACTTCGCCAGAAGATCGGAGTGATGTTTGGCAACCCCGAAACCACTACTGGCGGCAACGCACTCAAATTTTACGCCTCGGTCCGGTTGGATGTGCGGCGGGTACAGTCAATCAAGGTTGGTGCCGAGATCGTCGGTAACCGAGTGCGGGTGCGCGTGGTCAAGAACAAGGTTTCCGCTCCCTTCCGAACTGCCGAATTTGACATCATGTATAACGAAGGAATCTCCAAATCTGGAGACATCCTGGACCTGGCTACCAACCTCGAAGTCATCGAAAAACGCGGTTCTTTTTATTCTTACAAAGACCAGAGACTTGGTCAGGGGCGTGAAGCTTCCAAGAACTATCTCAGTCAGAATATCGAACTGCGCCAGGAAATTGAAGACACTGTTCGTGGACTGGCAGATTCTGAACAACTTAATCAGAGCTTTGATCCCAGTGAAGATGAAGGTGTTGAAGACGAAGAATAAGATCAAGTTGCAAAAAGCCGACGTGGGTCGGCTTTTTTTTGTTTTAAATAATCAAAAAAAGACCCCTCAAGATGATCTGAGGGGTCTTTTAATCAACAAATATTAGGTTTAGGTTCCTTCTTGCCAGGAATTCAAGTAGCGAACCTGTTCTTCGGTCAGGACATCGATGTCAATGCCCATGGACAGCAATTTCAAGCGGGCGATCTCGCGGTCAATTTCCTCAGGCACATTGTAAACTTTCTTTTCAAGACTATCACGATGTTTCAGGAAGTATTCCGCGCCCAGTGCCTGGTTGGCAAAGCTCATATCCATAACGGAAGCAGGGTGACCTTCGGCTGCTGCCAGGTTGATCAGACGTCCTTCACCAAGGATATTGATCATGCGACCATCAGCCATTTCATAAGCGTCCACAAATGGACGAACCCGGTTTTTACTAACAGCCATGTCTTCCAGAGCAGCGATGTTGATCTCCACGTTAAAATGACCGGAGTTCCCAATCAGAGCGCCGTCTTTCATTGCTTCGAAATGGTGCTTGTCGATCACGTTCAAATCGCCGGTTACTGTAATGAAAATATCACCCACCGGAGCAGCTTCCATCATCGGCATCACGCGGAAGCCATCCATCACTGCTTCCAAAGCGACCATCGGGTCAACTTCGGTCACAATCACGTTGGCGCCCATGCCGCGCGCGCGCATTGCCAAACCGCGACCACACCAGCCATAACCAGCCACAACAAAATTTTTGCCAGCCAGGAGCACGTTGGTTGCCCGGATAACGCCATCAATGGTGGATTGCCCGGTTCCGTAGCGGTTATCAAAAAAGTGTTTGGTCATGGCGTCATTGACTGCCATCATCGGAAATTCCAATACTTTATCCATTGCCATGGCGCGCAGGCGGACCACACCCGTGGTGGTCTCTTCCGTACCACCAAGAATGTTCGGGATCAAATCGCGGCGTTCCTTGTGGATAGTGCCCACGAGGTCGGCGCCGTCGTCCATGACGATATGGGGTTTGTGGTCCAAAGCGGCATGTAGGTTTTTATAATAGGTCTTGTCGTCTTCGCCCTTGATCGCGAACACCGGGATCTCGTATTGAGAAACCAAGGCTGCTGCGACATCATCCTGGGTGGAAAGAGGGTTGGATGCAGTCAGAACGATGTCAGCACCACCAGCCTGCATGGCACGCATCAGATTAGCGGTCTCGGTGGTCACATGCATACAGCAGGACATGCGGATGCCTTCAAAAGGTCGTTCTTTGCGGAAACGCTCTTCCAAGGACGCCAAAACCGGCATCTCGTGGGCAGCCCAGTCCATTCGTCGGCGGCCGCCTTCGGCCAGGTTCAGGTCTTTGATATTGTAGTTATCCATTAATACTCCCAATTATTTTGATTTTCCAATTGTATCCAGTTCACCTTGATCATCAAAGTGTTTTCGATATTCTGTAACAAATTCATCCCAGGTAAAGTGATGCACCTGGGTTCCGTTTTGCTGAATGCAGGCTGCGGCAGTGATTGTGCCCATCTCAGCACAGGTTTTCAAGCTTAACCCAGCCAGATATCCACGCAGGAATCCGCCCCTGAATGCATCGCCAACGCCAGTAGGGTCAACGATGTTCAAACCAGTTAGTGCAGGGACATAAATATCACCTTCTGCTGAGTTCACTCTGACACCTCTCTCACCCAGGGTGATCACACTGAAAACCGGCTTAGCCAGTAATTCTGTTTCTGAATATCCGGTATGTTTTTGCATCAACTCAAATTCATACTCGTTAACAAACAGGCCGTGCGCGCAATCCAGCCCTCTGCGAAGCAAATCGGCATCCACGCTGATAACCTGTTGACCTGGGTCAAAGAGGGTTTTCAAACACAACTCCAGTGCCTCTTCAATGTAACGTGCCATGGCAGATGGGTCAGTTGGCGAGATCATGACAAAATCGTCGCAATCGTAAGGTGCCTCTTTAAGCGATAGATTTGCCGAATCCGCCATTGCACCGGTGTAGAAGCTGGCAATTTGGGCGTTGTGTTGATCGGTGGTTGCAAAGAACGAAGCAGTAAATTTCTCTGGAATGATCCTTACACTACTGGTATCCACGCCAACCGCTTCCAACCGTTTTGCATATTCCGGGAAGTCTTGTCCTGCTGTGGAAAAAAGGCAGGCTTTTCCACCGAGCATTGCCAAGGTGTAGGCAATGTTCGCACCCACACCGCCATCCCGGCGGGAAAGCTCGGGAACCAAAAAAGACAGGCTGACTTTATCCAGATGTTCTGGCAGCAGGTGGTCTGAAAACAATCCTGGAAACTTCATCAGGTAGTCAATCGCAATCGAGCCGGTAAGGATCACTTTCATTTCAGCACTCCTTCATATTATTAGATGCCAGATTTGCCATGTTTTGGGGGTCGAGGATATCATTATCGTGCTTCTGTGGTGAGCCTGATGGATGTTCGTTGAAATGATTGGTGTGGTTACCAATCCATTTCACTGAATACCGAATCATTTTTCGCACTACATCCTCACAAAAAAACGCCAACTAAGGCGCCTTAGATCAACCAAAAGTGTATCATTGTTATTACCCTCTGTCAAAGTCAATAGGGAGAAAAACCTTTGACTTAACCCGTTTATAATTGGCGCATGCGAAAAACTGGAGCTTTACTTCGCTGGGCAGCCCTTGGACTGATCGTGATGGCAAGCTTTTTGGCGATCCTGCAGCTGGTTCGTTATGCCCGCGTGCGTGCCACCTTCCCAACAGGCATGACCATTGCTGGCATCCCTATTGCCGGACTTGAGTTCGAAGCCGCCTCCCAACGCCTGGTGCAAGTCTATATGGCACCGATCGAACTAAAATACGGTGACGCTCGAATTCAGGTTCGCCCTGCCACCCTCGGATTTGAACTTCAGATCAACAATATGCTGGCTGCTGCCGACAAGCAGCGCACCAACGAGCCCTTCTGGTCTGGATTCTGGAATTTTTTATGGAACCGACCTATGACTACCACGGCTATCCCTCTCCAGGCACGGTTCGATGAAAAACGAATTCAGGATTACCTGGAAAATGAGATCAGTATCCGTTATGACATCCCAGCCACCCCACCCATGCCAATTCCGGGTGAAAGTGGTTTCTATGCAGGCAAAACGGGTACCGCCATGGATTATCCCATCTCCGTTCAGCGAATCCTGGACTCGCTGTCTTCCAATAGTCACCGCACAGTCAATCTGGAGGTGGTTGAGACCCGACCCCAAAAGCCCTCCTTTGAAATTCTGGAGATCATGCTCAAGGATATTATTGACGAAGCCACATTCGATGGCATGGTTGAATTCTATTTCAAAGATCTTCAGAACGGACTGGTGATCCATTTTACTCACAGCCGTATTGACGACGAGGAGATTCCGACAGATATTGCATTTTCATCCTGGAGCACCATAAAAATCCCTGCCCTGATCACGCTTTTCAAGTACCTTGAAAGCCCTTATGACCTCCGCATTCTGGCTGAAATTGAAGATATGGTCGAGCAATCCAGCAACGAATCGACTGATTCGGTTGCCAAGAAGGTGATCGAACCAAACCTGGCACCCATCCGTATCACGGAAGATATGCAAACCCTGGGTCTAAAGAATACCTTTTGGGCTGGCTTCTTCAGCCTGGGCTCTCCGCTTTTACAAGAGGTCTCAACCCCTGCCAACAGCCGCACCGATTTTGATACTGACCCGGACCGCTATGGTCAGACCACCGTACTGGACCTGGGGCTTCTCCTGGAGGAAATCTATTACTGTGCCCAGGATTATGGCGGCTCGATTCCACTGGCGTTCGAAGGTGCCATCACCCAGGAAGAATGCCTGATGATGGTGGATTATCTCAGTAAGAACAAGATCGGTCATCTGATCGAAGCCGGTGTTCCTGGAGGTACAATCGTCGCCCATAAGCACGGCTGGGCAAACGAGGTGCAGGATGGATTTGTACATACGATGGGCGATTCGGCAATCGTCTATACACCCGGTGGGGATTACATTTTGTCAATCTTTGTCTATCAGCCTGTTCAGGTCATCTTCGATCACGCCAACCTGCTATTCGCCAGCCTCTCGGCTTCAGTCTACAACTACTATAATTTGCAATAACGATCGTGCCGGAGTCCCCGCCGAACACACGATTTGATCGTAGGGCTCCCTGGTGATGGACTTCATTCGAAAAGTCGTGTGCACGTTTAGAAGACCAGCACGATCAGTACCTCGCACTAACAAAATCCAGCCAAACCACTGGCAGTATGAGATGCATTAATGACATTTTTGAAAAAACTGAACTGATTTACAATCAGACTAATCAGGAAAGACACAATGAATTCAACCAAAAAACGCATCGTTTACTTCAGCCATGGGGGTGGTCCTTTGCCCCTTCTCGATGACCCGGGTCACAAAGCCATGATCGACTTTATGAAAGTTCTGCCAGAGCAGCTTATCCGACCCGATCTGATACTGGTGATCAGCGCTCATTGGGAAGAAACAGTACCCACTTTACTTGGTTCGCCCAACCCGCCCATGTTCTATGACTATTACGGCTTTCCGCCTGAAACTTACAAAGTGCAATACCCGGCACCAGGAGTTCCTGAAAAGGCTGCCCAAATTGCCCAAATGCTCGAGGATACGGGCATCCCCTCCCAGGTAAACCCAAACCGCGGGTTTGACCATGGTCACTTTATTCCACTGCTGATGATGTACCCCGAAGCAAATATCCCCACCCTGCAGCTTTCGCTCATTCGTGGGCTGAACCCGGAACGCCATTTGCGGTTAGGAGAAGCGTTACGCCCGTTATTGGATGAGAATATTCTGATCATCGGTTCGGGTTTTTCTTTCCATAACATGAGTGCCTTTTCGTGGAGACCCAATGGTAAGCCCGACCCTGCCAATGATGCTTTCCAGGATTGGCTGATCGAAACCAACGCTCACCCTTCTTATGACTCCACGCGTAATGCCCTGCTACACTGGGAGCAAGCCCCGTCTGCCCGCTATTGCCACCCTCGTGAGGAGCATTTGATACCTCTGCTTGTTTGCGCCGGTCTGGCACAAATCCCAGCCGAGGTTTTATTCGATGACCAGATTCTCGGCAAACGCGGTCTGGCATTTGGTTGGTAATTTATAGAATTCACGATATTTAAGGTTGTTTTTCGCAAAATAAATACTTGCAATATTAACCAAAATTACTATCCTTCTTGATCTGCCTGA
>ERZ764778.3577-NODE-3577-length-12135-cov-3.466805_pt1 | contig 12135 bp, 9 predicted proteins | sample MGYA00374951_ERZ764778 | MGnify/ENA primary metagenome ERZ764778 (study PRJEB28918, sample SAMN05720193) | bioreactor metagenome | isolation source: Anaerobic biogas reactor | place: USA:Washington, USA | collected 2015-08-08 ...
AAAACTGAAAGTGACAATAACCCCATCCTCCTCTTTTGCCGACACATCGGACTTAGACGTTCTGAAAGCGGCAACAATCGGGCTTGTCAACGGAGTCGGAGACAAGCGTTTCAATCCCGACGGTCTGCTCACGCGGCAGGAGGCTGCTGTTATTTTGAGCCGCTTGCTTTCTTTGTGCGGCGAAAAGGCGGCGGCAGCCGACTTGCAGTATACGGACAGCACACAGATTGCAGATTGGGCAAGTGAAGCGGTTGTGCATGTCACGAAAGCGGGCGTTATGAAAGGCGTTAGCGGAAACAGTTTCCAGCCGATGGGTACATACACGCGCGAGCAGGCCATTGTGACCTTAATTCGGGTCTGGGATATTCTCCAAAAGAATTAATTAGAGAGAGCACCGGACAGAGTCTTTTTGATTTAAATGTAAATGCCAATCTGAAAGTGAGCCATTTGGGGCAAGTTTAAGTGAGCGTTTATATCATAAACTGGCACCTTAAAATATTCATTGAGCACGCAATACCCCTAACATAAAACAAGTATTACAAAAAGAGAGGATTACGCAATGAAAAAATTCAAACGCAGCATCAGCACAGCATTGGCTCTTACCCTTTTGCTCACCCTTTTTGGCGGATTTGGCATCAAGGCTTCGGCATCAAGTATGACCTATAAACAGGTTGTCACGCCGCAGTATGAGGACGCGGGGTACTTCAGCGAGGGCTTGGCTCCGGTGAAAAGTAACGGTCTCTGGGGCTATATCGACACGACCGGAAAAACTGTGATTGACTTCCAGTACTATTATGCATACACCTTCAGCGAGGGACGTGCGGTCGTGGTTACCAAAGAGGAGGCTGTTTCCCCCGAAGACAACAGCATCTACTACAACTACTGCTATGGCTTTGTCGATCATACAGGCAAGTACACGCCCTTTGTAATGCCGGGATATGATGAAAATTGGAATTTTGATTTCAATTCGACTGAAACAACGCAGGCGTGTTCCGGGATAGACTTTTATGAATATGAAGAAAGTGAAAAACCTGATTATTTCAAAAATATTCGCGCATGTTTCGTCAATGGATATATCATCCTTCCTTGCGTGAACCCCGTTGCGTTTCCCGAAATTAACGTTATTTTTAACGCACGCGGCAAAGCCGCGGCTGAATATTACAATAAGTTTGCAAAAGAAAGCGGCAATGGTTCTACATTCGCGCAATATGAACCCTATAGTTTTGTAGGCGAAAATGGATACGTTCCATATTCTACAGTGGATGGTACTACTTACGTAAATCTTAAGTCTTCTACCAGTGATGACAATATTGTTGTGAAAATTCCCGACCCGGATACACAATGTGCCGCAGGACTGCCCTTCAATCAAGGAATGGCCGGCATTTTCATCTGGACATGGGACGACGCTTCCACCTATTTTGGCATTGTCGACCAAAGCGGCAATTGGGTTATAAAGCCGCAATATTCAAACTATTGGGCAGGCATCTTTAACGGCGAGCTGTTTGCACCGGGGGTCGGCATTGCCTCTGTCAAGAATCAACAGGGCTTATACGGCGGCATCAATAAGGCGGGCGGAACGGTCATTCCCTTTGAATACGAGCATCTGGATAAATTCAATGAGGGTTTGGCAGCATTTTGTAAAAACGGCAAGTACGGCTATATGGATACCACAGGGAAGGTTGTCATTAATGCGCAATATGATGATGCGACCGGATTTAACGGCGGCTTTGCCGTTGTGCTCAAAAACGGTTCAGCAAGTCTGATTGACACCAAGGGCAATCTGATCGAGGGCAGCAAGGATATAGATGCCAGCAGCTATATCGTCATTGACTCCAATGGCACCAAGACCGTACATTCGCCGGGTACTTACACCATTATCAAGGTAAATGGCAAATACGGCTTTGGCTGCATCAGCTTTACTCCGGATATGCCGACCGAAAAGGACGTGGCAGTGTGGGCGTTGCCTGAGGTGACCTCGGCAATCACCAATAATCTTGTACCCACCAATTTGCAGAATCAATACTACAGCGACATTACACGGGCGGACTTTGCTTCTTTGGCTGTTGCGGCGGTCGAGGTAATTACCGGCAAGGACATTAAGGAAGTCGTTTTATCCGAAACCGGAAAATCCCTCTATACTTATATTGGTGAAAATCCATTTATCGATACGAGCAGCAGCGACATCATCGCCGCCTACGCCTTGGGGCTTGTGAACGGCACAGGCAACAACCGCTACAATCCATACGCATCCATTATCCGTCAGGATGCGGCGACGCTGCTGATGCGTCTTGCCAGCTTCTTTGATCAGGAGGGCGGGACGGACGCTGCCGCGTTTGACGACAGCACGAATATCAGCAGCTACGCAACAGCCGGAGTCAACTATGTATGCTCATTGGGCATTATGAACGGCACAGGCGACAACAAGTTCTCCCCCCGCGATACCTATACCAGACAGCAGGCCTTTGTGACTATGAGTCGTATATTCAAAGTAATATCTGAGGCATGATTATAAAGTAATTGCAAAAAATCTGCCCAATAAATATAACGGGCAGATTTTTTTATGTAATTAAATCTCGGCGAAAATGCTTCAAGGCAGCAGCACCGTGCGTTATCCGAAGTATAAAAGAACCGAAACCGGAGGAACCTTTATGGTAAAAAGGTATGGACTTACAGCTAAGGTTATTGTTTTTGTTTTAGTCATAAGCTCTAATATATTCAAGTTTAACTGTTTCGCAGAGGGGAGCAATACAGCGCTTCCCGATATGGTTCAAAGTTTTATGGCGGAAAACAAACTCAATCAAAATAATTTTTCAGTTGCCTATTATAACACAGTAACGGGAGAGACTTACACTTTTAATGAGACTAAATTATTCACACCCGCAAGTATTTATAAGCTACCGCTAAATATGTATTACTACGAACAGGAAGCAGCGGGAAATATCAGTCCGGACAGGAAATTTGCAGGGCACAAACTGAGCCATTGTCATTACTTGAGCCTTCAATACTCCGATAATACTACGTCTCAAGCCATGAGAAATGCTCTTGGCACTGTAAAGCAATACAAAACATTGATGGCCAAATACGGTGGAATGACAGATGAGGAACTCGGAAATGATTTTTTCGCAACAAGCAAATATAACACCAAATTTATATTAAACACGCTAAAATACCTTTATGAACGTCCCGATTTCTTCTCAGAAGCAATTGCTTATCTTAAAAATGCACAGCCCAATCAGTTTTTTGAATACTACATACCAAATTCCGAATGTGAGATCGCACAAAAATATGGCTGGCTGAACGGCATTGCGCATACTGCGGGCATCATATACGCCGACACGCCTTATCTTCTTGTGGTATTTACGGAAAATGTAGGATATGCGGAAAAGCTCATAGGAAAGACTAACAGGCTTTTCTATGATTATACAAAAGAAAGCATTGCATCAGCTGACCCCGGCGCTTTGTTCTTTGACGTGCCGGCAGATTCGTGGTATCGGGATTATGTTGATAAGGCTGTCAGCCTCGGACTGATCAATGGTGAAGGAAACCGCAAATTCAACCCCGGTGGAAACCTGAAAATCAGCGAGGCAATCAAGCTCTCCTGCATGGTTCATAGCAGTGTATTCAATCCTGATTACACATTTATACAGGGAGAGCCCTGGTATCAAGTTTATTGTGATTATGCCGTTGAGCACGGAATAGTAATGCCTGATATGTTTGGTGATATGACATTAAGCATCAACCGTGCGGAGCTGGCATATGCCGTTGCAAATTCGGTCGGGCTTAGTAACTTAGTTCCCATAAATACAGTGGAATTCATACCCGATATGGCTGAGTCCGACTTGTATGGGGCTGAAGTTTACGCCCTCTACAGAGCCGGGGTGCTTCAGGGGGTAGATAGCTCCGGCGCATTCAATCCAAGCGGAAGAATAACAAGAGCCGAAGCTGCCGCGATTATCACAAGAGCTGCATTGCCCGATATACGTATAAAAAAGTAAATACATAAATCCAAAGTCAATGAATTCAAAAAATATGGAAATAGTATGAATTGTTTTCATGCCCGTTTAAAAACTCGGGTTGCTTGGCAAGAACTTACTTGTACTGTGATAGGAGAATACTTATGGATCGTTCGTTGAAAACGATGTTTTTAGCAATCCTGCTTATACCGATTTGCGCAGCTTGCCTTTCTCTGCCGGCTTTTGCAGCTTCGTTAACATTTAGTGATGTACCCGATGATGCTTGGTATAAAAAATATGTAGATATCTGCGTGGACCTCGGTATAGTGGATGGACTTCCCGACGGCAGCTTTCAGCCAAGCGCATCAATAACAAGAGGCGAATTTATAAGGATGCTTGCTTGCTCAATAGGCGGCTCCGATGTGCCTGATACAGACTGCGCTGTTCATTGGTCGGAAGGCTATTGGAAACTTTTAGACGAAGCCGGCGTTCTGTCATGTACCGGCATTAAATGCGACAACGCGTCATTGGAGCAGCTTATCACACGAGGCGAAATGGCGATGCTTCTTAGTAACGCGATATATAAAGTAATGGGTGAGCCGCAGATAGAGCTTGAAAATCCTAATTCATACCTGTCTGATCTCGGCGGTATGGACCCCAATTACATATATGCTGTTATTCAAGCGTATGGCAAAGGGTTGATTACCGGATATGCAGATAAATCATTCAGGGCGGACATCAGCTTAACAAGAGCAGAGGCTGCTGCCGTTATAAGCGGATTGGCAGACAGCAGTCTTCGCATACCCCCCGATAAAAATAAACATAAATGGGATGGGACATTTGACTCCGGAACTTTGTTTATAGGAGATTCCATAACTTATCATCTTATTACAAAATATCTCAAGCCTAAAGGGCTTATAGGGGAAGCGTCATATATGGCGGCGGCAAACTCCGGACTTCCGCACTTTTGCGACAGCAGCTGGGGGCTGAAGCCTGCCAAATACAACGGCTATGGCTGTGTCTGCAGTCCTGAGTTTTACAATCTTTCTTTTTCTCAGGCGATATCTAAGAGCAGCGGAAAATATACGTCAGTTTATTTTTTGATGGGGTCTAACGGAAGCGGACAAGTCACTCAAGACGCCTATGAAAAAATTATTGGTCTTTTGTTAGAAGCATACCCCGACGCAACTATTCACATGCAGACGGTGCCGACATGCAAAACAGGAACGGTCAGCTCCGCACGTGTCAATTCCTGTGTTGAGGCAGCCGTAAAAACCTTCGGCGACAAAGGAATTAATAATGTTGTGCTCTTAGATACCAACAGCATATGGGACAACTCATGTATCATGAGCGACGGTGTACATCTTACAGACACTGGTCTAAAAAAGTGGTTTGAATTCATTGTAGACAACAGATAAATACAGGGGGCGGAATGACGGCACGCGGCGTTATGATCCGGAACCTGTTTACGAAAATGATGGGCGCATGTTCACCGGTCAGATCATAATGCCCCTAAAAGCATGCGCCCTTTCTTCTGCAGGGGCTTTCAGAGCCGGCGCAGCAAAAATTGTATATATTTGAATTTTATCGTACAGTAAGCCGATATGGCATCGGAAATGCGGCGGGAACGCGTTGTTTTCTTCTGTGCCGGGGTCAACTAATAAAAAAAGCTCTTTACAAATACAACCTGAGGTTGTATTATTTTTATGAGGTGAAAAACATGCTCTCAAAAAAGCTAAAACAGCTGCGGAAAGAAAATAAGCTGACTCAGGGAGAACTTGCAGCCCGCTTTGGCGTAACACAACAAGCCATTGCAAAGTGGGAGGCAGGCCGCGCATTGCCGGAGACAGAAACCATTTCCCGTATTGCGGAATTTTTTGGCGTTACGACCGATTATCTGCTCGATATGACAGATACGTTTGCCGCAATAGGAACAGTTTCAAGCGTGCGGATTATCGGCACTGTAAAGGCAGGGTATGACGCACTTGCGCTTGAAGAGGATTTGGGCAGCGCACTTGCCGAGGTGAAGGATGCGGAAGGATACCGATACCTTGTTGTAAAAGGCGACTCAATGGATCCGTATATCCGCGAGGGTGATCTTGCCCTCGTCCGGCTCCAATCCACCCTGAAAAACGGTGACCTCGGCGTGGTCATCTATGGAGATGGCGAGGCTACGCTGAAAAAATACTACTATTCGGACGGGGCGGTCACGCTTGTCCCGTTTAATGATGCGTATGAAACCATCACGCTCCGCGGGCATGAATTGGAGCGGCTTATGATTTTCGGCAAAGTTGTGGAAACTAAAACGAAGTGGTGACAGGAGAAAGCCGATGGATTTAATGGAGAAACTTACAATCCTGACCAACAGCGCAAAGTATGATGCGTCCTGCACCTCGTCTGGCGTAAATCGCCCCGGGAAAACTGTTGCAGCCGGATGCTGCCACTCTTTTTCCGCCGACGGCAGGTGCATCAGCCTGCTTAAAGTGCTGATGACGAACTATTGCATTTACGACTGCAAATACTGCGTGAACCGGTCAAGCAACGAGTGCCGCCGCACAGCCTTTACGCCTGAGGAGCTTGCTGAGCTGACGATGGAGTTTTACAGGCGCAACTATATAGAGGGCCTTTTCCTCTCCAGCGGTGTTATCCGCAGTCCGGATTACACGATGGAGCAGATGATTCAAGTCCTGCATCTTCTGCGCCACCGCCATGATTTTCGGGGCTATATCCACGCGAAAACAATTCCCGGCTCATCACCCGAGCTTGTGCGCCGTCTTGGTCTTTTAGCTGACCGAATCAGCGTTAACGTTGAGCTGCCGAGCGAGCAGAGCCTTAACCGGCTTGCCCCTAATAAAAAACGGGAAGCCATCTTTTCACCCATGAAGCAGATTTGTGCGGAGACAGAGCAGAACCGGCAGGAGCTGGTAATTTACAAAAAGGCACCGCGGTTTGCGCCGGCCGGACAGTCAACGCAGATGATTATCGGAGCAAGCCCGGAGACAGATTACCAAATCATCACACTTGCCGAGGCGATGTACGGAAAATATGCGCTAAAGCGCGTTTTTTACTCTGCGTACATCCCCGCAGTGGAGGATTCCCTCCTGCCCGCGCTTGATGCAAAGCCGCCGCTCCTGCGTGAACACCGGCTATATCAGGCAGACTGGCTTATGCGGCAGTACGGCTTCAAGTCGGAGGAAATTTTAAGTCACGATACGCCGAATTTTAATCCCTATCTTGATCCGAAGTGCAACTGGGCGATCAATAATATGCAGGAGTTTCCCGTAGATGTAAACACAGCAGAGCTTGAGACTCTGCTCCGCGTTCCCGGTATCGGTCCTACAAGTGCGCGGCGCATCGTAATAGCGCGCAGGAACGGACGATTAGGACTTGCGGAGCTCAAACGCATAGGTGTGGTTTTGAAACGGGCGCAGTATTTTATCCAAACATCCGACAGGACCCCAAGCGCACGGCCTGACAAGGAAATGACCGTCCGGGCGCTGATCGACCAAAATGTTTATTCTTTCGGAATGGAACAGTTATCCCTCTTTCAGGATGCGCCGGGGCCTATGCCGCTGCCGACATCCCGGGATGTAAAATCCATAACCGAAGCTGTGGAGGAGACGGTATTATGTCTGGCTTCAAGCCTTTAACTGTTCCTGCCGATGTCATTTATACCTATGACGGGAGCTTTGACGGCTTTTTGTGCTGTGTGTTTGAAAGCGTTTACACCGGTGAGCTTCCATTTAGTATCCGGCGTGAAGAGGATTCGCCAATGACGCTTTATGATGTGCGTTCTATCGTGACGGATTCCGCAAAGGCGGAGCGGGTGCGTGCCTCGATTCCTTTGAAAATCTCTGAACGCGCACTGGAACTTGTGATAACGGTATTTTGCAGCTGCCTTGCGGAGAAGGAACTGCGGATACTGGAATTTCTTCTGCGGGCTTACCGTGAGGGCGGGAAGCTGTGCTTTAAGCTTGGGGACGCAGCAGTGGCGCCGCTTTTGAGCGCGGAAAAGCATCTTTTGAGAGAGGCGCATCACCTAAAGGGCTTCATTCGTTTTGCCGATGTCGGCGGCGCACTGGTTGCTGCGATTACCCCGAAAAACTATGTTCTGCCGTTTATCTCGCAGCATTTTGTTCTGCGGTACAGTAACGAGCAGTTCATGATCTTTGACAAAACCAATAAATCGGCGCTCGTCTACCAAAATGGCAGGGCCGAGATCCTTCAAATCGATCATGTGGCATTTCCCGAGATTTCAGAAAGCGAAGCGCGGTATCAGGCGCTATGGAAACAATTTTATAACACAGTCTCGATAGAAAGCCGCGAAAATCCGCGCTGCAGGATGACCCATATGCCCAAGCGGTATTGGGAGAATATGCTGGAGGTCAGCGGCTTAGTGCATCCGGCGGCGGAGAGAATATTGCCCGGCGGACAAATTGTATCTGTTTTATAGCTTTTCAAAGGTCATGGGACGTATGAGCTCCCCCAAATCAACTAATTTTGCAGACGATGTTTCCGGAATCTGGGGTCCCGCCTTTTTTATCTGCAGATTTTCATAAGTATTAAAGAAATATTCACTGCTGTTTATATTTATAAAAGCGGTATATTGAGTGTAATCATCTGTTCCACGATCAGTCACAACGGCTCCTTTTGGAATAGATACACTTTTCATGATTTGAAAAAAGGAGAAAATCGAGGCCTCAGGGCTTTCCGGTTTCGGAATATGTGTTTTCAGATAGGCGGCACGAACAAAACGTTCCGGCGATGTATAACCGCCGGGCAATGGTACTGTTCCGCCCGCCTGACCAAAGGGAGTCAGACGGACTCCGCCCCAGACAGTTTCCTCAGTCTGATGGGGAGATGCTTCCATGTAGTTGCGCAGGTTTGTCATGTGCCAGAGAAAATCCGGACTGTTGGCAAAAATGCCGATTGGATTGCTGAACAGCTCAAGCCTTTTCCCCGTTTGCTCAAGAACAACGCATTTTCCCGCCTGATCTGCAGCAATCCAATGCAGCGGAGCTACAGTTTGCGTCATAGGGTCGGTCATCCCGACGATGCTGATGCGGTTGATCTGAGTGCGGAGGTCTTCCACCGATATGCAATGCCCCAGAATATAATGAAGAAAGTCATAGGACGCAACCTGCATCACTGCTGGATTCTTCATCGCCGTATCGTATTGCGCATATCCGGCAAAGTACAGCGCTGCCGCCGCAAAACCATGTTCGTTGACCCCGTCGAAGAAGCTCAGCACACCGTCCATTTCCTGCCCAATTCCGATGAAACTGTAAGAATTACGGATTTCTTTCCCGCTTATTACGTTTTTCCATCTATAATTTTTCGGTACGGCATAAAAATGGGGCTGAAGCGGATATGAAAAATCCAGCGTTCTGCCGATATAGTTTGCTTTTTGTGATGACTGCAAAGTTATTGCTGTACACATTGATCTCATCCTCCTGCAATAATTGAGCCTAAGGCATCTTATGCAAGGTGCCGCCTTTGGGTATTAAAATTATTGCAGCTGCGCCTCATAGAAATCAGAGTGCCGCATCGGAGTTTATACTTATTTAAGATCGGACAGCTTGAGAATTAAAAGTGAACGTCGTGCATTTCGCGTTTATAGGCAGTGCAAAACGAGGATAATGTCCCCATATTATGCGCTGCCTTAATTGTTTCGTATATCTAACTTGCCTTTATTTAAATATAGATTTTCTTTCTTTTTTAAGTTTATATGTTTTATTTATATCTTCAAGCTCACATATCATTTTTATTTTCCTCCATCATTAGTTTTAAGATTCTCTTTTTGTTGAGACCTATAATAAACACAGTAATAGCTATAAATAAAAATACGATTGATAAAGCTATTGCATAGGTACTATAAAAGAAGTTTTTAAACAAAACCAAAGAACTCAAAATTGTAAAAACATTCCCAACTGAAATGATAAAAGCCGAATCCAAAATTAACGATCTCAAAATTAAGCGGTAATCCATGCCCGAAATCAGGCAGACAGTATAATCCTGTATGTTTATCTTAGCCCTTTTAAGAAGTAAAAGAGTTGTTATGATAATAAAGATTAATAAGATGAAAAACGTAGCTGCCATCATAAAAGATGAGTGCGCTTTGCCTTTGACGGTCATAAATCCAACCTGTACAGCTTCTATAGGTTCAGTATAACTAACACTATATACAGCCAATTTTGAATCTTGGGCAAGCGTTTCGATGTTACCATTTAATTCGTTAAAACTAATTGAACTGGGGACACTGAAAAAGCCGCTTGTTTTATTTAAATAATGCCTTATCTGAAAACAATTATCTTCATAATTTAAAGGATCGTATGAACAATTAAACATCGGCATAAGTATGTAGCGGCTCAAGGATTTAAGTCCCCACTCATTATTTACATAGCTGTTCTCTTTCGTTATACCTATAACTGTAAATCCTTGCGGTTTAAACAGATACTCACCGTGCAAAGTGTCGCCGATTTCGTATAAGCCTTTATATTCAGAACCCAGTATAATCGGTATCTTTTCATTTTCGTTATATTTATAATCTTCCGTATTAAATGCCCTGCCGCCATCCATTTTTATACCAAAATTCCCGATAACGTTTTCACTGATTTCAAAGTAATCCGTTCCGGAAATGTTAGTAAGTTGATTATATAACTCTTTCATGCCGATTATCTTGCCTTCTTCAAATAATTCCTGAAGGTTCCCCTCATAGACTATATGATAATTCAGCAGCCTTTCTTGACCCTGAATTTCATTGGCTTTTTCAGAATATGTTTTAGAAACATATTTGCTTGTGTTAAGAATAATGAAAGATAAAATTATAAACGTAATAATCAGCGATGATAACACTGGTTTAGCAGAGTAGGTCAATTTTATTATTGTCCTTATTTGTAACCTCGCAGTCTGATCATAATTATCGAAATATAAGCTGCCGCTATAAAAACAAGGTAAGCTGTACTGCCGAATAAAACAGCCTTCATTTCAACAAAACCGGATAGCACTCCAATTACTTTATATTCAGCATTGTTAATTTTTACGGTATTGTCATTTTAATACTTGCAGCCTACAACAGCACACAATTTATCTCCCGTAGAAATGTAGCTGCCGGAAAGCAGATCCGGATGGTCAATTTCTCCGCTTACGTATATTCCTATATTGCAGCTTCCACTTTGAATATTGTCAGTCATATCATAAATTACATAGTCATTTATTGATGGTACTGCGCTTAATATATTTATAATCCCAGAAAAATTTATAGTTTCATTAATTATAAATCTTTTAGAATGCTCATTTATGTATCCATTAAATACTTTTGTTGCTTGACTTGCATCTAAACCCGTTGAAATGATTAAAAAGGATAAGATCAAGCTGATAATGCTGCAAAGTATAGAAAACAAACTTTTTCTCATGTATTCACCTTATACCTTCAATAGCGATGCAGGATTAACGGAGGCTCCGTTTGCATAAACCGGCTGAGTTTCTAATTAATAATGCCTTTAAAAAGGCAAAAAGCAGCATAATTCTATTTTCAAAAAAATTTCTGACCAAGCAGAATTTGGTCAGAAATTTAAGTGTTTTTATGAAGTTACAAGGACATTTGTTTGAATCCGGCATATATGAATGATTCGGGTCTTGGCGCGGCTAATTATAGATTGAATCAATCATTTTAATAAGCTCCTCTTTGCTCTCTAAGCCGCATATGCCGCACTCGAAATGTCCGTTGACCCATACAGCCTTGTAGTTACCCATATTTGTCATGATATAGTGCTTGATACCGCCCGCGTTATAGATTTCCGGATCCCCCTCGTCTTTCTCATGGTATGCTCCCGATTGGGTCATATTTTTCGTAATGTGAATAACGATCGTCCTTTCGTCTTTTACATAAGCGGCAGAAAAGTTTATGATGCCTCCCATACCCATATCAATGGCCTTGAGTTCCGTTAGTTCAAAGCCCTCCGGCAAGTATTTGGGAACGAGTTTATTCGTTATTTTGTATTCGTCTAAAACAGCCTGCAAATCAGTATTTGCGCCGGCATTATTAGCCGTGTGAGAAGGCGAGATGTTTTCTTCTTTTGAATCTGCGCTGTAGGTAAATCTAAAGGTTTCCGATGTCCATCCCGCAATGGCTTCCCACAAATTATATCTAAACGCATAAGCCGTAATTGTACTTCCGAGA
>ERZ764778.3584-NODE-3584-length-12099-cov-7.049070_pt1 | contig 12099 bp, 10 predicted proteins | sample MGYA00374951_ERZ764778 | MGnify/ENA primary metagenome ERZ764778 (study PRJEB28918, sample SAMN05720193) | bioreactor metagenome | isolation source: Anaerobic biogas reactor | place: USA:Washington, USA | collected 2015-08-08 ...
AAAAGGTCAATGCTACTAAAATTGTTGACAAAAAAACCGGCCTTTTGGGCCGGTGTTTGTATTAGTACGATTTCGACTCCCGGGTTTTCCGGGTTTTCTTCATGAGCTTCCGGCGGAGGGCCTTGTTCTTCCGGTTGAGGATGGTAGAAGGCTTTTCGTAGTATTCACGCTTTTTCCATTCGCGAATAATACCCTCTTTTTCAACCATGCGCTTGAAACGCTTGATCGCTTTCTCGAGGTTTTCGGAGTCGTCTACGACAATATGAGCCACTGTAAATCACCCCCTTCCGGTATGACCGTCGGTATCCCGCTACTATGACAAAAATTCATGGTAAGGTCAACACTCAGAACAGGACTCGTCCTGCAAACCAGTCAGGGTCGACCGCTTCTCCGTTAACGCGGAATTCCCAGTGGAGATGGGGACCCGTTGAAAGGCCGGTGCAACCGGACTTTCCGATAAGCGTTCCTGCCCTGACGAATTCTCCTTCGGCGGTATCGAGATGGTCAAGATGATAGTACAGGCTATAGATCCCCGGTAAGTGTTCAATCACTACTGTCCACCCGGTGGTAATGCGCGATTCCGCCATAACGATCCTGCCGTCTCCGGACGCGAAAACCGGGGTTCCCGTCGGGATTCCGTAATCAATGCCGAAGTGAAGATCTCGCCGGGTTTTTCCGTTCGAATAGCGGTAGGTTCTCCGGTCCCCAAAATGGGATGTTCTTCGGGTCGCGCTTACCGGAGATACAAACGGTCCGGGAAAGATCGGGGCATCAGTGGAGACTGTCTGGAGTATTTTCGCAAGCTTGTTGATCTGTTCCATGCGTTTCTTGCTGGTATCGGATTTTATGGCGGTGTTTTTATTATCGAGCGGGATGGTCTCTTCGATAAAATCCCGGTGTTCCACCCGGAGTTCCCGGGTAACAATCGTGTTTCCACAGTGGATTTCCAGACGGTAGACACCGCTTTCCGAAAGCGTGCCGAGAGGAATAAATGCAGCAAACCGGTACGCAGACTTTTTGTTTCCATCCAGCGGGAAGGCTTCTGCCCGCGCTACGGGTTCTTCCAGCATGGAGTACAGAACTGCTGAAATAGCTTCTTGTTCGCCAGGAGCGGTTATAATGACGGAAACGGTTTCTCCCGGACTGGCGGAGTCGGGGGCGGTTATCGAGAGAACCGTCGTATCTTCGGTGTCACCTTTCCCGCGAGCTGTCGCAGTTACGCCGGTTATCAACAGACCGACGGCGAGGAGTATGCAGCTAACTTGCCGGAATTTCCGCACCCGTCTCATGCGCCTGCCGGTTTTTGTACATCCTGCAGGATGAGCTGGGGTATGTCACTGCCATTGAATGAATTTCGTCCTACGGTAAAGACGGTATCAACCGCGTCTCCCACGGCAAAATCGCGGTTCAGTCGTTCCGCGGCCTTCCAGTACACTGCGGGCCATTTGTAGGTTCCGCAGGCGAACGTCAGTTTCAGGTGGAGTTTTTCAGTTTTCCCCATGATGTCCGCCGCCAGTATTTTCATGTTTCTCGCAAGAAAGGTCAGGGGATCATTTCCTTCGCCGTATGGCTCAAACCGGTCGGTTAGGTCCAGAATTGACGGGGTAAGGTATTCATGGGGAAGTTCGGCATCAATCATGACTTCACCGCCGTTTTCCGAGTCGGGAAACTGAATGTCTGCAGAAAGCCGCAGGAACCGGTCATACAGCTCGTCAAGGTTTTTCTTGTGTATCGAAAATCCGGCCGCGAAGGTATGCCCACCGTGGTCAATGAAAAGATCCGCGCAGGGTTCAAGCAGGTTCTGGAGATTGTATCCCCGTGCCGACCGCATCGAACCTACAAGGGTCTCGTCTTCCATGAAGGAAAGCACCACTGCGGGTACCTGGAAACAGTTTGTCAGGCGGTTGGCCATGATACCGGTTATTCCCCGGTGTATGCGGGGATCGGCGGCAATAACGAGGTTGCCATGATGTTTCTCGAGGCTTTCACGGGCAAGCGGTTCGGCTATGCCCCAGGCATCGGTGCCGAGCTGTTTGCGGTCGTTGTTCAGCCGGATTACTTCCTCGGAAAGCTTGTTCCGTTCTCCCTGGTTTTCCGAAAGGAGGAGGGACACCGCTACTTCCGGGGAACCCATACGGCCGGTTGCGTTGATCGCGGGGGAAATGAGCCAGGCAATATCCCCGGTGCCGATTTTTTTTCCGGAAAGGTTCTGGCGAGCCATGAGCTCGGCGAGCCCGGGGCGGGGGCTTTCATTGATTGCCGCAAGTCCCTGGCGGACCAGGATACGGTTCTCGTTCTCGAGGGGCATGAGGTCTGCAAGGGTTCCGAGCGCAACGAGCTGCAGTTCCTGTTTTTCACGGTCGCCGAACAACTCGTTTCGGCGCTGAATGAAGGTAACAAAAATGTTGAAAAATCCGTCCAGCTCACTGATCGGTTTGTCCCGGTATCGTCCGATACGTGAAAAATCTTTGAGACGCAGTAGGCTCATGTTCCGGATTGCCGGAATGCTGCGCGATATTTCCGGCGCGAGGTCGTGAAAATTGAATTCCACTCCCTTGCCGAAGATAGTTGCGAGCTGTTTCTGCTGAAGCGGCGCATCCCACACAAAAATCTGCTGATCCTGCAAAAAGGGTACGAGCCGCGTTTGACTGATCGACACCATGCCGGGAACAACCGTTTCGCTGATTCGGGTTTGTTCAGTCATGTTGACGACCTTGATCGCCTCAATGAGGTACGATTCATTTGCGGGACGGACGTTCAACAGACAAATTTGCTGTTTGTACAGTTCCGTCTGGGCAAAGCGGAGCGCGGTGATGAATTTCCACACGACGGCGCATCCGGCAAGGTCCCGGAAGGGATATCCGCTGTCTTCCATTTTCGGATTGATGATCGCGACCGCGTCCGGCAGCACGTCCGGCGGGTTATGGTGATCAAGGACGACAACGTCGATACCGAGTTCATTCGCCCGGGCAACCGCGTCGCGGCAGGAAATGCCGTTATCAACCGTGATGATGAGTGTGCCGCTGTTCTCGGCGTGCGTTTCCACCGCGGCTATGGTGAGTCCGTAGGGATCATTGCCGGAGGGAACACGCCACTCTGTGTCTATGCCGATATCGGTCAGCGCACGGTGCAGGAGCGAGGTGCTGGTTATACCGTCAACATCGCGGTCACCGAATATCAATACTTTTTCACCTTCTTCCCGGGCCTGGAGCACCCGGTCTACCGCGTCTTCCATGTCTTTGAAGAGGAAGGGATTATGAAGGTAGCGGAGATCGTCCTCGAGAAAGTAGAGAATGTCGGGGCCGTCAATAATGTTCCTTCGGGCAAGAATTGAAGCAGTCAGGGCGTCACATTCGAAGCGACGGACCATGTCTTTTACCAGTGTCCGGTTTATATCTTTTTTATTCCAAATCATAGCTCGGTTACTTCTCCCAGAATCAGCGGTTCCGCTTCAGGCGCGCGGTTTCCGTACCGCACGGCTTTTTCAAGCAGAGCCGCCGCGCTTCCGAGGCCGGCTTCGTCGCGGCCGTACAGGTCCATGATGACGGTACCCTTTTCAACACGGTCGCCCCGCCGGTGGCGAAGGAGTATTCCAGCTTCGGGACAGACTGCCTCGTCGGTACGGTTTCGTCCAACGCCGAGATGTACTCCCGCAAGGCCGGTGGAAAAGGCGTCAATGCCGGTTATGTAGCCGGTTTCGGTCGCCCGGAACTCCGCGTGGTGCGGACTCCGCCGTTTTCCCCGGTCGGCAAGCAGTTTCGATACATCGCCGCCCTGGCTTTCAACGTTTTCCAGGAAGAGCTTCAGGGCTTTTCCGCTTGCGACCGCGTCGCGGCACTGGTCGATGCCTTCTGCATAGCCGGACGCGACTCCGCCCAGGACGGTCATCCAGGCCCCGAGGGCCAGGGTCAGCTCGGTAACGTCTTCCGGGCCGTGTCCTTCGAGAACATCCATTGATTCTTCAATTTCAAGAAAATTGCCCACGGTGTTGCCGAGGGGTTCGTTCATGTTGGTAATGAGGGCGATCGCCTGTTTCCCCATTTCGCGGGCGGTTCCCGCGAGACTTTCTGCGAGCTTTTTCGCGTCGTCGTAGGTTTTCATGAAAGCGCCCGAGCCGCATTTTACGTCGAAAACGAGGGCGTCCGATCCTTCGGCGACCTTTTTGGACAGGATGCTCGCGGTAATGAGGGGAATGGACTCCACGGTACCGGTAACATCACGCAGTGCGTAGAGGAGCCGGTCCGCCGGGACTATTTCCTTCGTCTGTCCGGTCATGGCAAAGCCGGTTTTCTCCAGAAATTTCCGGAATTCGGGTACGCTGATCAGGGACCGGTACCCGGTTATGGAATCAAGTTTGTCCAGGGTTCCGCCGGTATGGCCGAGCGCCCGTCCGCTCATCATGGGAACGCGGACGCCGCAGGCGGCGACAATGGGCGCGAGGGGAAGGGAGAGTTTGTCGCCTACGCCGCCGGTGGAATGCTTGTCCACAAAGGGGCCGGTAATACCGGAAAGATCAATCCGGTCGCCCGAATTGAGCATGCAGTCCGTGAGAATGCCGGTCTCGGCGAAGGTCATGCCGTTGAAATAGACAGCCATGAGCCATGAGGCAATCTGATAGTCGGGGATATCGCCGCGAACATAGCCGTTTACGATGAACTCGATTTCTTCCCGGGTTAGTTCTTCTCCGGAGGGAGATGCGGGGTTTCCCCGTTTTTTCATGATAATGTCTACGGCTCGCATCGGTTGCTCCTTGTCGGTAGTAGCGGTATTACAGGATTCCCTCGCCGGTTTCCAGCGTTTTCAGGGGACTGCCCACCATGCGGTTCAGGAGAAAAAACAGGAAGCTCCTGAGTTCGGCGTACGCCCCGTACCCGAGCGGAATTGCCCGGACTTCGGACGGTTTCAGACGGGTTATTGCCATGAGATAGTCGAGTGCCTCCCGCGAAAGGAGGATCCGCTGTTCGTCCCGGTGTGCGCAGTCGGGACAGACAAAACCGTCTTCATACGGCGAGTAGTATAGTACCCCATTTTTCCCCGATATTCCAGCGCCGCACCGGCTGCAGCTTTCACAGTCGGGACAGAGCCCGGCTCCGGAAAGAATCCGCCAGAGGAAGCGTAAAAGGGCAAGACGGCATTCGGTCTCATCGGACACGGCGATACCGTCCAGAAATGCGTTTACCAGGGTCCAGTCCGCAACTCCGTGCGATTTCGTGATCAGCTCGGTACAGAGCGAGGCGCACCAGGTCCGTACCAGATTCTCCCGAAGACCCTGCCGCCAAAAAAGAACATCGAAGTCGGTTATTTTAACCATGTTTTTTACCGGATCGGTGTACAGCCAGGCGGTTCCCGTTTGCCAGGGTGAAACGCGTGCCCGCAGGCTGCTTTTGGGGCCGCCGAACACGGCTGCGTGTACTAGCCCCTGGTTCCGGGTAAGGAGGAGCGCGTTCCGGTGCCCCTCTCCGAACGGTGATAATGAAAGGACAAGGGATTCGGTCTGCCAGGAACGATTGCTCATTGGCATATAATGAAACATGGAAAACATACTGTCAATTGAAGAAAACAATTGACAGGAGGGGAAAGCCGTAGTTAGGTGTAAGGGGAGGATGCAATATGGAACAATTCAAGACCTTACCCGGTCTTTTCAGGAACCGCGCGCTGGCTCATCCGGAAATCATGGTGCAGGCGTATCGCGGACAGGACGGAAAATTCATCACACGGACCTATCGTGATCTGTATAACGACGTACTTGATTTTGCTGTAGCCCTTAACGGCCTCGGCGTTGTCCGGGGCGACCATGTGGGACTCATTGCCGACAACCGGAAGGAATGGCTCATCAGTGATCTCGCCATCCAGACACTGGGCGCCGCTGATGTTCCCCGGGGATGCGATTCAATGGAAAAGGAGATCGCCTTCATCCTTTCCACAACGGATTGCCGGTTAACCATCGCGGAGAACGCTCATCAGCTCAAGAAAATTCTTGCAAACCACAAGGAACTCAAGTCGCTTGAAACCGTCATTCTCATGCAGGAACCCTCGGAGGAGGATCTGAAGGCGGCAAAAAAGGCTTCGGTCAAACTGCTTTCCTTTGCGGCGGTTCAGGAGGAGGGGCGAAAAAAACGCAATGGTTCCACCGAATTCACCGACGCGGAGATGGAGAAGGGGACCCGGGACGACATTGCCACAATCATTTTCACCTCGGGGACTACCGGTGAACCCAAGGGTGTCATGCTGACCCAGTCGAATTACCTCTGGCAGCTTGAACGGACCCCCTATCTTCTTTACGGCGAGCCGGGCGATGTCTGGCTGTCGGTACTGCCGGTCTGGCACAGTTTTGAACGGCTCATGCAGTATGTCGCGATTGAACGCACGAGCGCCCTGGTCTACTCGAAACCCCTCGGCGCGGTCATGCTGCCCGACATTGCCGAGATGAAACCTCAGATAATCCCCGGCGTTCCCCGTCTCTGGGAAGCGCTCGCCACCGGAATCTTGCGGACAGTCCGCAAAGAAGGGGGCATCAAGAAAGTCCTGTTCATGTTCTTCCTCGGCGTCGGAAAGAAATACTGCTGGGCCCGGGACCACGTATTCGGCCGGGTTGCCCGGTTCAAATACCGGATTCGCCTCTTCGATACCCTCGTCGGCCTGATTCCCTGGCTGTTGCTCATTATCCCGCGCTTTCTCGGTGATGTACTCGTGTACCGCAAAGTCCGGGCGAAAATGGGCGGTCGTCTCCGCCTCTGCATTTCCGGCGGCGGCGCGCTCCAGCCCCAGATTGACGAGTTCTATCAGGCTATCGGCATAAAGATAATAGAAGGATACGGTATTACCGAAACGGCACCGGTCCTCTCGTTCCGGAACCAGTATCGGCCGCGTCCGGGCTGTGTCGGCACGGTCTTTACCGATACCGAATGCCGCATTGTCGATTCGGAACTTCTTGATGCGGCGATTGAATCGGCAAAGGACGGCGTGTGGCACATACCTCCGGCGCTACCTCCCGGAACCACCGGGGTCATCATGGTACGGGGTGGACAGGTCATGAAGGGCTACTACAAACGACCGGACCTGACCGCGCGGGCTATCGATGCCGATGGCTGGTTCAATACCGGTGATATCGGCATGCTGTCATACGATTACGAGATCAAGATTACCGGGCGCGCCAAGGATACCATCGTGTTGCTCGGCGGAGAGAATATTGAGCCCGCTCCCATCGAACAAACGCTCAAGTCATTCGAATACATCGAGTCGGTTGCCGTGTTGGGACAGGACAAGAAGTATCTTACCGCGCTCATCGTTCCCGCGAAAGCGCTCGTTATCGCCTATGCAGAGGAAAACGATCTGCCAACCGAAGATTATCCCGCGCTTCTGGAACATCCCCTTGTTCAGCAACTCTTCCGCGCCGGCATAGATTCGAGGATCAACCGTCAGAACGGATTCCGTCCCTTCGAGTTCATCTTCCGTTTCAAGCTGTTGGCCGAATCGTTCCAGGTTGGACGGGAGCTTTCCGGTAAACAGGAAATGATGCGTCACCGTATCAATGATATCTACCGGAATGAAATCACGGAGCTCTTTTCCGATCAGGAACGTTGACGGTTCACGGGCTGTGCGGGTATAACTGAAGCATGGTTTTGCTCCTGGCTTGTACAGCCCTCGGAATCATGATGCTCACTGTCGGGGTGTTTTTGCACCTGAGTCTGCCCGGGTGGCAGTATCTTGCCGGGCTCGGGGCCTATCCTGCCTCGCGTCGTGAGCACATCAGGATACCCAAACTCAGAAGACGGCTCAGTATACTCTTTTACGTGGTTGCGGCCGCCTTTCTTGCAGGGGCACTGCTTCTCGCGGTCAAAGCCATTTCCCCGGACCTTGTCTTTGCGGTGCTGCCGCCGGTAATCCTTCTCGCAGTGGATGGTATCTGGATCCTCTATCGTATCTACGACGACAATTCCTATACTACCCGTATGCGTCGCGCTGCTTTCGCGTCGTTTTGCATTATCAATATCGGTTTTATCGCCTTGTACCTGCTCAATGTGCTGTATTGACCGGAGGATGTAGCTGATGAACAGGATTCGATCGTTGTCCATGGTTCTTTGCTCCCTCCTTTTTCTTCCATTGCGGGGAGATACGGGAGAGCCGGCACCCGTTTCCGCAGCCCTCCGGGGCGTATGGGAAAATGAAAACCGTTTTGTCGAGTTTACGGAAAACAACATGCGTATCGTTCTCAAACCGTATTACCGGTTTGTGTACGAATCGTTCCCGCCGCTGTCCTGTTTTTCCAATCCCCGATCACAGCGGGTAGCTGCGGACAACATCCATTCCCTGTCTCTCCGCTATCCCCGCGACAAGAAGGTGTATCCGTTCACGGCGGCCCGTATCGGGGATGCGCTCTTCCTGGATTTCATGGTGCGGCTTTCGATTCCGGATGCTGATCCCGTCGCACGCGCTGAGCTGACCGAAAGCGCCGGAAACGCTGCCGCTGAAGCTCAATCTGCCGCCGGAACAGAACCCGCAGGCGGTCTTGACGGCGTCTGGCTTCCCGCGGGGGCGGTTCCCGCGCTTCGCCTGTATCCGGTTGAGCCCGCGAAAGATTTTTACATGATGGTGTTTGACGGATCGCGGTATTTCCGCATCCGGTACTGGAAAACCGACGCCCGGGAACGGGATGTAGACGGCCGGTTTATCGGAAAGGACGGGAAAGAATATCGTCTGCCCAAGTTTTTCCGGATGGATGGCGCCCTGTATACCTGCATAACGGCGACGGGAAAGATCATCCGCAATTTTGAAGAGGGCAGGATACGCGTTGAAGACGGCACGCTCCGGTTCGAGCCGGAGCGGGTTGTATATGCGGGAACCGAAGCCGCGTACCGGCAGCCGGTCCCCTACACGCTGGATGGTGATGTGCTTGCGTTCGGCGAACCCTATCTCGTCCGGTCAGTAGTAACCGATCTCGATGCGGCAATCGCCGAACACAACGCAAAGCGCCGTCCTCCCCGGAAACCGATATTCGATTTTCTTGACCTCGATTTCCATTGGGACGAAGTAGCTCGCCTCCGGGGAGACATTCTTGACCGTTAAACCTAAATATTGACCTTTTTCATGCTTCCGCCGTAGTACTGCGTGCGCAGTTCCTTTACGGTATCGTCGGTTATGTAGCTTTCAAAGTCGGTCATGCGGTCAATAACGCCGCCGGGAGTAATCTCCACGATACGGTTCGCGATTGACGAAACGAACTCGTGGTCATGACTGTTGAAGAGCACCACGCCCGGAAAGTCGATAAGGGCTTCGTTGAGACTGGTAATCGCCTCAAGATCGAGATGGTTCGTCGGTTCGTCCAGGATCAGGATGTTCGCTCCCGTGAGCATCATCTTCGACAGCATGCACCGGACTTTCTCGCCTCCGGAGAGCACGTTTACCGGCTTGAGTGAATCGTCACCGGAGAAAAGCATGCGTCCCAGAAAGCCGCGGACATAGCCTTCGTCCTGGTCGGGTGAATACTGACGAAGCCAGTCGGTTATGCTTATCGTGCTTTCAAAGTAGGACGTGTTGTCCTTGCCCAGATAGGAATGGGACACGGTCTGTCCCCAGTACACGTCGCCGGATTCCGGTGTCACCTCGCCGCTTATGATGTCGAAGAGGGCGCTTTTCGCGTTATGTTCCATGCCGACGAAGGCGATCTTGTCGGTTTTGTTGACCGTGAGGGAAAAATCGTCGAGAAGTTTTTCACCTTCGACCGAATAATTGAGTTTTTCCACGCGGAGCACGTTGTTTCCGATATCCCGGTCAGGCTTGAAGTTGACATAGGGGAACTTTCTCGTGGTAACTTCAATTTCCTCGAGGGCGAGCTTGTCGTATACCTTCTTTCGGCTGGTGGCCTGCTTGCTTTTTGCCGCGTTGGAGGAGAACCGGAGGATGAACTCTCTGAGGTCCTTCATCTTTTCCTCGCGTTTCTTCTGCTGGTCCCGTGCCTGCCGCTGCATGATCTGGCTCATCTGGTACCAGAAGTCGTAGTTGCCGGTGTACATGCGGATCTTGCCGAAGTCGATGTCGCATACATGGGTGCAGACCGCGTTCAAAAAGTGACGGTCGTGCGATACGACGATAACCGTGTTCGGGAAGTTGATGAGGAACTCCTCGAGCCAGGAGATGGACTCCAGGTCGAGACCGTTCGTCGGTTCGTCGAGGAGCAGGATGTCCGGCTCGCCGAAGATGGCCTGTGCCAGAAGCACCCGGACTTTCTGGCTTTCGTCGAGTTCTGCCATGTCGCGGTCATGGAAACTTTCCTCAAGACCGAGACCGGAAAGCATCTGCTCAATCTGGTTTTCTGCTTCCCATCCGCCGAGTTCGGCAAATTCGCCTTCAAGTTCCGAGGCGCGAATACCGTCCTCCTCGGTAAAATCCTCTTTTTCATAGATGGCTTCGCGTTCCTTGAGAATCTTGTAAAGCTCGGGGTATCCCATCATGACCGTGTCTTTTACGGAGAACTTGTCAAAGGCAAAGTGGTCCTGTTTGAGTACGGCCATGCGTTGGCCCGCCGGGATTGATACGTCTCCGCGGTCGTGTTCCAGATCGCCTGAAAGGATTTTGAGAAAAGTCGACTTCCCCGCACCGTTCGCACCGATGATGCCATAGCAATTTCCGGGGGTAAATTTAAGATTGACGTCCTTGAAAAGCGCCTTGTCGCCGAAAGAGAGACTGAGGTCTGTTACGGTAATCATGGGCGCATGATAGCGGAAATTCGTCCGGGTTGCAACATGGAAGTAGCTTAGAGCGCCGGGCGGCGGTCGTTCAGGAAGAGGCCGACGAGCAGAAGGACGGTTCCGGCGACAAAGCGCAGGGTGATCGGATCATCAAGGAAAAGATAGCCCGCGATAACGGTGAGCGGGATCTTTACAAAGGTGTGCACACTGCCTTCGGTGGTTGGAATGTCCCGGAGGCCGATGGTTATGAGAATCTGGGCCGCGTAGGCGCCGGCTCCCGCCAGGATCAAAAGCAGGGCGGCCCGGAAATCGATGGAGACCGCCTGGGGGAATGCAAAGGCGGTTGTGAGTACTCCCACAAAACACACCCCGAGATAGATGACGATCGGATGTTCCGTTTGCGACGCTCGTTTGTTGAAGTGGTATGAGATGCCGGCAAGAAATCCGCTCGCGATTCCCGCGGCGTCGCCGATGAAGCTCATTCCGGTCCCGTCCCACAACACGAACGCGACACCGGTAAACGCGAGCAAAACACCGGCCACCGTTGAGAGCCGTACTTTCTCACGCAGGGCGACAATTGAAATGATGGCGACAAAGATGGGGAAGCTGTTGTTGAAAAGGCTTGCCCGGCCCGGAGTTCCCAGTGATATCGAAATGTAATAGAGAATCATGGCAACCGCGCCGAAAAGGCCGCGGCCGAGCCAGGGTTTGAGTTTGACTATCCTGAAGGGGGTTTTCGTCGCGCCGAGCTGGGAAAAGCCCAGCATGGCGCCGACGGCAAAACGGGCGAACGCGGTGAACCATCCGTCATAATCCGGTGAAAGCGCGCTTATCAGTATTGCCGTCGCGGCAAAGCAGATATTCGAAAGATGAATGTAAACAAGCGATTCCGCTTTCGTGCGCAGTTTCATCGGGGATTGTTCACCTTGGGTACCCGGACGTTACTTCTTGCTGAAAAGGCGCTTGATCACGCTCTTTATGCCGACTCCACCCACGACCTGTTTCTTCGGTTCAGTCGGGGTTTTGACCGCTTCGTTTCGGTTGCCGCGGGGCTTCTGTCCACCTTTTCCTGCAGGCCGTGTATCACGGGGATCATGATCTTTTCGTTTCTGGCCGGAAGCAGACTTTTGTCCCGGAGAAGCGGGGTTTTGTCCCTTCCCGTATTTGCTTTTGTAGTATGCCATGCGCTCTTCGAAACTGAGCTTCGAAATATCCTGTTCATTGGCTCCTGCCGCTGACCGTGATTCGTCCCGTCCGCGGTCGGGGAAGCGGTTTCGTCCGCCCTGCGGCCGGTCGCCTGCCGGAGGTCGTCCCGGTCCCGAACCGGACGGTGCGTGCAGGTTGTCGCGCCGCGCATCGCCGGAAGGTCCACGCCGCGTGTCCGGGCGTCCTCGTCCACCGTCGCGGGAAT
>ERZ764778.3585-NODE-3585-length-12098-cov-4.293864_pt1 | contig 12098 bp, 11 predicted proteins | sample MGYA00374951_ERZ764778 | MGnify/ENA primary metagenome ERZ764778 (study PRJEB28918, sample SAMN05720193) | bioreactor metagenome | isolation source: Anaerobic biogas reactor | place: USA:Washington, USA | collected 2015-08-08 ...
CCTGGCCAAGCACGGCGATCGCTACCAGTGGGAACGGTTCATCTCGCGCCGCTACAGCCTGGAGGAAGCCCAGCTGGCGCTGGATGATGTGGCCCAACTGCGGGTCGTCAAGGCAGTGATCGAGCCCAACGCAAGGTAACGGGGGATAGGTGATGGCCGACCTGACGCTCTATATCAGCGCAGCGCAAGAGATGGACGCCGAGTGCGAGGCCATAGGCAAGCTCTTGGCTGGCTTGTTGCCCAAAGTTCGCTGGACCCTGCACCGAACTCCGGCAGGCAGAGGCAACCTAAACCCGGACCTGCGCGCCCTCCACGAAAGCGACCTGCATCTCTTTGTGCTCGGCGCCGATATCGTCGCGCCACTGGGCGTGGAATGGCGCGAGGCTCAACACGCCAAGACGCCGCTGTTCCTCTACCGCGCCGTCGAGCGGGCCGCATCACCGGCAGCATCCTACTTCTTGCATCATTCGGGAGCCCACTGGACCAGGTTCCGAAGCCCAGCGGACCTCGTCCGCAGATTCGAGCGACAGCTGATCGCCGAGCTTGTCGCCGGCACGCCTGGTTATGGCCTCGGGCTGGACGAGATCGAGTCGCTGACTGAGCGCTTGGAAAAGCTGCACACAGAGCCCCAGGCAGACGACACGGAGGCCCGCGGCGCCGGCTTGGGCGGGGTGATCTTGCCCAAGGAGGCTTGATCAGTCCAGCAGCCGCTCAGGCGCGGTCATAGCGCACGGCCGCGAGCTCGCGCAGTCGCTCGGCGGCCGATTCGGCCGTCAGGTCGCGCTGCGGCGTGGCCAGCATTTCGTACCCCACCATGAACTTGCGCACGGTGGCAGAGCGCAACAGAGGCGGGTAAAAGTGCCAATGCAGGTGCCACTCGGGGTGCCCCTGGCCATCGGTTGGGCACTGATGGAGGCCCATGGTATAGGGAAACGAAGTCTCGAACAGGTTGTCGTAGCGTATGGTCAGCTCTGAGAGGATCTCGGCGACGGCAAACCGTTCATCAGCGTCAAGCTCGGTCAGGTCGCGCACGTGCCGTCTTGGGATGATCATGGCCTCAAAGGGCCAGGTAGCCCAGAAGGGGACCACCGCCACCAGATGCTCGTTAGCGCAGACGACCCTCTCGTCGAGGCCCACCTCGAGCGCCTGATAGTCGCAGAGCAGACAGCTGCCATGCTGCTGGCGGTAGGCGACCTGGTTACGTTGCTCCAAGGCGGGCTCTTGTGGGACGGTAGCATTGGCCCAGATCTGGCCGTGGGGGTGTGGGTTCGAGCAGCCCATCATGGCACCCTTGTTTTCGAAAATCTGCACATAGTTGATCTCTGGCCGCGATCCGATCTCCCGATACTGCTCCGTCCAGACCTCGACCACCCGCAGGATCTGGTCCGGAGTCATCTGGGCCAGGGTGAGGCTGTGATCAGGCGAGAAACAAACCACGCGACACAGACCAGGTTCGCCCTCGGCCCGCAGTAGATGATGCCCTTCCCATTGGCCACTAGGAGAATCGGGCAACAGGGCGGCAAAGTCGTTGTCAAAAACGAACGTCTCGGTATATACTGGGTTTTCGTTTCCACCGGCGCGCGCGTTTCCAGGGCAAAGATAGCAGGCAGGATCATAGCTGGGTCGCGTTTCTTGGGGCGGCTTTTCGATCTGGCCTTGCCAAGGGCGCTTGGTTCGATGGGGCGACACCAAGATCCAATCTCCGCGTAGAGGGTTGTAGCGCCGGTGCGGATGATCGGACAAGGTAAAGCGGGCCATACCCAGCCTCCTGATGTGGTTCAGGTCCACGGCACTGACTCAGGATAGGCCAAGAGCGGGCACTGTCAAGGAACTTGCGTCCTCGCCACCATCGACCCACGCGGGACAGACGAAGGTACACTTTTTCCATGCTATGTCCAGAATGCAGAATCAGCGCCGAGGGGGGCAGCCCCTGTCCCTCCTGCGGCCAAAGAGTCCCCGAGGAGGAGCGCTTTGGTGGCCAGGGCGGTCACTACTTGCGGGTGTTCCTGTCCATCGGCGTTGGCCTGCTGTTCGTTGCCATCGGGGTCTCCAGCCTCGGCGTAGGCGTCCCCGTGCGCCTATCGCGAGCGTACCAGCAGGGTTCACTCTGGCCCTACTGGCTAATCCTGATTGCTCCAGCGGTGGTCGGGTTCTACCACTGGTGGGTACTGCGCGAAGAAGAGATCACCATCACCGACGCGTACATCGCTCGGCGGTCGCATTGGGGGAACCAGCTCTTGCGGTGGGATGAGGTGCACAGCTTTCATGTGCACTCGTTGGGCGCGAGCCTGCGCAGCTTGGGCAAGATGAGTCGCCTATCGCGCTATCTCTCGCAAGAGCGCGTACAGTGGAAGCTGCCGGTCCTCTCTTACGACCTGGAGGGTCCGCCAGAAAAGGGGGACGAGGGGCTGCTTCGCCTGGAGCCCGGCACCATCGACGATCTCCCCTGGCTGATCGCGCTGATCGAAGAGCGTCTCGGCCCACCTGAGGAAGCAGGCAGCTCGGACCTATTCTAGCGGCGGAGCTTGACGGGCAGATACCTTGCCGGTAGGATGCCTCTCGTAGCTCAAGCAGGACCGCGCAGCCGAGCATCGCGCGATCGATCCGCTCAACCGAACGAGGTGGTGTATGCTTTGGAGACCTCCCCGCTATCTCGCTGGCGTCTGGGTCGGCGTGACCCTCATAGCCTATCCGCTTGTCTACCTGCTGGTCTACATGGCGACCGGCAAGTTCCCCAAAGGGGGATTGCTCAGCGGTGGGCGTTTTGCCGGGCTGAACGAGGTGATGCACGATATCCAGCGCTTTGCCCTCCAGTCGAGGGAGGTCGGCCGTGAATAAGTCATTCATCAAGGGTGTGTTCACCGGCCTGTTGGTCCCGCTCATGTTCTTGGGTGCCGCGATCTACTGGGTCCACAAGCTCACCTCCAAGGTGCCCTTTCCCATCGATCGCCCGGCCGAAGGGCAGCTGACTTGGGGCTTAGTCCCCGTGGAAGAGGTGCCGGAGCACTGGGAGCGGTGGGAGCCGGTGGTAGCGCCGCTGCGCTCACGGATCTATGCCAGCATCGCGCAGACGCGAGCGACGGTGTTTGGACTGATCGCCGGAAACCCGCCCGCCTAGCCGACGCCTCGGTACCGCCCCGCAATCGCACCAGCGGGGCGGTTTGCCATATCACCAACCCGCATCCTCGTATGCAGAACCAGCGCTGCGCAAAGGAGACTTATGCAGGCGGACGAATCCACTAGGCCCGTCACCGTCCATCTCATCGGCAACGCCCACATCGACCCGATCTGGCTCTGGCCGGTGTCTGAGGGGCGCGAGGAGGTGCTGGGCAGTTACCGCACCGCCATCATGTTGATCCGCGAGTTTGACGGGTACGTCTTTACCAGCGGGGGCTCGGTCACCTTCCGTTGGGTGGAGGAGGACGACCCCGCGCTGTTCGCCGAGATCGTCCAGGCCGTCAAGGATGGACGCTGGTCGTTGGTGAACGGGTGGTGGTTGCAGCCCGACTGCAACATCCCCTCCGGAGAGTCGTTCGCCCGGCACGCCCTGTACGGTCAGCGTTACCTGCAATCGCGCTTTGGGAAGCGCGCCACGGTAGGCTACAACGTGGATAGCTTTGGCCACGCTGGCACCCTGCCACAGCTCTTGCATCTGGGCGGGCTGGATAGCTATGTCTTTTTCCGCCCCGGCCCCCACGAGATGGAGCTGCCCAACGGTCCCTTCTGGTGGGAGGCGCCCGGCGGCGCAAGTGTGCTGGCCTGCCGCCCACCGCTCCACTATGGCAGCCCAGGTGACGGAGACGTCGTCGAGCGGGCCACCAAGGCTGCAGCGTCGGTTCCCAACGGGTTGCGTGACGTGCTCTGTTTCTATGGGGTCGGGAACCACGGCGGCGGTCCCACCCGGCGGGACATCCAGGACATTGTGCGGGCCCAAGCCGAGGGCGACGACCTGGCCCTGCAGTTCGCGGCAGCGGAGGACTATTTCGGTCTGATGCGCCAGGAGGAACGCCAGTTCCCGGTAGTGGCCAGCGAGCTCCAGCACCATGCGCGCGGTTGCTACTCGGTGTTGCTGCGCTCCAAGCAAGAGAACCGTCGCGCCGAGCATGCCGCCATGCAGGCCGAGCGCCTAGCATCGTTAGCCACGTTGCTGGCAGGGCTGCCCAGTGCCCAGGCCGATATCGACGCGGTCTGGGAGGGGACGCTGTTCAACCAGTTCCACGACATTCTGGCCGGCACCAGCATTCGCCGCGCCTACGAGGACGTCTGGGCCACCTATGAGCAGGGCCGCCAGACGCTGCACCAGATTGCGACCGACGCCATGAACGCGTTGGGCGCCAAGCTGGAGGTGCGCTCAGCCGAGCATGCCTATGCCGCCTGGAACACGCTCCCCTGGCCGCGACGGGAGGTGGTGCGCCTGAGCATCCCCGTAGGCGGCTGGCGCCAGGATCGTCAGGGGCGCGGCATCCCGCGCGACCCCAAAGTCACCGATGGCGAGGGCAACGCGTTGCCATGCCAGATGGCGGGGGTCACCTTTGACGATAATGTCTACATCGCCGAAGTAGACGTACTGGCAGAGATTCCCCCCATGGGCGCCAAGGTTCTCTATCCCAGCCTGAACACCGATCCCGCGGATCCGGACGAGCTGGCTCAGAATCTACTCGCGCCGACTGCCGACGGAATCGCCAACGAGCACCTGCGCGTGCGGCTGGACCCAGAGAGCGGCGCCCTGGCCAGCATCACCGACCTGGCGTCAGGACGTGAGATGCTGGGCGGACTCTCGGCGCTGCCGCTGGTGATAGAGGATCGCAGCGACACCTGGAGCCACGACATCCCCGCCTTTACCGAGGTGGCAGGAAGCTTTGCCGCAGAGGAGCCGCTCCGTCTGGTCGAGCGCGGGCCGATCCGCTCGACGCTACGCTCGCAGATGGTGTGGGGTAGCTCGCGCATCATCATGGACGTCTCACTGACGACGGGAGCCCGCTGCCTCGATATCGACCTCAACATCGACTGGCATGAGCAGCACAAGATGCTCAAACTGGCTTTCGTGGCGGCGGGCGCGGATCACAGCGTCACCTCCTCAGCGCCGTACGGCCACGTGTGCCGCGCGACGACCTGCGAAGAGGAGCCGACCCAGGCCTGGGTGGATCTGGAGGGCAAGGACACTGATGGTACGCCGACCGGCCTGTGCCTGATCAACGATGGGCTGTACGGCTATGACGCGTGCGAGAACGAGCTGCGGCTGAGCTTATTGCGCAGCCCCATCTATGCCTTCCACGACCCACGCGAGGTGATGCCGTGCGTGCGTTACCACTATATCGACCAGGGCGAGCACCATCTGCGGCTGCAGTTGATCCCGCACGTGGGCGGTTGGCGTTCGGTCCTACCCGACCGCGAGGCCTCGGCCTGGCACGAGCCGTTGGTAGCTGTGCAAGCCGAGGCACAGGACGGCGAAGCCACGTCTTTCTCCTTGCTGGAGGCAGCATCAGCGAGCGCCGTCACCGCCGTGGTCAAGCTCGGCGAGGACGGCGGTCTGGTTGTGCGCGGCTACGAGTGCGCTGGCCAGCCATCGGAGGTCATGCTGACCTCAGAAGCGCTGGGGCAGCGGTGGCGCTTTGCCGTGGAGCCCCACGAGATCTGGACAGTGGCACTGGCCCCGGATGGTTCCGTGACGCGGCTGAACCTTCTGGAGGAACCGCTCGCCTAAGGCGGGCGCTGTTTGCTCGTAACTCAGCCCTGCAGCATAATAGAGTGCCTGGCGCCTGAGGCCAGGCGCTTCTAGCGACCCAGACTCAGTTCGGAGGGAGGCCATGGGCAACAATCTGACGCAGAAAATCATCAAGGAGCATCTCGTCTCTGGCGAGATGGTGCCGGGCCAGGAGATCGGTCTGCGCATGGACCAAACCTTGACCCAGGATGCCACCGGTACGATGGCGTACCTCCAGTTTGAAGCCATGGGCATCCCCCGCGTGCGAACCGAGCTCTCGGTGAGCTATGCGGACCACAATATGATGCAGGGCGATTTCCGCAACGCCGACGACCACCGCTATCTGCAGTCGGTGGCGGCGAGGTACGGGATCGTCTTCTCGCGACCGGGCAACGGGATCTGCCACCAGGTGCACCTGGAGCGGTTCGGTATCCCGGGCAAGACGCTGCTTGGCTCTGATAGCCACACCCCTACCAACGGCGGCCTCGGCGCCCTGGCCATTGGGGCGGGGGGGCTGGACGTGGCCGCCGTCATGGCCGGGCGCCCGTTCTATGTCAAGATGCCCGAGGTCGTCCTGGTGCATCTGACCGGCGCGCTGCCGGCATGGGTCTCGGCCAAGGATGTCATCCTCCATCTCTTGCGGGAGCTGAGCGTCAAGGGCGGTCTAGGTAAGGTGTTCGAGTATGGCGGCCCCGGCGTGGCCAGCCTGGATATACCCCAGCGGGCCACCATCACCAACATGGGCGCCGAGCTGGGCGCCACGTCGTCGCTATTCCCCAGCGACGAACGGACGCGGCTCTTCCTGGCGGCCCAGGGGCGAGAGGGTGACTGGCGCTCGCTGAGCGCCGACCCGGACGCAGCATACGATCGCGTGATCGACGTGGACCTGAGCGCTCTGGAGCCGCTAGTGGCGCAGCCTCACAGCCCAGACAATGTTCTGCCTGTGAGCGCCCTGGCGGGCCAGCCGGTATCCCAGGTGTGTGTGGGTAGCTGCACCAACTCGTCCGTGGCCGATCTAGAGACGGTCGCCGCCATCTTGCGAGGCGAGACGGTTCACCCCGACGTGTCGCTCACGGTGAGCCCTGGCAGCAAGCAGGCGCTGACGATGATCGCCCGGAGCGGCGCTCTAGCCGACCTGGTCGCAGCCGGCGCCCGCATCCTCGAGTCGGCCTGCGGCCCATGCTTGGGCATGGGCCAGGCGCCCGCCAGCGGCGCCGTATCGGTGCGCAGCTTTAACCGCAACTTCAAGGGGCGCAGCGGCACGCCCGACGCCCAAGTGTTCCTGGCCGGCGTCGAGGTGTGCGCAGCCGCCGCCCTGACGGGCACCCTGACAGATCCACGGACGCTCGGCGAACCGCCTGCCGTCGCCGCTCCCGAGCGCTACGTAGCGGACGACAACATGGTCGTGCTTCCGCCTGAGGATGGGAGTAGCATCGAGGTCGTCAGGGGACCCAACATCCAACCGTTGCCGAGCCGCGGCCCGTTGTCCGATACCATCGTGGCACCGGCGTTGCTGGTGATGGGCGACAATGTGACCACCGACGACATCATGCCGGCCGGAGCCGAGATCCTGCCGTTCCGCTCCAATGTGCCCGCCCTCAGCGCCTTTGTGCTAACGCGCCTCGACCCGACCTTCCCCGAGCGCGCCAAGGCCGCCGGCCGGGGCATCCTGGTAGCGGGCGAGAACTATGGGCAGGGGTCCAGCCGCGAGCATGCCGCGCTGGTGCCGATGTACCTGGGGGTGCAGGCCGTCGTGGCCAAGAGCCTGGCGCGCATCCATCGCGCCAACCTGATCAACTTTGGCATCGCCCCGCTCACCTTTGCCGATCCGGCCGACTATGGCCTGATCTCCCAAGGCGATGAGTTGCGGTTGGCCGGCACACGAGGCGCCATCGCGCAGGGCCAACCATTGACGCTGGAGAACCTGACCAGCGGCGCTACTATCACCGTGCGTTGTGAGCTCTCAGAGCGCGAGCGCCAGGTGTTGGTGGCCGGAGGATTGTTGAACGCCATCCGCAATGCGGGTTAGCAGATAGGAGAGTCCGCCATGAGCTATACCATCACCCTGATTCCTGGAGACGGCACCGGGCCGGACGTCACCGAGGCCATGCGTCGCGTGGTGGAGGCCACCGGTGTAGCGGTAGAGTGGGATGTGCAGCAAGCCGGCGAAATGGCCATGGCCGAGCACGGCACGCCGCTGCCAGAGCACGTGCTCGAGTCCGTGCGTCGCAACCGCGTGGGCATCAAGGGCCCCATCACCACGCCGATCGGCAGCGGCTTTCGCAGCGTCAATGTCGCCATCCGCAAGGCGCTGGATCTCTACGCCAACCTCCGCCCGGCCAAGAGCTTTCCTGGAGTGCGCTCGGCGTTCTCGGACGTGGACCTGGTCATCGTCCGCGAGAACACCGAGGGGCTCTATGTAGGCATCGAGCATGACGTCATCGCCGGCGAGGCGGCCGAGGCGATCCGCATCATCACCCGGCGCGGCAGCGAGCGGGTGGTGCGCTTTGCCTTTGAGTACGCACGCGAGAACGGGCGCCGGCAAGTGACGGCCGTCCACAAGGCCAATATCCTAAAGCTGACCGACGGCCTCTTCCTGGAGGCGGCGCGCAAGGTCGCCAGCGAGTACCCCGATATCGCCTTTAACGACCGGATCGTTGACAACATGTGCATGCAGCTGGTACAGCGACCGGAAGAGTACGACGTGCTGGTGCTGCCAAACCTGTTTGGCGACATTGTCAGTGACCTGGCGTCGGGCTTGGTGGGTGGGCTGGGCGTAGCGCCGGGGGCCAATATCGGCGATGGCATCGCCGTGTTCGAGCCGGTGCATGGCTCGGCGCCCAAGTACGCCGGCCAGAACAAGGTCAACCCCACGGCCACCATCCAGAGCGCGGTGCTGATGCTGCGCTATCTGGGCGAGACCGAGGCCGCCGATCGCGTGGAAGAGGGCATCCGTCGGGTGATCGCCGAGGGAACACACGTCACCTATGACATGAAGGCCGATCGGTACGACCCCACGGCCGTAGGTACCCAGGAGATGGCCGACGCTATCATCGCGGCCATGCCCTAGCAGGCTGCCATCACAACCGTAGAGCTAGCAGATGCGGGGGAGCAACTCCCCCGCTGGCATATCCAGCAGTCGCTGGGTGCCGAACGCGGTGCGCAGGACCACAGCGCCGGGGTGGGCTGTCTCGATTTCGCCGATGATGGCCGCCTCGGCCCCCAAGGGGTGGGCGCGCATAACATCGAGCACCGTCGTCGCAGCATCGCCCGGAACGATGGCCACTAGCTTGCCCTCGTTAGCCGCATAGAGCGGATCCAGTCCCAGCACCTCGCAGGCCGCCGCTACGGCCTCATGGATGACGATGGCCCCCTCATGGACCGTGATGCCCACCCGTGATTGCCCCGCGATCTCGTTGAGCACCGCCGCTAGCCCGCCACGGGTGGCGTCGCGGAGCACGTGTACGCTGGGACATGCCGTCAGCATGGCTTGCACCAGCCCCGAGAGAGGGGCACAGTCGCTCTGGATGGGACTCTCAAAGCGCAGGCCATGACGCTGGGTCATGATGGCCAGTCCATGATCCCCTACCGCACCGTTGACGAGCACCTGATCGCCCGGCCGGGCGTTACGCGCCGATATCTGAATCCCCGGCGGGACGATGCCCGCGCCGGCAGTATTGACAAAGAGGCGGTCTGCCGCGCCGCGCCCCACCACCTTGGTATCGCCAGCCACAATCCGGACGTCGGCTTCACGGGCGGTGGCGGCCAAGGAGGCAACCACGCGCTCCAGATCATCCATCGGCAGCCCTTCTTCGAGGATGAATCCCACGGTGAGGTAGAGCGGCACGGCCCCACGCATGGCAAGATCGTTTACCGTGCCGCAGACCGCCAGCTTGCCGATATCACCACCTGGGAAAAAGAGGGGCTGCACCACGTACGAATCGGTCGTCAGGGCCAGCCGGCCATCGACGGGATCCAGCACAGCGGCGTCCTCGAGAGCGTGCAACTCGCTATCGCCCAGATGGCGGAGGAATAGACCTTCTAGCAGCTCGCGGGCCATGAGCCCGCCACTGCCGTGAGCCAGCAGCACGGTAGCGCCCATCAGGAGAGGCTCCTTCCATAGCGATAATGAGCCGCACAAGCACCCTCGGCAGACACCATGCACGGACCGATGGGCCTGGTCGGCGTGCAGGCTCGCCCAAAGAGGGGGCACTCGGGCGGCGCGATCACGCCCCGCAACACGTCGCCGCAGCGGCACCCACGCGCCTCCGCGCTTGGCCCAGCGGATACCGCCGCTTCGACGGAAAAGCGATGCCGCGCGTCATAGGCAGCGTAAGCCGGGGCCAGGTCAAGCCCACTGGCTGGGATCACCCCCAGGCCTCGCCAACGAGCATCACTGGATCGGAACACCTCAGCCATAAGTTGCCGCGCCACCGCATTCCCGCCTGCGGTGACGCCGCGACGATAGGCATTGATGACGGCGGGGCGCCGCTCGGTCATCGCGACGGCCAGATCTCGCACCGATAGGAGGATATCCAGCGGCTCGAACCCGGAGACGGCACACGGCACGCCGTACTCTACGGGCAAAAAGTGCCAAGCGTCGGCGCCGGTGATGGCCGTAACATGGCCGGGGCCGAGGACGCCATCCACGTGCACCTCGCCGCCATCCAGAATGGCCCGCATGGCCGGTGGGGTGGTCTTGTGAAGCGACAACAGGAAAAAGTTGGTCAACCCCTCTTCCGCGGCCGCCCGGACCGCCGCGGCGATGGTGGGCGCGGTGGTCTCGAACCCAATGCCCAGCATGACCACGTTCGTGTCTGGGTGGGCCCGGGCCAGGTCGAGGGCATCCAACGCCGAGTAGACGATCTCGACCGAGGCGCCTTGGGCGCGAGCGTCGGCCAGGCTTCCGCCGGTGCCGGGCACGCGGACCATGTCGCCAAAGGTGGCAACAGTGATGTCGGGGTGCTTGCCAAGGGCGATGGCGAGATCGATGTCACTGTCATCGGTAACGCAGACGGGACAGCCCGGCCCCGAGAGCAAGCGGATCTCGGGCGCCAAGGCATCGCGCAGGCCGTACCGCATAATGGCATGGGTGTGGCCGCCGCAAAACTCCATGATGGCAATGGGCTTGCGCGCGGCGCCCTTGGCGGCGTCGATCAGCCGCTGCGCCGCGGCCGGGTCGCGAAAGGCCTGCGCGCGAAAGCCTTGGTTCACGACTCGCGACCTTGGTTGGCGTCCATCTCGCGGCTGGCCTCCTCGAGCTCGGCGAAAAGGGCCAGGGTCTCCTGTGCCTCTTGCTCATCGAGGACGCTGATGGCGAAACCGGTATGGATCAGCACATAGTCGCCCACCTGCGCGTCGGGCGTCAGCACCAGGCTGATCTCCCGTCGCAAGCCGCCCATATCCACCAATGCCTGGGTCCCTTCGATGCTCTCGATCCGCATTGGCACCGCAAGACACATCATGCCCCTCCTGCAACGCTCTGCGCCACGGCTACCTGGCCCAGCGACAGCCCGCCGTCGTTGCAGGGCACCTGGCGATGCACCAGCACGGTGAGCCCACGGGCCTGTAGAGCCTGAATGGTAAGCCGTAGTAACAGGTGATTTTGGAAACAGCCGCCACTCAGGGCGACACGATCGATTCCGGCCTCGCTGGCAATCCGCACAGCCAGATCCGCGGCCCAGGCAGCCAGGGTGCGATGGAAACGATGTGAGATGATACCCGTCGGGGTACCAGCCTCTTGATCGGCCACCAACGCCTCAAACAGCGGCTTGAGCAGGATCTCTAGCGCTGGGCCACGGTGCGCCGGCGCCCGCCCCCAGGTGAGCGGTGCGCCCGTCTCCCGCACCTCGTAGGGATAGACGACGCCCGCGGGATCAGCCTCGGCCAGCATTTCCAGGGCGATGGCAGCCTCAGCCTCGTAGGTCACCCGGCTGCGAACACCCAGCAGCGCCGATACGGCATCGAAGAGGCGTCCGGCCGACGAGGTCCAGGGCGTGTTGACCCCCTGGACGACCATGCGGCGCAACAGAGCGCGTTCGCCGTCATCGGCGTCACCGCGCTCCTCGGCCTGGAGATGGTCGAGGTACGCCCATGCCAAACGGTACGGGTTCAGCACCGCCGCGTCGCCGCCGGGCATGGGGAGATACTCGAGATGGGCGAGCCGCGCGAACCCGCGGCGATCTCCCAGCAAGAACTCGCCCCCCCAGATGCGCCCATCCAAGCCATAGCCGGTGCCATCCAGGATGATGCCCAAGGCGGGCTCGTCGCAGCCAGCATCGGCCAGGCAAGCGGCCAGGTGGGCATGATGGTGTTGCACCTCGACGCGATCCACGCCAGCGAGCCCGCGCGCATAGCGCGACGCGGCATAGTCGGGATGCATATCACAAGCGAC
>ERZ764778.3602-NODE-3602-length-12047-cov-4.133172_pt1 | contig 12047 bp, 9 predicted proteins | sample MGYA00374951_ERZ764778 | MGnify/ENA primary metagenome ERZ764778 (study PRJEB28918, sample SAMN05720193) | bioreactor metagenome | isolation source: Anaerobic biogas reactor | place: USA:Washington, USA | collected 2015-08-08 ...
GGCATTGGTGAGCCGGGCCTGGTTCCGACGGCACCGGCCATCGCGAATGCCGTCTATGACGCGGTGGGTGTTTGGATCAAGGACCTGCCCATCACGCCCGAGAAGGTGCTTGCTGCTCTCAAGGCGCAGGGCCGGTGAGGAGGTACTTCGGTCTGAGGCCGGGGATCGGCAGGCGATACCGGCCGTACCCGGGAAGAGGGATTTTCGGCAGCAGGGATGCGTGAATGGAGAAGAAAAGGCTCATTTACATGGACAATGCCGCGACTTCCTTTCCGAAACCGCCGCAGGCGATACGGGCCATGGTCCGTTTCATGGAGGATGTGGGTGCGAACCCCGGCCGTTCCGGTCACCCGCTGGCCCGCGAGGCGGGGGAGGTCGTGGATGGGACGCGCAGGAGCCTGGCCCGTCTTTTCAATGCCGACGATCCCTGCAGGTTCTGCTTCACGCTGAATGTTACCCAGGCGCTCAACACCGTATTCCTGGGATACCTGAACCCCGGGGACCACGTGGTCACAACCTCCATGGAGCACAATTCCGTGATGCGTCCCCTGGTGTATCTGCAGGAGACCGGGCATATATCCCTCGATATCGCGCCCTGTGACCGAAAAGGCTTCCTGGACGTGAGTGCCCTTGCGGGATTGCTCCGCAAAGATACCCGGCTGGTGGTTGTGAACCACGCATCGAATGTCTGTGGCACCCTGCAGGATGTGGCGGCGGTAAGGGCCGTTATCGGTGATATCCCCCTTCTCCTCGATACCGCGCAGACAGCGGGTTGTTATCCTATTGATGTGAAGGCCCTGGGTATAGACATCCTTGCCTTCACCGGCCACAAGGGGCTCATGGGTCCCCAGGGGACGGGAGGATTCTACGTGAGGGAGGGGATCGATTTGCGACCCCTCATGCGGGGCGGGACGGGCAGCAGGTCCGAAGACCTTCACCAGCCCGATCTCATGCCCGACCTGATGGAGAGCGGTACACAGAACAACGTGGGGATCGCCGGTCTCGGTGCCGCCGTGGAGTTCATTCTCGGGGAAGGTGTGGAGAAGATCCGCCGTCACGAGGAGGAACTGACGCAAAGACTCTATGACGGCATCTACGACCTGCAGAATGTCGCGATCTACGGTCCCCTCGACCCGGCCAAGCAGACTGCGACGGTGTCCGTGACCTTTGAGAGCACGCTGCCCGAGGGCTCGGAAGGCTCCCTGGGATGCGGTGCCATCAACCTCGAATGGTTCGCGGACGGTGTTGGTGTCGGGGAAGCGGAGGACGTTCTGGGGAGTCAGTACAATATTGTGGTGCGCGTCGGCTTGCATTGCGCGCCGATGGCCCACAGGACGATCGGCACATTCCCGGATGGCACCGTTCGTCTCAGCATGGGGTACTTCAACACCCCTGAAGACATCGATGCCGCGGTGCGGGCGATACGGCGGATCGCGGTTTGAACCCATGACTGCCTTTGCGGGCGAGGTAACATGTTCATGATGGGGACTGACAGAGTGCGGAGATCAGGCTGCGTCGGTCGGAGAAAAAGGCCAATGACGACCGTTGGAATGAAGAGGATAAACAACCGGTAGGAGGGGGCATGAAGATCGAAAGGATCGACCACATATGCTTCGCGGTGAGTGACCTGGAGGAGACGAAGCGGGTGTACCGGGAGGATTTCGGGCTTGTCCCGTCCTGCGAGTATATCGCGGAATCGGAAAAGATCAAGGTGTCGCGCTACTACATCGGGGAGGTCGCCGTCGAATTCATGGAATCGACGGCACCCGACGGTGAGGTGGCGAAGTTCATCGAGAAACGGGGAGAGGGTGTCTTTCTCATATCCTACAAAGTGGACGACCTCACGAAGGCGATGGACGAGCTGAAGGAGAAGAACGTGGACCTCATCGACAAGAAGCCCCGGGAACTCTTCGGCACGCGGTATGCCTTCGTGCATCACCCGAGTAGGCTTCACGGGGTGCTCACGGAACTCCTGGAAGGCGATTTCGATATCAATAAGTGATGGTACGAGAGTATTCAGGACAAAGGGTCAAGGGTCACAAGGAGGGTGAATGAAGGTACTGGTGCTGGGAGGAACGGGAGGCATGGGCCAGGGGGTCGCGCGAGACCTCATCAAGCAGGACCGAATAGAGAAGGTGGTGCTCGGAGATATCAATGTCGATCCCGCCAGGGTGCAGGAAAAATTGCGGGCCAGCCCGAAGGTGTCCCTCGTGAGGATAGACGTCAATGACCACGCCGGGATGGTTGGAGAGATCAAGGGGGCGGATGTCGTCGTCAACTGTGCGGGACCATTCTATAAGACCGCCGTGGCCGTGGCGAGGGCAGCGGTCGAGGCGAAGGTCAACTACATCGACATATGCGACGATTACGAGGCGGCGCAGATCCTCTTCGCCTCCGATATCGACGCGGCGGCGAAGGAGGCGGGTATAACCGTCCTCACGGGTATGGGATCGGACCCGGGAACGAACAACGTTCTCGTGAAGTGGTACGCGAACAGGCTCGACCGTGTCGATGAGATATATCTCTACTGGGTCGTGAGCATCGCGGAGCTTGCAGGCGCTGCCTGGGACCACAGCCTCCACATGGTCCTCGGCAAGATCCCGCAGTATATCGACGGCCGACTGGTCGAGGTGGACGGAGGCGGCGGTGAGGAGGTGGAGCATTTCCTCGAACCCCTCGGGGAATGCCTGATAAGCTATGTCGGTCATCCCCAGCCCATCACCATACCGCGCTACATCACCGGGGTGAAAACGGTGGTCATAAAGGGGGCCCTCATACCGTTGTGGGTGGACAAGCTTATCAAGGAGCAGAAGGCGATGGGCCTTCTCGGCAGCGAACCCGTCGAGGTCAGGGGGGGGAAGGTGGTGCCCTACGACCTTGCCTTGAGGCTCTGGGACACCATCCCCAAAGACAGGGACAACGGTCCTCAGGCGTCGGGTCTTAAGGTCATAGTGAAAGGTGAGAGACAGGGGAAGCAGGTGACCTATACCGCCGATATCGTCGGCAGGATGGCCCCCGGCACGGGTCTTCCCGCGTCCATAGCGGCCCTCATGATGGACGGGGGTGAGGTCACCGTAAAGGGTGTCGTCGCCCCCGAAGGCTGCATCGACCCCGACCGGTTCCTCGCCGAACTGTTGAAAAGAGGCGCGCGGATACACCAGACGGAGACGATCCGGTCCATGTTCGAGCTTTAATGGCGAAAGGTTTTCCATGAAGGAGGTTCACATGAAAGAAGCCCCGAAGTTGAACATAAAGAGAAGCGTCGAACTCTTCGAGGAGGCAAAGACCCTCGTCCCGGGCGGGGTCCTGGGAGCCAGGAAACCGGGTGATTTCATCATGGGCGAGTATCCCATCTTTCTCGAGTACGGGAAGGGTTCCCGGCTCATCGACGTCGACGGGAACGAGTTCATCGATTTCCTCTGCGGCTACGGCCCCATCATTCTCGGTTACCGCGAGGATGAGGTCGATGACGCCGTCATACGTCAGTTAAAGGACAAGGGGTTCTGCTTCAGTCTCACCCAACCCTATCAGAATGAGCTGGCAAAGAAGCTCAACACCCTCATCCCGTCGGCGGAACTGAGCATCTTCCTCAAGACCGGATCCGACGCCACGACGGCAAGCATCCGTATCGCGAGGGCCTACACCGGACGCACCAAGGTCATGCGCTCCGGGTACCATGGCTGGCATGACTGGTGCGTCGAGATGAAGGGGGGCATTCCCGAGAAGTTCTACGAGGACGTCTATGAATTCCATTACAATGACCTCGAAGCGCTTGAGGACCTCATGAAGAAGCACGGGGACCAGACGGCGGCGATCATCATGACACCCTTCGGCCATCCTCTTCACCAGAAGATGCAGACGCCGAAGCCGGGTTTCCTCGAAGGCGTGCGCAAGCTGGCCGACACCTACGGCGCGGTCCTTGTCTACGACGAGGTGCGCACCTGTTTCCGCCTCAGGATGGGCGGGGCGCAGGAGCTTTACGGGGTCAAACCGGACCTCACCGTGCTCGGCAAGGGTATGGCCAACGGGTATGCCATCAGCGTGGTCTGCGGGAAAAGGGATGTCATGATGGCCGCGGCGTCGAAGCTTTTCATCTCCTCCACGTTCTTCCCCAACAGCGACGGATACATCGCGGCCCTCAAGGTCATCGAGATCATGGAGCGCGAGAAGGTGCTCGATCAGATATGGGCGAAGGGCGAAGGGCTTCTTAAAAGGATCCAGGGCATCATCGACAAGTATCCGAATACCGGGGCGGAGCTCACGGGTGTTGCCCCCATGTTCCACGTGACCTTCACGAAGGGGAACCCCGACACGCAAAGGGACCGCAGGACCGACTTCTACACCCAGATGATCCGAAAAGGCTTCTTCTTCACGCCCCATCACCACGCCTACCTCAGCTACAGGCACACGGAAGAGGACCTTGACCTCACGGTTCAGGCTATGGACGAATCCATGGCCTATGTGAGTGAGAAGTACAAAGGGTAGGGGGTACGGTAATGAAGGACGATCTCAATATCGTAGGCAAAAGGGTTGTGCGAAGCGATTCACTCGCGAAGGTGACAGGCGAGGCACGCTATACGGCCGATCTCACGTTCCCGGGCATGCTCGTGGCAAAGGTCTTGAGGAGCCCCTATCCCCACGCGAAGATCGCGGGCATCGACGTCTCGAAGGCCCTCAAGGTGCCCGGCGTCAGGGCCGCCATCAGCGGTTTCGATTCCTATGGTGTAAAATGGGGTGTTTTCCGGTATACTCAGGACCATGCCATGCTCCACACCGACAAGGTGCGGTACATCGGCGAGGATGTCGCGGCAGTGGCTGCCGTCGACGAGGAGACAGCGATGGAGGCCCTCTCCCGCATCAAGGTGGATTACGAGCCCCTTCCTGCCGTTTACGACCCCATGGAATCCATGAAGGACGGCGCGCCGCAGATCCATGAGGAGTACAAGAACAACATCAATATCCATATACATATCGATGTCGGCGAGGTTGACAGGGCCATGGAAAAGGCATACCTCGTCCGGGAGGACACCTTCAGGGCGGCCGGCGAGGCCTATGCCATGATGGAACCCTACGCCGTCGTCGCCTCTTTCAAGAGCGGATATCTCGATCTTTACATGCCGAACGCGGGACCGCATGTCCGGGCCAAGGCGCTGTCGAACATGCTCAAGCTGCCCCTCAACAGGGTACGCATCCGCCATATCAACTCCGGCGGGGCCTTCGGAGGGCGTTCCGAGGTGGCACCCGGTGACCTTGTGGCGTCGCTTCTCGCCATCAAGTCCGGCAGACCCGTGAAGCTCGTCCTCTCCCGCGAGGAGAATGCCACGAGTTCGCGTCAGGTCCACGACATCATCGCCACCGTGAAGACGGGCATGAAGAAGGACGGCACCATCCTTGCCAAGGACTACAAGGTGATATACGACGGCGGCGCCTACAGTTCCACGGGGCCCATCGCCACGTCCATACCTTTCTATGTCTATGAAGAATGCTACCGTTTCCCGAACGTCCGGTACAACGGCTACAGGGTGTTCACGAACAAGGGTATCCGCGGGATGTACGGCTGCCATGGCCGGGCCTTTCTTGCGGGCAATGAGGCTCAGATGGACGTGATGGCGAAGGAGCTTGGCCTCGACCCTGTGGGTGTGCGCCTTAAGAATGGCCTCAAGCCCGGCGAGATGACGGCGACGAAGTCGAAGATCACGAGCTGCGGCCTCAAGGAGACCATAACGACCGCCTCGGAGAAGACCAATTTCAGGAAGAGATGGGCGAAACCCTCGCGGCTCAAAGGTGTGGGCATGGGATGCGTCGCCATCATGTGCGGTTTTCCCATGGGGTTCCGGTCGGGCTCGTCCTGCTACGTCAAGATCAACGATGACGGACAGGCGACGCTCGTGACGGGGCTCGTCGATAACGGGCAGGGAAATGAATCGATGGTGATCCAGGTGGCCTCCGAGGTCCTCGGGATACCCATGAAAGACATCAACCTCGTGAACGCGGACACGGAAGTGACGAACCTCGACCCAGGCGCCTATTCACAGGCCGCCGCCTTCGTGGGGGCCAACGCCGTGCGGGTTGCCTGCGAGAACGCCCGCGGGAAGATCGTCGCCATCGCGGCGGAAAAACTGAAAGTGAAGGTGAAAGACATCGGCCTCAAGGACGGTGCCGCCTATTCGCTGAAGAACCCCGACAAGAAGATGCCCATATCCTGGGTGGTGCGCGAGGCTTTCTTCAGAGGAGAACCAATCACGGGAACAGGCTCGTTCTTTCCAAACATCGATTTCGAGAGGGAGTGGGTGACGAGGCCCTGGGGCCAGATGGCGGGGACCTTCTCCTTCGGGACCTCCGTCGCGGAGGTGAGTATTGACGGTGAGACGGGCAAGATCACAATGCCCCGCTTCACCTCGGCCCATGATTGCGGGCGGCCCATAAACCCGATGGCCGTCGAGGGCCAGATGGAAGGCTCCATACAACAGGCGGGGGTGGCGGCCATTACCGAAGGGAACCTGTGGGACGGGGGGCATCTGCTTAACCCCAACCTCCTCGAGTACAAGGTCCCCCTGGCGTGCGACATGCCTGATATGGACACGATCATAGTGAGCTCACGGGACCCCGCCGGACCTTTCGGCGCCAAGGAAGGGGGCCTCACGGTGCGCATGAACGCTTACAGCGCAGTGGCGTGCGCCGTCGCGAACGCCACGGGCGAGCTGTTCAGCGAACTGCCTCTGACGCCGGACAGGGTGATGAGCATGCTGGAACGAAAGAAGGGGGTGAAGTGATGATCCTGCCACAGTTTGAATACAAGAGAGCACGGAGCGTGGCCGACGCGGTTACCCTCTACAAGAAAGAGAAAGGAAAAGCGATCTATCTCGCGGGGGGAACGGACCTCATCCCCCTCGTGAAGCTGAGGCTGCAGGCGCCGAAGGCGGTCATCGACCTGAAAGGAATAGAGGACTTGAGGATCATGGCCTCCCGCGGTGGGTCCCTTGTGGTGGGCGCCAACGTTACCCTCTTCGACCTCAAGAAGGACCCCGTGATAGCAGCGCACTTTCCCGCTCTCGTCGAGTCCCTCGATGCCACGGCCTGTGAGACACTCCAGATGCGCGGAACTCTGGGCGGCAATATTCTCCAGGGTACGCGCTGCCTTGAGTACAACCAGTCCCTTGAATGGCGGCAAGCGCGGGGCTTCTGTTTCAAGATGGGTGGAAAGCAATGCAACGTCGTCAAAGGCGCGAAGGCGTGTTTCGCGAATTACTGCAGTGATAATGCCCCGGCGCTCATCAGCCTCGGGGCGCAGGTGAGGCTCACGGGCCCCGGCGGGGAGCGCACCGTGAAGCTGGAAAGCCTTTTTACCGGGGATGCCAGGGCACCTTTTGCCATGGAGGGGGGCGAGGTGCTGACGCACATACTTATCCCTCTCAAGAAGACAAAGGGGGCCTACGAGAAACTGCGTGTCCGCGAGTCCATGGACTACCCGCTTGTCGGCGCCGCCGTGTCCGTCATCGACGGGAAGGCAAGGATCTGTGTGGGCGGCGTGGGTGGAGCCCCCCGCCTTTATGTCCTCGGGGATATCAGGGATGCCGCCTCCGTCAGGGAGTTGGCCGAAAAGGCGTCCGCTGACGCGAAGCCGGTGGCGAACGCGACAGTCTCGCCTTCCTATCGGAAGAAGATGGTGGGTACCCTGATCAGGCGGGCCGTCAAAAGAACTCTTGCGGAGGGTAAGCGATGAAGACGATGAAGGTCAGTTTCAATGTGAACAACGAGGATGTCACCCTTGACGTGAAACCCTACGAAACCCTTCTCGAAACGCTTCGCGAGCGACTGTTCCTGACCGGCGCGAAGGATGCCTGTGGTCTGGGCTCATGCGGCGCCTGCACGGTGATCGTGAACGGGATACCGCTGAGGTCGTGCCTTGTCCTGACGCCTGAGGTGGAGGGAGCCACGATCACGACAGTGGAAGGCCTAAGAGAGGAGGGGAGACTCCACCCGCTGCAGGAGACGTTCATGGAGAAGGGGGCCATCCAATGCGGCTTTTGCACCTCGGGTATGATAATGACTGCAAAGGCCCTCCTCGACAGGAACAAGAAGCCTTCGAAGAAGGAGATCGTCACGACAATATCCTCCAATATCTGCCGCTGCACGGGCTACAAGAAGATAGTCGAAGCAGTGGAAGAGGCGGCCAAGAGGATGGCCTAAAGCGGTTTAAACCGCTTGAACCGCTTGAGCGTTAAAAGACATCGCAGGTCCTGTGGGTCGGATGTGTCCTATGGGACCTGTGCTTTTTCCTCGTAATGTTGTATATTATTAACTGTATTGGCTGTATGGAGGTGCGACGATGAAGATCAGGGTGAAAGTTGATTCGAACCTTCGGATCAAGAACGTTTTTGAGCCCCCGCTCGAACTGGAGATGAGTCAGGACGAGAACACCCTGAAGGATGTTCTCGGCAAACTTTCCGAGCGGTATCCCTACCTGAGGTTCCTGGAGAAAGGGGAGATGGGCGATGACCTTCACCACCTGTATCTCAATGGAGAAAGCCATTTTTTATTCCCCGAGGGCCTGAACAGAAAGATCACCGAAGGCGACACGGTCCGCGTGGACGCCTACATGGACCCCCTGGCAGGGGGATAAAAACGGTTCAAGAGTTCAAGGGTTCAAAGGTTCAAGGGATTAGAGACGGTTCCGGGTTCGGGAGTTCGGGCTCTTTCTCTTGAACTTTTGAACCCTTGAACTCTTGAACTATTTTCTCAGTAGTATCCACAACCCCCCTTCGGTAACAACATCGACTCCTTCGGTTATGCCTGCCGATTCGAGGTCTTTGCGTATCTCGTCGACGGTGGTCTCTTTCTTCCCTATGAGGTAATTGAGTTCCCGTGAGCAGTTCGCGAGGGGGCGGATGATCTCCGGGGGTGTGTACTTGCCGAAGCCCCCGCCCACGAAGGCCGTCCCGCCGGGTCTGAGGACGCGGAGGATGGCCCGGTGGTCGACCTTGAACAGTGACGGGAAGAACAAGGCCCCTCTAAAGACGAGAAGGTCGATGGTGTCGTCCTCGATACCGCAGAGGTCCGGCGACGTCCCGATAATGTCGACCGCGTCCCCCATGCTTCGTTTTTCTATCTCTCTCGTGTAAAAGGTGTAGAGACCGCGAGGGAAGGAAGCTATGCGAAAGGAACTCCCGATCCCCTGCCTGACAAGATCGTATATAACGCCGCAAAAGGGGCCGACCTCGAGTACGGACCCGTCCGCACGGCCATAGACGTCCCCGATATGACGTGCCAGATGTGGATAGACTGTCTCCCAGAGGATGTTGATCTCGCAGATGAGGGACAACATGTCGTGAAGTATACCAGACAGATGCGGGAGAGGTCCATCTTTTGAAAATCAGGACAAATGATGCTCGCTGTGATATTCTATCATCCTCTCTGATCACACGGAGGAAAACGGCGCCATGGGCGATATAAGAAAAATGCTGAACCCTGCCACCGTTGCGCTGATAGGAGCGACGGAAAGGGAGGGGTCTATCGGGAGGCGTATTCTCGAGAACCTGCTGACCTCAGGGGACCGGAAGGTGCTGCCTGTCAACCCCGGCCGAAGGACTGCGCTGGGAATGGAATGTGTTGCCAGCGTGTCGGACGTCGACGGGGAGATAGATCTCGCCGTTGTCGCCGTGCCGGCCGCGGGTGTGCCCCAGGTCGTGGACGAGTGTGGCAGGAGAGGCGTGCAGGGAGCCATCGTCGTGTCTTCCGGTTTCCGGGAGGCGGGAGAAGACGGCAAGATGCTGGAGAGGGAGCTTTTCAAGGCAAAAGAGAGATATGGGATCAGGATCGTGGGCCCCAATTGCCTGGGTATCATGATACCTGCCGCCAATCTGAACGCCACATTTCTGAAGATCCGTCCCGAAACGGGGAACATCGCCTTTCTGTCGCAGAGCGGGGCACTGGGTGATGCCATCATGGACTGGGGGACGAGCAACCATGTGGGGTTCAGCATGTTTGCGTCCCTCGGTTCAATGGTCGATGTCGACTTTGCCGATCTCATCGATTATCTCTCGGACGATTACGCGACGCGGAGCATCATGCTTTACATGGAACGCGTGGGGACAGCCAAAAAGTTCATGAGCGCGGCACGCATATTCGCACGGACGAAACCGATCGTCGTGCTGAAGCCCGGACGTTTTGGAGGGAGCGCGCGGGCGGTTGAATCACACACCGGTGAGGTGATCGGCGACGACAGGGTGTACTGCGCGGCGTTCAAGCGCGCCGGGATTGTTCGGGTAAAAGAGATCGCCGATCTTTTTGATACTTCCCGGGTGCTGGTATCGCGAACAATGCCCAGGGGCGCACGCCTCGCCATTGTTACCAACGCGGGTGGTGTCGGCATCATTGCCACCGACACGCTCATGGAACTCGAGGGACAGATAGCGGAATTGTCCGAGCAGAGCATCGGCAGGCTTGATGGCATTCTGCCCGGGGATTGGAGCAAGGGAAACCCCGTCGATATCGTGGGCGACGCCGACCTTTCGCGATATACCGGGGCCATTGAGATCTGCATGTCCGATGAGGGTGTCGATGGAATCCTCGTGGTGTACACTCCCCGCGCGGAAGTGGAGCCCCTGAACCTTGCGGAAGCGTTGCTCGACCTGTCCCGCCGGTCCAACAAGCCGTTGATCGTGGTATGGATGGCGGGTACTCTGGCCGAAAGAGGCAGGGATGTGCTCATCGAGAACAACGTACCCGTTTACCGGACACCGGAAGAGGCGGTCAAGGCCTATATGTACATGCATCAATACCGGAAGAACATAGAAATGCTTTACGAGATACCCGAGGACATCTCGCCCGGTCAGTCACGATTGAACAATTATCAAAAGGCCATAATCAAGAACTGTCTCAGGGAAGGGACCACGACCCTTACCATGGAGCAGTCCGTCTCCCTTCTCAAGAATTATGGAATTCCCTTTCCGCCGACATCATTTCCCAGGAGTGTCGATGAAGCTGTTCGCGTGGCGGAGGGGATGGGGTTTCCCGTATTGGTCAAGGTCAGAGCCGGGGGAAGGCCCGGTGCGGGCAAATCGTTTCCCGGTATTTCCTCCCGTCAGGCCCTCCTTGAGGCCCTCCGCGGGATTCAGGGAGAAGGCGGCCAGGGATCGCGTTCGACGGACATCCCGGAAGTGATGCTCCAGAAAACGGTTCGTGGGAAGACGGGGGAATGGTTTTTGAGCACCAGGAGGGACAGTGAGTTTGGTTCCACCATCTTTCTCTTCCCCACCTTCAGCGACGATGTGCCCGGCGCCAGGTCCGTCGCGGCCTTGCCTCCCCTGAACCAGACGCTTGCAAAGATATTCCTGGAAGACGCAGGCGTGCAGGAGGCCCTTCGGAAACAGGAGCATGTGGAGGTTCAGTCGCTCGTGAGGCAGTTCGAGGTGCTCTGTGTCAATTTCGCGTGCCTGGTCGTTGATTTCCCCGAGATCCTTACGATCGGGGCCGGTCCTATCGTGATCGATGACGGCGGTGTTTGCATGACCGACGCGGTGATCGGTCTCGACGGCGGGTTTTCCGCGCAACCTGCACGCTATTACTCCCATCTCGTGATAACCCCCTATCCCACCCAGTACGTCACGCCCTGGACGTTGAGGGACGGTACGGATGTCGTCATACGTCCCATACGCCCCGAGGACGAGCCGTTGACTCGCGAAATGCTTGCCCGGACCTCCGAGGAAGCCTTGAGGGTGCGGTTCTTTTCTTCCGTCAAGGTGCAGGAAATACCGCACAGCACGCTGATGAGGTTCTGCAACGTCGACTACGACCGGGAGGTTGCCCTGGTGGCGGAAACCAGGGAAGGAGAGGGCAAAAGCATCGTGGGAGGAGGGCGGCTCATCATCGAGCCCGATCTCAAGCGGGCGCAATTCGCGGTCCTCGTGCATGACAGTCTCCACGGCAAAGGTCTGGGCGAGAAATTTCTCGATATGCTCATAGGGATCGCCCAGGAGAGGGGCCTCGAGGCCATTTACGGGATAGTTCTCACCGAGAACGAGAAGATGCTGCGGCTTTGCAAGAAA
>ERZ764778.3623-NODE-3623-length-11991-cov-4.229641_pt1 | contig 11991 bp, 10 predicted proteins | sample MGYA00374951_ERZ764778 | MGnify/ENA primary metagenome ERZ764778 (study PRJEB28918, sample SAMN05720193) | bioreactor metagenome | isolation source: Anaerobic biogas reactor | place: USA:Washington, USA | collected 2015-08-08 ...
GAAGTAGTCCAGCAGCGTCATAGGGGGAGAGCCGGGGGAACGCGCGGAGATGACGCGGCTGTAGTTTTCAATGCCGCTGCAGTACCCCAGCTCCTGGATCATCTCAATGTCATACATGGTCCGCTGCTTGATGCGCTGGGCCTCAACAAGCTTGTTTCCGTGCTCAAAGAAGGATACCCTTTCTTGCAGCTCCTTATAAATCTCCTGCAACGCCGCAGCCATCTTTTCAGGGGTGGAGACATAGTGGGAGGCGGGATAGACGGCCACGTGGCTCAGTACCCGCACGGGCGAGCCGGTGACGACATTGATCTCGGAGATGCGGTCTATCTCATCGCCGAAGAACTCAATGCGGATGGCATGGTCCCGCGCATATACGGGAAACACCTCCACCGTGTCTCCCCGCACGCGGAACATATTGCGCTCAAACGCCACATCGTTGCGCTCATAGCGGATCTCCACCAGTTTTTTCAACAGGTCGTCCCGTTTGCGCCGCTGTCCGGTTCGCAGGGAAATCACCATCTGGGCGTAGTCGATGGGGTCGCCCAGTCCGTAGATGCAGGATACCGAAGCAACCACAATGACATCCCGCCGCTCGAACAGCGCCGAGGTGGCCGAGTGGCGCAGCCGTTCAATTTCGTCGTTGATGGAGGAATCTTTTTCAATAAAGGTATCGGTGTGCGGGATATAGGCCTCCGGCTGATAATAGTCGTAATAGGATACAAAGTACTCCACCGCATTATGGGGGAAAAATTCCCGGAACTCGGCACACAGCTGCGCCGCCAGCGTCTTGTTATGCGCCAGCACCAGAGCGGGGCGCTGCGCCCGTTCAATGACCTTTGCCATGGTGAAGGTTTTGCCTGATCCGGTCACGCCGAGCAGCGTCTGCTCCCCCAGCCCCAGCTCCAGTCCGCGGGAGAGCGCTTCAATGGCTTCCGGCTGATCACCGGCGGGCACATAATCGCTTACCACCTGAAATTCAGGCATTCCTTCACCGCCTCTCCTGTAATTTTTTATCATAGCAGAACAAATGTTCTTATGCAAGTTCTATTTTTATTATCTCTGCTTATAGCTGGACAATATGCCGCTGTCCCGCATGGAGACCATGTCGCCGTCGGCAAATACCACGTGATCAAGCAGCTCTACCCCTACCTTTTGCAGAAGTTCATACAGGTAGCGGGTGACGGCCAGATCATCCCGCGAAGGCACCGCGATACCGCTGGTGTGGTTGTGGGCAAGAATGACCGCAGAGGCATTCAGCGCCAGTGCGGCCTCCATCACCTTCCGCCCTGTGATTTCAGTGACATTTACAGTGCCTTCTCCCAGCTTGCGGATCCCCAGCAGCTTGCACTTGGCGTCCAGGCAGGCAAGATAGACCATCTCATTGCGGGCGCCGAAGAAACAGGGCAGAAACAGCTCCCGCATCTGCCTTGCATTGTTCATAATGTCTCCCAGCCTGTTTCTGGAACCGAGATAGCGTCTGTTCATTGCGGTGATCAGCTTAATGAGGATGGCGGTGTTTTCTCCTACTCCCGGAACCGCCATAAGCTGTTCGGGCGTGGCCTCGAAAACGCCGGCCAGGCTTCCGAATTCCGCCAGCAGCGCATGGGCAAGGGGGTTCACGTCACCCCGCTGCCGGGAAAAAAACAGGAGCAATTCCAGCGCCCGATAATCGGAAAACCCCTCCAATCCGCTGGCCAGAAACTCTTTGCGCATCCGTTCGCGGTGTCCACTGTGAATGGACATTTCGCTTTCCCCCTTCTATGCGGGTCAGTTTGCTCCGTACGCGGCAAGGTAGGCTTCCATGTTCGCCTTTATCGTATCGTCAATATATACTTTTCCATCCACCGGCCGGTTGTGGAGGAAGGAAATGATCTCGCGTACGGTAACAATGGGATAAACCGAGATGCCATACTCCCGCCGAAGCTCGTCCAGCGTGGTACAGGCGCCGCTGCCGCGTTCCATGCGGTCCACCGAGACGATAAGCGCCTTGAAGTTCACCCTGGCCACGGATCGGAAGAACTCTATGGATTCCCGTACGGCGGTGCCTGCGGTGACGACATCCTCCACAATGGCAATACGGTCGCCGTCCTGAGGCTGATAGCCTACGACAGCCCCGCCCTCACCGTGATTCTTGATCTCCTTGCGGTTAAAGCAGTAGGGAAGGTCCCGTCCGTAATTCCGGTAGAGCGAGGAGGCGGCCGCCACCGCCAGCGGGATGCCCTTATAGGCGGGACCAAACAGACAGTCGATCCCGCCGGGCAGGTTTTCCTGGATGCAGGCGGCATAATAGTCTCCCAGGCGGGCGGCCTGCGCTCCCGTTTTATAGTTGCCGGTGTTAATAAAATAGGGCGTCCTGCGTCCGCTTTTTGTTACAAAGCTCCCGAAAACAAGAACGCCCGCACGCACCATAAAGGCGATGAATTCTTCTTTATATGTCACGAAAAAAGCTCCCTCCTCCTCAAAATCACTGTTCATATTCTAACATTTTTCTGGAAAAACACAAGTACAAAATGTACTAAAAACCAATCAGGGGCGTCCGCTCACGGCAGCGGACGCCCCTTAAATCACGGCAGCTTTCAGTCAAAAATCATGGTCGCAAAATAGTCGTCGGGCGTCTCGGCGCGCCGGATCAGCCTGGTGCTCCCGTCCTCCTGAAGCAGAATCTCGGCAGAGCGAAGGCGGCCGTTATATTGATAGCCCATCGCATAGCCGTGCGCGCCGGTATCGTGAATCACCAGAAAATCGCCCATGCGGATTTTGGGGAGCATACGGTCCACGGCAAATTTGTCGTTGTTTTCGCACAGGGCGCCGGTCACGTCATACATATGGTCGCAGGGCTCGCTCTCCCTGCCCATCACGGTGATGTGGTGGTAGGCGCCGTACATGGCGGGCCGCATGAGGTCGGAAGCGCAGGCGTCCACGCCGATATACTCCTTGTGGGTGTGCTTTTCATGAATGGCGCGGGTTACCAGACATCCGTAAGGGCCCAGCATAAACCGCCCCAGCTCGGTGAAAATTGCCGTGTTCCCCATGCCGGCAGGTACAAGAATCTCCTGATACGCCCTGCGCACCCCTTCCCCGATGGCGGTGATATCGTTGCCCGTCTCCTCCGGTCTGTACGGAATACCGACGCCGCCGGACAGGTTGATAAACCTGATGTCACATCCTGTCTCCTCTCTCAGCTCAACGGCAGTGCGGAACAGGATGCCGGCCAGAGCGGGGTAGTACTCGTTGGACAGCGTATTGGAGGCCAGAAAGGCGTGAAGCCCAAATTGTTTGGCGCCCAGTGCTTTCAGCTTTATAAAGCCCTCGGAGAGCTGCGCCCTGGTAAACCCGTATTTCGCGTCGCCCGGGTTGTCCATCACCTGAAACCCTTCCCCGGACCGGGCCAGCGCAAAGGTGCCGCCAGGGTTGAACCGGCAGGAAATGATCCGGGGAATGCCGCAGATACCATGGAGAAAGTCAATATGCGTAATATCGTCCAGATTGATGACGGCGCCCAGTCTGGCGGCCAGCGCAAATTCTTCGGCAGGCGTGTTGTTGGAAGAAAACATGATCTCACTGCCGGAGAATCCGCACTTCTCGGCCAGCAGCAGCTCGGTCATGGAAGAGCAGTCCACGCCGCACCCTTCCTGCCTGAGCATGTTCAGAATGGAGGGGTTGGGATTCGCCTTTACCGCAAAATACTGTTTGAAGCCGGGATTCCAGGCAAAGGCGCCCAGCAGGCTGCGCGCGTTTGCCCGGATTCCCTTCTCATCGTAAAGGTGAAACGGGGTGGGATACTGCTGCGCAATCCGCATCAGTTTTTCCTTTGTGACAAAGGTCTTCTTCAAGTCAGGCACTCCTTATCAAAAACCGCCTTTCCCGTAGGAAAAGGCGGCGGATTATGTGGGAAAACCCTGATTAAACTATACTGTACCCGTATGCTGTTGTCAATACACAGAAAAAACGGCGTGAAGCCGTTTTTTTTGCACTCATTTATGAAAAATACCAAAATGGGCGCAAAGCCATTGTAATTACAAAGTTTTCTACATATAATGATGGTCAGGATACCATCGGAACAGAAAGGGAGCGAGCAGGATTTTATGAAAAAACTTTCCTTGCGGGGTCTGCTGCGGCTGGCACTTTTGGCGGCGCTGGTGTTTGCCGCCTCCTACATCCGCGTTACCATACCGCTGCCCATCGATAAAGCCGCCATTCATCTGGGCAACGTTGTGTGTGTGCTGTCCGGCCTGCTGATGGGCCCGCTGGGGGGGCTGTCCGCCGCCTTCGGCTCCGCCTTCTTTGACCTTACCAATCCCGTCTATGCCGCGGAGGCGCCCATCACCTTTTTTAACAAGTTCTTCATCGGTTTTCTGGCCGGGCTCATTTCGCACCGCAGGGGACGCGACGGGCTGAATCAAACATGGAATATCATCGGCGGCATCTCGGGCTCCATGGCCTATGTGCTGCTCTATATGGCCAAGAGCTGGTTTTTCGGCATTCGCCTGTATGGGCTGCAGCCCGCCGCTTCGCTGTATACCTATGTGCTCCCCAAGCTGGTGACCTCGGTGTTTAACGGCACCGTGGCCGTGATCTGCGCGGTGCCTCTTGCGTCGGTGATACGCTCCGCGCTGAAAAAGAGCGGCTTTCTGACCATTTGACCGGGAGAAAACCTTCCTCTGCACAGCGCGCTTTTGGGGAGCCCTTCAAACACGCAGGCATCGGCAAAAGCCGAAGCCTGCGTGTTATTCCTCCTGCCGGCTTTCCAAATGGAACTGGGCCAAAAACTCTTCGTCCCTGATCTCCAGTCCGCGCTCCCCTGCCAGCGATTCGATGTGGTGGGTAAACTCGTGGGCCAGCGTCCTGCACAGCTCCTCTTTCAGCTCCTCATCGGTCAGCCCGCCGCAGACGGCGGCAAAGGAGCCGTAATAAAGATTGATATACCGCCCCATGGCATCATGGCAGTATTCCCCCATAATATACAGGCCGGGCCCCGCCTCCCTGTTGAGCCTTTTCTGGGGCAGCAGGCAGATGCCCCCGTTGAGCCGGTCGTAGAATTCCTTCGGAAACTGTTCGGCAAGCTCGTCCAGCATTTCGCCCACTTTGTCAAAGCTGAGCATGCCCTCACCCCTCCGGTCTCTTTCTTGTCAGGGAAACACGCCTTTTTTTCTCATCCGCTTCCAGTACCCAAACCGTGATAATGTCGCCCACACGGACTGCTTCGGAAGGATGGCGGATAAAACGGTCACCCAGCTGCGAGATATGCACCAGTCCGTCCTGGTGTACCCCGATATCCACAAATGCGCCGAAATCCGTGACGTTCCGCACCGTACCTGTAAGTTCCATCCCCGTCTTCAAATCCTTCATCTCCATCACATCGGTGCGCAGCATGGGCCTGGGCAATTCGTCCCGGGGATCGCGGCCCGGCTTCATGAGCTCGGCGGCCAGATCCCGCAGCGTGGGAATACCCACGCCGCAAAGCGCGGCCACCTTCTTCTCGCCCACTTCCCCGATACGCTCCCGCAGGGCTCCGATCCGCCCCGCTGTCACATCCCCCAGCGAATATCCGCACAGGGCGAGCAGCTTTTGGGCGGCTTCATAGGACTCGGGATGCACGCCGGTGTTGTCCAATACGTTTCCGCTCTCAGGCACCCGCAGAAAACCCGCGCACTGTTCAAACGCCTTGGGCCCCAGCTTGGCCACCTTGAGCAGCTGTTTTCTGTCGGTGAAGACACCGTGTTCCTCCCGGTAGCGGACGATATGCTTCGCCGTCACATTGCCCAGGCCGGACACCCGGGCAAGGAGAGGCGCCGAAGCGGTATTGACATCCACACCCACGCTGTTGACACAGTCTTCCACTACGCCGCCCAGCGTGTCGTCCAGCCGCGCCTGGGGCATGTCGTGCTGGTATTGCCCCACCCCAATGGCCTTGGGGTCGATCTTGACCAGCTCGGCCAGCGGATCCTGCAGCCGGCGGGCAATGGATACGGCGGAGCGCAGGGAGACATCGTAGTCCGGAAACTCCTCGGCCGCCAGCCTGGAGGCGGAATACACCGACGCCCCCGCCTCGCTGACCACCATATAGCTTAAGCCGCCGCCCACCTCCTGAATGAGCTCTGCGGTCATACTCTCGGTCTCTCTGGATGCCGTGCCGTTTCCGATGGCAATGTGGGAAACGCCATGCCGCCCGATCAGTTTTTTGAGCGCCGCGATGGCTTCAGCCTTCTGCCGATTTCCGTGCGTAGGGTATACAACGCCGGTATCCAGCACCTTTCCTGTGCCGTCTACCACAGCCGCCTTGCAGCCGGTGCGGTAACCGGGGTCCAGTCCCATGGTCACTTTTCCCTTTACCGGCGGCTGCATAAGAAGCGGCTTGAGATTGAGCCCGAACATCCTGATGGCGCCCTCGGTGGCGTTGTCGGTGAGCATGGAACGAATTTCCCGCTCCACCGAGGGGAAGATAAGCCTGCCGTAAGCGTCCTGCGCCGCCCTGCGCACATACTCGGCCGCCGGGCTGCCGGGCAGCAGCACATGCCTGTAGATCAGGCTGAGCGCATCCTCCCGCTCCGCCACGATGGAGACCTTAAGCTTTTCCTCCCGCTCCCCCCGGTTTACGGCAAGGACCTGGTACCCCTGCGCCCGGCATACCGGTACGGAAAACTGATAATAGAGCCTGTATACCGTGTCCTCCTCCACCGCAGCCTGACTATGGAGCTGTCCTCTTTTCCAGAAGAACCCGCGCAGCTCCTTGCGGATGGCGGCGTCGTCCGAGATGCGCTCAGCGATGATATCCAGCGCCCCGGCAATGGCATCCTGCATCGTTTCCACGCCCTTCTCCGGGTCAGCAAAAACGGCAGCCGCCGCCGGGATATCCCCGCAGTCCTTGTCCTGCCGGATCATCAGCTCAGCCAGCGGCTCCAGGCCCCGTTCCCGGGCAATGGTCGCGCGGGTGCGCCGTTTCTGTTTATAGGGGCGGTACAGGTCCTCCACTTCCGCAAGGGTGACGGCGGCGTCAATGGCGCCGTCAAGCTCATCGGTGAGCTTGCCCTGCCCCTCAATGGCCTTTCTGACCTCCTCCCGCCGGGCGGCAAGGTTTCTCAGGTAGGTCAGCCGGTCGGCAAGCTGCCGGAGAAGCTGATCATCCATGGTGTCGTGCTGCTCCTTGCGGTACCGGGCGATAAACGGAATGGTGTTTCCCTGGTCAATCAGCGCGATAACATTGCGGATATGCTCCGGCCTGCGCCCCAGTTCCTCAGCCAGTATTTGTGTGATAGCGTCCATATAAACCTCCATGCGCCGGTACATGCAGAGTTCCGGGAAAGCCCCCCTGCGCATGGGAGGCCTCCAGCGCAGCCGCGGCAGCCGTCTGCCGGCGTGCGGCGGTTTTTTGATCCGCAGCTTAAATCCGGTTCCCGTACGCCTCCTGCTAAAACTCCTTGCGGCCGCTGGTTCCCGGAATGCCGAGCTCGTCGCGGTACTTGGCCACCGTGCGGCGGGAAAGAACAACCCCCTCCTGCTCCATGCGCGCAGTAAGCTTTTGGTCGGATAAGGGCTTTTTCTTATCCTCACCCGCGATCAATTTCTTCAGGAGCGCCTTGGCGGCATCGGGGGAGGTGGCGACGGCTCCCCGGCCGGCAGTACCGGGCAGGCCCAGTCCCCGGGAGAAAAAAAAGCTCAGCGGATAGACGCCCATACTGCATTGGATGTACTTATCCTTGACCGCCCGGCTCACCGTAGATTCATGGATGTCCAGCTTTTGAGCCACATCGGCCAGTGTCATGGGCACCAGATGCCCCGTCCCGTTTCGGAAAAAAGGCTCCTGCAGCTCCAGAATACACTGCGCGCACTCCATAAGCGTGCTGCGGCGCTGTTCGATGCTTCGCACAACCCATTTGGCCTGACGTATTTTATCCGTTAAGTAATCCTTTACTTCATGATCGCTCGTGTCTCTCATAAGCGACCTGTAATATCCGCTTATGGAAATGGTGGGGAAATAATAGTCATTGGTAAGCAGTTCAAAATGATCGCAAAAGCTGACCACAATAATATCGGGCGTGATATAGACAGGGTTTTCCCGTGCCGCAAATCCGCTGCCCGGCTTGGGGCACAGCGAGCGGATCACATCGCCCGCCTCCCGCACCTGGCCGGGATCAACGCCCAGCTGTTTTGCGATGGAGCCGTATCGGTTCTTGGAGAGCGCGTCCAGATGGTCCTTTGCAATGCGCTCCACCAGCGAGCCCTTCAGACCCCGCCGCTCCAGCTGGAGGCAAATACATTCGGACAGATTGCGGGCGCCCACGCCTGCCGGCTCCAGCGACTGAACCAGCCGCAGCGCCTTGCGCGCCAGCTTTTCCGAGCAGCCAAGAGAGGCGGTAAGCTCGGCCAGGTCTTCGTCCAGGTAACCGTTTTCGTTCAGGCTCTCGATGAGGAATCTTGCCACGGCCTCCAGACGGGGCGGCAGCTTTTGGGCAGAAAGCTGGGAGAGAAGGAACAGCGAGAGGTTTTCCTCCCATTGTTCGGTGATGCCGTAGTTGGAGATAGGATCGGACTTTTCTTCAGAACTGTCATATTGGTAGAAACGGTTTTGAACATCGGTGGATTCCAGCCAGTCCAGTTTGCGGCGCAGATCCGATAATTCGTCCTTCTTATCATACGGCTCAGTGATCTCCAGCACCGGATTCTCCTGTACCAAATCCTGAATATGCTGCAGAAGCTCCTGCGAACCCATCTGGAGAATTTCCATGGACTGCATCATCTGTGGCGACATGGTTATGGTCTGTTTCACGGACATCTGCAATTCCATGCAATTTCCCCCCTTACTGAAATAAAACCTGTTCATACTTTATTCATATGTAGAATATATCACAAATAAGTCTTAAATTCAATCGCAATTATTGCTTTATAATACAGGGCATGCGGAGGGCAGGTTTTTCGTGCGGAAATAAATTTATCAATTTAGACATTGAAAAGAGTATATGAAGCCGTTATAATGGTGGGGATAAGGTGTGGTACTATTGGCAAGAATAGTTCAAATATTGAAGAAATTTCGAGGTGTATTCATGTTCACGAAGGATATCGGGATCGATTTGGGTACCGCGTCCATTCTGGTTTACGTAAAGGGAAAGGGCGTCGTTCTGCGCGAGCCCTCCGTGGTAGCGATAGATAAAAATACCGGCAAGCTGCTGAAGGTGGGCACCGATGCCCAGAAGATGCTGGGACGCACCCCCGGCAATATCGTCGCCATCCGCCCTTTGCGCGAGGGCGTCATCTCGGACTACGATATGACCGAGCGCATGCTCAAGGAATTTATACGCAAAGTGGGTTCCTTCCGGCTGTTTAAGCCCCGTGTTGTCATCTGCGTACCTTCGGGCATTACCGAAGTGGAGGAGCGCGCCGTCATTGACGCGGGCGTGCAGGCGGGCGCACGCCGGGTATATCTGATTGAGGAACCGCTGGCTGCGGCCATCGGAGCGGGTATCGATATCACCAAACCCGATGGGCATATGGTGGTGGACATTGGCGGCGGCACCAGCGATATCGCAGTCATTTCGCTGTCCGGCATCGTGGAGTCCGCCTCCATTAAAATTGCAGGCGACCAATTTGATGAGGCTATTGTGAAGTACATACGCCGCAAGCACAACGTGCTCATCGGCGAACGTACTGCAGAGGAACTCAAAATTTCCATCGGGTGCGTGTTTCCCCGCCCGGAGGAACAATCCGTTGAGATCAAGGGGCGCTGCCTCATGACCGGGCTGCCCCGCGTGTTCACCGTCACCTCCAGCGAGATGATCGAGGCCTTCGAAGAGGTCTCCACCCGTATTTTGGAGGCTATCCACAGCGTGCTGGAACGCACGCCTCCGGAGTTGGTCGCGGATATTTCCACAAACGGCATTGCAATGACCGGCGGAGGCAGTCTGGTCTGGGGATTTGACAAGCTCATTGAATCCCATACCGGCATTGAAACCCACGTGTCCGATGACGCCATCTCCTGCGTGGCTCACGGCACCGGAAAATCGCTGGAGTGGCTCAGTGAGATGCAGGACGGCACCATGAATATTTCCCGCCGCAAACAGATGAATCATTAGAAATGAAAGCCCTCCGCCGCTTTGGTGCGGCGGAGGGCTTTCCAGAGAGGTGCAAAGCAGTGCGAAAGTTGTTCAGCGTTTCCTCCCTTATTCTGGGCATTATTTTCTTCGCTGTTTTTATGGTGGCGGCGGTCGCTGTCTATTACCTGACGGCGGGGGTGTTTGTTACCTCCAGGGTGGCCATGCTCTATACCGTGCTGGGACTTCTGGGCGCACTTGCCGTGGTGCTGCGGCAATACATATTTGCCACACTGTTCTATATCGGCTGCGCGCTTGGCTGGGCCTCCGGCCACTATGTGAGTACCCTGGAGGGAGAATTTACAGCTACCGCCGGGGTGATTACCACCTTTTTCCTGATCGGATGCTTTGCGCTGGTGGGACTTGTCCTTGAGGTCAGGAGATTGAGAAGGCGTCTGCGCCGGAAGGCAGAGGAGAGACGGTTGGAGCGGCAGGCCGAAAAACAGCGGCAAGCGGCCGTGCCTGCCGTGGAGAGCACGGATGAACCGCAGTCCGGTCAGCAGGAATCGGCTTCTGCACAAGAGCCTTCGCAGTCCGCTGTGGATGACGCGGCACGGCTGCCGTAACTCTGATCTTTATCTTCGCGGCTCCGGAAATGTTCTATGCGTCCGGACCTGCTGAGCGAAACAGGGAGTAAGAACGCAATCTTACTCCCTGTTTTTTGGGTTGTTTACTGTTCTTTTCGCTGAAGCTGAAGCCGGTCTGCGATCATGGCGATAAATTCACTGTTGGTGGGCTTTCCCTTGGCGTTGCTTACGGTATAGCCGAAATATTTTTGCAGCGTCTCCAGATCACCTCTGTCCCAGGCTACCTCAATGGCATGCCGTATTGCCCGCTCCACCCTTGAAGCCGTAGTGCCGAATTTCTTTGATACCTCGGGATAGAGCACTTTGGTCACGGCATTGATGACATCCATGTCCTCCACCGTCATGATAATGGCCTCGCGAAGGTATTGATAGCCCTTGATGTGTGCGGGTACGCCAATCTCGTGGATAATTGCGGTAACTACGCTTTCCAAGCTCTGACCGGAAGGAATGGGCGTGGGGAATTCCCCCTCCGCCCAGCTTTGAGAGAGGAGAAGCCGGACACGTTCTACCACTGCGCTGATTTTACATGGTTTCAGCATATAATAATCCGCACCTTTGGATGCAGCCAATTCAGCCGCGCCGCCCCAGATAAAGCTGGACAGCACAAGCACACAGGGATGCGGTGCGGGAAGGGCCTGCAGCGCCTCCAGGACTTCCAATCCGTCCATGCTCACCAGAACCAGATCTAAAACCACGGCGTCGGGCATCAAATCCTGTACCAGCCGGATGGCTTCCTGACCATCGCCTGTATGAGCAATCACCTCCATGTCCGCTTCTTTTCCCAATGCCTCGGCAAGAATCAACCGAAATTCTTCACTGGCATCTGCCAGCACAATTCTTTTCTTACTTTCCATTGACGACTCCCTTCCAGTCTTTGTCCCGAACACGATGGATCTTTCGACCCTGTAACCATAAATTACCACAAAGGGACAGCAAATGCAACAATAATGTGGGATATTATGGCAAATATATTTGCGACGCCATTCGACAGGGAGTCAGGGATCAGGCCGCATGGGCATCTAGCGGGATCTTTGCCTGTGACAGCATGGTTTGAGCCAGGATACCATAGCCCTGGGCGGGGTCATTTACCAGAACATGGGTGACTGCGCCCACCAGGCTGCCGTTTTGAAGGATAGGACTGCCGCTCATGCCCTGGACGATACCGCCGGTTGTCCTGAGAAGGCGGGCATCGGTGACTTTAATCATCAGATCCCGGGTTCCTTCATCGGAGCGGGGATATACGCGGATAATGTCAACGGTATATTCTTCCACGGTGTTGCCTTCAATATTGGACAGAATAACAGCAGGTCCAACCTTCA
>ERZ764778.3624-NODE-3624-length-11988-cov-4.218805_pt1 | contig 11988 bp, 7 predicted proteins | sample MGYA00374951_ERZ764778 | MGnify/ENA primary metagenome ERZ764778 (study PRJEB28918, sample SAMN05720193) | bioreactor metagenome | isolation source: Anaerobic biogas reactor | place: USA:Washington, USA | collected 2015-08-08 ...
ATACCGAGTCCTCATCAATCATTGAGCCCCCGATTTCCACAAAACGCTGCCCGACAGGCTTGATGTAACCCACCTTTGGATGAACCGACTGAAGAGCGGAAAACAGCCCGAGGCAAGTCGTTGTCTTGCCTTCATTCATACGGGTTCCGGCAACAAAAATGCGTTTCGTTGTGCTATTGAGCGGTCCCTTGAGCAATTCGCCCGATGGAGCATTGGAAGAAGCTGCGTTTGCCATGAAAACCGGAAATGTCCGATTATCCCTGCCCGCTCAATCCAAAAAGGAGCCGGCGGTCCACTGCCTGCGCCGCGACGATAACCGCTGTGCCGAGAATATCATGGGCACTTGCACTGCGGCTGATTTCTGCCGCCGGCCGATTGAATCCGGTCAGGATCTGACCGTATGACCTGCAGGTCGACAAAAACTGCACCATCTTGGAGGCGATGTTGCTGGACACGAGATCGGGAAAGATCAACACATTCGCGTCCCCAGCCACATCTCCACTCAATTGTTTAATCCGGGCAGAGAAGGGATCGAGAGCCGCATCAGCCTGAATTTCACCTTCCACCAGAATCGGCAAATCCAGCTCGCGGATCCTGTTTTTAACCTTCGCAGTTGCTTCCCGCATTTTCCTTACAGCCGGGTGATGCACATGCTCCGAATGTGTGGTGTAGCTCAACATCGCCACCTTGGACACTTCATTGGTCAGGTGGTAGCGCAGCAACGCTGTGGTAATCGCAATGTCACTGAGCTGATCGGCACTCGGATCCGGAATGACCGCCGAATCGGCAAGTGCCAAAACCCGCCGCTCATTTTCCTCCATTGGAATATCCAATATCAGGAGAGATGACACGGTGCTCACATGATCCTGACGCGGTATGATCCGAAGCATCGGCCGCAAAGCGCTCGAAGCCGTGGTGGTCGCACCCGATACCAGGCCATCGGCCTGCCCGTTGGCGACCATGAGAGCAGCGTAAGCGTTCTTGTCCAAGGCGATATCCCGAAGCTGGGCCCGCGATAAATCCGAGAAATGCGAAATCGCCGACAACCGTTCGACATACAACTCAAGTTCATCCGTCCGTTCAGGCTCAATCAGGCGGATGTGGTCGAGATTGATATTCAACTGCATCGCCCGTTCCTTAATCACACTCCGATCGCCCAACAAAACAGGAATTCCGAGCTGATGCGTTACAAACTGACGTGCGGCCTGAATGATCCGGGGGTCCGCCCCTTCAGGAAAGACAATCCGCTTGGGATGGCGTCTAAGCTGGTTCTGGAGGTTTTCGAGTAGAGACACGGTTATATTGGGGCTAATTGATGACGGTAGCAGAGGTAGAAAAAGAGTCTCATCTGAATCAATCCAAATCGCGATGATCCAGTTGATGAGACCACGGGCAGCGGTTATCCGTTCACCCTTATCCTGAATCCCAGCGCCCTGCTGTCAATCATCCAGTCATAAGCCGTTCTTACTTGCCACCTTAGGCAGTATGAAGCAATCCCTGATACCAAAGCCGGTGTTCACGCAAACCCAAGCACCGCTTTTGCATTGATACCCTGGCACTACGGAATAGACTAGATCCTAACCCCTCTTCCACAATGCGAATCCAAACTTCTCTCCTTCATGCGCTGGTGCTGATATTGGCCTATTCATTGAACGCAGCTCCGATCTCTGAGCTGATCGTCGTAGATCAACTCGGATACCGTCCCGCATCGGACAAATGGTTCATGATCGCAGTCCCGGTGACCGGGCAAAACGCCGGCCAAGGCCGCCCACCCGCAAGCGAAGTGCAGATTCGAAGGACCAGCGATCTCGCTGTTGTCCAGTCCATTTCGCTCCAGAGATGGAGTAATGGTGCTGTCCACTCTTCATCAGGGGACAGGGTGTGGCAGGGCGAATTCTCCAACCTCAGGAGTCCGGGAACCTATCACATCTATGATCCCGCCAACGACGTCCAATCCTTCGACTTCGACATCCGCGAAGATGCCTACAACTCCATCCTCACGGCTTCCACCAAATCCTACTACTATCAGCGAAGCGGAACCGCGATAACTCCCGAATACGGAGAACAATGGACCCACGGACCCGCTCACATCGCGAACCAGCTGGCATCGAGAATGTTTGACAACTCCCTCGGCGGGATCCAGCCCGAATCCACAGCCCTTGACATCACCGGAGGCTGGTATGATGCCGGCGATTATCGCAAATACACATCCTGGATGGCCGAAATCATATGGGATCTGGGCACCGCCTACGAATGGTGGCCATCCGTATTCGGGGATCAATCCGGAATCCCGGAGAGCGGCAACGGCACACCCGACATTCTCGATGAGATCATGTGGGAAATCCAGTGGATGCTCAAAATGCAGCGTTCCGACGGGGCGCTCTACTCCGGTGTATTCGTCATCAGACGCGACCAGGGCTTTGGAAACGGAGTCGGGGATCCATCCACTGAGGATCGTCCCTACTACTACGCCAACATCTCCACTTCCGCCACCGCATCCGGCGCAGCATCCTTCGCCATAGCATCCCGGCTGCTCGCCCCATTTGAATCATCGTGGCCGGGAGCATCCGCAAGGTTGCGCGAAGCGGCTATCCGTGCCTGGCAATTTCTCGCAAACCATCCATCACCCATCCACTACGACCACAGCGGATTCGACAACGCCGATGCGAACAAAAACGCCGGCGCGGAGTTGCGGCTCCGGGTACTCGCCGCAGCTGAGCTCTTCCGGCTGACCGGCGATACGGCGTATCGGGACTGGTTTGACCAATACCACGCGCACCCTTCCACCTCGGACGGCTCCCATAATCCCATAATCAACGCCTATTTCGAATCTGGCGGATCCTTTGACTTACAGCGGGCCATGATCACGTATTGTCAGTCCGCAGGCGCCACCCCGTCGATCACCGCCGCCATCCGGCAGTCACTCGACGAGGGGGTTCGCCGCCAGACCTACGGGCAGCGCCACAATGATCCATACAAGTGCTTTATGTGGGATGGGCACTACACTTGGAGCTCGAATGGACTCAAAGCCCAATGGGCCATGATCGCTTTGTGGGCGGCAAAACTCCAGACAAACCCGGGCATGACCGGCACCTACCTTGCGCTGGCTGAAGAATACCTGCACTACTACCACGGGCGAAACCCGTTGGGATGGACCTTTATTACTCAAGCCCAACGGTTCGGCGCAGACAAACCGATCACCCAGATCTACCACGGATGGTTCCATGATGGCACAAAATGGGATACCAACCCGGCACCTGGCATACTCGCCGGGGGACCGAACCAGTATTTCTCCCCCGACAGTTCCTACCGTGGGATCATCTCCCCGCCCCAAAACCAGCCTCCGATGAAGTCCTACAAGGATTGGAATGCTTCATGGCCCGAGAACTCATGGTCGGTCACCGAAAACTCAACTGGCTACCAGTCGCGCTACACCTTCGTGCTCGCGGCCTTTGCATCAGGTCCGACCACGCCACCTCAGCCCTCCGGAGATCCTTCCCGGGTTCCACTCTACCGATTCCATCGGGCGGACAACAACAGCCACTTTTTCACGGCATCTGAAGCGGAGAAATCCAATGTTATCGCAACGATGTCCGCAACCTACGCACTCGAAGGGATATCCCACCATGTGCTGGCTGGCGCAACCCCTCATGCGATGCCAGTCTACCGCCTTTACAACCGGCTTTCCGGAAGCCACTTCTACACAATGACCGTTTCGGAGCGCGACTCCGTGCTCAGCGACATGCCGGATGTGTTCTCGCTCGAAGGAATCGCCTTCCATGCGCTTGCGGGACCTGTGTCAGGAGCACTCCCTGTCTACCGTTTCTACGCGAGCCGCACAGCCTCGCACTTCTTCACGATCAGCGAGGCTGAGAAGCAGTATGTTCAGAACAATGTTCCGGATTCTGTTCTTCGCTACGAAGGCATTGCCTGGTGGGCCTTTCCTTGACGCCGCGGACCGAATCAGGCAATCATGGGCGTGGGCATTGTTCCAGCCACACGGGGACATTGCTCTAGAATTCGCCCATGCTTTCCATACTCAGAACCAAGACCGGCACGGTCGCCATCAACCTCAAACCCATCAAGGGGTCCTGGGGAGGCGCCAACCAGTGGACTACCCAGCTTACCCGTTGGCTCCGGCATCAAGGCTGGAGGGTCGTGCATGACCTGAAGCAGGTTCCGGATGCGGTGATCATGACACACACCGGCTTGGCACCGATGACTTCATTCGGATTCGAGCATGTCCGGAAACTGAAAGACAAACATCCCGGGATTCCATGTATCCATCGCATCAACGACAATGACATTCGCAAGGAGACTTCCGAAATGGATGATTTCCTTGCGAAAAGCAGCTCCGTGGCCGATCACACGGTATTTGTTTCGTCCTGGTTACAAGCCTATCACGCCGGACGCTGGTTCGACGGCAACCGCCCCCACTCCGTGATTTTGCCGGGTGCGGACACCCGGGTCTTCCACCCCTTGGGAAACCTTCCATGGTTACCGGACCAGCCCTTCCGGATCGTCACGCACCACTGGTCGGACAATTGGAACAAGGGCTTCGATGTCTATGCGGAAATCGATGAATGGATCCACGATAACCCGGACAAAGGTTTCGAACTCTGGGTGATCGGACGATGGCCAAAGGACCTTACATGGAAATCAGCCCGGACTTTCGCTCCTGCATCCGGACATAAGCTGGCGTCCATTCTCCGTCAATGCCACGGGTATGTCAGCGCATCGAGATATGAACCCGGCGCCATGCACGTCGCCGAAGGACTTCAATGCGGGCTCCCGATCCTCTATCACCGGGACACAGGCGGAACCCCCGAAATGGCAAACGACGCCGGGCTTCCCATCGGCGATAACCTATCCGAAAGCCTGTTGGAGTTCAGGAAATCCATTTCAAAACTCAGGACCGCCCTTCTGAATAACCCGCCTTCCGGAGCACGCATGTCCGCATCCTACGAATCCATCCTTCACCGATTGCTCGCTCATGCTTAAGGTTCACTTCACAGCCGGAGATGGAAAAGGATGGGCGCTTGACGAAGACTTGCGCCAGATAAAAGCATCGCTTGGATCCGCGGTTCAGATCTCTGGACCTGCCAAGGCAGATATCATTCACGCCGCATATTGGGGAAATCTGCTTCAAGTCGCTCCATCTATCCTGCGCGAACGCTACGTCATTGCTCATGCGGATAATCCTCCGTTCTATTCACTCAAGCAGGTTGAGTTCGGCCTCGGATGCCAATGGGTCGACCTTTGGGTGGCCCGATCACGAGAAGCCCACTCCCAGTTTTCCAAACTGGGCCTACCGGTAGTGCATATTCCGTATTCCATCGATCCGGAACTGTTTTTTCCGATTCCCAACAAAGCGGAGCTGCGCCAAAAATATGGACTCCCGGCCGATGCCTACATCATCGCCAACTTCCATCGCGATGCGGAAGGGTCCGACCTCCACACCCCCAAATTCCAGAAGGCGCCCGAGCTGTTTGTCATCATCCTCAAGGCTCTAATCGAAAAAGGGCTTCCTGTTCATGCGCTGATCGCGGGCCCCCGCCGACACTGGATGCGCAATCAGTTGAAGCTCAACGGAATTCCATTCTCATTCATCGGCAAAGACACCGGTGAACGCGACGACTTCGGGGCCAACATTCTGGACCGGCCAACCCTCAATGAGCTTACCAATGCGGCCGACTTGTATCTCATCCCATCCCGTTGGGAAGGAGGCCCACAGTCGGTCATGGAGGCAGCCGCGTGCAAAATCCCAGTCCTCAGTACACCACTTGGAGTCGGACTCGATATTCTTGAACCCAAAAGCCTGTTCCGGTCGGCCACTGAAGCCGTCGACTGCATCGCATCGGATATTCACGATCGCACGCTAAGGGATACGATCGAACCCCAGTTCGCAAGATGGGAGGCCAACCACACCACCGCCCGTATGGCTGATGGGTTGCGCGCCTTGTACGAGGAACTGCCGGAAAAGATGCGAGCCCGCCCTGGACCCACACGGTCTCATCCGATCAAAGCCCAGACGCAATCGCTGGCTTTCCGCCTCCTGAACCGATGGGATCCGCCTGCCCCCGCACGATCTGTCCGGATCATACACCAGAAAGGCGTTATCGATTCGATGGATCAACTCATCAAGCGGCTTTCCGATCTCTTGCTCGAAATGGGATTGAACCCGGACTCTGATCATCCGGATCTCATCCTTATCGGGAATCCTCCCGAATCAAGCCAACCGTTTCTCCCCGGGGCACCTGCCATCCAATGGATCACTCCTGAGCTTCCCGCATCCAGGATTCTGCCCGGGGCCCTCATCGTTGCTCCTTCGGTCCAAGATGTGATGGAACTCAGAAACCGTGGTTTACCCAATCCGTCAGTTGTGCTTCCGCTGGTCGAGTCCAGTCCGGCCTTTGTCGAAAACCCCGATCCCATCCGGATCGAAACCAGTGATACCAACGCCTCACTCAGAGTCTGGGATGCGCTTGCCCGGGGCATTCCGGTCGCCTATCCATCCGACTCCGCATATGGCGAGCAGGTTTTTCTGGGCGGCCTTCCCTACTCGACCGCTACCGGGGTTGACAATATCATGGGACAACTGCGATCCGAAGCATCCACCTTCCAACGGTTGATCCGCATTCCTAACAAGGAAGAGACCTCGGCTATGCTATACCGGCTGCTTCGCCTCCCTTCTCTCGCAAGGACTCCTTCGCTTGTGTTTTCATGATCGGGTTTTCCCGATACCTCCTTCAGACAACCGTCATTGTGGAGCATTTTTCATGCTCATCCGTCAATGCGGCTTGAATCCACTCTTATCCTTTCTATGATCTGAACCCGAATACCGAGACTATACCCAGCTCAACTGCATTTTCATGTCGGCCCAAGGATTTCATCAGGTTCAGAAACAAGCGCAAACAATGGTGCTTGCACCACAGTTGCGCCAGTCTCTGAAAATCCTTCAGGTACCCGCACAGGAACTTCGCTCAACCATTCTCGAAGAGCTGCAAACCAATCCTCTGCTGGAGGAGCTCCCGATAGAAGGTATATCCATCGAGACAACCTCACCACAGTCCCCCGACAGCAACGGAGAAACCGTCTCCTCCGACGGCTCGGAAAACGGTTCCGAAGAACTGCGATTCAAGGACGATTTCGAGGTTTTCGCCAAACTGGATGAGGATTGGAGGGATTACTTCTCCCAAGCGAGCGGGCAGCAGGTTTACACTTCCGAGGATGCCGAGAGGCGTCAGCATTTCTTTGACTCTCTCGTGAGCGAAACCTCTCTCCAGGAACACCTCATGCGGCAGGCCGAACTATCGGAGGCAAGCCCGGAGGAGATGGAAGCCATGCCTTTCCTGATAGGCAGCCTGGATCGCCGCGGGTTTCTCACCAACAGTCTTTCCGACATCGCGCTGCTTTCCAAGATTCCTCTCCACATTATTCAGGGCGCCCACCGCATCCTGCTCACCTTCGAGCCACACGGAATCGGGTGCTCAGACCTCAAGGAAAGCCTCCTGCACCAGCTAAGACTCAAGGGACGCGAGAAGTCGCTTGCCTACGAGGTCATCCGGGACCATTTCAAGCTGCTCCTGAGGCGTCGGATTCCCGAAATCGCACGCAAAACATCTTCGACCCTTTATGAAACCCAAACCGCTTTTGAGGAAATCGCCACCCTCGATCCGGCACCAGCCAGCGAGTTTTCAGAGGACACCAACCGGGTCGTGATCCCCGATGCCCGTGTTTTCAAAGGAGAAAACGGATGGGAAGTATCCCTCAACAGCGAACTCATTCCGCGACTCCGGATCAGCAGCGCCTACAAGGAAATGCTCGCCAAAGGGCAAATACCAGCGAAGGAGAAGGCTTACATTCAGGACAAAATGCGCTCTGGACGCTTTCTTATGAGCTCCATCGAGCAACGCCAGCAGACCATTGAGCGGATCACCCGGCAGTTACTCGAGTTTCAGATGGAATTCTTCGAAAACGGAATAGCTTCTCTGAAGCCACTGACCATGAGTCAGGTGGCCGACAAAGTGGGAGTGCATGAGACGACTGTGAGTCGGGCGATCGCGAACAAGTATCTGGAAACACCTCACGGAATATTTGAGTACAAATATTTCTTCACTCCAGGGCTCCATTCCAACGACGGAGAAAGCGTCTCAAACAAGAGCGTTAAGGAGTCCATCGCGCTCATCATCGAAGCCGAAGATCCGGCAAAGCCGCTCAGCGATCAGGAGATTGTAGGAATTCTTGGCGAAAAAGGGGTCCGGATTGCCCGTAGAACAGTCGCCAAATACCGCGAGGAAATGGGCATCCTTCCGACAAATCTGCGTCGACGCTACCGTAACTGAATCGACTTCAGCGTCTCTTTTCCATGACATCTGCATCCATGTCTACCGCCGCAAGCGATCCGCTCGAAACCGGCGAAAAACACGGCCATTGGCTGATCCTTGACACGAGCACCCCAATCGTCAGGGCAGGAATCCTGCATGACAACCGCTGGGTCGCTTTCGTATCATCCGACCGCCCGACACACGAAGCATTGGACTGGGCCGTCCGGGAGGCGTGCTTCACCTGTTCGCGCCCTCCTCACCAGATGGACGGATTTGCTTACTGCCAAGGCCCGGGAAGCATTCTCGGGATCAGGCTCGCCATCATCTCGATCAAGGCGTGGCGAGCACTCCGCCCTGCGGGGCGGGATGCGGTGCCCGTCTATGCATTCACCTCACTCGAAATCGCAGCGGAAACCATCGCAAACAATTCCGACAACCCAACCGAGCCTTTCGCGATCGTGGCTGAATGGAAGAAGAATGCGTGGAACGCCCTCACGGTATTCCCGGATTCCGGACACGGCCGGACTCCTATCGAAATCTGGGATCCCGACAAAATGGCATCCTGGCCACACCGCCTTCACGTGATCGAGCAGCGCAAACAGTGGACGCCCCTTCCCCCGGACGTTGCACGTATCACACCGGATCCGGATTGCCTCACCAATCCAGTCCAGCGGGCCCGACTCCTTTCTCCAGCAACATCCTGGCCCATCTATTCTCCCGAAGAGAAGCAGTATATCGTGTGGTCCGGTGAACGGCACCGCGCTCCAGATACCGCCCGTTAAGGTGATTCCGGGATAGCGCGCCCACGGCTCCGATTTCGCGAATATTCTCGATTTCGCCACTGCTCTTCTTTTCACTTCAACTATGCAGCCAAAAGCGGAGCAAAGAGTGGATTTTGGGAGTGGGATCCGGTCGGTGACGCGTGCGGAGATCCGCAAGCCGACACGAAAGATTCCGTTTTTTAATCGGGAGCTGAGCTGGTTATCCTTTAACCGAAGGGTACTCGAACAATCCATGAATCCCGCAGTTCCACTCCTCGAAAGGGTGCGTTACCTCGGCTTCGTCGCATCGAATCTCGACGAGTTTTTCGAAATTCGCGTGGCCGGACTCGTCCAGCAGGATGCATCGGGCATCACGGACCCAAGTCCGGATGGGCTGGAACCCAAGGAACAGCTCAAACGCATTCGCGAGGTGACCTCGCAACTGGTGGCAGACCAATACCTCTGTTGGCACAACACCCTGATACCCGACCTCGCAAAGGAAAGAATCTTTCTCAAGCTTTTCAATGAACTCGGGGAACGCGAATCCCATTGGGCAGAGTCCTATTTTGAGTCTGAGATCTATCCCGTAATCACCCCTTTGGCGATCGATCCTTGCCACCCCTTCCCTTCACTTCTCAACAAATCGCTTAATATTTTTGTCGAATTGGAGAACCCGGATGACCCGGCACATCCCCTCAACGCAATTATCCCGGTTCCAAGGATTCTACCTCGTGTGCTCCGGATCCCCGAGACGGATGGCGATGGCACCACCCTTGTCCTCATCAGTTCATTGGTCAAACGCTACGCCGGTCGACTCTTCCCCGGACTCAAAGTCGCGGCCACCCACGCTTTCCGCATCACCCGAAACTCCGATCTATACGTGGATGAAGAAGAATCCCAGAATCTTCTCAAAACCATCGAAAAGGAACTCCACAAGATCAAACGGGGAGACGCAGTACGCTTGGAGATCGAAAAGAGCGTTAGCGAAGACAATTTACGCAAGCTAATGGAGGCCAACCATCTAGACAGCGAGAACCTTTACCTCATCGACGGGCCGATCAACATGATGAGGATCACCTCGATCTGTGACATCATCCAGCGACCCGACCTGAAATTCGCTCCATTCGTCCCATACACTCCCCCTGCGCTCACTCCGCCCAACGATTTTTTTGCAGCGATCCGCAAAGAAGACAAACTGCTGCACCATCCATTCGAAAGCTTTGAGCCGTTCGTCGACTTCCTCAATCGGGCATCAGTCGATCCCAAAGTATTTGCCATCAAGCAAACCCTCTACCGCACCAGCGGCGACTCACCGATTGTCGATGCATTGATCAAGGCTTCCATGAACGGCAAGCAGGTCGCCGCACTCATCGAGATCATGGCCCGTTTCGACGAGGAAAACAACATCCAGTGGGCCAAGCGCCTTGAAGAAGCCGGTGTTGAAGTGGTCTACGGACTGGTAGGAGTTAAAGCCCACTGTAAATGCTGCCTGGTGGTCCGAAGGGAGGACGACGGCATGAAGCGTTATGCCCACATCGGCACTGGAAACTACAATCCGAAAACCGCCCGCCTCTACACCGACCTGAGTTATTTCACTGCAAATGACGCGATCACGGCGGATGTGGCCTTGCTCTTCAACACCCTCACGGGATTCTCGCGCGCACCCAAGTTCGAACACCTTCTCGTTGCACCATTCAACCTCCACTCAACCCTCTGCTCCTACATCCGGAAGGAGACCGAGAACGCCTTGGCCGGTCGCCCCGCCCGCATCATCGTCAAGGCGAATAGCCTCATCGACCGTGAGACCATTGACCTGCTCTATGCAGCATCTCACGCCGGCGTCCAAATCGACCTCATCATACGTGGAATCTGCGGAATCGTCCCCGGCCTCAAGACACTCAGCCAGAACATCCGGGTGCGCAGCATCCTCGGGCGGTTTCTTGAGCATCACCGGATCTTCTACTTCGAAAACGCAGGGGATCAACCGAGGATACTAGTAGGAAGTTCGGACTGGATGCCCCGGAATTTCTACCGCCGCATAGAGGCCGTGGTGCCAATCTATCATGAGCCCATCCGCCAGCGCATCATGGACATCCTCAACACTTACCTCGGGGACAACGTGAACGCACGGCTTCTCCGTTCCAATGGAGCCTATGCACCTGTCACCGGAAAAGACAAAGCACCTGATCTCAGTGCTCAGGAGTTTTTCATGCAGGAGGCTACGGAGCGGCGCAAGCTAAACGAAAGCAAGAAGAGTCCGACTCCTGTGATCAAGACGCATCCAGGCGGAAACTCTGCCAGAAAGTAGCCCGACCATGCAGCCCGCCAGCAAGTCCCAGAACATCCTCGTCACCAAGAAAAAGCCGAGCTTTCCGGTGAGTCCGGTTCTGCGGGACTATCTGGTGGAATTCAACCGCGAACGCAAACTGCCGATCTCATACCGGCAACTCATGCGCTTCAAAAATTCGGTTCCGCTCTATAACAAAGAGGGACAGGATACCTTATGGGAAACAGTCGGCTACGATGCTCACGAAGTCGCGGACATCAACAACGGGCTTCGTGAGATCTATGCGATATTGAGGGCCGATGGAAACATGGATCTCATCCATCACCTATACGTCGACCGCATCGACTACTGCACCTTCGGGAATTCCAATCCTTTCCGCATCCGGATCGTAAACGCACAAAACGATAACTACGACTACTATTACGTCAAAAGCGCCGATGCCTCACGCCTATACGGATTGGAGCTGGAGCACCTGCTGTCGCCCAACCGCATGCACTATCTGACTCATGAGAACACTCTCATTGAGGAACACGTGGTGGGTATTCCGGGCGATGTGTTCATCGCCGAATGGCTGACACGCCGTGAAATCAATCCTGTCCGCATGGGCAAAGAG
>ERZ764778.3626-NODE-3626-length-11982-cov-12.915402_pt1 | contig 11982 bp, 10 predicted proteins | sample MGYA00374951_ERZ764778 | MGnify/ENA primary metagenome ERZ764778 (study PRJEB28918, sample SAMN05720193) | bioreactor metagenome | isolation source: Anaerobic biogas reactor | place: USA:Washington, USA | collected 2015-08-08 ...
AAAAAACAGAGGTTGGCGGGAGCCAACCTCTGTTTGAATCTATTGAAAGAGCGGACTATTCTTCGTGCAATTCTTTCTGACGTGCGTTCATGATTTCCTGTGCCAGGTGGGTGGGGACCAGATCGTAGTGGTCAAATTCCATGGCGAAGGTACCGCGACCACCAGTCATGGAACGCAGGTTGGTGGTATAACGCATCATTTCAGACAGAGGTACTTCAGCTGTGATGGTCGAACGACCTCGATCTGAATTCATACCCTGAACGCGGGCACGCCGGGTGTTGAGATCGCCCATGATATCGCCCATGTTTGCTTCCGGCATGTGCACGGTAACTTTCATGATCGGTTCATAAAGCACCGGGTTGGCATCTTTGAATGCCAGTTTGAAGGCTTCGCGACCGGCAATTTCGAAGGCGATAGGTTTTGAATCGACGGGATGTTCCTTACCATCAAAAACTGAAACGCCCACATTATGGACCGGATAACCTGCCACCACACCTTCTTTCATAACGCTACGGATGCCCTTTTCAATCGGTCCCATATAGTTATTGGAGATGGCACCGCCAAAGACATCATTGCTGAAAGAGAAATCTTCGTCCTGGATGGGGAATACTTTCAGATGAACTTCGCCAAATTGACCTGAACCACCGGTCTGTTTCTTGTGGCGGTACATGGCGCTAGCTTCTTTTGTAATATGCTCTTCGTAGGGCACCTTGGGTTCGTGCAGGTCCAGGTTGAGCTGGAATTTTTGTTCAGCGCGTTTGACAGCTACATCGATGTGCTGATCGCCCATGCCAAATATCAAGGTCTGGTGCGTGGCAGCTTCCATCTCCCAAGAGAAGGTCATATCTTCTTCTGCCAGGCGTGTCAGGGTCTGGCTCATCTTGGCTGCGTCTGACTGGGTCTTGGGGGTGATGGCAACCCGATAAAGCGGATGTGGATAAGAAGGAGCAGGCAGAGTCAGATTTTGCTCTTTGGTAGTGAGTGTATCACCAGTGGTGGTAACGCTCAGTTTGGCAACCGCGCCAATATCACCGCTATGAATTACAGGAACAGCCTGCATTTCCTTTCCATAAGGAACCTGCACACCAGCCAGGCGTTCTTCTTCACCCTTATTGGCATTCCAAACGCGGGTATCTGAGTTCATCGTACCGGAATAGACCCGGAAATAGGTTTGGCGACCAACAAAGGGATCAGCAGTAGTTTTCCATACATAGGCAGCCAAAGGTCCGGAATCGTCAAATTTGAGTTCGACTTCACCTTTGGGGGATTTTGCTGTCACGGCTGGACGTTCTGTTGGGGCAGGTGCCAGTGAAAGCAGGGCGTCCATCAGGGGCGCGATGCCGATCATGCGACCACCAGCAGCAACCAGGACAGGCATGATGTTGCTTTCCTGGATGGCTTTGTGCAACCCTTGCAGGATTTCTTCGGAGGTCAGGTCGCCATTTTCGAAATACTTCTCGAGTAGGCTGTCCTCGCCTTCAGCTGCAGCTTCTACCAGGACCATACGGGCTTCTTCGGCTTCGTCTTTGAGATTGGCGGGAATTTCAACAGCAGTTTTGCCATCGCCTTTGTAGGCTTTCATTGTGATCAGGTCAATAACACCCTGGAAATCAGCTTTTTCGCCCCAGGGAAGCTGCATTGGGATCAAACGCACATCGTCGACACCATTTCTGACGGATTCCAATGCTTTTTCAAAACTGGCGTTTTCACGGTCCATCTTGTTGATGACCATCAGTTTGGGCATATTGAATTTCTCTGCCAGTTCAAGTGCAGTTTCGGTACCAACTTCCAGACCACCAACAGAATCGACCAAAATGAGGGCGCAGTCCGCCACACGCATGGCAGAAACAACTTCGCCAACAAAATCGGTGTAACCGGGCGTGTCAAGGAAATTGAATTTAACATTTTTATAGATGACCGGCAATACGGATGTGAAAAGGGAAATATTTCGGCGCTTTTCTTCATCGTCAAAATCAGAGACAGTAGTACCGTCTTCAACGCTGCCGATACGGGTGGTGGCTCCAGTAAAATTCAGTAAATTCTCCACGAGAAGCGTCTTGCCTGAATTGCTGTGCGAAGCAAGAACGATGTTGCGAACGTTTGATGTTGAGAATTCTTTCATTTTTTAGACCTTCCTGTTGTCTGGCATGGAACTCCACGCGTAAATTAAGCATTACGGCGTATTTAACGCCGACTTTTTATTATATCAAAATTCTGGATGATGTGAAGAAATTAGATAACTCCAAGCAATTGACGAATGTGGTCGGTATGGTCTCGTCGGTGCCATAAGGTACGCCGCACTAGCTTGCGGGCTGACCATTGCTCCTGGGCGTTTTCTGTCACGCGGGTTTCACCGATCAGGGAGGGCAAGGCAGAGGCTGTTGCCTTGTGGCTTTCCTCCAGAATGTGGATCGGATCGGTCTCACGCGAGATTACGGGTGTTGGTATGCCCAGGGTTTGCAGGTACCACAGTTCTGCGAAAGCCAGGTGGCGCACTATCCCCAGTATGCTCCAGCGCTGACCCGCCCTGACCTCATGCAGCTTATCTTTGTTGACAAATTCAATGCCAGATAGAAGCTCCTCGTGCTGCCAAAGTAGAATTCGTAATGCCTGGTCGACCTCCTCAACAGTCAGGGGTTGCAAGTCATGCTGGAAGAAGGCGTTGATCTCATAGCCCTCACCATTGTGTTCAATACGTCTGACAGTGAAGGTCTCGTCAACGTGCATATCCAACCCATCTAAATCAAACCAGGGATGGTCAGTGTGCAGCCTTATCCAATAGTCGTGTTCCAATAGCTTACGTGGTAAAGCAAGCAAAGCTTCGGCTTGATCCGCACCATAAGCAAAACAGCCTGGAAACTCAAGCGCCCAGGCAGTGTAGCGGTTGCCCGGGTCTTCCTCCATCCCTACCCGGATCAGCATTCCTTATCCGGTCCGAAGAATAGCGGTAAATGCCCAAGAGAAAGAATATTGCGCCATTCTGCCCGGTCGCCCTCGGTCAAAATGCCGACTTCGCGCGCTGTGGTTGCGCCAGCTTTGTCTATCACCAGGTGCAAGCCTTGCAGGGTGGAACCTGTGCTGATGACGTCATCCAGCAAAACCACCCGTTTTCCCTTGATCAATTCAATGTCTTTTTCATCGAGATAAAGCGTCTGTGGTTTCCCAGTGGTGATGGAAAGCGTTTCAGCCGAGATAGCCTTACCAAGGTAGGGTTTATACTCTTTGCGCAGGACGATGTAGGGCTTGCCGCTTACTTTGGAAAGCATGTGGGCAAGTGGGATCGATTTGGCTTCGGGTGTAAGGATAACGTCATATTCGGTATCTGCCAGCAAGCGATTAAGCTCAACGGCGCAGGCATCCACCAGCTCGACATCGCCCAAAATGTTAAGAATGGCGATGCGAAGTCCGGGTTTGACTTCGAAAAGGGGCAGGTTTCTTTCAACACCAGCGATGGTGATGGGATAGGTTTCTCTGTTTTCCATTTGTTCTCCAATTTCGTGACTGGCTTGATTTTATCGCAGATCAGACCGAATTGAGGAGTTGGGGATGATTTATGTGGACCGGACCAGATTTTCTTTTTGACCTGGGAGATCTGGCGGTCGAGTGCTTTTCAGGGTCAGGAGAACTTGAAAGAACTACTTACTAAGCAGCTGGATATAAAGCCCTGTCATAAGGTAGGAGATAGTCTTCCTCTGCAAAGCGATACATATGACCTTATCAAGCTACATTGGTCAGCCGTGTGGAAATTGCTCTACTGTCTGTATTCCTTTTTTGAGAAGTGAGCGTTTATTAACGAGCTAATGCTGCGGACGCCGACCGCAGCATTAGGGTATTAAGGAGGAGAAGAAGAAGAGAAGTCGCCCTTACGACTTTATATTACAATAAATCCAGTGTCAATACTTGACGTTTAACCTACGATTACCCTACGAGTTAGCAAGGAAAAGGTTATTATGGATAGCTATAAATATATCGATACTCCTATTGGAACATTGTGTGTTAGTGCCAATGGAATTGGTTTGACCAATATTACTCTCCTGAACAAAAAGGAGGAAGATTTCCTGTCAGATCCAGCTTCCTCTGCCATCCTCGAAGAAACTGAGAGACAGGTGAACGCCTACTTTTCAGGGACACTCAAGCAATTTGACCTTCCCCTGGACTGTTCCGGGATGACAGCTTTTCAATTGAAAGCACACCAGGTTACTGCCCAAATCCCCTATGGTGAGGTGATCACCTATGGAGAATTAGCGCTGATGGCGGGCAGTCCTCGGGGGGCAAGGGCAGCAGGCAGTGCAATGGCGCGCAACCCCTTCATGCTGGTGGTACCCTGTCACCGTGTGGTAGCTTCGGATGGCTCTATGCATGGTTATTCAGCTGAGGGTGAAATCAGAACAAAGCAGCGCTTGCTTGAATTCGAAGGTCTTCAATTTGTTAATGGGAGAGTGGTATTTAAGAAATGAGGCAACTTGGAAACACAAAACGAAAACTTTAAATCCGGATTTATCGCCCTGGTTGGCAAACCAAACGCTGGTAAGAGCACGCTGCTTAATCAAATCATGGGTCAACCTATTGCAGGCGTATCCTTCAAACCTCAGACCACCCGCCGCCGGCAGTTGGGCATTCTTACCACCGACGAATATCAGATGATTTTCACTGATACACCTGGGCTTAATAATGCCAGGGATAAATTGAGCCAGTTTATCAATAACGAGGTCAGGTTCGCCCTCGAAGATGCCGATATTCTCCTGTTGATCGCTGATATCAGCAAACAACCTGACGAGCTGGACCGGGAACTTGCCAGTCTGATCAAAGAAAAGCGTAACGCGCAGAAGTTGATCCTGGTGTTCAATAAAAGTGATTCGATCGGTCCGGGGCAGGTGTCACAAAATAAGCAAGCCTTCCAGTCGCTCTTTCCGGAGGACCCTTCCTTTGAGGTCTCTGCCAGGACAGGCAAAGGTTTGCCAAAATTGCTTGAAAAGATCCATTCCCTGCTTCCTGATGGTCCTGAATATTACCCGACTGAACAGATCACAGAAGACTTTGAACGTGATATTGCCGCGGAACTGATCCGGGCAGCTGCGATGGAAAACCTTGAGGATGAACTACCCTACAGTATTGCCACTCAGGTAGACGAATACAAAGAACGCGAAAATGATGTGATCTATATCCACGGGACAATTTTTGTTGAACGCGAAGCTCAAAAGGGAATCGTGGTTGGCAAAAAAGGGATGATGATCCGGAAAATCAGTACGGATGCCCGTCTCGCCATTGAGGAGATGACCAAAAGCAAGGTCTTTTTGGATTTACAAGTTAAGACACAAAAAGATTGGAAAAATGACGCGGGTTTCCTCAGCCGGATCGGGCTGGCTGGTGCGGGAAACAATGCCTGAGTGGATGCCTGAAGCCATACTGCTGCTGACAGCCCTGGTCACTTTGGTAAATTGGACTGCGATTTGGCGTGAAAACATAACCGCATATTACGTGACCAAGCCTTTGGTCTTGCATGGATTGATCCTTTACTTTTTAATACAAGTGCCTCTCACCCCAGCCCGTTTACCATTTTTAATTGGTTTGATCTTCTCGCTGATAGGGGATGTATTGTTGATCCCACGGGGTACGCGCTGGTTTATCGCTGGGATGAGCGCTTTTTCGCTGGCGCAGTTGTCTTACATATGGGGTTTCAATATCAGTCTGCCGTCCACGCCAGTGCTATTCGTTGGTGTCCTGGCACTAATGGCAGGTGTGCTGGTATTGCATCTGGCGATCGATCGATTTGCAGCAGTTTCGGATATCAAGAAGTCTCTTCTGCCTTTTTTTAAAGGATATGGCGTGCTTGTACTGGCTATGGCGATCAGCGCTGTTTTATGTTTGGCACGTCCGGGTTGGTCTGAACTGGCAGCGGTTTTCGCGGGTATCGGTGGAATCCTGTTTTTCGTCTCAGATGCCATGATCGGTCTTGATAAACTGGACAGACGCTTGCCCAAGTACAAGTTTTGGATCATTTTTACCTATCACTTGGGACAATTTTTGATTGTTGCGTCAATAACGCGTATAATCGCCTAAAATTTTTCCTGAGTTCTTGTCTATGACCAAGAAAGTGAATGAATTTGTCAGGAATAATTGACGAAATATCTGCAAAAGTGTATACTAATAAATTGTGAATATAACCCTTTGGGAGTAAATAATGGATAACCCTGTCGATTTAACGAATAACGATCAAAACATAACTGCAAAACAAAAATTCGAAGGGAAGGTGTTGAAGACCACCCTACAAGGAGCAATTGTAGACATTGGGTCTAAACTACCTGCATTTTTACATGTCTCCCAAGTGGTGGATCCGGACAACAAAGACAAAGTTGTCACTAATCTGGACGAGATTCTAAAAGTTGACCAGCTGATCACGGTCTGGGTCAAACGTGTTTTAAAAGATCATTACGAACTGACCATGCGCGAGCCTTTGATGTACGAATGGCGGGAACTTGCTCCTGAGATGAGTGTGAAGGGGACCGTTGTAAGGCTGGAATCTTTCGGTGCCTTCGTCGAAATTGGTGCAGAACGCCCTGGTCTGGTCCACGTGAGCGAACTTTCTCACAATTTTGTCCGCCTTCCATCTGAAGTTGTCAAAGTTGGCGATGAAGTTGATGTCAAGATATTGGAAGTCAACCGGCGAAAAAAGCAGATCAAACTCAGCATGAAAGCTCTGCAAGAGACCCCCGAAGAAATTATGGCAGAAGTTGCTCCAACCAAGCGCAGAGGTAAGGGAAGCAAACAGGAAGTGGTCCAGGATGTGGAAGAAGAAGTCATTCCAGACCCGACATTCATGGAAATTGCCATGCGAAAAGCCATGGACCGCGCCGAACAGCGCCGCCCTGAAATTGCCAGCCGTATCAAGAAACAGAAAAACCGAGACACGGAAGCAGATGATATCTTCGAGCGCACTCTGACGAACAAGTTGAGCAGCGCAGGCGACAAGGATGATTAAGCGAAGCATCGTTTTGCAAAGAACCTAGTTGTTTCCGGGGAGGGCTGGAGTTATAAGCCCTCCCTTTTCATTTAATACAGTTGAGGTGTTATGGGAATCAAATACATTTTTTTTACTGGTGGTGTTCTCTCATCTGTTGGTAAAGGCGTGACAGCAGCATCTGTTGGTCGGTTACTCAAAGCCCGCGGTTTTTCCATTACAGTCCAAAAACTTGACCCCTATCTCAACGTCGACCCGGGCACCATGAGCCCGTACCAGCATGGAGAAGTGTATGTACTTGACGATGGTTCTGAAACCGATCTGGACCTGGGGCACTATGAAAGGTTCTGTGACTTGCGTCTTAAACGAACCAGTACGGTTACCACTGGTCAGGTTTATGAAGAAGTGATTGAACGGGAAAGACGCGGTGACTACCTCGGAGGAACGATCCAGGTGGTTCCACATATTACCAACGAGATCAAGCGGCGTATCAACCTGTTGGGGCGCAGCAGCGAAGCTGAGATTGCCCTGATCGAGGTTGGTGGTACGGTTGGGGATATTGAAGGTCAACCTTTTCTGGAAGCCATCCGGGAAATGCGTAATGAACTTGGCAGAGAAAATACAGCCTTTGTGCACATCACCTGGCTGCCCTACTTGAAAGCAACGGCAGAAACCAAGACCAAACCGACCCAACATTCAGTGCGCGAATTACGATCCATCGGTATTTTGGCGGATATGATCATGGCACGCAGTGATTACCCAGTTGAAAAAGAGCTTACCCAAAAAATTGCCAGGTTTTGCGATGTTAAGCCTGAAGCCGTCGTACCATTGGTGACAGCCGATTTACTCTATGAAATCCCATTAAGCCTGGAAGAGAGCCATGTTGCAGATATTCTTCTGGAAGCGCTGGGCTTGGAAGCCAGACATGAACCGGAATTGGACGGCTGGCGTTGGATGGTGAATGAGCTGAAAAAAACCAAACCATCGGTCAAGATTGGATTGGTGGGCAAGTATGTTGAGCTGCATGATGCCTATCTGAGTGTGCGCGAAGCGTTGAAACATGCTGCCCTGTATTATGGCGTAGATGCGGATATTGAGTGGATCTCATCGACCGACCTGGAAACCGTGGAAGATGCGGAAGCAGCCTTGAAAGATGTGGATGCCGTGATCGTGCCTGGTGGTTTTGGAAGCCGTGGCGTGGAAGGAAAAATCCGCGCAGCCAGGTTCGCACGAGAACACAATCTTCCTTATCTTGGTCTGTGTCTCGGGCTGCAGGTGATGGTGATCGACTACGCACGGAATGTTCTGGGTCTAAAAGATGCGAATTCTGCTGAGTTTGACAAGATGACCGAACACCCGGTGATCGATTTGATGACCGACCAGAAAGGGTTGGATCGGTTGGGCGGCACAATGCGACTAGGGCTTTACCCCTGCCGTATTCTTGAAAACACGTTGGCGAGCAATTTATACAATCAGGAACTTGTGGACGAACGCCACCGCCATCGCTATGAAGTTAACAACGAGTATCGAAAAATATTGGAAGAACATGGTTTGGTTTTTTCTGGTCAATCGCCGGATGGTATGCTAGTCGAAATAGTGGAAAATAAGGCTCACCCTTACATGATTGCCTGTCAGTTCCATCCTGAATTTCTTTCCAGACCAAACCGACCACACCCCCTGTTTTTGGGTTTGATCCAGGCAGCTTGCCAACAAAGAGGTCTTCCAGACCAGCAAATCTCTTTAGGTTTCAAGGCTTAACACAATCATGTTAGGTTATACTTGTATTATCTCCAACAGATGAAAGGATTTGAAAAATGGATACAACTATTGAATTTATCAATGCTATTGAAATCTTGGACTCCCGTGGTAATCCCACCGTGGAAGTGGAAGTGGTCCTGGCTGATGGCAGTTTTGGAAGAGCAGCAGTTCCTTCCGGTGCTTCAACCGGCATCCACGAAGCGCTGGAACTACGTGATGGTGACAAGAACCGCTACAACGGAAAAGGGGTTTTGGAAGCTGTTGATCACATCAATGATGAAATCGCGGATGAGCTGTTTGGTCTGGATGCGGTCGAACAAAAAGAGATCGATGAACTTCTGATCGACCTGGATGGCACAGCCAATAAGTCGAAATTTGGCGCCAATGCTATTTTGGGTACCAGCCTGGCAGTTGCCAAAGCGGCTGCAGCCTCCCTGGGTTTGCCGCTTTATCGTTACCTGGGTGGTGTTTACTCGCACGTTTTACCCGTACCGATGATGAATATTCTCAACGGTGGTGCACATACCGGCTGGCAAAGTACAGATGCCCAGGAATTCATGGTCATGCCGCTTGGTGCTGAAACCTTCTCAGAAGGTTTGCGTTGGGGAGCCGAGATTTATGCAGCCCTCAAAGGCGTCCTAAAATCCCATGGTTATGGCACACTGGTTGGCGATGAAGGTGGTTTTGCGCCTGCCTTGAAAGCCAATAACGAAGCCGTGGAACTGATCCTGGAAGCCATTGAAAAAGCTGGCTACAGGGCTGGAACAGATGTCGCGATCGCGCTCGACCCGGCTGCTTCTGAGTTTTACGAGGAAGAAAACAAGGTCTACAACCTGCGCAAAGAGGGTCGCAAACTGACCAGTGATGAAATGGTCGATTTCTGGACCAACTGGATCGAACAATATCCGATCGTTTCGATCGAAGATGGTTTCGCCCAGGATGATTGGGAAGGCTGGAAGAACTTCACAGCCAAGAACGGGCATAGATTGCAGATTGTAGGCGATGACTTACTGGTGACCAATCCTGTCCGTGTTGCCCGCGCCATTGAAGAGAAAGCCTGCAACGCCTTGTTGGTAAAGGTCAATCAGATCGGCTCTCTGACGGAAACGATGAAAGCTGTCAGCATGGTTCAGAACAATGGCTGGCGGGCTGTCTGTTCGCACCGCTCCGGCGAAACCGAAGACAGTACCATTGCCGACCTGGCAGTGGCGATGAACATGGGTCAGATCAAGACCGGTGCACCTGCCCGCTCTGACCGCGTCGCAAAATACAATCAGTTGCTGCGCATCGAGCAGGAACTTGACCTCACCAGTGAATATGCTGGCTGGAATGCCCTGGCGTTCAAACGCTAGACAGTAGAATTTGTTGAGTAGAAAAGCCATCTTCAGGTTTGAGGATGGCTTTTTTGTTATTGTTCCCGACTGAGCTCTGGTAAACTTTTGGAATGGAAAGCGAACTGCAGAAATTAAAGCAACGACTGATCACCTGCCGAGGCTGCCCGCGCCTGGTGGCTTGGCGGGAAGAGGTGGCGCGAGTAAAAAGACGTGCTTACCAGGATTGGGACTATTGGGGCAAACCGGTTCCCGGTTTTGGTGACCCAGGAGCGCGTTTGCTCATCCTGGGGTTGGCACCGGGTGCGCATGGTTCCAATCGTACCGGCAGAATGTTTACCGGCGATGGATCCGGGAATTTTCTTTTTCCAGCATTGTACCGGGCAGGTCTTGCCAATCAACCCGACTCAGAAAATCGAGCTGACGGCTTGGCGCTGCACGATTGTTGGCTGACTGCTTCTGCCCGCTGCGCTCCACCGGGTAACAAGCCAACTTTGGAAGAACTGAGTAACTGCAAGCCGTGGCTTGAACAGGAAATGGCACTTTTGCCTAACCTGCAAGGGGTGGTTCTATTGGGCAAGATTGCCCTGGATAGTCTGCTCAGGTTGCCTGCTTTTTCAGAGCTTTCCAGGAAAGAGATCGTTTTTGGTCACGGAGCTTTTTACCAGCCCCACCAGGCACTACCGTGGCTGTTGTGCTCCTACCATCCCAGCCTGCAAAACACTCAAACCGGTCGTCTGAGTGTGGAAATGTTTGATCAGATCTGGCGGCAAGCAAAAGAAAGATTAACCTAAGCGTTCGTGTGATAACCGTTGATGGTAGATTGAGAGCATGATAGTCTTCCAATTATCATTATTTCCATTACTTTAGACTTATTCCCATCGTATCTCGCACCGATGGTTCTTATTCTTCGGACAAAGCGGATTTCAACTCATTCAGCGCTTCCACCGGGGTGGGGTCGATACCATAGTCCAACGCGAGATAATAAGAGACATAATCACCAAACTGCAGCAAGCTCCATAACTGTGCCAGTCGTCCCTCACCTTGTGCGAACACAGAATCCACAGCGATGCCGGCTTGCAGGAAGAACTGCATGCTCAGATCAATCCGTTTTTGATTGCGAGGATGATCTGCAGCAGACCGCAGGAAAATGGCGGAGGTTTTTTCAAAAAGCGCTTCAGGGTAAACCAGACCTGCCAGGGTATTATGGTTCATCTCAGGGATGCCTTCAAAACTTGCCCAGGCTTTGGCTAATTCGTTTATCTGTGTTTTCCAACGACGGGCGATCACTTCCAGTTCCCCTGCAGCAAAAATGGCGATGTTTCTGCCGAGCAGTTGTCCTGCCAATCGTTTGGCTGGATTTTCAAGGAGAGGTACTGCAGGCTCCAGTGATTGATATTGATTCTTCATGACTGCTACGGCTTTGTCAATATCTTTTTGTTGATCGTCGATCAGACCCAGTCGCTCTGCCAGGGCAAGCAAGAGACCGAACGACCAACCGATGGCGGTTCTGGGCTGTCCTTTGTGATTGAAATACCAATGTGTAACCCCGGTAGCCAGAGCCTCTCTTTGCAGCGCGCCGCCAGTAGAAATCGCGAGCAAGGAGCAGCCGCGTTCCTTGGCAGCCTTGAAGCTGCTGAGTGTTTCCTCGGTGTTTCCCGAATGAGAAGAACACACCACCAACGTATCTGGTCCTTGTGCCCAGGCAGGCAAGCCATAATCCCGTCGGGAGATAATTGGTACTGCGGAACTTGGTGCCAGGTAGCTTGAGAATAGATCCCCACCGATGGCAGAACCGCCCATACCGCTGATGATTATCTTCTGAACAGGAGGATAATTGGCTAAGGGTTTCTCCAAACCTTGTTGCCAGGCTGATGCAAGATCTGCTGGCAGAGATTCGATATAGCCTGCCATGTTTTCGGGGTCTTTGGGATT
>ERZ764778.3632-NODE-3632-length-11973-cov-259.408626_pt1 | contig 11973 bp, 12 predicted proteins | sample MGYA00374951_ERZ764778 | MGnify/ENA primary metagenome ERZ764778 (study PRJEB28918, sample SAMN05720193) | bioreactor metagenome | isolation source: Anaerobic biogas reactor | place: USA:Washington, USA | collected 2015-08-08 ...
CTATTTATTTTTTTGTTAAGATAGTAAATAGGAATTCCTTAATATGGTTTAGGAGCATTCCTGTAATGCTTAAGAACGGTCTTTGAAAAAAGAGACGCCCATCAATACAATTAAATTGTGCTGATCCGCGACAGAAAGGCACAATCGAAAAGATTGAGGAGGCGTCCCTATATGAAAAGTACACAAAACGAGAAGATTTCGCAAATCAAATTTGAGACTCTGGTCGTTGGAATTGACATTGGGAAAGAGACCCACTATGCAAGAGCCTTTGATTATAGAGGGATAGAGCTAGCCAGGCTGCTGAAATTTAGCAACACAGACCAAGGATTTCAACTTTTTGATCAGTGGATGCGTGATATATGTAAGCAGCAAGAAAAGACTGAGATCATTGCCGGCTTTGAACCCACAGGACATTACTGGTTTACGCTAGGGGATCATCTTAAAAGTCAAGGTCACAAGCTGGCCATAGTCAACCCGTTTCACGTCAAGAGAACCAAAGAACTGGATGACAATAGCCCTACCAAGAATGATCGTAAAGACCCGAAAACTATCGCCATGTTGGTGAAAGATGGACGTTATCGGGAAGTGTACATACCCGACGACATCTATCAAGAACTAAGAGAGGCGGTATCAGAACGGGAACGACTGCAGGAGCAATTGACTTCTATCCACAACAGGGTCGTTAGATGGCTTGACATCCGGTTTCCAGAGTTCACAACAGTCTTTAAGGACTGGAGAAGAAACGCAGCATTGATAACCCTTAGAAGCTTTCCAACACCAGAGAAGGTTATGGAAATGGGTGTTGATAAGATTGTAGAGACGTGGAGAAAGCAGATGAAGCGCGCCAGTCTAAAACGTGCAGAAGCACTGGTAAAGGCGGCAAGTAGAAGTGTAGGTCGCACTAGCGGTAAAGTAGCCTCCGAGGCCAGCCTGCAAAACCTGTTAGCAGAATATGACCTTTACTGTCAGCAATACGACAAGCAAGAACAGCTCATGCAAGATCTGCTGATGCAAGTACCTAATGCTGACAAACTCCTGGATATCAAAGGAGTGGGCCTAATCACAGCAGCCACCTTTGTCGGGGAAGTAGGCGATATCAGTAGATTCCAAGATCCCAGGCAAATACAGAAGCTGGCTGGACTCAATCTGGTAGAGAACAGTTCCGGCAAACACAAGGGAAAGACCACAATCAGCCGCAGGGGTAGAAGACGACTGAGGCACAGCTTATTCTTTTCCATGATTGCCATGCTGGGAAAAAACCAAGAGTTTCGGCTACTTCATCAAAGAAACCTGACACGGGAAAACAATCCGCTCAACAAGATGCAGTCCATCATTGCACTCTGCGGTAAGCTTATCCGAGTCTTCTTTGCAATACTAACCAAAGGCGTTGATTACAGCCCAGAGAAGATGCTGGGCGACATGGAGCAGTCAATTAGAGTAGCTGCCTAGAATGGCGAGAGAGACTTAACCATAACGATTGTTGTTTATCAATTCATTGCCAGCATAAGGTGGTTACCCGCAGTCACTTACAAGCAGCGATGAAAGAAGTTTCAAGAACCCAAAAACACGATTAAAACGGGAGCCGGGACAGTCAGGTTGAATTTTTCCATAAGGGCAATGACCCCGCTTAGGAGCATGACTGACGTTCCACCTCTTGGATAGGCAGGACGAAGGAATTAAGGGCGAAGACCCAGGAAGACATGGGAGGGTTGCTGCCAGGAGATGGTGTGGAATCCCACTGGCCACAATACAAGAAACCGAGCGGCTTAGCGGAGCTCTACTCACCATCACCCATAATTACACATAGATGTAATAAACAAGAGATGGGCTGTCCGTAATCAAAATGAAATAGTGAGATAACAAGCGATATTTGAAGTTTAGCTTAGTTTATTAAGGGAGGTAGATTTATGTCCGACCCCAATGTTACCACTCAGACTCCCCCCCAGCCTGATGCTGATGCTATGGCCGCTATTATGGCCAAAATAGCACGCGTCCAGAGAATTCTCGGTTTCCTAGCTTATGCTCAGTTGTTGTTGGCCCTATTTTTCCTGGCCGCTCCTTTTCTGCCGGAGTCCCTAGGTGTTTCAGCGTACGCCTTCGGGTTCATGCTGGTAGCCCCCTTCTTATTGGGCCTAGCTTACGCAGCCAATTTCGCCAAAAAAGATCTTACCTTTGCCAAAGTAGCTTTCCGCAACACTGCCATCTCGCAGATAGGACTTCTACTTATTGCCTTATACGGTTATTTCATTGCTCCCTCTATTGTGATTCTCATCATTGCTGCTATCGCTCTTATCCTAGGTGGCCTGGCCCTGATGGTCATTTATCAGGCGTCCAAACAATAGTAAAATCATACAAGTAGGCTCGCTCTGGCAGGGTGTCGACTTTTTCGACACCCTTTGGTTCGAGCCTCTATTTCGGTCTGTAAGAGGTGCGCTATTGTGTTAGTAATACTAGCGTAACATTGCTATCATATATGGTAAGTTCAGATTTCCAAAGGGGGTTGGCGGGTTGACGCTTAATGAGGAACATATCAAAGGATTGATAAAACTGGTAAACCAAAGCCCGTTTTTTCAGCTGCTTTCCATGACCATTGAAGATATGGGGGTGGGCTTTTCACACCTGCAAATAGAGCTAGAGCACAAGCACCTTTCTCCCTACCTGGCCATACAGGGAGGAGTTTATTCGGCTCTGATCGATGCAGCCGCTTACTGGGCTGTTTACGCAGAACTGCCTGAACAGGCTGGGTTGATCACCATGGATGTCAATGTAAATAATCTGGCCTCTATCAAGGAAGGTACTATCGTAGCCACCGGGAGACGGATCAAGGTAGGTCGCTCAATATGTCTTGCTGATGTTGCTGTTGAAGATACCAACAGCCGCCGAATATTGTCGCAGGGCACCTCTAAGTTGTTGGTTACCCAAGGATTACAGCCCATTACCCAGATCGCACAACTAGCTGGAACCAGTCTACCACCGAAATTTCTGTAATCTCATTCAACCACCATCACATCATGGGCGTATTAGCGCTATCCACCCGGTGCAACACCCTGCCAGCGCAGGCCATCTCCGGCAGGAATTTTCTATTGACTGTCCCTTTTTGCCCCATTAATAAGCAAAGGAAGCAAAAACTCCTTGAAGCTCAGGCGACTTGTCGGTATATTAGAAACAGAGATACTCTTCGAATCGTAATTTTAAGGGGGGAAGTATTTGGTTCGTATACCTGGTCGTATCTGAAAACCGCTGTATTTGCAGTAGTCTAAGGTCAAGTCAAAAAGGAGGTCTATAACTGTATGGAGTATAAACTGTTGAAACTGGAAAGGAAGGAAGGGGTAGGCATCGTTCTATTTGACAATGCCGAACAGATGAATCCTACCAACCCCACTACGGTAGCAGAACTAACCGCTGCTTTTACCGAGCTCAATAATGACCCCGAGGTCAAAGCTGTAATTATTACTGGCGGTGATCATATTTTTGCCGCCGGTGGTGATATCCCTTACATGTCTGAAGCAGGGGTGCAGGAAATGGAAGAATTCATCGCCGACGCCGGGTACATGGTGAGCCTTATTACCTCTTCTCCCAAACCTTATATCGCCGCTATCGCCGGACCGGCATTGGGTGGTGGCACGGAAATATCCATAGCTTGTGACATCCGCATCGCTGCAGATAACGCCATATTTGGACAGCCGGAAATCAATCTGGGAATCGTTCCCGGTTGCGGCGGCACCCAGCGTCTGGGACGGGCCATTGGCTGGAGCCGGGCTAGATATCTGGTCTTGACCGGTGAGATCATCGATGCCCAAACCGCTTTAAATATCGGTTTAGTTAACAAAGTAGTGCCGGTAGCCGAGCTGCAGGAAACCGCTTTCAAGCTGGCCAGATCACTAGCCCGCAAGAGTCCGGCTGCTCTGCGCACAGCCAAGGAAGCCATGAATTATGCTGAGAATAGCTCACTTTCAGCCGGTCTGGAGCATGAACAAAAAGTTTGGTCTCTGCTGTTTGCCGGTTCTGATCAGAAGGAAGGTATGAAGGCTTTTCTGGAAAAGAGAAGGCCTCAGTATACTGGTAAATAGATCCCCTGAACCAACAGAGACACCACGGGGCGATGTGTATCGCCCCGTTTGAATCTTCCCCTCATACATCCTCATTCCACATTATTTGTCTAGGCCAGGGCTCCTCCGTCCACCACTATGGTTGCACCAGTCGTGTACGAGGACGCATCTGAAGCCAGGTACAGTACCGCACCGCACATTTCGTCCGGCTGTGCCGCCCGACGTAGCGGTATCTGCGGCAGCAGGACTTGCTCCATCAAATCTTCGTTTTTGACCATTACCGAAGCGAATTTGGTATCCGTGAGCCCGGGAAGCAGCGCGTTGACCCTAATCTTTTCATGGGCTAGCTCTTTAGCAAAGGATTTTGTCATGGCAATAACCCCCGCCTTGGTGATTGAGTAAACTCCCTGCATCTGTGCAGGTCTTATGCCATTGATGGATGCCACATTGATTATTGAGCCGCCGCCGTTTTTCATCATCAGTCTGGCTCCGTGCTGGCACATGAAAAAGCTGCCTTTCAGGTTTACATCCATAGTCTTGTTCCATACGTCCTCAGACGCGTCGATAACTCCTCCGAAGTAGAAGTTCATAGCCGCGTTGTTCACCAGAATATCAAGCCGGCCAAAGGTTGACTCAACAAATTTGAACAGGTCTTCGATCTCGGCCAGTACTCCATTGTGACAGGCCTTGGAAACGGCCTTACCACCCGCGGCCTTGATCGCTTCCTCGACTTCCATCAGACCCTCCATGGTCTTGTTGGTGATGACCACCTCAGCTCCATACTCAGCCAGAGCCTTGGCTAGGCTTGCTCCAATACCGCGGCTCGCACCTGTCACTATCGCCACTTTTCCTTTTAAGCTGAAATCTACTATCATGCCACTCCCCCCTCTTTTATTCTACACCTAGAGAAATTCCGGCTCGGTAAAAGCAGGCTACGTATAATCATAGAACCCTTTTTTAGTCTTTTTGCCAAGATGACCCTTTTCTACGTAACTGCGGATGAATTGCGCATGCTTACGCGCGTGTTTGTCGTTGTTCTTCTCAGCCAGATATTCGGTCACACTGAGCATCGTGTCCAGACCTATTCCATCCATTAGAGCGAACGGTCCGGCCTTCATATGCGTTACTCCCATCCATGCCCTGTCAATGTCCTCTATTGAAGCGACGTTTTTGGTCTTCAGCGCCAGCGCGGCGCTCAGCAAAGCCCCCAGCATATAGTTGAACACATAGCCCGAATGCTCCTTCTCCATCATGATGGGTAGCTGGCCGGTTTTAAGTGCGAAATCTTTGATCAGCTGTATGGATTCCTTGGAGGTGCCGGGGTGAGGCATGACATCTACTATGTTGGTCACATTTACGTCGTGATAATGTAGGGCTAGAAACCTGTCAGGCCGACCGGTGGCCTCGGCAAACATTGAAGGCATAAAAGTCGATGTGTTGGTGGTGAATATCGTGCGTTGCGGACAAAGCTGATTGAACTGTGAATATACCTTCACTTTAAGATCCAGCTTTTCCGGTACCGATTCGCTGATAATGTCAGCCTCTTGAGCTGCGTATTCAGGATCGGTAGTAATCGATATGCGTTGTAGGGCTGCATCAGCCTGTTCCTGCGTGCATTTTTCCATCAGGACAAACCCACTTAGAATCTTCTGAATCCTCTCCACCGCTTTTGTAAGCGCATCTTCATTGATGTCATAGATAACCACATCATAACCTGCAAGGGAACACGGAACACTGATCTGCTGCCCCATTGTGCCTGCGCCAAGCAGCAGTACCTTTCTCACGTCATCGATGTTCATACTAGTCCTCCTTGTTATACTCTAGAGGTCTGATTTTTCAATGACCTGTAGTGCAGTGGCTTCTAATACCCTGATTGCAGCTATCAGCATCCCAAACCTCTCATCCTTGGTCTGCCCATGATAGAATCGGTAGTATATCTGCTGCGCAATAACTGCCAGCCTAAACAGTCCGAAACAATAGTAAAAATCGAAGTTGTCTGTCTTTATGCCCCTCAGTTCACTGTAGAGAGCGAATTGTTCCTTCCTGGTAAGCATGCCTTCAAGATGGGTCGGCATCTGGCGGATCGCCTGCATCATTTCCGGGTCATCTTTCTCCACCCAGTATCCCAATGAAGAACCCAGATCCATCAGCGGGTCACCGAGGGTGGCCATCTCCCAGTCCAGAATGCCGATGATCTCCGTGGGATTGGATGGATCAAGCACTGCGTTGTCGAACTTGAAATCGTTATGTATAATGCCCACTATTCCTGATTCCCCAGGCATCTTGTCGTACAGCCACTGCATCACCTTTTCAAAATCCGGGGCATCAGGAGTCCTGGCGTCTCTGTACCTCTTGCTCCAGCCCTCTACCTGACGTCTCACATAGCCCTCTGGTCTGCCGAAATCCCCCAGCCCCGCCTGCACGTAGTCCACCGTATGTAGTTGGCACTGTACCTTGATCAGATTTTCACTTAGGGTGCGGGCCTCTTGGGGGCTTAGTTCCATTCCTTTGGGTAGGTCTCTTCGCAGTATAACACCCGGAATTCGTTCCATCACATAAAACGGGCATCCCATAACAGCCTCGTCCTCGGTATATACCAGTGGCTGTGGGCAATAGGGAAACACCGGCTTCAGCGAACTAAGCACCCTATACTCGCGCCCCATGTCGTGCGCGGTCTTGGCCTTCCTGCCAAATGGCGGGCGACGCAATACCATTTCCCGCTCCCCGACCTTTACCAAATAGGTCAGATTGGAGAACCCACTGGGGAACTGCTTTATCTCCACCTCCCCTTTGAGACCGGGTACACTATCTCGCAGAAAATCCAGAACCTTTTTGGCGTCAAGTTCCTCGCCGCTTCTTATAGACGTCGCGCGATCATTCACTACATTCATCCCCCCTTACTTGGATTTAAATAAGCAGTATGGACTCCGCCACATGGATCACAAAGTCAGCATAATCATCCACAGACACTTTGCGGTTCCTGTACTTCCAACTTTTCAGGTACCAGTCCTGTAGCATCGCTTTGATCACCGATGCAACCAGCACCACGTTCTCATCCCTGAAGACCTTTTCCTCAATGCCTCCATTAATTATGTCAATGAATAACTTTTCGGTCTGAAGCTCGCTCTCGATCGCCAGCTTCTGCTCATTTTTGGGGAGGTTCCGGGCCTCGATGTAGGTAAAATAGAACCAATTGCGCATGGCTTCGGAAAGATAAATATGTGACTTGATCGCTATCCTCAGCTTCTCAACCGGATCGCTGGACTTTACGACCTGATCAACCAACACCCGGTTGGCGATTTCCCTGCCCTGCGTCTGGATCAGAACCAGTAGTTCTTCCTTGCTAGAAAAGTAAGAGTATAGGGCCCCGCCACTCAGGCCTGATTCAGCAGAAAGATCCCTAATGCTCATGGCCTGGAAACTCTTTTTGCTGCAGATCTTAAGAGTCGCATCGATAATCCTTATTAGGTTTTCGATCACCTTTTCTTCCTTCTTGACCTTGATGGAGTCACGGTTCCTCTCCAGTATCTGACCCGAGATCTCTTCCTTGGATATTTTTACTATTTTTTTAAATTCGTTGTACGTCATTTCTATGGCACTCGTTTCCTAGTTTTTCTCTTCGTATTCTCTCAGTATCCCCTTGGCTGCGTTCATCTTGTGCACTTCATCAGCACCATCATATATCCGGGCCGCCCGCTCATGCCTGAAGAAATATGCCAGTATGGTATCATCAGTCATACCCAGACCACCGTGCACCTGCAAAGCCCTATCCACAACCTTCTGCATTACGTTGGCCACGTAAAACTTGATCAGCGATATATCGACCTTGGCGGCCTTCTGTCCCAGATTATCAATCCTCCAGGCTGCATGCAGGGTCATGAGCTTGGCCGCCTGGATCTCCGCTGCCGACTCAGCGACCATAGCCTGGATGATCTGCTTGGTAGCCAGAGTCTTACCGTCAGGCGTGATCATGCGCCGATTGACCCGGTGGCACATCAACTCAAAAGCCCGATTACACACACCGATCCACCTCATGCAGTGGTGGATGCGTCCCGGCCCCAGCCTCTCCTGGGCAATGGCAAATCCCTGGCCTTCCTGCCCCAGCAGGTTGCTCTGCGGAACCCGGCAGGACTGAAACAACACTTCGCCATGGCTGGGGTAACCGCTTCCCGCATGTCCCATTACCGGTATGTTCCTCACTAAATTGAAACCCGGATTGTCAGTAGGGACGATGATCATGCTGGCCCGCTGGTGACGAGGCGCATCGGGATCAGTTACAGCCATACATATGGTGAAATGAGCGCCATCAGCAGCGGTCGTGTACCACTTTTGGCCATTGATTACATAGTCGTCGCCGTCTTTTACGGCCGTGGTATCCATCATTACGGGATTGGAACCAGGCATCTCCACCTCGGTCATGGAAAAGCAACTGCGTATCTTGCCTTCGACAAGCGGTAGCAGGTACTTCTCCTTCTGTTCTTCTGTCCCGAACATGTGCAGGATCTCCATGTTGCCTGCATCCGGCGCCTGGCAGTTGAACACATAATGGCCGAGGGGGCTTCTGCCCAGAGCCTCTGACACCAGCCCATGCTCCACCAGGTTAAGCCCCATACCGCCGTATTCCTTACTCTGGTTGGGTGCCCACAGCTCCATTTGTTTGACCATATTTCGTTTCTCTTCCAATATCGGCTCCAGTAATGTAAAATCCTTGATGAGAAACTCGTGTTCCAAAGGTATCAATTCTTTGTCAATAAACTCATTTATCATGCCAGTAATCGTCTTCATCTTGTCAGATACTGTGAAATCCATCTGTTCTCCTCCTTATCGGTAAGTTATAAGTTCACCCGCTCGGTAACCTTCCAGGTGCGGGTAATTGTTAAACGAATGTAAAATGAGGCCTGAGCTGCCGAACCGGAATTTCGTCATCGAAGTATTGACAAGTCCCCAGCCTATGCGTATAGCTTCATAGGGTGACATGCCAGTAGCTATATGTAATGCAGTCGATATTACCCCTCCCGAAGAAAAGACAATTACCCGGCTGTTCTGTTCCATTGTACTGGTGATCTGATAAATGCCCTGCTCGATCCTCTCTTTAAACCTGATCCAGCCCTCCACTTTTTCCAGACTGGAGTCATCACCAAGCCACCTGGTCATGACCCGGTCAAAAACCAGTTGAAACGCTCTCTTATCCGTTAACAGCTCCTCGACAAGAGGTTGCAGAGACGCGTCCTCTTGGGCTACCAGTGGAACATAGTGGCTCATTATCCTCTCAAACTGATACTCATTCAATTCCTTGATTTGCCTGAGTGGTGGAGTGCTGACAGTGTTCGCCCGCAGGTGATCCAGGACGACCTCAGCTGTCCCTACCTGACGCTGTAGAGTTCCAGAGTAGGCTCGGTCAAACAACACGCCGGTGTTCAACAAATATTGGGCAACCAGAAAAGCCTGCTCCCGTCCTCGCTCAGAAAGGATATCGTAATCCCCTCGGCCGAAAGAGGCCTGCCCATGACGAATGAATATCAACTCACGCATATAATTCTCCTTCTTCTTGCGTCTAGGATAGTTAATATTTGTAAGAATGTCAAGTAAAAAAATACGAACGTTCATTTTTTTCTTGACCTTTTATAGGGAATGATATTTACTATAATTAAATCGTATGCCAAGAACTCACCAAGTAATCCGTAGTGTGAAAACAAAGAGCAAAGGGAGACCGCTGAAAAGTATCATGTGAGGCGTAGCCGAAGCATCTTTACTGGTAGCAGTGGGAAAGATCATTTGGTCGTTCTTCCCTCAGGATGACAATTACAAAAAGCAGCGTTAGTTTGGGGACTTTTTCAGTAATCTCGGACAGAGGACGGATATGAGAATACTCACATGTATAAAACAGGTTCCTGACCCGGAATCGAGACCCATGATCAACCAGGAGAAGACTTGGGCAGAATACGGTGAATATACTTCTTACTGGATCAACCGTTACGATGAACATGCCGTGGAAGAGGCCTTACGTATCCGGGAAATGATCCCCGGAACCACGGTAGACATCGTGTCGATCGGCCCCGAGCGGATCAAGTCCGCCATAAGAAGATGCCTAGAAATGGGAGCAGATAGGGGTTTTCACCTTTTTATCGACAGCGAAGACTACCTCAGCCCTTCTATAAAATCACGCCTTATCGCTGAATTCTGCCATGACATGAAATACGATCTGATTTTAACGGGAGTGATGTCAGAGGACATGATGTCTGGTCAGACCGGACCTATGCTGGCCGCCCGGTTGGGCATCCCCTCTGCCACTTCGGTTATGAAGCTATCCGTCAATGGATTAGAAGGCTCCATTCAAGTAGAGAGAGAGCTTGATTCAGGCCACAGGTGTTCCATGGACTTAACCTTGCCTGCCCTGGTTGGCGTGCAGTCCGGAATCAATCGGCCCCGTTACCCTTCACTTTCCAACGTCATGCGGGCCAAGAACACCGAAATTATTCAAATTCGTCTTGAAAATAGTCTGCTTAAAGTAGTAAGCTGCGAAACCGTTGAGAAGATCCAGGAGGCCGGCTCGGATCGGGCCGGAATAAGACTGGCAGGAACAACTGCCGAAAAGGCGGCGGTGCTATGGCGAATGCTCCGTGAAAAATCCCTGCTGTAAAGGAGAACCGTATGAGTCACTCCATCATGATAATGTGCGAACAGAGCGAAGGTCGGATACTCGCGGTTACAGATGAGCTAATTGCTTGTGCGACCCAGATTGCCGACCACTACGATTCCCGCCTAACCGCTGTTCTGCCAGGTCTTATCACTGAGCCATGTTCTATATCCGGTGCAGATCTACTGGTAATTAACAGCCCCGGCCTGGCTCAATACACCTGCGAGGGATGGGAAAAAGCTGCCCTCTTGGCAACAGAACAGATAAAGCCTAAAATCATCATTATCGCCCACACATCCACCGGATACGATTACGCTCCCCGCCTAGCCGCTCTGCTCGAAGGCTGTTGCCTAACCTCAGTGAGCGGAATAGAAATTACCGGAGACAGCATATCCTACCGCCGGAGCGGCTTTCATGGCAAACTCGATCTGCTGTATGGAGTAGGTAAGGCCCCCCTGGTCATAACCGTTCTCCCGGGTGCTTTCCCCGCCCCTGATTGGCAGGCAGAACCCGGCATTACCAGGATTATTGATGCCGACATCAAGCCAAAGCTTACCTCCCATGTTCAGTTCAGCATTCCGGATCAGTCCAACACCGAGCTCGATCACGCCGAAGTGATCGTTGCCGCCGGCAAAGGTATCGGCCAAGCCGAAAACCTATTGATGATACGAGACATGGCTTCCTGCTTTAAGCGGTCGGCCATTGCCGGATCTAGGGTGGCCTGTGATAACGGATGGATAGAGTATAATGCCCAAGTAGGTCTAACTGGCAAAAAAGTTTCACCACTGCTTTACGTGGCCTGCGGTATATCTGGTTCCGCACAGCACATCTCTGGCATGAAAGACTCCAAAACCGTGGTATCCATCAACCGCGACCCTGAAGCTGCAATTTTCCGCTACTCCGACATCTGCATAGTGGAAGACCTGGAAAAATTCATTCCCGCATTCCTCCAAGAAGCGAAAAAACACCAGTCCTAAGCTCCTTGCCCCAACAAGGGGGCGATGTCCATATCGCCCCGTGTTCTCATTTATGAATAATTGTCAAGGGAACATTTTTAAGCTGCTGCATCCAGTCCGATCAGGGCTGCACCCAGTGCACCGGTAAACTGACAAACCTCCGGCACCAGTACTTTACATCCTAATTCTTGCTCCAACGATCTCTTTACACCTTGGTTCATGGCCACTCCTCCGGTGAAGGCTACTTGGCCAGCAATTCCTAGACGCCTGGCCATAGCGGCTACCCGCTTACCAACCGAAAGATGCAAGCCTGCTATGATGCTACCTTTGT
>ERZ764778.3636-NODE-3636-length-11965-cov-4.213518_pt1 | contig 11965 bp, 8 predicted proteins | sample MGYA00374951_ERZ764778 | MGnify/ENA primary metagenome ERZ764778 (study PRJEB28918, sample SAMN05720193) | bioreactor metagenome | isolation source: Anaerobic biogas reactor | place: USA:Washington, USA | collected 2015-08-08 ...
GCCTTCGGTGGACATGACACGGTTGTGCGGGCGCCTTGCCGGGAGCGGGACCTTTGTGTTTCTTCACGTTGACCCATATGGATACGAAGGCTGGTCGGTCGAAGAGGGCAACCTGGTGAGCAACTTTTATGGTTCATGTGATCCGTGCGGCGATGACGAAGATCCGCAGAGGCGCTATAAAAATGTGAGGGCCGACCTTGCTGCGGCCGGTGCCGCCGATGGGTCGCGGCCCCTGTGTTTTGTTGCCGAGAACGGTGCTGAGGCCGGGGATGTGCTGCCGGACATCGTGCACAGACAGATCGGGGACAGGGAGACAATGTCATTCTTCGGGGGTAGTCAGAAGGATGTTCCCTTTGCTCCCGCAGCCATGCTCCATGAAGCCCTTTTCCCGGGCCTCAAGAGCTTCGATCTTGCACGCGGCGGCGTCGGGGAAAAGAAGAGGGCCCCCCTCGTTACCTCTCTCGTGCTTGCCGCGCTCCTTGTTATGATGCTGATCCCTTACGTTGTCGTGCCTCTTGAGATGGAGAAGCGCAAGATCACCGCTATTGAGGAGCAGATAAGATCCCGCAGGAAGAATGTGATGGAAGTGGAACGGCTGAAAAAGGAGGCGGAGGCATTGCAGGGCGAGTTGGATCACATGGAGGAATTCAAGAAGAAGAGGCCCATGTCGCTCAATATCCTCAAGGGGTTGACCTCGCTCCTCCCGAAAACGGTGTGGCTCACAAGAACGAGGGTCACGGAAGAGACGGCGGAGATCGAGGGTTATGCCGCCTCGGCGACGGGGGTACTCTCGATCCTGGAGCAGTCCGACCTTTTCAGGAAGGTCGAATTCGCCTCACCGACGATGAAGGACGCGCGGCTCAACGGGGAGCGTTTTGTTGTTCGGATGGAGCTGGAAGGGTTCAAGAAACAGGAGACAAAGACGGAAGGGATGGTGAAGAAGGATGAAAAAGGAAAATAGACTCCTCATATACGCGATTCCCGCCGTCATCGTTCTCGCCGTTCTCACCGTTTATCAGTATGGTTTCGTGAATGCCCGCAAGGAAATGGTCTCTCTCCGGGAGACGAGGGCCGCACGGGAAAGGGCACTCATGAAGTGCATGGAGACGATCGCGGGGAGGTCCCGGATAGAAGAGAAACTCGATGCCTTGAAGGAGAAGAGAAGGGTTGCCGCATCAAAGACCATCGAGGCGCAGACGCCGACACTGTGTGCGGCCGCTCTCCAGGAGGCGGTCAAGGGTATAATCACGGGGCGGGGAGGATCCATAGCCAGCGAGCGTGTGGAAAAAGCAGAGGAATCGGGCAGATTCCAGGTGGTGACCATTACCGTCGACGCGGCGCTGCCCGACACGAGGGCCTTGAGCGACGTCCTCTTCAGCATCGAGACCCATACACCTTACATCGTTGTGCGGGAGATGGACACGCGGGTGCGGAACTTCCGCGATCCCAGGGAACTGATGGTGAAGCTGCGCCTGTCTTCGCTGGCGGGAGGAAAGTGACATGATGAAGGTGCTGCGGTCCATCCCGGGCAATGTGACCCTCCTGAACGTCCTTCTGGCTGTCGCCCTGGTGCTGGCAGGCATCGGCGTTATGTGTCCGGCGATGTCCGTGAACAACCGTCTTAATCTTCCGCGGATCGTTCCGAAGGAGACGGTTCTGGCGGAAAAACCTGCGGAAGAGGGCGCTCAGCCCCTTCCGACCGATTATGCCGTTGTCAGTGAAATGAACCTTTTCCATCCTCAAAGGGTCATACCTATCGACGCGAAGAAGGAGCTGCCGAAACCGGAGCTTTTCCTCTGCGGCATAATCATGTATGGGAACCAGCGTGTCGCCTTCGTCGAAGACAAGAAGAACCCGACAACATCTCCCGGACGAGGGAAAAGGCAGACGGAACTGAGGAAAGGCTCTGTCTACGCGGGCTACTCGGTGAAGGAGATTAACACAGACAGCATTGTTCTCACCAGGGGTGAGCAGAGCGTATCCGTGTATCTTATGGATCAGGCAAAGCGCGGCGGCAAGGGTGCCACGTCCGCTCCTGCCGAGGCGATAGCGTCTTCCGCGTTGCGGTCACCTTCTTCTTCCCCCGCTCCTCCTGCCGCCCCACCTTCTCCCCGCCCTTCGAGGCCTTTACCATCGAAGGGGCCAGGTGTGCCACCCTCGGACGGCAGCAAGGCCCCGCCAGCTCCCGTGCCTCCCCACCACAGGGACCGGTGACGGCACGCCATGGCTAAGGAAGGCCGGTGGATGATCTTAGTCTTGGCGATAGCTCAGGACTTTTTGGAGGGATTCGCCCAGGCGGTCGGGATCAACGGGCTTGAGAAGGAAATCCAGGGCCTGTGACGCTGACGCCTGCGTGGCATAGTGGTCGTGGGCCGTAACAAAGACCACATGCGGCCGTTGCTCCAGCGTTTCCACAAGATCGAATCCGGACCCGCCGGGCATCTGGATGTCGAGGAAGATGAGGTCGACCCGCGTTGCATCCAGGACCCGCCGGGCCTGCTCAATGTTCCTGGCCTCACCCACGACGCGGACATAAGGATGCTCGCTGAGAAGTCCTTTAAGATTTACCCTGGCGAGGCGTTCATCATCTACGATGAGCACTCTCACCTCTCTTTCCTGCCCTTCCTTCATGGTTGTCTCGACCTCAACTGTAATACGCGATCACCGCCATGGCAATCATCGCATGCAATCCCGACCCGATAAAGCCTCACGCCTGAGACTGTGCTTGTCGGGCTCCCGTTTCCAAAGGTACTCCGAGGACAACACGGACGAGTCCAGAGTCTTCCTCGGTCTGAAAGAGGTACCGATTGGCATAGATGAGGCTCAGGCGCTTGCGGAGGTTCTCGATACCTACCCCTTTCCTTGTCCTTGCCTCATCCTCTGTCGATACCCAGTACCCGGTGTTGGTGACCTTCAGGAGAAGGAGGCGGTCATCGGTGACCGAGCCTTCGATGGTTATCTTAAGCGGCAACTCCGATGTCTTCGTCCCGTACTTGACGGCGTTTTCCACGATAGGCTGGAGTATGAGTTCGGGAACCCGCACATCCATAGCCTGCGAGGGAAGGTCTATGTTCACCATCAGATCATCCTCAAAACGGACCTTCTCGATATTGAGATAGCTCTCTATGGTCCCCATTTCCTGACTTAAGGGCACAAAGCCGGATTCGCTCGAGGAGATGGTGGAACGCAGATAGCGAGAGAGTTGTTGAATAAGCTGATCGGTCTGCCGCGAGCTTATTCTGGCGAGGGCGCTTAAGGAATTGAGGACGTTGAAAAGGAAATGAGGATTGATCTGATACCTGAGTGCCTCAAGCTTTGCCTGAACGGATCGAAGCTCGGCGTCTTCCGCCCGGCGCCGCTCCTTTTCTATCTCTCTCTGTTCCGTGATATCGTCGAGAATGCCCTGAACTCGGAGTATCCTTCCCTTATCGTCCCTGTCCGCCCTGGCGTAGATGGAACCCATCCTCTGAGATCCGTCACACCGGTGAAAGAGGACTTCGAAATTCTTGACCGTTCCCTGGCTCTCAAGCATATCCAGTAATCGGTTGCGCCTCGTGGAAGAGTAGTAGCGCGACACATTCCTGCCGACCAGTTCTGCCGGAGAACGGTAACCCAGAAGGGATGCGAAGGCCGGGTTGGCGTTGAGCACAACGCCTTCCACGTCGGTGACGAATATTCCCTCTACAGCGTTCTCGAACAGCCCACGGTACAGACGTTCCGCCTCTTCCAGGGCGTTGCGGCTCTCCTCGATGCTTTGTGCCATTGTGTTGAGACCCCGGGCAAGCCCGGAGATCTCGTCAGTACCCTTTGCCTCCAGTCTTTTGTCGAGAATCCCGGCCTTGATGTGCTCAACGAAAGCCATGCATGCCTCCAGCTTTCTCAGGAGGGGATTGGCCATCCTGAAGACGGCGATAGTGATCGTGAAGAGCATGACAACGAGGGTCGCGTATGTGATCTTGCCCATTGTCTCGATAGGCGCGAGAACATCCCGCAGGGGTCTTTCGACCACGAACAGAAATTCAGGGTCTGAGGTTTTCAGGAACGCAGCCAGGCGGCGGCCTGATCTCGTGGAATAGCTGACAATGCCGCTGCGGCTTGTCGCCAACTCCGGCAGGTCGGGGATGTCGGGCCGCATGTATGGTTTGGACCGTATTACGTTGGGGGCCACCCAGCCCTTGGGCAGGTTCATATCCAACCACGGGTCGTAGACGTAGGCCTTGCCTCCAAGTATGGTCTCCTGGGGAGCGAGGAAATGATCATTGATGTGATCAAGGTCCAGGGTGGAGCGCACCACGGCCACGACCTTGCCGTCTTCCCTGACGGGGACGCTGATCGCTATGATGGGGCGCCCCGTGCCGTGGCTCAGGATAACCTGGGAGATTGTCCCCTGCCCGGCGATGGCAGCCTTGAAATCAGGACGCGTGGCGACCATCTGACGCATGGGCGAATATCCTATGCGGTCGGGATAAGAGGACGCAATGCACCAGGCGTCCCGGTCGATGAGGTTAATGGACGTATAGACACTGTTCTTCCTGACGATGTCCAGGAAACGCAGGTTCATCTCCCGTACGAGTGTTTCGTTCTTCAGGGATCTGGTGACGTCGCGGACGAGGCGTGATTCCGCGAGAAGCTCCATGTCCATCTTGAATCTCTCAAGGCTTATCTGGCTCTGCTTGGCGATGAGAGCCACCGTCTGCTCCATCTGCCTCCTGGCGGCTGACTCAAGGTGTCGTCTGGCGGATACATAAGTGATGGCCGAGGACAAAAAGACGCTGACAACGATCATCACCGCAACGACAATGAGAAGTCTGGTGCGAAAGTTCATCGGTCCCCTTCTTTCCAGGGCGAAGGGGTTCTTGAATGTCCCCTTACGGAGAATCGCCCACCCCATGCCCCGTTTCGTTATCCCTTTCACTCCGAAGAAAACGGTCGATCAATGAGGAGATATTACGGTACGATTCTGTTCCTCAGACCGGGGATGTAACCGAGTAGGCCTGATATGGGACGAATCAACCGCATTGGGGGATTAGGACGATTCGGAGCAGATAGGGACTGCACGCAATATATTCGAGAGTGAGCTTCACTATTTGCACGCTGTCTTTAATCTGGAACATGAGACCTGAAACTTGAAACCGTCTTTTCTCTTACCACCGAAGCCTTATTCCTCCCGTAACGGCATGGGCGAACTCTTTCGACCTTACCCGGGCGTCGTAGGCGAAGAAGAAGTTCCAGGCGTCCCCGGCCCGGCCCGTGAGCCCCAGGGAGAAGACGCCGCTGTCGCGGGCCCAGGTATCGGAGGAGACCCTGAACGAGCCCGAGGGAGCGCCGGCGAAACGGGCATCGAGAACGGCGTTTGTGTCTCCGAACTCATGGACCCACCTGGCGGAGATCTCCGGGGTCAGGAAGAATGTCTTATTGATCACGAACTCCTTTGCCAGGCCAATGCCGAGGGAACCCTGAAGCGATGTGGTTCTGGCGCTGTCTCCGATAAGGTTGAGGGCATCAGCCCCGCTTTCCGTGAAACCGTCCCGGCGGCTGTCGAGGGCGAGGAAAGAGACATAGGGGGTGATGCTCACGGCCTTGAAGGGAAGGAGATATCCGCTCTCAACGTGTCCCGATATGTCACTGCCGTCATAGGAGCTTCTTGCCGTCCTGCTGATGGTCCCGAAGCTGAGAGAGCGCTTCATGTTGTATTTGTTCATGCTGTAGCCCAGGGCGGCATTCACGTACCATCTCTTATCCGTGGAGGTGAAGGAGCCGTAGAGGGACCCCTGGTAGCTGTCCTCGTTGCCGCAATCCTGAAGGTCATTCATGTCAACGTTGGTCCTCGAGTATCCGAAGGCGGCACCGGCTCGGATGGCGGGACCGACACGGTATTCGATGCCGGCGACAGTGCCTCCTATGGTGAAATCATACCTCGATGCTATGTCATCGCCGTCCCTGTTCCCTGACGCTTCGTATCCCCTGATCCAGAGCAAAAAGGGACCGTCTCTTCTTCCTTTCATCTTTGCGGATGGAACTGAAACCGCGTCGGAGGTGACGGCGGTGTTTGCCGCGAACAGGGCAGGGAAGTAGGTCCCCGTCACGGAGGTGCCGGTTGGGGAGGAGGGGGTGCTTCTGAAAAGGTTTCGATAGAAACTCGCCACCCTGTAGACGTCGATGGCGGCGAACGCCGTGTGGCTTGCACCGCCCATCTGGTCGTAGGCAAGGCGTATGGCGGGAGTACTCAGGGTGCTTATGGCCCCGTAGACGTTGAGCATGTCACCCGATGCCGTGCTGTAGGTTGCGTCGAGGGATGTGGCCACAGCCTGCTGGTTCTCCGTGAGGGCCGCCCCAGCAAAGTTTGATGTGAGCGTTATATAGGCGTTGTTTGCGTCGTAGGAGAGGGCCGCTGCAATGTAGTCGGAGTCTGTCGCGGCCGAGAACAGATCGTAGGTGCCGGTGAGTCCCGAGTCGGTTCCAACGATGGAGTGTGTGCCACCCCTGGCGCCGATCACCGTATCAAGGGCAACGGTGCCGCCTTTGATCGTGGCGGTTTCCGCGCTTATCTTGCCCAGGTTCCCGTCCGCGCCCGCACCCACCGTGTAGGTGGCCCCCGCCTCATGGGCGAATGCTCCGTTTGCCCTTATCACGCCGCCGAAAACGGATATGTGATTTCCGCTCGAGAGGCCGCCCCCGAGAGTGAAGGTGCCCGTGCCCGATTTCTCTATAGTTTCGAAGTTGAGAAGGATGCCGTTCGTGATGTTTCCCGAACCCGTCAGGTTGACCGTGTCGGTCCCGGCCCCTCCATCCACGTTGCCCGTTATGGAAGACCCGCTGAGCAGATTGGCGGTATCGTCCCCAACGCTCATGTCGACCGCTGTGCCGCCAGTGCCGATGATCGTGCCACTGTTGGTGAGGGTGTCGTTGATGCTTTCACTGCCGCCGCTGTTGTACATGTTAAAAGTGACACCGGTCACGCCTTCAATAGCGCCATGATTGATCAGCGTGCCGCTGTTGCCAAATATGATCCCCCACCCGCCAGTCCCCGTGATGGTCCCACCGGCGTTGTTTGTTACCTTGCCGTCCACGCCGAAATGGATACCGCCGGTTCCCTTGATCTCGCCGCTATTCTCGACTTCGCCATAACCGGCAAAGAGGATAGCCGACGAATCGGCTCCGGAATCTGTCAAATAGATCTTCGATCCGGCATGGTTTGTGACTTTCCCTTTTGTCAGGTAGACGCCGCTCGTCGTATCTCCCGTGATGGAGCCGTAGTTGTCTACGGTGGCGTAGCCGCCGGAGATAATGCCATTGACATACCCGCTGATAGCACCGGTGTTCGTGACGGTATTGGTCTCGCCCCAGGCAGCAATTCCGTTCGATCCGTTTCCGGCTATGGTCCCGCTGTTGGTGACGGTTCCACCACCCCCCGTGTAAATGCCGGTGCCGTTGCTCGTGATCGTTCCGGCGTTTTCCACCGTAAGTTCGTGATCGGATATAACACCGTATGTCCCGCCGGAAATGGTGCCACCTTCCTTGTTGACGACCTTGTTCTCCGCGCCTGATGTCTTGAAATAAATGCCTTTGCCTTCGTTGCTTGTGATCTGTCCGGCATTTTCAGTAGTGCCGCTACCCTTAATATATATGGCGGCCTTTTCTGTTCCGCTGACGGTGGCCTTAATGGTTCCGGTGTTGTTCACGACCGTGTTGGCCGTTTCGTCATTCTGGTGGATGGCATCGCCGGCGGTGCTTTCAATGGACCCGATGTTGGTGATGGTGATCGTGCCCGTCGTATCGATGGCGTTGTTTGTGCTGGTGATCTTGCCTGTTTGGTTGTTGGTGACGGAGCCGCCTCCCATCTTGATGCCGGTGCCGGAACTCGTGATGTCCCCGCTGTTCGTGACGGTGCCTTGCAGAGCGGTGCCGGTGCCATCGCCCAGAGTGTTGAACAGAATAGCGCTGTTGCCCGAGCCGCTCTTGCTGTTTGTTACACTGCCCCCTGGTTCAACACTGACATTCCATCCTTCACTGCCTGCCCAAACGGCGTGGGTTCCTGAGGTTGCAACCGACCCCGTTGAGGTCACGGTGGCGTTCGTTGTGTTTTCGCCTGTCTGTGTTTCGCTGGTGAGGTCGACGCCCAATGTGCGGATGTTGTCGATGACTACCCCGGCCCATACCGGTCTCGTGGTCGCCGGCGACAAAACGAGCGCGATGATGATCACGCAGAGAAGACCGAAAAATGAGACACCATCTTTAGGCGAATGACCCTTCTTTTTGTCCATGTTCATACCCCTTCGAATCCGAAATGCTCTTCCGGACTTCGAGAAAGAAGAGTTTTCACCTCTCAGGTGTTTTGCCACAGGAGAAGGGAATCCCCTTTCTTTCCCGTTAGCCACACACGCGTTTGCCGAAAGAAACGTGCCGTTCTGAATTGGTAGATACTAAGGCAGCAGCCGTCACGGCAGCAAAGGTATGTGCCGAAACGGCCTGGCTACGGGATAAGGATGTCGCAGGCCAGTAAGCATCCTGCCGGTCGATGAAGGGGGGCAAGAAATCCTGGAGAAGTGTAACAGACGGGAATTGGAACCGCCGGCCACCCACGGACATACCCCGGGGGAGATAAGCGCGGGCGAGTGCCCGCTTAAGAGAGGGGGCCTGCAGCTGTTGTCATTAATTGTTTCAAAGCTCCACAGTTCTATGGTTTAACTAGATGTGCCGCCCTAAACCTTCATGGTCGGAGTTTCTTCCCATCAGACGAAGGGAAAAGGGACGACAACCGGAGGAAGGCATCATGAGGTTCAATGGAGTCATTTTCGATCTCGACGGAACGCTGGTCGATTCGCTGGAAGATATAGGGGATTCCATGAACAATATCCTAAGAAAATATGGTTTTCCGACGCATGGTCTCACGGAATACAAGGCCTTCGTCGGCAGGGGAATGAGGAACCTTGTCGTGCGCTCCCTGCCCGAGGACGCGAGAGACGAAGCCCGCATCGCCCTGTGCCGTGACTCGTTGCTGAAGGAATACGGTATGAACTGCCTGAAGAAGACCCGGCCCTATGAGGGTATCACCGATCTGATTGACGGGCTCGACAGGCGAAGGATCAAGAGGGCCGTCTTTTCCAACAAGATCGATCACCTGACAAAGAGGATCGTGGGGGAGCTCTTTCCCGGCAGGCCATTCCCGGTTGTCATCGGGGCCGGGGCCGGAATGCCGGAGAAACCGGACCCCACAGGAGTTCTGTCCGTCGCCCGGCAACTGGGGATCGAACCTGAACGGTTGATATACGTGGGAGATTCCGACGTCGATATGGAAACCGCGCGCAACGCGGGCATGCATCCGGCGGGGGCTCTCTGGGGTTTTAGGACGAAAGAGGAATTGGTTACGCACGGCGCGGAATCCCTGCTCGAGCACCCCATCGACCTTCTGAAGATTGTAGACGGGGAGAGCCGGACATGATCCGCCCGCCGATTGACGAATGTCTCCCGTCTGTGCAAGGATAGTGAAGGGCCCCGCGTCCGGTGACCCGTGGCGGGCCTGCGGGAAAACGCCGTGAGAATACTGCTTGTCGAAGATGATGAAAAGATCGCGTCGTTCATCATAAAAGGGATGAAGGCCGCGGGGTGCGCCGTCGACCATGTCGCCGACGGCAGGGAGGGTCTCACGCTGGCGACGACGGAACCCTATGACGCGGCCATCGTTGATATCATGCTTCCCGGCCTCGACGGGTTGTCCGTGGTCGGGGAGATGCGAAAGGGCAAGGTCGCGACGCCCGTCATCATCCTCAGCGCGCGGGGTTCCGTGGAAGATCGCGTCAAGGGGTTGCAGACCGGTGCCGATGACTATCTCACGAAGCCTTTTGCCTTCACCGAGCTTCTTGCGAGGGTCCAGGCGCTGGTGCGCCGCGCGAGCGGCATCACCGAGCCGACGCGGCTTGCCGTGGGAGACCTCTCGGTGAACCTCGTGAGCAGGGAGGTAAAACGGGCCGGCAGGACGATCGAACTCCAACCCATGGAATTCTCGCTTCTCGAATACCTCATGCGCAACGCCGGCAGGGTGGTCTCCAGGACGATGATCATGGAGCACGTCTGGAACTACGACTTCGATCCCCAGACGAACGTGGTGGAGGCCAGGATATGCAGGCTTCGGGACAAGATCGACAGGGATTTTCCCGGCAAGCTCATCCACACGGTGCGGGGGGTAGGCTATGTCCTCAGGGAAAACCCGTAGGTCCCGCAATACACTGGCCCTGAGACTTACCCTCTGGTACGCGGGGATATTCACCGTTTCCTCCTTTGTCGCCTTCCTTCTCTTCTACACGCTTGTCACGTCCGTTGTCCGCGACCGGACGGACGAGGAGCTTATGAGTGAGGCCCGTCGCTATGTCGTTCTCGCGTCGACGGAGGGGCTGGAAGAGGCCAAGAAAGCCGCCGTCGTGGAGACCCAGGCCGCGGGCGTGCGAAAGGTCTTCTTTCGCATGCTCTATGCAGACGGGGTGGCGTTCTCTTCGTCGAACATGTCCTACTGGAAGGACATCGGTATTCACGTGAGCGCGATCCGCCAGCTGGTGGAGGGGGCCGACCATGTCTTTGAAACGATGGACCTTCCCGAGCGCCGGGACGAGGTCCGTATCCTGTACGTGATGCTCGGCTCCAACATCATCCTGCAGATCGGCGAGGCTGTCGAGGGATCATCACGGTTCCTGGAGGTCTTCAGACGGATCTTTGTCATGACGATGGGGTTCCTCATCGTCCTTGCCGCCGGGATCGGATGGTTCATGGCGAAAAGGGCGGTGTCGGGGGTGGAGGCCGTGACGCGCACGGCACGGGAGATATCCGCGGGCACGCTGGATCAGAGGGTGCCCGTCAACATGCGGGGTGACGAGATCGATCAGCTGGCCGTCACCTTCAATGAAATGCTCGACCGTATCGAGGCGCTCGTCAGGGAGATGAAGGAGATGAGCGACAATATCGCCCACGACCTGAAGAGCCCCATTACGCGGATACGGGGAGCGGCCGAGGTGACGCTCGCGACCTCGGGGCCCGTCGAAGAGTTCGAGAACATGGCGGCAAGCACCATCGAGGAATGCGACCGCCTCCTCGATACCATCAACACCATGCTCATGATATCGAGGACGGAGTCCGGGGTGGACCGTCCTCCGCAGGAGAAGATAGAGGCGGCCGAACTCGTGCGCGAGGCATGCGATCTCTATGAACCTGCCGCCAGCGACAAGGGTGTCGTTCTGACCTGTGGGACCGAAGAGGCCGTCGACGTGGCAGGGGACAAGAGGATGATCAGGCGGATGGTCGCGAACCTCATCGACAACGCTATCAAGTACACTCCTCCCGGCGGGAGCGTCAACGTCCGCCTCTCGCGGGACGGTTCGAACCGCATCCTGCTCACCGTGAGCGACAGCGGCATAGGCATATCCCCGGAAGACCTTCCCCGCATTTTCGACAGGTTCTACCGTGGGGACAGGAGCCGCTCAGAAGCAGGTTTGGGCCTCGGCCTCAGCCTCGCGCGGGCCATCGCGCGTGCTCACGGCGGAGATATCACCGTGACAAGCATCCCCGACAGAGGAGCCACCTTCACCGTAACCCTCCCCGGCAAGACGGTCGAAACCGCTTGAACCGCTTGAACCGTTTGAGGGCCAAAGAGACCTGTCCTCGCCATGATCCACAACCCATAACCCATTACCTATCACCCGTCTTCATTACCAATTTGTAATCTTGCCGTCATGTCCTGATGAACTTCGCGATGTAGACTGCAGTATCGGCAAGGCGGTGCCTGGCCACCACATATCAAGGAGATCCGTATGGAACGAAGAAGGGTAATCAGGGCTATTGTCATTACGCTGGCGACCATCGCCCTCACGGTTGGGCTTGGCTACGGGGTTTCGAAGGCTGTCAAGGGGACGGATAACACGCCGGTGTCTTCGAAGAGTTCCATGGCGCCGATCATGGTGCCTGGTAATTTTACCGA
>ERZ764778.3661-NODE-3661-length-11920-cov-6.031690_pt1 | contig 11920 bp, 4 predicted proteins | sample MGYA00374951_ERZ764778 | MGnify/ENA primary metagenome ERZ764778 (study PRJEB28918, sample SAMN05720193) | bioreactor metagenome | isolation source: Anaerobic biogas reactor | place: USA:Washington, USA | collected 2015-08-08 ...
TTTCAGCTGACCACAAAAAAATCTTAATAGCAGTTGTGGCTGTTTTAATTGTCCTGTTTTTTCAATTTGGAAAAATTTCCAGCATTCCCACTGAGATGATCAGCGCTCAAGTGGACAGTCATCTCACGGTTGCGGGTATCCGCCAGGGTGAGTTGTCCTTATGGTTTCCTGGCAACGTTGTCAGTGAGCCATTAAGTTATTATTGGGCCGCCATTGTTACCAGCCTGTTTGGGGGGGAGTTAACTTTTACCGGCTTGAAAATCGCTTACGCTTTAGCGGGATTGATCTCCGTTTTTTACATGTTTAAACTTGGTGCGCTGCTATTTGACCAATCAACAGGCCTGGTGGCTGCACTTTTAATAGGGGTTGGTTTTTGGCCGATTGTTCAGCAAAGGGCGGTGATCGGCTATGGTTTGGTTTTACCAATATTGCTGCCGGCACTCTATTACTTATTCAAATCAGTCAAGAGAAAAGATCTAAACAGCCTGCTGCTTTCGGCTTTGTTTACGGGTTTGGGCTTGCTGACCAATAAAATCTTCCTAATCTTGCCATTGGTGAGTATTTTGATCATCGTTTTACATAAAATCAAAAAAGAAGACGGTAACACCGAAATAAATACTGCCTTGCGCATAGTATTATATGTATTATTCGTTTTACTGGTCAGTTTGCCGCTGCTTTCTGTGGTCCTGACTAACGCGGAAGCCTGGTTTTTACCAGTTCTCAACAGTATTCGAAACCCTCAATCTACAGGTGGACAAGTTGCAGTTTTGGTCTTTTTCAAAAATCTACTCTCAGCAACCGGGATAGTGAACTGGAGCAACCGCAGTAGTTGGGTGGATGGCATTGCCAATCGCGGTGGCGTCGATTGGATCACGGGCGCGTCATTTTTGGTGGGACTATCTCTGCTAATCTTTTCTGGTTGGAAAAAGGACAAAAGCAAGACGATATCATGGCTCTTTCTTTATGGTTTATTTCTGATCCCTTCGGCAATTTCGATTGCTTTCCCCCAAGAAAACCCATCCTTAAGCAAAGCCTTGGCAGCGGCTGTGCCTGTGGCTTTGATCGCGGCCAAAGGCTTACTTTATGTTGTTGATCGCTTAGGGTCGCTACTTAGCATCGATTCGAAGTATAAGAAAGTTTTTATTTCAACTTTGTTCCTTTTCTTGATAATTATTGGTAACTACAGCCTGATTACCAAACAATATGCCAGCCAATACCAGGCTTCGGCCTGGAACGCCAGTGAGATGGCGCAGGTCATCAAAAGATATGACACGGGTCAGCAGGGGATCAGTTACGCTTACATTCTAGGTTATCCTCACTGGGTGGACCACCGTGCTGTATCCATTCTGATGGGTCGTCCGGATGAAAATTTATCTTTGGACGTATCAGAGATTGGATTGACCAAAGAAATCGTCATCCCCAAGATTTTTATCGTCAATCCTTTTGATAAAGAAAGCATCAGTACGTTACAATCAACCTACCCAAACGGGGTGGTCTCAACCTATCAAAGCGTGACCCCGGAAAAAAACTTTTTAATATTTATTGCAGGTCAATAGCCTAATGGAACCTAACGCAGAGAGCGTCACCACACACAAACACAGGGATGTCAAACAACAGATTACAGTTTTGATGCTTTTGGTGATCGTTCTGCTTGGAGCCTATTTTCGATTGATCAACCTGGAGTGGGATGAAGGCTTTCACCTGCACCCGGATGAACGCTATCTATCCATGGTTTTGAATGACATCCAGCCAGTCCAAAAAGCCAAGGAATACTTTGACACTTCGGTTTCTGTGCTTAACCCTAACAATTCAGGCTACACCTTCTTTGTCTACGGCACATTTCCGATTTTTATTATTCGCTATGTAGGCGAGTGGATTGGACAAACCGGCTATGACCCCATCACCCTGGTGGGCAGGCAACTTTCAGCGGTTTTCGATCTGGTGACGGTTTTGCTGGTTTTTCTGATCGCTTACAAGCTATACAACCAAAAAGCCGGCTTGATTGCCGCGGCTTTGTATGCCTTTGCCGTCTTGCCGATTCAACAATCCCATTTCATGACTGTTGATACCTTCACCAATACCTTCGGAATGCTGACTGTTTTGGCTGCGGTCATCATTCTAAAGAGGAAAACAATTAAAATTAGCTCGACAAATCTTGTGCTTTCAGCTTGGAAGACTTACTGGCCGTACCTGCTCTTTGGCATCGCCTTAGGGATGGCAACTGCTTCAAAGATCAACGCTGTTTCGCTGGCGCTGCTGCTTCCCCTGGTTGAGTTGGTCAACTATTTTCAAATAACAAATCCGGATGAACGGCAGCCTTTACTCAAGCTGATAGGTCCGGTTGCTTTTGCCGCTATTGTCAGTTTTCTGACTTTTCGAATCCTGCAACCCTACGCTTTCAGCGGTCCTGGTTTTTTGAATTTGAGCATCAATCCTGATTGGTGGAACGGCTTGAAAAGCCTGCAAGCCCAGAGCCGAGGTGAGGTCGACTTCCCCCCAGCTCTGCAATGGACCCGGCGGCCGGCAACTTTTGCCTTGAGCAACTTGCTGAAATGGGGTGTGGGCTTGCCCTGGGGCTCAGCTGCAATTTTTGCCTGGCTCGGGATGGGTTTTCTGGCTTTCAAACGAAAGCAATACCATCACTTGCCCTTATGGACATGGTCTTTGCTTTACTTTTTGTGGCAAGGGCTTGCTTGGGTCGCTGCGATGCGCTACTTGTTGCTGCTCTACCCGGTCATGGCAGTGATCTCCGGTGGGGGATTGGAGAAGCTGATCAGTCGGACCCAAGATTTAGATTTCAGGCGTTTCCGACTCAGCCGAAAAAGTGTAAACATGCTAGGGGCAATCCTGACCATCCTGGTTTTGCTTGGGACGGCTGCCTGGGCATTTGCCTTCACCCGGATTTACACCCGACCTGTGACCCGCGTCAGCGCAACCGACTGGATCTACGCAAACGTGGAAGGACCAATCAATTTAAGTATTGACTCGGATGGGATTCAAAAGAGCCAGCCAGTTCAGTATCGGGCTTACACGACTCTGGTTTCAGGACAAAGCCTGCTTTTGCCTTTCAAAATCGACCAGCCTTTGAGCGTATTCGAATTGACTTATCCAACTGTTCAAGTGGTAAGCAATTCCTCTGAACCGGCAAAATTCCAGCTTCAAGTACTGGATGCAGCTACAAGAGAAGCGCTGCTCCAGCAACCTTTGACAGGTCAGAATCCTCTGGCGGCTGATGGAGTTACCCGTCAACCTCTGCTTGTTTTTCCCTTGGATGGTTTGGTTACTCTCCAGGCTGGGAAGCTATATTTGTTTGAGCTGACAGTTCTAAGCCCTGAGACAGAGGTCTACTTGAGTGGGGTGCCAACGCTCAACACCCTTCGTGCAGACGGCACAACTTTACAGGAAGTGCTGCCAAAGATCAATGAGATCATCACTACAACGCATGCCTATTCGATGAGGGTCAGCGTCCTTGAACCTGGGCTGATCCAGGCAGTGGAGATCCCGTTTTTGTTGGATGTCAGTCAGACAGACGAGAATAAAACTCTCAAATTAACCTTAATTTCAACTAACCCGGATGGCGCCACCCAGCAAACCGGGACTGTTACAGGCACTTTTTTGGACCTGGGTCAGGGCAAAGGAAGCCGGGTGATCTTTGAGCTTGAACAGCCTTTGGAGATCAAGCAAGCTCAAGACGTGGACCTTCTGATCGAAATGATTGAGGGGGAGGGACAGGTCATGGTCTCCACACCAGGCGTGGCATTGGAAAGCCCCTGGGATGATGCCTTGCCCTTGAACCGGCCAGGATATTTACCTTATGCTGATGGGGCGGGTTTGTATCGCGGTGATTTGAACTTCGAAATGTACTGGACCGATGATGCCAACAAACTTGCCCGCTTTTATCGCATTTTAGATCAGGCAGATTACATTTTCATCAGCTCCAACCGCCAGTTTGGAACCATACCCAGAGTGCCCGAACGCTATCCGATGAGCACGCTCTTTTACCGCGCCTTACTTGGCTGCGCGCAGGAGGTGGACACGCTCGATTGTTACTATCAGGCAGTGGAAGGCCAGACCAATCCGGAATTTGGGTTCGATTTGGTAAAGACTTTTACCTCTTATCCAAATTTGGGGCCAATTGAATTCAACGATCAATACGCGGAAGAGGCTTTCTCGGTTTACGATCACCCCAAGGTGCTGATTTTTAAGAAGAATGCATCTTATGACAGTGAAAAAACTTATGACCTCCTCTCTCAAGTTGATTTAAGCAAGGTAGTTGCCTTGACACCAAAACAGGCTGATTCCTATGATGCGGACGAAGTCAGCCCGCAAGGCAAATTGATGTTGTCCGAAGAGCAGCGCCAGGTACAAGCAGCCAATGGAACCTGGTCAGAAATTTTTGATCAGGAGGCTTTGGTAAACAAATCTCCCTGGATAGGTGTTTTGGTAATCTATCTGTTCTTCTTTCTCCTGGGCATACTGGTCTTCCCGGTAGTGCGGCTGGCTTTCCCCGGATTAAAGGACAAGGGCTATGCCTTCTCGCGCATCACAGGTCTTTTGCTGTTCACGCTGATCGCGTTCAATCTGGGCTCCTTAGAAGTCCCGATCACACGTCAACTCCTGCTGTATATTTTCCTTTCGATTGCGGTGGTCAGTCTCCTGGTCTCTTATAGAACCAGAAATGCCCTAAGACAAGACCTCAGCCAACTTTGGCGGCAATTTTTGATCGAGGAAGTTATTTTCCTGCTGGCATTTGCCTTTTTCCTTTGGATACGATACCAGAATCCTGACTTGTGGCATCCCTGGAGGGGGGGCGAAAAGCCGATGGACTTCAGCTATCTCAACGCTGTCATCAAAAGCACAACTTTTCCTGCTTATGATCCCTGGTTTGCCGGCGGCTATATCAATTATTACTATTACGGACAGGTTTTGGTAGCTCTGCCGATCAAGCTTTTGGGAGTTGTTCCGGCTATCGCTTATAACATCCTCCTTCCGATCTGGTACGCCATGTTGGTGCTTGGTGCCTTCAGTATTGGTTGGAATTTTGGCAGATTCTTCCAGGGAGAAAAAGAAGAACCAAAGTCAAAACTGTTTGGATGGCCGTTCTGGGCAGGAATTGGCAGCGCGTTTTTCTTGGCTCTGATTGGAAATCTGGCTGAGATCAAATTGATCAGTGATGGGTTCAAAGTTTTGGGATCAGGCGGATTGAGCCTCGAGGGTGTCAGCCTTAGCCAGGAATTGGCCTGGCTGTTCAAGGGGATTGGTCTTTTTGCCCAGGGCAACATTCTGCCGATTGCGACAGGCAGTTGGTATTGGAACCCCAGCCGTACTATCCCGGGTGAACCGATCACGGAATTCCCGTTTTTCACTTTCCTCTACGCCGATTTTCACGCCCATCTGATTGCCATGCCAATCGTGATGGCAGCCATCGCCTGGGGCTTGTCCTTGCTGATGATGAACAAAAAATGGCCGGAAACAAAACAGCAATTAATCAAGTGCGTCATCCCAATCCTTTTCTTTGGATCAATTGTCATTGGAGCTTTAGAGCCAACCAACACCTGGGATTACCTGACTTTTATGGCTCTGAACTTATGTATCATCTTGTATGTTGCTTGGCGCTATCTGCCTGAGGTCAAATCCAAATTCTTACCGGCGTGGACAGCCAGATTGATCTGGCCTTCGATCTTGGCAGGCTCACTCTTTGTGCTTTCAAAACTGCTCTATCTGGCATTCAACAGCAACTTTTTCCCGGGTTACAGTTCTGTGGGTTTGTGGACCGGACCGAAAACTCCCCTAAGTTCTTATTTTCTGCATTGGGGTTTGATCCTGTTTTTGATCAGTTTTTGGTTTGCCTGGGAGACTTACCAGTGGATGCAGGTCACCCATCTTTCAGATTTAAAACGCTGGGAAAAGTATCGAAAAGTATTTTTGGCACTTGGAGCGCTGATTATTCTCGCCTTAGTGGGCATGCTGCTGATGAAAATCACGATTGTTATCGTCGCGATCCCACTTTGTGCCTGGGCATTATTTTTGATCCTTGTCAGTGAGCACGACGGCAAAAAATTTGCCTACTTCATGATCGGGACCGGTCTTTTGCTGACCATCATCGTGGAACTGGTCTATCTGGTGGGGGACATTGGCCGCATGAATGTGGTTTTCAAGCTTTACCATCAGGCCTGGATGCTCTTGACCCTGCCTATCGGGCTGGCTGCCACAATTTTGTGGAGGGATATCGTGCTCTGGCGGCGCCGGACTCAAAACCTGTTCCAAATTCCCTTCATCATGCTGGTGTTCATCGGCCTGCTTTTCCCGGTGCTGGCTACAAAAGACAAGATCATAGACCGCATGAGTCCAGAAGCTCCTCATACACTGGATGGGATGAAGTACATGGAATCATCATTTTTCTATGTCAATGGGGTCAACATGGATCTGAGCCAGGATTACCGCGCGATCCAGTGGCTGCAGGAAAATGTGGAAGGCTCGCCAGTGATCCTGGAAGCCCAGGCTTACGAGTATTATTGGGGCAACCGCTTCACAATTTACACTGGCTTACCTGGTGTGGTCGGTTGGAATTACCACCAAAGACAGCAAAGAGCCATCCTGATGGATAATTCTGTCCAGGAAAAGGTGGACTCTGTCAACGCCTTTTATCAAACGCAGGACCCGGCTTTTGTCAAGGAATATCTTGAAAGATACAATGTAGGCTATATCGTTGTTGGACAACAGGAACAGGCTTTTTATACACCTGAAGGACTGCAGAAATTTGAACTGTTTGATGGACAATTGTGGGATGAAGTCTACCGTGAAGCCGATACTGTCATTTATAAGGTCAGGTAAAGCATGATTGATGTGCTGAAATGGTACCTCTTCATTCAAGTGTTAGGCTTGATCAACTTACCCCTGACCTGGTCAGTATTTCAACGCCTCAAATCCCGGGGAGTTTATCTCGCCAAACCCATGGGCTTGCTGCTCTGGGGTTTTGTGTATTGGTGGATGACCTCGCTCAAGCTTTTAGCAAATGATTTGGCTGGCACCAGCACAGTTCTGCTATTCCTGCTTGCATTAAACCTTTTTGTGCTTTGGAAGATTGGTCCTGCCAGGCTTTTTAACTGGATCAAAGAGAACAAAAAATTACTCTTATTCAGCGAAAGTCTGTTCTTGCTTTCTTTTGCCTTTTGGGCAATCGTACGGGCGGCTAATCCGGAAATTATTCATACCGAAAAATTTATGGAAATGGCCTTTATCAACGCCATTTTGAAGTCACCTGGCATGCCTCCTCACGATCCATGGTTGTCTGGTTACGCGATTTCTTATTATTATTTTGGTTACTTGCTTGCCGCCATGCTGATCAGGGTGACCAACGTCGCGGCATCGGTAGGCTATAACCTGGTTTCAGCGCTCTGGTTTGGCTTGACTGCCTTGGGGGCTTATGGCTTGTTGTGGGATTTCCTGGCGCGAAAAGAAGATCTCAAAACTAAAAATTCAGAACACGAATCAGGCGTCAGCCATGGAATTTATCTTTTTGCTTTGATGGCTCCGTTGATGATGTTAATTGTCTCCAACTGGTTTGGGATTTTTGATGTGCTGCACGCCAGGGGATTGGGAAGTGCAACCTTTTGGCAAGGATTGGAATTACCTGCTTTAATGACCGAACCATTCAACCTTTCCTGGTTCCCAAACCGGGGAGGGTGGTCCTGGTGGCAGGCCAGCCGGGTAATCCAGGATTTCCGATTGAATGGTTCTACCATCGAGATCATCGATGAATTCCCATTTTTTACTTTTTTGCTTTCAGACATCCATCCGCACCTGCTGGGAATGCCCTTTGTTCTCCTGGCGATTGCCCAGGCCTTTAACGCATTTCAAGGGGGTTGGGAGAGCAAAATCAGCCAGTTTGGCCGGTTTTTCAAGATCAGTTGGCTCCAGGCCTCAATTGGCGTGATCACCCTGGGAGGTATTGCTTTTCTGAATACCTGGGACTTTCCTTTTTACTTGCTTTTGATTGGCAGCGCTTTCATCTGGAGGCAAGTTACCCAAGAAGGCTGGAAAACAAAACACGTCTGGAACTTGCTGGTTTTTTGTTTGGTTGGCGGGGTGTTGAGCATAGCGGCCTATCTGCCGTTTTATTTCAGCTTTGCATCTCAGGCAGGGGGCATCCTGCCCAGTCTTTCTTATTTCACCAAGGGCAAGTTTTTCCTGATCATGTTTGGTCCTTTGCTGCTGCCTGTGTTGGGCTGGCTGCTTTACAAACGCCTGAAACTTCGCCAATGGCCTGATAAGCGCGCACTGCTCCTGACGGCTGCAATCGTTGTGCTGCTCTTTGTCTTGTCCTGGGGCTTGGGCTGGTTAGCCGGACGGTTTGAAAATTTGGATGCTTTGCTGAACGGAGCTCACGCTGCTGAAAATAACCAGGCTGTCTTGCTCGGATCGATTCTGGCCCGGCTGCGCGATCCATGGACCATGCTAATCCTGTTCCTGATCATCTTCACGGTTTTTGATTTGCTGCTCTCGAAAATTGCTTTCAACAGGGCAGGTTCGTCTGAAGTTGAGCTAGAAGTTGAAACAAAACAACTTAAATATCAGGGCAACCCCGATACTTTTATTTTGATGCTGATTTTGTTAGGCGGATTGTTGACGATTGTGCCGGAGTTTATCTACCTGAGAGATCAATTTGGCACCAGGATGAACACTATTTTCAAATTTTATTACCAGGTCTGGATCCTCTGGTCGCTGGCTGGCAGCTATGCTGTTGCCGAACTGTTCAAAAAATCGAAAAAAAGAATCAATGTTGTCTTTGGAACCTTGATCGCCTTTGTGGGAATTTTGAGCCTGGCATTTTCACTGCAGCAAAAAACCAGCGCTTTGCCGGCACAATTTGGCACTAACGCGCTCGATTATCTGATTTTGAGTATCCCAATCCTTTTCTTGGTTTGGTTGCTCCAATCTTTGATCAAAAAATCTTATGCCCCGGCGCTGGCGGTTCTGGCCATGTGCGGGATCGCGGCCGGACTGGTTTATCCTTCGGTTGAATTGCTGAATAAAACTGAAGCTTTTATGCCTCAGGATGGGTATTCCCTGGATGGGAAACAGGATTTCTATCTTTATTCAGGGGATGAGATGATTGCGGCAGAGTGGCTTTCCAAAGCTGATTTGGGGGTTATGGCTGAGGCCGTTGCGGACACAGGCGGAAGTTACACCACCTACAATCTCATTTCCACTTTCTCAGGCATGCCCACCGTCTTGGGATGGATTGGGCACGAAGCTCAGTGGCGGGGCGGCTATGAAGAAATAGGTTCCCGGCAAGCAGATTTGCGGGAACTCTACAGTACCTCCAGTTGGGAACGGACCAAAGCTGTGATCGACCTGTATAATATTCGCTATATCGTCGTTGGTGAGCTGGAGCGGCAAACGTACGCCGTTGATTTGCTGAAGTTTGAGGAGAATTTGAGTAAAGTCCTGGATACAGCCAGCGTTGATATTTATGAGGTCACAAATCCATAATGATTTTAGATAAGTCTCCTGTCACACAAAAAACCAACAGCATCATTTCTGATGGCACTGTTTGGTTTTTTCTGGCTTTTCTGATTGGATTCCTCATCAGGATCATCAATCTAAAGGACCTCGTATTTACCCAGGCAGAACTTGGCTTGGCTCATCAAGCCCTGCAAATTTCAAGGCGAATTGCTGAAGGCACAAGCGCCGTTTCAGCTTATACTGGGCTGACCTCGATTACATTTTTCCTTTTTGAAGCGAGCAACTTTCTTTCGCGCTTCTGGCCTGCTTTAATTGGGTCGTTAATGATCTTGCTTCCTCTGGCCTGGAAAGACAGACTGGGAGAAAAAGCCAGCCTGATCCTTAGCTTTTTCCTGGCGCTTGACCCCACGATGGTCCTGTTCTCGAGGGCGATCAATGGGGGCATTTTCGCTTTGGTCGGACTTGTAGCCAGCCTTAGCTTTTTGAAGATCAAGAAGCCGATTTTAGCTGGTTTGAGCGTTGGCATTGCATTTTTGAGTGGTCCGAACTTTTGGATTTTTTCAGTTTTGATTTTCCCTCTGCTCTACTTGATCAGGCGGGAGGGTGGCCTGGAGGAACTCAACAAAAGCTCAATAAGACCACAAATGCCTGGCTTCGCTATCGGACTTTTTCTATCAATCGGCTTGCTTTCGACCAGTTTTCTGCTTGATCCCAAAGGCTTGTCGGGAATTGGCAGTGGATTGATAACACTGATTCGATCAGTCTCAATCCCTTACGAAAAACCGATATATCATCCTATTTACTTATTACTTGCGCATAGTATATTGCCAATAATCCTACTTGTTTCAGCATATTTGCAAAGTAAGAAGAAAAATTCTTCAAGAATATTCAGCATTTTAGGATTAAGCATCCTCATTTCCGTATTCTTCTGCCTGATCTTTTGCAGAAATGACTATTCATTGCTGCTTTGGCCGGTCCTGCTGGCATCGATAGGTGGGGCATCCTACCTGAGCCGTTTGAAATTGTCTCGCACCTCACTCAAGCTACCTTCACTTGGACTGATCGCTTTTGTTTTGACCATCCTGATCTATCTGAGCATCCACATGAAAAACTTGGCCAAACAAAGCTTTGGGAGTCCTCAATTTTGGAATATCAGCCTGTTGATTTTTGCTGGAATTATTCTCCTGGCTTCAGCTTTGTGGTTGCTCACTTTTGCCTGGCCAAAAGCGCATAGCTACAAGGCCTTTCAAATTGCTTTCTTAGTCTTTTTTGGCGTACTGAGCCTTGCAAGTTCTTTGAGAGCTTTGGCTCAGCAACAGCAGTTTCGTTGGCTTGAGTATCTGGACAATAGCCTGATCCTTCCAAACGCGGAAGTAGACCGTATCATGCACGACTTCACTTTATCCGGGAAAGCGTTGGAACAGGCGGGAGAATTTTCCCTGCTTGATTTGCCTGTTGAAACAGAATGGTATTTTAAGGAATTTTACAAAAGTTCAAACGTGACTCAGACAGTGATAGGATTGTCACGCAATGATATTCCTCCGGATTCACAGACACCCTTCAGGGGCATGAGCGTGGTATTCGAGCGAAGTATCAACTGGTTTGCCAAACCAGCTGGGCTCTACTTGCGGGCAATTTTTTCGAACTTACCGGCTTTTATCGATCAGGATGCCGTTTTGTGGGTACAAACAGATCTATTTACAGGAGCGACACAATAAAATGACACAGCGCGTTTACAAAAAACTTCCCAGCACGATCGCCATTGATGGACCAGCAGCCTCTGGTAAAACGACCATTGGTAATTTGATAGCCAACAAATTTGGCTATATCTGTTTGGATACCGGCATCATGTATCGGGCGGTGGCGCTGCAGGCTCTGGACGAAGGCATCAATGTTTTTGATGAAGAGGCGGTCAGTGAGTTGGCGGAACGCATTGAGATTGAGATCCGACCCACAGCAGCTGATGATGAACGGCAATTTGACGTTATCATTGACGGCATAGATCACACCTGGGATATTCGCAGTCCCCAGGTCAACCAGAACGTTTCCGAAGTTTCTGTTTATCCCCGCGTTCGAACCGCGATGACAAAATTGCAAAGGCAAATCGCGGAAAAGGGCAAAATCGTCATGGTTGGGCGGGACATTGGTACCGTCGTTTTGCCGGATGCGGATTTAAAGATTTATCTTGATGCCTCTGTGGATGTGCGGGCAGAGCGCCGCTACATTGAAGACCTTGGCAGGGGAAAAAAGGTCTGCCTGGAAGAAATTATGGAGTCTCTGCGGCATCGGGATGAGATCGATTCCAACCGGGCGGTGGCTCCGCTCAAACCCGCCGAAGACGCGGTAATCATCAACTCTGACGATATGACAGTTTTCCAGGTGGTTGAGACAATACTCGACTTATTTTCTGAGTATCAACCATAATAACTGTAGTGTCTTTCCAAGGCGCGTG
>ERZ764778.3672-NODE-3672-length-11888-cov-6.990957_pt1 | contig 11888 bp, 11 predicted proteins | sample MGYA00374951_ERZ764778 | MGnify/ENA primary metagenome ERZ764778 (study PRJEB28918, sample SAMN05720193) | bioreactor metagenome | isolation source: Anaerobic biogas reactor | place: USA:Washington, USA | collected 2015-08-08 ...
GAATGGGAGAAGGATAACTGGATACGGGAAATGCCGCCATTTGCGATAAAACATCATCCGCTGCTCAAAGAAAGAATTGATACTTATCAAGATTTTATGGAAAGGATTACTGCTAATTTTGGAATTATAAGCGTGATCGGCGTAAGAGCATCGGAATCTTTGCAGCGCAGAAGATATTTATCTATTGTATTCTCAAAGAATCACGACGGGCAAATTGCTGGCAGCATGAAGGCTTTTCCTATTTATGACTGGAAAGACGATGACGTTTGGCTATATATCAAAGAGAACAAGCTGGATTTTCCTGAAACTTATATGTATATGTATCAGACTGGAAGTTCAAGGAGGGAAATGAGAATATCTCAGTTTTTCTCTATTGATACCGCAAAAATACTTGTTAAACTTTCCGAAATGTATCCCGAACTTATGGAAAAAGTTCAAAAACGCGAACCTGGAGCATATCTAGCGGCTTTGTATTGGGACAGCGAGATGTTCAGAAGAAAGGATAAAAACGCTAAAAGCGAAAGAATAGAGATAGATTGGAAAAAGAAAACAATGGAAAAACTCGAAGAAATTCAGATTGTGTTCAAAGGCGATAAAGATAAGGAATTATTATGTCATAGAGTAATGAATCTAATGATAAAGTTCGGCGCGATAATCGATAATAAAAAATACCAAGACCTATACAATATCCTTGTAGCCGGAGACCCAAAACAACGAACTATAAGGGCATTTTATACATCCATAGAAATAGGACTAAGGAAGGGAGCAGAAAAATGAATGATTCCGACATATTAAGTCCGGTTTCAAACGTGCAGATAGTGCATAGGGATATGTTAAAGCCTAATGATTATAATCCGAACATCGTGAGCGAGAAAAATATGGAACTACTTACGCAATCGATCCTGTCTAACGGCTGGACTTTGCCTATAGTCATTAGACCTGACTATACTATCATAGACGGGTTTCATCGGTGGACAGTATCGGGGCGCGAACCGCTCTTATCGAAACTCAAAGGTATGGTTCCGGTAGTCATCGTAAAACACGAGGATAAGGCGCAGGATATCTACGGGACAATCACACATAACAGAGCAAGAGGAGTCCATCAGCTTGCCCCGATGAAGAGAATAATCAACGACTTGTTCAACGACGGCAAAACCGTGAATGAAATATCAAAAGAATTGGGAATGTCTCCTGAGGAAGTGTTCCGGCTGTCGTCTTTTTCAAAAGAGGAGTTTTTATCAATGATGGCTCGAAGCGACACATATTCAAAGGCTGTTTACATAGTGAAATATTAATTTTTACAGTATAAAAGATTTTGCGAAAAGAGGCGGGGGAATGTGAAGCCTAACAAACTAACGGATAAAAAAGAAAAAAAAACGCCAGGTCGCCAGAAGGTTACAGACGAACAAATAGAAGAGGCCTTACGTAAGACAAAAGGGCTTATAACGATGGCGGCTAGATGGATTGGCCAAACATACGGAATACCAATTACGCATGGTGCAATCAGCCAAAGAGTGGCCTCGAGCGAGCATTTAAGACAGGTGAGGCGCGAGTGTGAAGAGGACGGCCTGGACTTTGCAGAATATAAGCTCTTGGATTTAATTAAATCTGGAGATAGAACTGCAATTATTTTTTATCTAAAATGTAAGGGCAAGGAACGCGGATACATCGAGCGAAAAGAATTTTCCGGGCCAGAAGGCGGTGCTATTCCAATAGAACAACATACCGTTGATTTGAGTAAGTTGTCCGATGAGGAGTTGAAACTCTTTGAAGAAATTACTCGCAAACTTTATGGGGGAAAAACTACCGGCGAACCTGCTGGAACAGGTTAGGGCGGAAAGAATCCGCCGGGAAAGGGAGAGGGCCTTTCAGCACTACGAGGACTACCTTATTTACTCCCATCACGGGAGATGGAAGCCCGCCCGGCACCTCAAAATGATTTGCGAGCTTTTGGAATCAGTCGAGCGGGGAGAGTTAAAAAAGTTAATCTTGACACTACCACCAAGACACGGAAAATCCATGAGCGTTACAGAATCGTTCCCGTCTTGGTATTTGGGACGCCACCCGGACCGGCGAGTTATTGAGGCATCTTACGGGGCCGACCTCGCGAAGCAGTTCGGCAGGGCGAACCGGTCGAAACTGGAAGAGTTCGGCATGGAGATTTTCGGCGTTACCGTCGACCCGAAGAATAGCAGCGTTACCGATTGGGGGATATTGGGGAGAAGCGGCGGAATGTTGAGCGTCGGCATCGGAGGCGGGATTACCGGCAAGGGTGCCGACCTTTTTATCGTTGACGACCCCATCAAAAACTGGAAAGAGGCGTTTTCAGAGACTACGCGGGAGAGCATTTGGAACGAATGGAAGGCCTCTATCTTGACGCGCATACACGCGGGCGGGGCCATCATTATCATTGCGACCCGCTGGCACGAGGACGACCTTGTAGGGCGCATTTTGGAACAGGATAAGACCGAGGGAGAATGGACGGTCCTTAACATTCCTTGCGAGGCCGAAGAGCCGAAAGAGGGAGAAGCGCCCGACCCGTTGGGACGCGAGCCCGGCGAGCCGTTATGGCCGGAGCAGGGATACGACGCCAAATGGATGGCGAGAAAAAAGAGGGACGTTGGGGCCAAGGCATGGGAATCACTATATCAAGGCCACCCGACGCCGGGGCAGGGATTCCTCTTCAAACGGCAGTATTTCAAGTCTTTCCGGGAGCATTGGAACGGAAAAGAGGCGACATACGAGCTTATCACTACAGGCGGGTCAAAGTTATGGCCAGCGAGCCGCTGTAAGGTTTTCCAGACTTGCGACGTGGCCGGGTCTACCAAGACAAGCGCCGACTACTTCTGTTTGGGGACATTCGCCCTCACGCCTGATAACGAGCTTTTGATACTGGATATGTTCAGAGCGCGTATGGAGGGGCCGGATCAACCGGACTTCATTCAACAGCAGTATTTGGCCCGACGCCCTTTAATGGTAGGCGTTGAATCAAAAAATATGGGGCTCACGCTTTTCCAGTCGCTTGTACGGATGGGGCTCCCGATTGTAGAGTTGAAACCGGACGCCGACAAGTTCACGCGGGCTATGCCCGCCGCGGCGAGGTATTCAACCGGGACCATTTACCACCCGGTCCACGCCACTTGGCTCGACGACGCCGAATCAGAATTATGCGCGTTCCCGCACGGGGCGCACGACGACCAGGTGGACGTCGTGGCTTACGCCGTACTGATGTCTATTTGGGGATACTTGGATGTCGAAACGACAGAGAGCGACCGGGCGTTGATTATTGGATAGGGGGAAGATTTAATGGCAGTAATTGAAACCGTTGCGGACGGAGATTCCCGCGTCAGCATCATAAAGTTCGACAATCAGAAGAACGCGACCGGGACCGAGCCGCCGACGACAAGGAAGATGTCCAAGGATCCGTTCACAGGAGCTTACGGCGATAACATATTGGAGCCGCCTTACGACCTGTTTTTCCTGTCTACGCTCCCGGAGAGAAGCAATATCTTGGGCCAGTGCATAGAGGCTATGGAGACAAACATTGACGGGGCGGGCTTTTCTTTGCAGCCAACCGAGGCAAATATGCCCAACGACGCGGGTGAATATTCCGCTGAGGCTATCGCCGAGAAAAACAAGATTATCGACTTCTTTTCGTTCTGCAACCCCGACATGCCCTACACGCACCTTTGCCGCCTCACAAGACGCGACAGAGAGGCCACCGGCAACGCTTATTGGGAGGTTTTACGCAACCTAAAGGGCGAGATTTGCGGACTGGATATTGTGGAGAGCCATACGATGCGGCTTTGCAGGATGGATGATGAGTTCGTAGAGTACAAGCCGGTCGGTCCGGCCATCGACGAGAAGAACCGGCCCGCCTTTATCCGGAAAAGATTCCGCAAATACGTCCAAATTAAGGATGGGAAAAAGGTATTTTTCAAAGAACTTAATGACCCGAGATTCATAGACGCCCGGACCGGCGACGTAATAAAGACTGACGAAAAAGGAAACGCCGCTGACGGAAAGGCGCACATTTGGGCCACCGAAATATTGCACTTCCCGATTGCGTCTACAACGTCGCCTTACGGGATACCGAGATGGATTGGAAACCTTTTGTCCGTCCTAGGGAGCAGGCAGAGTGAAGAGGTCAACGCGGAGTATTTCAACAACAATACAGTTCCGCCGCTTGCCTTGCTTGTTAGCGGGAAGCTCGGCGAGAACACCGTCGAAAGGATTACGTCCTACATCGAGGAAAACCTTAAGGGCAAGAAGGGTTGGGGCAAGATGCTTGTTATAGAGGCCAGCCCGTCCGGGACGCAACTGCCCGGAATGCCTCAGTCGCGGGCCGATTTGCATTTCGAGCATTTGGCCGACGCACAGGTTAAAGATGGGCTGTTCCTTGAATACGACAGGGGGAACCGGGAAAAAATACGCTCGTCATTTAGGTTGCCGCCGCTTTTCGTTGGTTTGTCCGATGATTACACAAGGGCGACCGCGCTCGAGAGCAAAAGGGTCGCCGAGGCTCAGGTCTTTGGCCCGGAGCGCGATTACATGGACTTTGTTATCAATAACAAGATTCTGCCGGGCATTGGGGCCGGGAAGTATTGGAAGTACAAGAGCCTATCGCCCACCATGGACGACAGCGAAAGCCTCACGGCCATGATAAAGATTTTCGCAGAGTGCGGCATGACTATACGGGAGTGCCGGGACATTATGAGCGAGATTTTGAACCGGAAGTTGCAGAGCCGGGAGGAAAAAGGCGCCGAATGGCTGGACGTGCCGATGGCAGTCTACCTCGAACAAATGAGGGCTGGGGTGCAGGCCGACGAAGAGGCCCACGCTATCGAAAAAACCGCGCGGGTTCTTGCCGCCGTAAGGGAGAAAATATACGATGAAGAAGGGGACCTCGAATAAACGAGACGTCGCATTAAGGGTGCTGGACGACTACCTGTCGTACATGGGAATGCCGATTGAAAAGGCTCAAAGCGACTTAAAGGTTGTAACGATCTTAGGATTGGAAAAATTCTTTGTAAGTTACCTCAACAAGCACTCGAAGAAACTTACGAAGAACGCCTTCGCCATACTTTACAGCGAGCTCTTTCAAAACAACGCGACCGTTGCCAAGGAGGGCTTTGTGCACGCCACAAGCGCAATCGAAGCATATTTGCGGGGGGAGAAACTTACGCCCGCGGAAATACAGGCCATAGCGAACGTCGTAAATACTGCATACAATATTGGCAAGACCGAGGTCGCGAAGCCTGTTGGGATTGTACCCAAGACGAACATGGTGGATCTCAAGGCCGTTAATTGGTGCGCCAAGGACGCGAATTTCTGGATAGGCGATAATTTTAATACCCGCCTATCAGAGAGCATACAGAAGATGGTCATAGACAACGGAATGTTCTTAGGGTTAGGTCGCGAAGAGGTTGGGGCTATTTTGAAGGACAACCTCGATGCTTATTACAAAAAGACGGACGCATATTGGAGGGGTTTGGCCGCGACTGTAATCAACCGGGCGAGGTGTTTTGGCGGGGTCTCGGCCATGGAGCAGGCGATGGTGGAAGAGTACGAAATCTTGGCCATGATGGACGAGAGGACTTCCCCCTTCTGCCGAATGATGGACGGACACATCTTTAGGCTGGGGGACGCTGTAAAGGCCCGGGACGACATGCTGAACGCGACGAACCCGGAGGAAGTGAAGAAAGTCCACCCGTGGATACCATACAAAAAGGCCGTCAATATGACGCACAAGGAGCTCGTGGCCCAAGGCCAAGCTCTGCCGCCGTACCACTTTTACTGCCGGACGACATACATCGTGCGGTCATTTGCCGTCCCGGACGCAATCAAAGAAGCGCCGCCCATTATCAACTGTCAGGCCGCGGAGCCGAGCGATGTGTTGTCGCAGGACATCAACGACTACAAGTACGACGGGGACGCATCTTCTCTCGGAGGAGCCGGGGCCAAGTCATTCTACCGCGATGCGGCGGGCAACCGTTATATCTATAAGCCGGCGCAAACGAAAGCAGGGGCCCCGGAACCATTTAGGGCGCACATTCAGAAGAGCGCGTCCGACCTGGGGGACATTCTCTACGGGAAGGGCGAACACGTCGAAGTTACAACTATAACCGTCAATGGGCAACTCGGCACTATGCAGAAGATTGTGCCGGACGTTACAAAAAACCTAGGGGACGTTCCGCTATCGTCATTGACGCGGGAGCAACTGCGGATGATTCAACAGGAACATGTGTTGGACTACGTTATTGGCAACTACGACGCGCACGCGAATAATTTCGTTATTGACAAGAACGGGAAGCTGTGGGGAGTTGACAAGGAGCAGGCCTTCCGCTACTCAAAGGACCCTAAGTCCTACAAGATGAGCCTGACTTACCACCCGAACAGCGTCCACGGGGAAAAGCCGCCGATATACAATTTCCTGTTCAAAGGGTTTGCCGACGGGGATATCGACCTTGACCTACAGGACACGCTACCAATACTACAGCGCTTGGAAAAAATCAGCGACGCGGAATACAAGAACCTTTTGAAGGATTACACTAAGGCGCGCTTTTCCACGGCCGACGAAATGAAAGAGTTTCTTGATTGGGCCGTGGACAGGAAGAACGGGCTCCGTGCGGAGTATGAAGCATTTTATACGGGGCTCTTGAAAAAGAGGATTAAGGGTTTCAAGGGCAAGTTCCAGTTCTCGGATTCAATGCCCATCAAAAACATACCGGCCGCACCTTTGGCCGCCCAACCGAGCGCGGCATTGTGCCAATCCATGAGCATGAAAGAGCTCAAAGAGATGGCCAAGAACATGGGGATAAACGGCGCACCGTACCTCACGAAGGACGAGCTTATCGACGTTATCACCGGGAAGACGCCGAAAGGCGACACAATGGCCATCATCAAGGCCAGGCGGGCGCAAAAAAGGGCCGCACGGGCGGCGAACAAGGTCAAGCCTGCACCTGTTATAATCGAGAATGATACGGCAGATTTTACGGACATAATGAAAGGGCTGACCCACGACCGGGACGGGACCTATATCCCGCTGGACGGGGACATTGTAGAGGGCCAGTACGCGACCGGGCGGATACTCACAAGGGGCGGGGTCGACCACGTTTCCGTCGACATGAAGATACGACAGCCATACCACAAGACTATTGACAAGATGATGGACAATATCGACGCATCAGGGGCCGGGAAGTCTTCAATCATAACAAGGACATTTGGCGAAAGCAGAATGGTAGAGGTCGACGGGGTCAAAATCACGTGGACCAACCGGCGCAACCGCTATGCGGCAATGCAGGGGGCGTTGGAGTTCGAGGTCAAAGGCGCGACCGGCACGCAGGCGGCCGAGAAAATCAAGAAGGTTCTCGAGAAATACCAAAAAGAGGCTATTATTGCGCCAAGGACGGCCGAAGATATTAACCGACATAAGGCCATGAGGATCTTATGGCAGATGGCACCTCAAGAGGCCGACGCACTTGCCGCAATGAGCCCGCCGCCGACATACGCAGAAGTTTTACAAAGGCTCAAAATGGCAGGCTACGAGCCGGACGTCCTCGATAAATTAAAGCTCAAAAAAGTGGCAAACGGGCACTACACCTACGTTTGGGAAGGCCGGGCGGCTGAATACAAAGCACTTGGAGCCGACCATGTTTTCGTGGGAGTGGGGAAGGACAACCTCGGTTTTTTAATCGAATTTGCCGAAAAGAAGGAATCGCTAAAGTGCTCCTCTATACGGACAAAACTGGGGATTGGCGGCGGGGCCTCCGTATCGGACGACATGGTTTCCGGGGGCGCTGATAGTGTTTTTGCGCGTTTGGCCCCCAAAAATGCTGTGGGTAATGCAATATACTCAGATTCATTTATGGCTACACAGTATAGAATAATTTACGACATAAAAGTGCTCGAAAGGACAGACTGGTATGCTTACACCTCAGATACTTTCGGGTCTACGAACCCGCGTTTTATGAGTGCGCGCCTTAGCCCTGACAAGTTTATCGAAAAAATGAACGCTAGATACAGCCCGAGCAACGAAATAATGTTTAGAAACGCTTTGTCCCACGAAGACGCCATAGGGATTGTATGCCAAAACTCAACGTTCAGAGAAGACTTACTTAGCATCTTAAAGGCCAAGGGTGTATCTAAAATCAACGGCATACCTATTAGCAAGTTTGTTACTGTAAGCGCGAAGATAAAGGAGTTTTCAAAATGATTAGTGGCCGAGTTCTTTACGAAGTTCATGTTTCAAAGTTTGATATGCAGAATCTATGTATAGGTGTAACAATTATTCCTTTACCAAAAACGGAATGTTCCCCGGGACGGACCCATGCAGTCGGATACGTAACATCCGGCCGCAAACACTTACTTGAGGGAGTTCTTGAGAGGGAGACGCCTGACGGATTTATTTGGGACTGGAAACCCTACGAGGATATGCCCGCGTCGATAATCACATTCAAGGTTTGCACCCTCGAAAGGTTCAAGGAGCGGTGGCGGGACATCGAGCGCGACGTCCCGGACATCAGATATGAAGAAGATTTGCACGAGTGGTACCGAAGAAAACTGCTTTAACAGAATAAGCGAATAGACCACACGAAGGGCCGTCCGAAAGGGCGGCCTTATTGCGTGCCTGGGGGGGTGTGAAAAATGGACGTAGAGAGAACAGTTCCTATCGTGAAGGTCGACGCAGAGAAAAGAATAGTCTTGGGCGTTGTTTACGAGCCCGACGTGAGAGACACAGACGGTAATTTTATGACCGCGGAAGAAATTGAAAAGATGGCCTACGGGTTCTTGGAGAATATGCGGAACGCGAACATAGACCGGAATCATGATGATAAGCCGAATTATGGGGTTGTGGTCGAATCATTCATAGCCCGGAAGGGGGACCCGGATTTCCCGCCCGGGGCGTGGGTGCTTGGAACGCACGTAACCGACGACGAAACATGGGAAGCAATTAAGTCCGGCGAGATTACAGGGTACAGCATCGCCGGGACTTGCACCTTAGTACCCGACGACGGATAGAGAAGGGAGGCGAAAGGTAAATGGCACAACCCAACAAGCCGGGAGAAATGAGAGACGTAGACGTCAAAACGGTTTCATTGGTAGGAAAGGCCGCAAACAAGAAAAAGTTTGCGATTTTTAAGAGCGCGGAGGACAAGACAGTGATGGTTGATGAACAGGAACAGTGCGTTGAAAAAAGTTTAGTTGCCGCCTTCAAGGATTTCTTTGCGAAATACGGAACGGCGGGTGTCGAAAAAGGAGAAGTCCGGAATGCAGTGGCCCGACAGGAAAAAGCCAACAAGTTTTACACGGCTTTCAGAGCTATGGAGAACGTTTTGTATCGCATGACAGAAAACGCAAACTGGGCTGGGCTCGTAGCCGCGGCCAAGGAGTTTGTTGAGGTCTGCGAGGAAGTCGCAAACGACGAAGTTGTTGCCAAGGCCTGCATCGAAGGGCTGGAAGCGGAAAAGGCCGGGAAGAAAATCAGCTCGGCAAGACTTGCCAAACTGAAGGACGCTCACGCGTTCTTAGCTGAGATTATAGCCGAGGCAGAAGCGGAAGAATCGAAAGAAGTCGAAAAGGAGGATACAAATATGACCAAGGAAGAGATGCAGAACATTATCAAAGAGGCACTATTGCCCGTAACAACAAGGCTCGAGGTTATCGAAAAGGCTATGGCCGAAACCGAAACGCCGGCTGGGGGCGATGGGACGAAGGAAGAGGAAGTCAAGCTCGAGGACGTCATCAAAGAAGCGATAGCTCCTATCTGCGAGAGGCTTGACGCAATCGAGAAAATCCATGGCGTCAGCAACAAGATTGGCACTGATACGGTCGAGAAGAAGGACGAATGCAATTTTTGGTCCGGCGTCTTCCTCGGCGGATCATGCCAGTAATAGACAAAACTACCAACAGGAAGGGGAATAATTAACATGGAACTCAAAAGCAATCGCGCAATAATAGCAAAAGCGGCAATAGACACGAGCACAATCGCTACCTACGGCAAGCTCAACCCGGAGCAGTCGGATAAGTTTATCGATTACATGGTCGATAACAGTCCGTTTATGAAGGACATTCAGACTATCAAGATGAGCGGGCCTGAATACGACCTCGACTTTATCGGCGTCTCTTCCCGCATAATCCGCAAGGGACAGGAAGCGACCGCGCCGACGAATCAGGCCGGAGTTACGACCTTAACGAAGCGCCTCACCTCGACCGAAATAATCCTCCCGCAGGACATTTCGTTCTCATTCCTCGAGGACAACATCGAGAGGGGGAATGCAGAGGACCATATTGCGAAACTTCTTGCGACCCAGTTCGGCAACGACGTTTGCGACCTCGCCATCAACGGCGACACGACAGCGAGCGGCGAGGATGAAGACTTCCTTAAAATTGGAGACGGCTTCATCAAAAAGGCCAAGGCCTCATTGGCAGTCCATGTCTTTGACACGAACGAATCGGTCGACTATAAGGGCGTTGTTTTTGGCGGAATGCTGGACAAACTGCCCAATAAGCACAAGGTGAACCTTGGCGAGCTCCGCTTTTACGTTTCTCCGAACGTGGCTTCCGCTTACATCGAGCAGTTGACCACAAGACAGACAGCATGGGCCGACGAGCTTCTCCAGACCGGGAAACTCCCCCAGTACAAGGGAGTTACCATATTCCCCGTGCAGTACTGGCCCGACGACTGTATCATCCTTACCCCGCGCAAGAACCTTGCAACGGGCGTGCAGAGATACTTTACGTTCGACCGCGAGAGGAATCCGCGCAAGCGCATCATCGAGTTCACCATGACAAGCAGAATTGCTCCCGCCGAGATAGTTTGCGACGACGCACTCGTCGTGGGATACAACGCGGCTTAACAGGTGATTGACGATGGCGACGGCGAAGAAGAGCGACACGAAAAAAAAGTCTGCTGTCGCCAAGAATCTTAAGGCGGCGGCAAGCGTAAAGGTCGAAAGCGACAAGCCGAAACTTATAGCCATAAGGCTTGTCGGGGCCGGGTCTTTTACCAGCGGAGGAATTTCTTTTCGCAAGGGGGAGGCCAAGGAAGTGGACAGCGCCAAGGCGGCCCTACTGCTCAAAACCGGCCGGTTCGTTGAGGCGTAGTTATGTATTGCACGGTTGAAGACTTTAAAAGCGCGGGCATGGGCGGAGAACACACGGACGCAGAAATTGAAAGGGCCATAAAACGAGCTTGCGCCAAAATAGACACGTGGACAGGCCTTTGTTTCAAGCCGGTACTTAAAACATACTCGTTTTCCGGACACGGGGGAGAGACGCTACATCTTGACCTCGACATTATTTCGATAGAATCCCTTTTAATCGACGGATATGAAGTGTTGCCGGGCGACGTTCGTATTGTACAGAACGGATTAGCCCTGTATTACGAGAACGGCTGGAGCAAGGGGAAGTACAACATTCTCCTTACTGGAATGTTTGGCAGGGTCACGGAAGAAGGGGAACCTCCGGCGCAAATCGTAGAGGTGGCCATGCGACTCGCGGCGCGAGAGCTTGTGCCGCTTGGAGATACGGAAGCGCAATCCGAAATGATAAGGTCCGGGCTGGTACAGTCAGAGACGACCGACGGTCATTCTTACTCTCTAGCTAAACCGTCAAGCGTCGGAGAAATTGGCACGTTTGGATACTGGACAGGGGACGCCGCAATCGATGGCGTCCTTTCCCATTTTCAGGCGCCAACACGGATACGATGCGCATAAAATAAAAAAAGGGGTGGAATAAAAAATGACAGTACCGACAATACCCGTAATCCCGGCAAAAATGGGCGAAGCGGGGGCACATCAGGAGCAGTTATACGCTATCCTGTCGGCAATAAAGGCCAATGTTGAGGCCGGGACCGCGAGCTCTTTAGAGATTCAAGCACTACAGAC
>ERZ764778.3677-NODE-3677-length-11873-cov-7.753850_pt1 | contig 11873 bp, 10 predicted proteins | sample MGYA00374951_ERZ764778 | MGnify/ENA primary metagenome ERZ764778 (study PRJEB28918, sample SAMN05720193) | bioreactor metagenome | isolation source: Anaerobic biogas reactor | place: USA:Washington, USA | collected 2015-08-08 ...
TTCGGCAAGTGCCTTCGGCGGGAGTTTGTCTCCCCCGGATTATTGATAAGATACTTTCACTGAGTAATATTTTCTCTCTAAATTTCTGGAAAGTTGTAAGTCGGATAAAAGTCCTAGAAGTAAGCGCTCCAACGTAGCCCTTGCTTTTCTGAGTCAAAGATAAGCCCCGTTCGACAAACATGGAATAGAGATCGTTATAGGTATTGGGGTAAAGCTGTTTTAGCAAAGAATCAGCTTCATTTAAACCTGCTCCGTATGGTGGATTCATTACTACAACATCATAATCATCTATAAAAACATCAAGGAGGCGCACGGCTTTGTCGGCTTCGGCGGCGAAGAGTTGGGCGTTGAGGTCGTGCTCCTGGAGGGCGTCGCGGGCAAAGGCGCGCAGGTCGTCGCGCAGGCCGGCCAACGTGTAGCCGGGCGTCCACCCGCTGCCGGCATTGGGCTGCTCGCCCAGTTCGAGTTGGCGCACGGGCGCTTCCAGGCCGGGGATCGTCCGCTGCGGGCGGGGACGCAGCTCGCCCGTCTCGCTCAGCGCGTAACCAGCCTCGGTGAGTAGCGCGCGCAGGCGTTCCTCCACGCGCAGCAGGCTGCCTACCTGCGCCACGTGGTCCATATCCGCCAAGACCTGGGCAAACGCTTTCTGCACGCGGGGCGCGTCCTTGTAGCGGGCCAGGAATTGTTCGCGCACGCCAGAATCGGGCAGCGTCGCGTCGGCGGACACCAGGTTCACCTGCCGCACCTGCGCCTCCGGGTGCAGCGTCCGCGCCTTCATAAACAGGCTCAACGCCGCCAACTGCACCGCGCGCCGGTCAATGTCTACGCCGAAGAGGTTGTGCTGGAGGATGAGGGAGGGGATTTCGTGATTTTGGATGTTGGATTTTGGATTTTGGATGGGCCAACCGTGATCGAGGGAGTCGCGGTACATTTCGGCGAAGACTTCGCAGGCGTAATGGCCGAAGTGCATCGTCCCGCAGGCGGGGTCCAGCAGGCGGATGTCGGTGACGGGTTTGGCGGCGCGACGCGGTGGGGCGGCGGGATTGTTGATGGGGGAAGTGGGATCGAGTTGCGAGTTAGGAGTTGGAGCTTCACCTTCTCGCTGATTCGCTGATTCGCTGATTTGCCGATCCGCCAATACTTCAGGGACAAGATAATCGCATTTGGCGCGGACGCGCGCGGAATCGGGGTGCATTTCTAGCCAGAGGCGGCCCAGGGTGTTATCGACGAGGAATTTGACGACCCAGCGCGGGGTGAAGAACTGGTTGATGACGGCGACGTCGTGGGGGGTCTGCGGCTTGCCGCGCCGACGCACTGCCACCTTCTCCTCGGCGTTGTAGAACTGGTAGAGCCAGCCGATGATCTCGTCCTCGCGCCAGATGATCTCTTCAAGGGCGTTGATGCGGGCGATGCAGTCCTTGAGCACGGCGTAACGCGGCCACAGCAGGCTGTAATCGTCGTCGGGATCGAAGAGGTAGCCGATGAGGTCGGCGTTGACCTGGCGGCAGGCGTCCTGAATGGCGGCGGGCAACGCGTCATCGGCGGCGCGGGCCTCGCGGGGGTGGGCGTCGCGGTAGTCGCGGTGCGCCTGGCTGCGTCCACTGTAGATGTCGCGCGTGGTGATGATCTCCGGGATGATGCCGCGCACTTCCAGGCACTTGAGACCCACGAGCCGGTTGAGCAGCGTGAAAGCGGCCTCGCGGACGTAATCCGCGCTGGCCTGGGGCAGCGTGCGCCCTTCCTGCGTTCCGCGCCGGATTACCGTTACGATGCGCCGCCACGCCTCGCGCTCGGCGGCGTCCGTCAGACGGTCGGGCGGCGCGTCTGGCGTCCACTTCTGGTCGGTGAAGATGCCGTAGCGCTTCAGCGCGAGCGTCAGTTCGTCCTCAAGCGTGTGGCGGAGGGTAAGGACGAGGGCTTTAATGGCGGATTTGGTGGATGAGTCCATAGTATACGTTACCTATTCTGGCGGCGGGCTTTTTTCGCCGCTTTGCGTTTGGTGCGGGCTTTCTTTTCCTGCGTGCGTATGTGGCGCGTCTGTTCACGCACTTGTTGTTCAATCTGAGCCTGTCGGGATTCCGCCTCGGGCGGTACGATGGCTATTCCACTGCGCAGCCTTTGCCTGAATCCCTCCAGGCCTTGTTGTATTTCAACCCATTCGGGATGTTCCGTGAGCATGTAGTTGGGCGCGGGCGTCTGGCGTTCCGGTAACAATCTCAGGTAAACTTGCGCATCTTCCCAATCTCCGAGCACCATCAAATCAACCTGTCCTGCGGTGTAAGCAGCTTCGATCACCGCTGCCGCTTCCACCGCGCCGAGGTCAATACACAAGGCAGACACCATCAGCGCATTCAGATTGCGGTCCTGCTCCGCGAAATGGGCCAACTGCGCGGTGAGAATTTCGACCACAGCGGCCCGGCAATCGGGGAACTGCCGCACCAGTTCAACCAGTGCGTTGATGCTGGCGCTGCGCGACCACATCCCGTGCGTCGCGGTGGTGAAATAATCGCGTAAAGCGGGTAACGTAGCCGGGCCGATGCGCGCGAAGACCGAGGCCAGTTCCTCGCTAATCAGCTCATCGAGATATTCGTCCGCGCGCGGCAGCAGTGTACTCAGCGCGGGGATGGCTTCCTCGGCGCGCAACTGGCCGAGCGCGCGCCAGGCGTGGACGGTCGCCCAGGGTTCTGGAAAATCCCAATCATCCGTGTAAAGGTCTTCATCCACCGCCAACTCGATCAGCGCCGGAATATGCTCCGGCCCGATGCCCAACGCGGCATAGTCGGCCCAGTCCGCGTGCCACTCAATCTCTCCCAGCGTCAGCAGGTGCGCAACAGCTTCGGGATAATCGTGTGTCATGCACTCATCCTTTCAATTCTTGTCTGTATCACCGTAACACCACTTTCTTCCCGGCCTGCAATCCTGCTTCCACCGCCCGGCGCAATTCACAGAGGGCGGCTTCTAACGCCGCCTCATCCGCAACCTCCCGCGTCAAAATCGCCTGCTGCAAATACACCACCACCTGCTCCGAGTCTCCCTCTTCCTCGTTCCCTGTTATTCTGCTACTTGCTACCAGCCTTCCCTGCTCCTGCGCCGCCGACTGAATCTGGTAGTACAGCGTCTCCAACGCAGTGCCGCACGCGGGACAGGTCAGGTCTCCCGCGCCCCACGTCACCGGCCCGGCGCAGAGGCGATCCGCCAGCGACTCGGTGGGGATGGTGAGCGCGTCCAGCTCGGCTTTGACCGCCGCGTAGGCAGCCTGGCGCTCGGCGTGCAACGCCTCGTAGACCGTTTGATAGCGGTGTAGCAGCGGGTGCAGGTTCTGCGCGAACGTCCCCCACTTCTCCACCAACTCACCGTGGGTTTCGATGGCGCGCAGTTCTTCCAGCCAGCCGTTGACCTCCGGTTCGGCCAGGGCCGGGGCCACGCGCTGCCCGCGCGCTACGGCTTCCATTAGAGCGCGGGCGCGGCGGTATTCGGCGGGGCGTCCGGCCTCGCGGAACTCCTTGATTTTCTGCTGGTACTCCTTGAGTTGTTTCAGGGTCTCCACGTGCTGCACCAACGCCTTCAGCCGCCGGTCGGCCTGGGGCTGCTGCTGGATGTCCTGGATCACGGTCTGGCCCTCGCGCAACAGCGCCTTGAGCGGCAAACCGGCCTGCTCCGCCAGGATGCGCTGCTCGGCGTTCTCCTGTTGGAGTTTGACCAGTTCTTCCTCCAACGCCGTCGCCATGATATTCACCGTGTCCGGCTCGCGGCGGTGGAAGACGCGGTCTAGGGCCTGTTGCGCTTGCTTGCGCTCCGCCGGGGTCAGCCCTTCCTGCGGGTCGTAGAGGAATTCGGTCTTGCGGAAATCGAGCGCCCGCGTGAGCAGTTCCCGCGCGCGGGTGGCCTTGTAATCCGTGTAGGCGCGCCCCTCGTACTTGAGGCTCACTACGCCCACGCGGAACATCGCCGCCAACACGATGCGCACCAACGTGGGGTCCCAGCCGTAGGGCACGCTCTCGAAGAAGTCCGTCAGCGTCTTGCCGTCGCAAGGGTCGCCGGCCCGCGTGCGCAGGCGCAGTTCCTCCAACATCTCGTTCACCACCGGTGTATGCCGGTTGAGCCGCGCCGCGTCGTCGAAGAGATGCAGGTCGGCTTCGATATCGGCAAGCTGAGTATCTTTGACGGTCAGCGCCTGCTCGATGCTCTTCTCATTCACGCGCACCGCCGCCGGTTCGAAGCGGGTGTAGACGTGGGGGATCACGGCGGAGACCTCGCGGGTAAAAATCGTGGTCAGGTTGCCCGTGCGCCCGGCGAGTTCGTGCGCTTCCCCGTTGTAGAGGATCACGCCATCCACCAGGCTCTGGCGCAGCATCGTCTGAATCCGCTGCTGTGCGTTGCCCAGATCGCGCTGCTTTTCAAAGAGGATGCGATCCTCTTCCGGGCTTTTATCTTGCCGTCCGCTGCGACGTGTGACTACTGTGTCGGTCTGGATCAGCTTGCCCAGCTCGCGGTAGAGCGCGTCGGCGGGCGCGGGCAGCCAGTAGAGCGTGCGCTCGTCGCCGTAGCTGCGCTGCTGCACCTCGTCGCGGGTCAGGCCGGTCGCGGAGACGTACAGCGGCGAATACACTTGCACCGTTACGTCGCCCTTGTCGCGGATCACCTCGTCATCGCCGCGCACGGCCACGTCGAACCAGCGGAGGCCCTGGTAGTTCAAGCGCGGGAAGTCCAGCACCAGCCGCAGGTACTTCTTGACCTCGCGCCGCTGATCGTTGACCTTCACGGAGACGGCGGCGATGTCCATCTCGATGTCTTTCTTGACGCCGGAGAGGAATTCGTACTGCCCGTCGCGCTCCGCCACGTAGTTCGCGTCGTCCAGCACCTTGAGGCTGGCGCTCACCTGCTGGCGCAGCGCGCTGAACGGCCGCGCCGGATCGTCCACATGGTTGACGAGCAGCCGTGCCAGGTTTTCCGGCGTGCAGGGCACCCATTCCAGTTTTTGGATCAGATACAGCGCCTTGAGGATGCGTTTGGCGAGGGCCGGACTGTCGCTCACCTGCACCTCGTCAATCGTGCGGCGGTCGATGCTCGGCAGTTCCGATTCGATCTGATCGTAGATTTCGTCGAAGGCCACCAGGCGGCCTAGCGGCGCGGCGGCAAAGCCCGTGGCTGGGGATTTCAACACTGCCTGGGTCACACCGATCAGGCTGCGCTCCGTCCCCTCGATCTTTTCCTTCTCGCTGCTGCGCGTGCGCACGGCGGCGAAAATCTGCTGCAAGATCGCCAACTGGTAGGGCGGGAAGGGGTAATCCGCCACAAAACGCCCCATATCCGCCTGCGGCAGCGGGCGATTCGCGCCCAACAAGGTGCAGACCATTCCGATATTGCCGCTCGCACCGTGGTATAGATGTTCTAGTTCAGGCAACCGGCTTTCTTTCTTCTTGAGGATGCGCTCCTCGAGTACCGTCTCGATGTTCTCGGAGGTCAGCACCAACCGCAAGTTGAAGCGGTCGCGGATCTTGTCGAACTCGTTCTCGCGGCGCAGGGCGTCCTGCACGATTTCTTCCAGAGCTTCCTGCGCCGTCACGATCAGCCAGAGCCGGCCCATCCCGTGGGTGGCAAAGGCTTCGGCGATGGATTGCAGTTCCAGCAGCTTCTGGTTGCTGTCGCCGATAAACTGCCCCATCTCGTCAATGATGAAGACCAGGTGCGGCGCTTTCTCTCCCGCGCTGCGGCGCTGTTCCTCCACCCATTTCGCCAGTTCCTTCGCCAGAATCGAAGGCCCCATCCGCAGATCGGCCTGGATGTCGTCAATGGCCTTCGAGGCGCGTTCAGCGGTGGGATAGCGGTCGGGCAAGATCGCGCACAGCGCGCGCACGGCGGCATCGCGCACAACCATCTCGTGCTCGCGTCGATCCTCCCAGGGCAGCCCTTCCAATTCGGCCACCTTCGCCGTGAAGGCATCGTAGACGCCCATTTCGCTCAACTGCTGCTCCAAGCGTCCCACCCACAACGTCGTGCTGAATCCGCGTCGCCGCAACCATTGACGGTACAGAATGGTCGAGATGTGATTGGCTTGCAGCCAGTCGCGCTTGCCGTCCGTTCCGTCCAGGTCCCCTACCATCAATTCTTCTTCCGTCTTGATCTGGAACGCGATAGCCTCGGTCTGGATGAAGCGCGTCGCCTGGTGCAACAGGCGCTCGATGTCGCCCCGGCGCGGCGAATCCACCACGCGCATCCGAAACCGCTCCACCGCCGTCTGCCCGCCGATCTCGCGGTTTTCCAGCAAATAACTCAGAATCTTGGCAAAGTGCGACTTACCGGAGCCAAAGAAACCCGATATCCACACCCCGATGCGGTCGGTCTGGCCCGTTCGCGTCTCAGCGTAACGTTCCAGGAATTCGATTAGCAGCTCCTCCAGCGCATCGGTGACGACGTACTCGCTCAGCTCCTGCTCAATCTCCTGCGCCCGCAGATCATCCATCTTGATGACAGTCGTAATCTCACGTTGAATCGGGTAAACGAATAAGTCCTGAATTTGCGTCATAATGCTCCTTGTACGGTAGACGGGGTCGGAATGAGCCGCCCCTATCTACTGTCTACTGTCTACTCCGCTCATATTCTCCTCGCGCGATACTTGGTATGCGGGCCGTCGGCGTTTTCCAGGCCCAGGAAGCGCAACTCGCCGTCGATCTCCACGCCGGGATAGAACACGACCAACGGCGGTTGCACGCGGTTTTCCAGGTCTTCCAGCAAATTCGCTACCCGCACAAAGGGATACAGGTGCACCACATCGGTGAGGAAGATAACGGTATCGTTTGCCGGCAATTGCTCTGCCGTCTCGATGATATGCTGCACCAGCGCAGGGCGGTAATGTTTGGCAAGGTCACGGTACACGGGGTCGGGCTGGTGCTGCTCCTTCTCGAAGATCGCATCCAGCAGACCGATTGCGGCATAATGGTCGAAGATAAACGTCTTGACGGAGAGTTCGCACACGTTCAGGCCGGCGTCCGTGAGTTTGACGCGCAGGTGCGCTTGCTCCTCACGGCAACTGCGTTCCGCTTCCGGGTCATAGATCAGCAACAGAAAAGGGACGCCCGCGTGCAAGGCCAGCGTTTCCCGATCCTTCAGGAGCAGGCGCTCCAATTCCACGAACTTATCCTGCAGTGAGGACATCCACCACCTCGCGCAAGTCGTTATAGATAAAGCGCAAATCGTAAATATCGCCGGCGTAGCGGAAATGGACAAAGCCGCCTTTGGCCGCGTCTTCCAGCATAAAGCGCACGTCCTCCTCGCTCAGCAAAAACAGCCGCCAATCCGGGGACTCGATCAACGCTTTTCCCTCGATGCCGCGTTCTTTCTGGTGGTAGAGCGCGTAGACGAAGGCTGCGCGCGGCACGTAAAGTTTGTAGAATTCCTTTTGCTTGGCCCCCGTTACGAGGCCAAAATCGCGGATCGTAGCAAGATAGCTACTCACCAATCGCCCGCGCACTGGGAGTGACCACTGTGCTAGTTCGGGATGCTCGGACTCTTGCTGTGTGAGCCATTCATTAATTTCCACTTTACCGATCGTTGTACGGGCATTGTGATAGAGGGTATAGGTACAATCGGCGGTTAAATCGTAGAGCAACGTATCCATCTGGCAATATTCGTAGAACAACACCAAATTTTGCGTCAGCGCATCGGTGCTGCTTGTCACCATCCGCGCTAGCGTGGCTATATGCGCGTCACTGCGTCCACTCATATAGCGACGATAAGCCTCTTTCCACACGGTCTCACGGCTCTTGCGTGTGCCGCTGTCGAGCAAGTCTTCCTCGATGACTGACTGGCGCGCCTGATCTATCGTCTGGCCGGCGTCCAACGCATGCAACACGGCTTTCATCTCAGGAAGCCGGGCGCCTTTGCCGGCGAAAGTGCTATAGTAGGGTTTAGTTTCTGTCATCAGCGTGATGCCTCGACCACAGCAGGAGTCGCCGCCCACGCGCCATGTTTTTTCGCGCCCAATTGCGCCATCGCCGCCTTGTGCGCTTCCAGCGATTGGCAGTCAACCATCCATACATTGGCGAACTTCTGTCCATCGAGCACGCCTTTGCTCAATAGATTGCGAATGTGGGATGACGAATAGCCGGACTGCTCGCTGGCCTGCTTGACTGAAATGAAATGCTCTGCCATTTGCACCTCTTACGCAATGCTTGCAAGCCTACGGCTTGTTGAGGATATATCACACTTGAAAGCATAGTGCCTTCAAGAAACCATTGTAGCATCGAAAAAAAGTTGTGGCAAGTCCGCTATAACTCGACAAACCGCCATTACCTAATCCTACATCACTGGTCCTGCTCTTCGCGGGCCACGCTTTCTTCCCAACTCAACCCCTCGTCGAGATCGTGCAGCAAGAATCGCGCGCCCTGGTTATCGTTAGGATTCAAGGTCAGCATCCAGCCAAAGACCTCGCACGCCTTCTTTGTTTGCCCAAGCCGCCATAGACATAGTCCCTGCCCGTGCAATGCGCGCATAAAGGGCCGCGAGTCCAAATCGCCCCAGAAAGGACGTGTATACGTAGCAGGATCGCCGATCGTCCGCGCTTCAGCCGCCGCCTGCCCGCGCCGGTAATCGTCCAGCGCCTCAAGCAGCAATCCTTCACTGAAGCGGCGATTCCCAATATGCACCCAGGCGTCGGCGTGACCCGGATCGAGTCGCACGGCGGCGCGATAGTAGGCTTCATCTGTGACTGCATAGCCGGCCCACCGGTAGTCCATGCCTCGGCTGAAGAAATACTCCGCCCACGCCCGGCGCTCTACCTCACTGCGCGCTTTATGCCATTGCCCGCGAGGACGTGGTACGTCGAAGGCGTCGGGTGATGACGGCGTTTCCCGTTCCAATGCATTCACCAGTCTTTCTACCAGCCAAACGCTGCGTCCTTGGTTAACGACAAAACGCAGGTCAGCCCGCAAGACTTTGTCCCAGGGTTCAGGCGGCAGGGCGTGTTGGTAGACGTCACTGGCGATCAGGCGAGGTATCAGGTAGAAATCTGGCATATCATCAGCGCTCTGACGCGCCAGGCGTTCTGCGACGTCGGCCAATGCCCGATTGCGAGCCGCGATTGCTGCTGGATCGCGTTCGGTTTGCCGCGCCAGACTCACAGCATAGCGCCGCGCGGCAATGTCAATGACGCGCACGACCAGGGCATCTCCAGGGGTAGCCCCCACGTATTGGTACCACGTCGCCAGCGCCGGCATCGGTTTCAGCCCCCAACCGGACTCCTCCAGAGGTTCGATGTGGCTCTCCAAGACTGGCCCGCCCACCAATTCGAGCGTCACCGCACCTGCACTGCGCAGCACGCCGACAAAGAAGTCAGGCCAGAGGGCCAGCCAGCTCTCGATCCCTAAGACCAGGCCACCGGAAGACACATCCGCCGCGCTCAAGGGTTGGCGGAAGACGCTTCCGGTAAGGTGATTGGGCCACCACGTGTAGCGCGCCGGACGCCCACCCAATGTGGCCGCCAACGACAGACTGTTGAGAGCGTTCCGCAAAGTCGAACGGGGGTTTCTCGTCTGCACAGGTCGCACTCGCGCAACGTGCGCCCAGATTTCATCCAGCGTCAACGGCTCAGATGCCATGGAGAGCACCTGCGCGACCAGTTGGGTATAGGAAGGTTGATCAGCCATTGTATGGTCCTCCGCAATCAGTATAACACGCAAAAAGAGCCAGCACAATTACGACTGGCTCTTCGTTATCCGACCTCATTCCATCTCAACGGTACTCGGCACAAACACCCCCTCCCGATCCTACTATGGCCTCGTGCCCTGTGCCTGGAACGCGTCTGAATTCGTTTTTTCTTTATCTATAAGCCTCTACCCCTTCTACAAAAGTCGGGAAATCGGTGAAATCCGTGAATGATGTGAACGTATTTCACGGTTTTTACGTGTTTTCAGGAAGAGGGTTCTGTGTCAACAGAAAGAAAATTGCTGATCCGCAGCACGCGCGGACGACCCTCAATGGGAAGCTGGTAGAAGAAGGGTTCGCGCCCGCTCTCCGCCGGAAACAGCAGCCCCTGCTCCTTCAACTTCACCTTCACCCCGTGCTCGGTATCGGGGAACACAATCCTGCTGTCCCGGTAGAATTTACGCACCACGTCTCATATGAACTCAGTCATCGTTGGCAGCCAGGTATCATACAGCGCCTCCCGCGTGAACAACGCGAGGAACACTACTTGTGTCTCATTCATACTGTCACCCGAAAAACCGAAAAAACAGCGGTGGTGACAGTATGACAGTTTGACAGTAATACCGTCTCTACTGTCAACTGTCCCTTTACCTGAATAATGCCATTTCTGGTAGACAGTATTGCTGTAACTCATTGCCGCTCCTCTGTTGCCAGGCGATACCGCCACGTCGCCGGGCCGCGCACGTTCTTGAGTTCCTGTTGTTCGATCTCGCCGCCGGCTAACAGATCGGCCAACGGGCGCTCCACCTCGGACCACTTCACCTTGAGCGCGCGCAGCAAGTCCCGGCGTGTCACCCAGGCCGGGCCGGCCTTGACTAACACGGTCTTGATCCCGTCGCTGTAATCGCGATCATTGTGCAGCTCGCGCATCTTGGCAAAGAGTTCGTGCAAGTTCCTGCGCCACGCCTCGACGACCTGCTGGGCGCGATAGATGTGGCATGCTTCCAGGACCACCGGCAGCTTGGCGGCGTCGAAGGCGGCCAGGATGATGGCGACCTTGACGAGCATCGTTCCCAGGCGGCCATAGCTGGCCTTGAAATCGTTGCCCACTACGTTTCCTTGGAGGATGTCGAAGCTGGTCGCTTTGGCATAGCGCTCCCAGGCTGTCCAGGCTTCTCCATCGCGCGTAAAGTGGACCTTGGAAGCCGCCAACGGCATACTCAATGCCACTTCCTTGACCTTGCGCGGGTGTCGTTGTTGTCATCGGTGGCCGTCTCGGTCACGTTGAGGTACACCTCTGGTACCGGTAGAAGCTGCGTGGCAACCCGCCGCAAGTGGTGAAGACGAACAGCTTGCGCGGGTAGTAGTTCCAGGTGGCGCTGATGCCGTCGCTTTTCCCCGGCCGGCGCAGGCCAGTATGACCAAAAAACGGACAGTTTTGCGTTTCGGCCATACCGTAACATTGTAAACAGCGAATTTGCGACGATGGCGGTTCCCGGAGCACGCCATAGCGCCATACAGGGGCCAAAACAGGGGGTGGGGCGGGTCAAAAACCCTGCTAGATCCTGTTCGATGCCGCCAAAAGCAGGGTTGAGCAGCGATTTCGGCCTCTGACGGTATTAGCAAAAAACAGCCCTTTTTGTCCTACTATGTCTTTTCCCTAAATACCTGCAATTTGGATCGTCGGGATGACAGTGACGGCCGTTGTACTGATCCAGTAGGCAGTGATGCGGGTATCGCTTCATTGGCTTCTCAGGTGTGGCTAAAGCTGCGTCAAAAATGTCCAGTTGGTACATTCTGACAATGCCAGGTCGCGAGAAGCGAGTAATACTTTTACATATTGGCGAAGAAAGGCAGTATGTAAAAGTATGAACCCGCACTTTCAGCTTCCTTTCTGAGTTGCTTGACAAAAGAGTTCACACCAGCATAGGCGGTGAGTCACATTGTTGACATCGTGGCTCATTTGATAGCCTCCCCGGTATGGAATGGTAAAAACGCGCGGTTGTGCTGAATGCGGTAACTGGTCGCCAGCGCTCAACCAGGGTCATCTATGCGGCGTGCCGTACGCATGGCAAGGCGCACACATTAAAGTATATCTTCAGTTTCCGTAATCTTGAATTATATGATAACACCGCTACGAAAGAGCAAGATAAATGCTATCGTGGGACTTCCAATCCGGGTCAAAAATCGGTTATATTGGACTTGACGTTATGAGTATCGGTGTTATAATT
>ERZ764778.3700-NODE-3700-length-11816-cov-36.970241_pt1 | contig 11816 bp, 9 predicted proteins | sample MGYA00374951_ERZ764778 | MGnify/ENA primary metagenome ERZ764778 (study PRJEB28918, sample SAMN05720193) | bioreactor metagenome | isolation source: Anaerobic biogas reactor | place: USA:Washington, USA | collected 2015-08-08 ...
CCCTCTTCCCGGGCCGACTTCGCGACCACCGGTGCGGAGCCGGTGCCGGTACCGCCCCCGAGGCCGGTGGTGATGAAGACCATGTCGCATCCTTCGACGGCCCGCTTGATCTCGTCCTCGTTCTCGAGGGCCGCCTCTTCGCCGACCTGCGGGATCGAGCCTGCACCAAGACCGCGGGTCCTCTGCTTCCCGATCAGGATGCGTGTCTCCGCCTCAGTCCTGATGAGGTGCTGGGCGTCGGTGTTGAGGGCAATTAACCGCGCCCCGTTGATACCTTCCTCCGACATCCGTGTGACCGTGTTCGAACCGCCGCCCCCGCACCCGACGACTGCGATCTCAGTCCGGAGTTCGATGAGGATATCCTCAAGCTCCTTGTCGATCTCGGTGGGCTCAGAAAAGCGCTGCTCCTCCCGCGCCCGTGAAAGTGCCTCTTCTACGATAGATTTCATGTATATCTCTCCAATCCCGGGATATGTATCCGTTTCGCGCTGGTTGTCTGCACCATATCGGGTGTGATCTTCCGCCCGTCGATCTCGACCGCTCTCCCGCCAGCTAGCATGGCAAAGAGCGGTCCTTTCGGAACTCCGTGTCTGCGCGCCTTCGCTGGGTCGAACCGAACCTTCCGAAGGACAAGATGATCACCCGCGATAACAGTGTTTTCACAGATAAGTAAGAGTTTTACGCACAAGGTAGTTATATCACTTGCGAGTCGGGAGGTCTCGTGCTCAAAGCCGATAAAGGAGGGTAGAACTTCTGTTGAGCCTTTCGAGAGGTGAGCCACCGGCAATTTCCCGAGAGCTTCGATAAACTTCTCCTTATTGATTTTTGCAGTTTCTTCTACCAGATCCGGGTTAATCTGCACCGGAGCCGGGGTTCCGTCTCCGGTAAGGCCGTGGATATGGACGCGTGAGCCGGGAGCGATCTCCTCCGCGAGAGCCCTGACCCTGAGGTAGGTGGTCCACTCGAGGTCTCCAATATCAAGGATCTCTGACTCTGAGAGGAGGAGAAGTCCGGCGTCGTCGAGCATCCGCTCGATCCTTCGAACCTCGTCGGCGGGAAGCGATTTTCTGTCGATGTAGGCTGCCACGGCACAGCTCGCTTCCTGCATCCGCCGGATGAGGCCGGGATCAAGGAACCCAATCTGTCGTGCCGGTGCGATGTGGCCGAAGGCACCCCGGGAGGAGAGCGCGATCTCGGTCTGCCGCATGGCGTAGTGGGTCCCGCCGAACCCGATGAAGTTGATCGTCTCCTCCGGTACCGCGGAGAGCATGCTCTCCGCCACAGCTCGTCCGGCAACCGGGTCGGCCCACTCGGTGGCGGTGGACCCGATCTCGACGAAGAGCGACGGCGTCGAGAGGGCCGTCGGGCCGTGGTGGGTCACCTCGTAGGAGACACGGTAGCCCTCCGGGGCCCGAGCGGCGAGGTTTCGAAGAATGGCGTGCATCCACGCGGGAGCCGCCGGTGCAAGCGCTCCCGGCTCCCCTCCGAGATCGGCGGTATCGTAGTTGCCGGTCACGTGCACGGTCAGGGCCGGCGTCGGCTGTGCACTCGCGTGCCGGGAGATGAAGATGATCAGGTCGGCTTTGACCTCCTCATCGATCCGGTCCTGGTAGATCAGGCGCCCGTCGACCTCATGGAACGTCAGCGTGTGGTCATCCGCCAGCGGCCATCTCCCGCCGGCCGCAAGGAGTTCTTCGAGGCGATGGCGGATGTTTACCCCCGCAACGTCCTGTTTTGAATTAATCAGCGCGATCCGCATCGGGTATATATGTGGGTCGTCGAGACGCTAAATGGTAGTGGAGTATTTCACCTTATCTTGTGGGTCCCGGTGCAGATCGCCACCTCGCGCGAAGGACGCGGAGTTCGGTTGCCGGGCGGTATTGTCCCTTCGCGTCTTCGCGCCCTTTGCGTGAGGCTCTATTGTTATTCCCATCCACTAACTCACGCGAAGCCGCGAAGAGCGCGAAGATCTGTCCGGGTACCTGCAACACCCCTTCGCGTCTTCGCGTCCTTCGCGTGAGGCTCTATTGCCCCCAGCGCTGAAAACCCACGTGCTCTCGTGCGAAGGACGCGGAGTTCGGTTGCTGGACGGTATCGTCCCCTTCGCGCTCTCCCACGTGCGTTTGCGTGACGCAACAATCGCATGGAAATAGTAGATGCGATAGGTCCAGTCGTGCTCCTCTGACCGCCCGATAGTAAATCCTATCTCTCTATAGGCAGACCATGTGTGTACTATGAACGACGAGAAGATTCGGAAGGCATTCGAGGCATATGGTATAGAGAACGAGATCACCTGCCCACAGGCGTTTGAGATATCGGAGAAATACAGCATCCCGAAGATGGATATCGCCCGGTACTGCAACCAGCACGAACCAAGGATAAAGATCAGGAGCTGTCAGCTGGGCTGCTTCAGATGAGCCTCTTCCTCGAGGTCGTCCCGGTCAGTGAGGCCGTGGAGGTTGTGCGGCGGATCGCGCCCCCGCCCGGGTGCGAGGATGCCGCGCTTGAGGATGCCCTCTACCGGGTCCTCGCGAGGGACGTCTCTGCTGATATCGATATCCCCGGGTTTGACCGGTCGACGGTCGACGGCTACGCGGTCGCCGCGGCCGATACCACGGGGGCCTCCGAGGCTATCCCGGCGATGCTCCAGTGTCTGGGCCGGATAGGGATGGGGAGCGCGGATGCCGGCAGCATCTCCCCGGGCTCGTGCAGGTACGTCCCCACCGGCGGGGCCCTGCCTCGCGGTGCGAATGCGGTCGTGATGATCGAGCACGCCGAACTGATCGGGGACGATGTGCTCGTGCACCGGCCGGTGGCGCCCGGCGAGAACGTGGTCTTCAGGGGCGAGGACTTCCGGGCAGGAGCGGTGGTGCTCGAGCGGGGCCGTGTGCTCTCTCCCCGGGATATCGGGGTCGCCGCGGCGGTCGGTGCCGACCGGGTCTCTGTGGTGACGCCGCCGGTGATCGGGATCATATCCACAGGTAACGAGCTCGTCCCGGCAACCGGGGTCCCGGGGCCGGGGGAGGTGCGGGACGCAAACTCTTACCTTGCCGGCGCCTTCGTGGCGGAGCGGGGCTGCCGTCCGGTCTACTTCGGGATCGTCAGGGACGAGCGGGAGGCGCTGAAAAACGCCGTCTCTTCGGCGCTCGACAGGTGCGACGCGGTCCTGGTATCGGGCGGTTCATCAAAGGACGAACGGGACAACACCGCGGCGGTCATCGCCGACCTCGGTGAGGTGCTGGTGCACGGGATTGCCATTGCGCCGGGGAAGCCCACCATCATCGGGACGGCGCGGGGAAAACCCGTCATCGGGCTTCCCGGTCATCCGGCCTCAGCGTTTGTCGTGCTCGTCGCTATCGTCGACCACCTGCTCGCGGCGATGCGCACGACCGCGGTCTCCCGGCGGACCCTCCGCGCACGGCTGACACAGAACGTCCCCTCCACCCGCGGGCGGGAGGACTATATCCGGGTCAGGGTCAGGGACGGCGAGGCCGTGCCGGTCTTCGGGAAGTCGGGACTCCTCAACACCCTGGTGCAGAGTGAGGGGCTGGTGCGGATCCCGGCGACGAGTGAGGGGCTTGAGGTCGGTGAGGAGGTTGAGGTGATACTGTGGTGAAGCGATATCTCTCGGTCATAACACTTGCCGAAGCGCTGGCGCTCGTGGAGAACTCGTTCCAGGCGGTCCCGGGGGTCGTGCGGATCCCGGTGACCACCGGGGCGGTCGGCCGGATCACCGCGGAGCCCATATTCGCCAGGTTCTCGGTCCCCGCCATCCATATCTCGGCAATGGACGGGATAGCGGTCAGGAGCGCCGATACCGTCGGGGCAAGCGAGCAGAACCCGGTGACTCTCCCGGATGCGGCGAGGGTCAATACAGGAAACATCGTCCCGCCCGAGTACGATGCGGTGGTCATGATCGAGGATGTCTGGGTCGACGACGAGACCTATACTGTCAGAAAACCGGTCAGCGCCTGGCAGCATATCCGCCCGGTCGGCGAGGATATCGGGGAGTCGGAGATGATCCTCCCGTCGCATCACCAGATCCGGCCGCAGGATGTGGGGGCGCTTGCAACCTACGGGGTCACCGACCTTGCGGTCCTCAATGTCCGTGTGGGTCTGGTCCCCACAGGGAGCGAGCTGGTGCCGGCGGGTGTGGTGCCGCCGCCCGGGAAGGTGGTGGAGAGCAACACCCTGATGGCCGCGGCGGTCCTCGAGGGGGCGGGTGCAGAGGCGCACCGCTACCCAATCGTCCCTGACGACTACGACCTGATCCGTGATGCCGCCCGCCGCGGCGTCGCCGAGAACGATATCCTGCTCGTCTCGGCAGGGTCGTCTGCCGGAACCCGGGACTACACCGCTGATATCATCCGGGACCTCGGCGAGGTGCTGGCGCACGGGGTCGCCATCAAGCCCGGAAAACCGGTGATCATCGGTCGGATCGACGAAAAACCAGTGATAGGCCTCCCGGGCTACCCGCTCGCGGCCGCGACCGTACTCCGCGAGATCGTGCTCCCGCTCGTCGCCCGCTACGGCCTTCCCACCTGCGAGCCCGAGCGCGTCGCCGCCAGACTAACCACGAGCCTCCAGTCAGATATCGGGACCGATGAGTTTGTCCTCCTCTCGACAGGAAGGATCGGTGACCGGTGGGTTGCGGCGCCGCAGTCACGGGGTGCGGGTGTCCAGATGAGCGCGGTGCGGGCAAACGGGTATATGCAGATCCCGGCGCAGAAGGAAGGCGCAGAGGCCGGGGAGACGGTGGCGGTCAGGCTCTCAGTCCCGCGCGCAGAGGCGGAGGAGGCTGTTCTCATCACCGGCAGCCACGACCCGGCCCTTGACCACCTGGCAGACCTGGTCCGGCCGCGCGGTGTCGACATTCACTCCACCCATCTCGGGAGCATGGGCGGGGTGATCGCGCTGAAGAAGGAGGAGTGCCATGCGGCCCCGATGCACCTCCTCGCCCCCGACGGCACCTACAACACCTACTACCTGGAGCGCTACATGCCCGGCGCCGACCTCGTCCTCCTCTGCGTGGCAGAACGGCAACAGGGGGTCATCTCCCGCGACGGACTTGGGTTTGACGACCTCCCCGGGCGGACGTTCATCAACCGGCAGAGGGGGTCGGGAACCAGGATCCTCCTCGATCACTGCCTCGCAAAGTGCGGGATCGACCCGACATCCATCCCCGGGTACGGGCGTGAGGCGACGACGCACCTTGCGGTGGCCCTTGCGGTCCGGACCGGGGAGGCGGATGCGGGGATGGGGGTCTACAGCGCCGCAAAGGCGCTCGGACTTCAGTTCGTCCCGGTGGCGACGGAGCGGTACGAACTCGTGATGCACCGTGCGATGCTCGACGACCCAAGGATCGCAGCCCTGGTTGAGACCGTCTCGTCGGAGGCGTTCAAGCAGGTCCTCCGGGACCTCGGGGGCTACGAGACGGACGAGACCGGCGTCCTGCGCGAACTGCAAGGGTGACCGCCTCTTCCGGCGTGGCGCAGGCCGTCACCCCCTCTATTTTCCATGTGCGAAGCCCGAAGACGGGTTTTCCTGTCTTGAGCGCGACCGCGATCTCAGAGAGCGTCCCGTAGCCTCCGCCGACGGCGATGACCGCGTCAGCGGAGTTGACCAGGACGACGTTCCTTGCGTGGCCCATGCCGGTGCGGATGACCACGTCGAGATAAGCGTTCCCGTCCCCGGTATCGGGGAGGATGCCGACGGTGGTGCCGCCCGCTTCCTTCGCGCCCTTGCAGGCGGCCTCCATAACCCCGCCGAGGCCGCCGCAGCAGACGGTCCCGCGGTTGCCGGCGATGAGGCGGCCGACGGCCTCAGCCTCCCTGTATTCCTCCTCTGAGCAGTCCCCCCTCCCGATGACTGCGATCTGCATGGGGGAGACTCGGAGGTTTGCCTATAAAGACCTGCCCGGGGTTTGCTCCTACTTCCGCGTGCGACCGACGATCCCCCTCACATACTGCGGATGAAGATGACTCGGTGCAGTGGAGTTCCGGGGTCAGAATAGTCCCTGAAACCCGGATTGCCTCATGCGAAGGACGCGAAGCCGCGAAGTAACGTTGCCAGCATGTACCGCTTCGTCTTCGCGTTCTTCGCGGCTTCGCGTGAGGTTTTGGTACGGAGGTGATACAGTCTCACGCGAAAGACGCGAAGGCCGCGAAGGGGGCTCTATACCGACCGGCAACCGAACTTCGCTTCCTTCCACGTGAGACCGGCGATCACTCCCACGGCCCCCTCAAGTTGAGGTGAAATGGTCCGCTCAGGAATGTCATTCCATGCCGCCCCCACCCCCCGACCCCGCACGGCACCACTCCAAAATGATTTGTTCCACGAGGACAAACGGTACACCAGAGTGTGGATATGAGGGATATGAGGTGAAAGAAGTCACCAGCAGTTATAACCCGCGTGACATCGAAGCAGGAGTCCAGGATTACTGGACGAAAGAGAATACCTATGCACGCGTCAGGGCGTTACGAGAAGGTGGAAATGCGTTCTTTTTCGTCGACGGGCCGCCATACACCACCGGCCACATCCACCTCGGCACCGCCTGGAACAAGATCATAAAAGATACCATCCTCCGCTACCACCGGATGCGGGGCGCCGACGTCATCGAGCGGGCCGGCTACGACATGCACGGTCTCCCCATCGAGGTGAAGGTGGAGCACCAGCTCGGGTTTGCCTCCAAGAAGGATATCGAGGAGTACGGTATCGCCAGGTTCATCGAGCAGTGCCGGGAGTTTGCGGTGACGCACATGGAGATCATGAGCGACCAGTTCCGGCGGCTCGGTATCTGGCTCGACTTCGAGAACCCCTACCAGACCATCAAGGAGGACTACATCGAGTCGGCGTGGTGGACGATCCAGCGGGCGGACGAGCGCGGGCTCCTCGAGCGCGGTCACCGGGTCGTGAACTGGTGTCCCCGGTGCGAGACTGCTATCGCCGATTCAGAAGTGGAGTACTGGGACGAGACCGATCCCTCCATATTTGTCAAGTTCCCCGTCACCGGGCGCGAGAACGAGTACCTGGTGATCTGGACGACGACGCCCTGGACCCTTCCCGCAAACGTGGCGGTGGCAGTCAACCCCACCTTCACCTACGCCCGGGTGCGGGCTGAGAAGGACGGCAGCGAAGAGATCCTCTGGATCGCCGACGAACTCGTCGAGTCTGTCCTGAAGATGGGGCGCTACCAGGACTATACGGTCGAGGGCCGTGTCCCGGGAAGCGATCTCGTCGGGACGGAGTACACATCGCCGCTCGCCAGCCCTGTGCCGCACCAGTCGGAGATCCGGCACCGGGTTGTGGCTGCAGACTACGTCGAGCTCGATAACACCGGTCTTGTCCACATCGCCCCGGGGCACGGGTGGGACGACTACCTGGTCGGTATCAGGGAGGGGCTGGAGGTCTTCTGCCCGGTCGATACCGGGGGGCGTTTCACCCGGGAGGCCGGGGAGTTTGCCGGTATGTATGTCCGTGACGCAAACGACGCCGTCATCGACGCGCTCGGCGACTACCTCCTCGCCCGGCGGACGATCACTCACCGCTATGGTCACTGCTGGCGGTGCAAGACCCCCATCATCTACCGGGCGACGGCACAGTGGTTCCTGAAGGCCACCGAGATCCGCGACTCGATGCTGGATGAGATCGCGAAGGTGAAGTGGTACCCGGAGTGGGCGGGGAGCGCCCGGTTCCACGATTTCGTCAAGGATTCCCGTGACTGGTGCATCTCCCGGCAGCGCTACTGGGGTATCCCTATCCCCATCTGGCATTGCGAGCAGTGCGGCGGGTACACCGTCATCGGGACCATCGCCGAACTCGAGGAGCGGTCGGGGACGAAGGTCACCGACCCCCACCGCCCTTACGTGGATGCGATCACCATCCCGTGCTCCTGCGGCGGGGAGATGCACCGGGTGACCGATATCTTCGATGTCTGGTTTGATTCGGCAGTCGCGTCGTGGGCGACCCTCGGGTTCCCGAGAGAGCGCGAGGCGTTCGACCGTCTCTGGCCTGCCGACTTCATCACCGAGGGGCAGGACCAGACCCGGGGCTGGTTCTACTCCCAGCTCGGGGCGAGCAACGTGGCGTTCGGCCGCGCCCCCTACAAGAGCGTCCTGATGCACGGGTTCGCGCTGGACGCCGAAGGGCGCAAGATGAGCAAGAGCATCGGCAACGTGGTGACGCCCGAAGAGGTGATGGACCGGTTCGGTGTCGACGTCCTCCGGTTCTACGTCCTCTGGGCAAACGCTCCCTGGGACGACATGAAGTTCAACTGGGACGGCGTGAAGACCATCCACCGGGCGCTTACCATCCTCTGGAACGTCTACCGGTTCCCGCTCCCATACATGATCCTTGACTCGTTCCAGCCGGCATCCGGGAATGACGGCCGGTGGGACGAAACGTTTGTCAGGACCCACATCAGGGATATGCCCGAGGAGGACCGCTGGATCATCTCCCGGGTGAACACGCTCGCACAGACGATCAGGGACGACCTGCAGGAGTACCACCTCCACCGGGTGACGCGGGCGCTCGCCGCCTTCATCCTCGAGGACCTCTCCCGCTGGTACGTCCAGCTCGTCCGGCCCAGGATGTGGCTCGAGGAAGACTCGCCTGAGAAGCGGTATGCCTACGAGACGACCTACTACGTCATGCGCCGCGTCATCGCGCTTCTGGCACCCTCCGCCCCGCACATCACCGAGGAGATCTACCAGAACCTCCGTCTCCCGGGAGACCCGGAGAGCGTCCATATGCTCGACTGGCCGGAGGCGGACGACCTCCTGATCGACCGGAACCTGGAGACCGCAATGGAGGTTATCAGGTCGTTTGACGATGCGGTCGCCACAGCCCGGCAGGCCGGGAGACGGAAACTCCGCTGGCCTGTCGGGGAGACGGTGGTGGTCACCGGGAGCGACGAGGTGAAGGCGGCTCTCGAGGACTTAAACGACCTCGCCCTGACGCGGGCGAACGCCCGGACGGTCAGGGTCGTCACCGGAACCTGGGACCGGATCCTCTGGCAGGCCGAACCGGTTATGCGGGCTATCGGCCCGGAGTTCGGCAGGGAGGGCCCGAAGGTCAAAGCGCTGATCGAGCAGTCGGACGGCACCGCCCTGAAGGCTGCCATCGAGCGGGATGGAAAGACAGAACTCGGCGGCTACGAGATCGCCGCGCGCCACGTCACCTTCGCGGAGGCCCTGCCCGAGGGGGTCTTTGCCGCGCCCATGAAGGACGCGACGGTCTATGTTGATGTCACCCTCACGCCGGAGCTTGAGGCCGAGGGCTACGCCCGCGAGGTGATCCGGAGGATCCAGGAGATGCGCCGCCAGCTCGACCTGAACGTCGACGACTTCATCGTTGCGGCCGTGGATGTCGCCGACGAGCGGGTGGCCGCGCTCATCGGGGTCGAGGAGTGGAAGAAGGAGATCGCCGGGGAGGTGCGGGCGGCGACCCTCACCGTCCGCCACGCCGACGGGAAGGGGCCGGCCGGGCCCTTTGCGCTCGAGAAGGATTGGGACGTCGAAGGCGTGCAGATGCAGATGGGCATCTCACGCGCCGGTGAGTGACCGGATCAGGGCCGCTCCTTCTTCTGAGGAGAAGAGGGGCGTCTCCTCCAGTTCCCTGATGCAGGTCCTCGTGGCCTGCACGGTCTCGCCTGTCATGGGGTTATACCCCTCTTTTATACACTCTTCCCGGTAGATGAGCGTCCCGCGCCGCTGCCAGGCCGGTGTTGCCGCCAGGTTGACCCCCCGTTCAAACATCATCTCGTGCATCGCGTCCGACTGCATGCCCCGGAGCGCGGCGGCGGCCTCCCGGGAGGTCATCCCCTCCTCGATCAATGCGCTCTGGCAGTAGGCGTTGATGTGGTTCCGCCATGCTTCGTCCTGCCTCGTCTTGAGGTACTCGACCGCAAACTCCCCTGCTGCAGGGATGGTCCGGGCATCAAACGCCAGCGGTTCGGCGCACCCGAGTTCGATCGTCAGCACGCTCGCCGCAACCGAGGCGGTCACGGAGTCGATCTTCTCCACCCTGCCGGAGAACGGCAGCGTCCGGAAGTAGAGGCTGATCTCGTCTGAGAAGGTGTAGGCGAACGCGGGCGTAAGGCCGCTCCCTTCGAGGAGGTAGCGGCAGACCGCCCGCATGTTCGCGTGGAACGCGGGATCAAACGGTTTTCTGAGGTCGAGTGCGCGGGTCAGGCGGTGAAAGGCCCGGCCATCGAGCCTGACAAAAATGGGGGGGAAGATGGTAAGGTTTGCGAAGATCTCCCGGTCTTTCGTATTCATAGTATAGGGGGATCCGGGGGCGGGTTTCGCGGTTATTCCTCTTTTGCCGGCGACCTGAAGATCCCGGGGATGTGGCGGACGATGACGATGTCACCGATGCTTTTTATGATGCGGAAGGGGATCTGCAGCCCTGAGTAACCCTTGATCTCCCCGATCTCGGGGTTGAGTTCGCCGACCGCAAGGGCGTCAATCTTTTTCTGGTCCACATCGATCACGACATCATCAACGCACCCGACAAAGACGGCTTTATCGGTATAGACGTTCAGTCCAAACAGCTCTGTGATCTGCGTTCTCATCGGTATCCTCTGAAGGTATATTACTATAAACGATAAAAAGGTACTGCTTCGTATGGACGCCTCGCTTGAGATTGGGAACCTGGCCGGGATTCCGGTCAAACTGCACTGGAGTTTCCTCCTGGTGATACCTCTCTTCGCCTGGATCATCGGGAGCCAGATTGAGCTGACGGTCGAGTTGATTGCAATCCTCTTCGGCGTCCCGATCGACCTGACGCTGATCGTGGCCAATTTCAACCCCTACATCCTCGGGACCGTGGTCGCGCTCGGCCTCTTCGTCGGGGTCTTCATCCACGAGATGGCACACTCGCTCATCGCGAAAGCGAAGGGGATCAAGATCCACAGCATCACGCTCCTCATCCTCGGCGGCGTCTCCCAGATGGAGGAGACCATGCCGGATCCGAAGGTGGAACTCCCCATGGCGCTTGCGGGGCCGCTCACGAGCCTTGCGGTCGGCGTGATCTGCGGCGCCCTGGTCTATGTCTTTGAGACCGTCGTCCCTGACCCGGCGATCGCCGGCGTCCTTATCTTTGTCTTCGGCTACCTCGGTCTCTTAAACGTCCTGCTCTTCGGGTTCAACCTCCTCCCGGCGTTTCCCATGGACGGGGGGCGTGTGCTCCGTGCGTGGCTCGCCCGAAGGATGCCGCTCTCCCGCGCGACCCGGATCGCCGCCGACGTCGGGAAGGCGTTCGCCGTCCTCTTCGGGATCATCGGGTTCCTGCTCCTCAACCCGATCCTGATCATCATCGCCTTCTTCATCTACATCGGGGCAAACCAGGAGGCCACCTACCTGCGCTACAACATCCTGCTCCAGGACGTCACGGTGGCTGACGCGATGAACTCCCCGGTCATCACCGTGGAGCCGACGATGCCGCTCTCCCAGGTGATAGCGATGATGTACGAGACGAAGCACCTTGGGTTCCCGGTGGTGGACCGGGGATCCCTCATCGGGATCATCGCCCTCGCGGATGTCCACAAAGTCTCGCCGATCGACCGGGAGGCCATGCAGGTGCAGGACGTCATGACCCGGAACCCGACAACCCTTCCGCCGTCGGCACCACTTCTTGACGCGCTGAGGGTCATGTCCGGCCGGGATATCGGGAGGATTCCCGTGGTCGCGGGCGATACCCTGGTCGGGATCGTCACCAGGACGGATGTGCTCAGGGTGATGGAACTGCGGGAGGAGACGTAGTGCTTGTTGTCATCTTAAATTTAGAGATCTCCCGTCTCTCTTCGCGTCTTCGCG
>ERZ764778.3703-NODE-3703-length-11792-cov-5.550737_pt1 | contig 11792 bp, 9 predicted proteins | sample MGYA00374951_ERZ764778 | MGnify/ENA primary metagenome ERZ764778 (study PRJEB28918, sample SAMN05720193) | bioreactor metagenome | isolation source: Anaerobic biogas reactor | place: USA:Washington, USA | collected 2015-08-08 ...
CGGAAGTGTACGCGGCGTTGGGACTGCCGTGGATCGTCCCGGAGCTGCGCGAGGATCGCGGTGAGATCGCTGCTGCGCTCGAAGGACATCTGCCGTGCGTGGTGACACGGCGCGATCTGCAAGGAGATTTTCAGTGCCACACCACTCTTTCCGACGGCGATGACAGTTTGGAGGCTATGGCGGAGGCGGCTCGCGCTGCCGGATTGCGCTACTTCATCGTCGCTGACCATGCCGGGCGCGATGGGTTGCATCCCGAAGCTTGCGACGCACTGTTGGCGGAGGTGGCGCGGGTAAACCGGCGCTTCGATGGTGATTTCCGCATCATTGCGGGTGTGGAAGTTGGTATCCAGACTGACGGGACGCTTGAATGGCCGGATGAAGCGCTGGCGCGCATGGAATTCGTCATCGCTTCATTCCATACCGACTTCGGGTTACCCCAGGCTCAGATGACGGCGCGGCTGCTCACAGCGCTGCGCCATCCTCACGTCGACATGATTGGCCATCCCACAGGGCGTTTCCTGGGCAAGCGTGAGGGGGCTGCCCTGGATATGGAGGCCGTTTTGCAGGTTGCTGCGGATTACGGCGTGGTTCTGGAGATCAATGCCTGGCCTCAACGGCTGGACCTGAGCGATATGAACGTGCGCCGGGCAACGGCGTTGGGTGTGCCCCTGGCGATCAGTTCTTCGGCCCATGATCGTGACGGCTTTGCCGTACTTGAATTCGGCGTGGCGATGGCGCGGCGTGGGTGGGTCGAGGCGCGCCATCTGCTCAACACACGCTCGGCGGAAGAGGTTTTGGAGTGGCGCAGACAGCGGTTGCTGCGTCACGGGAGCTAAACTACATCGGGGAGTTATTCAATGCCATTACGTTTCATTGCGGTTGCTTTCGACAAAAATGGAATTCGGGCCACGCGATATTTAGCTGAGGGCGTTCAAGAGGCGCGGGTGGCGCTGCGGGCCGATCTTGGTGACGGCGTCGATGCTGGTCTGCGTAATATACGCTCGGCCATTCGCCAGGTCTGGCCGATGGACAACGGAATCACTGCGGTGGGGATATCGACGCCCGGTGTGTTGGATTACAAACACGGCGTACTGCGTTCGCTGTCAGGATTTCCCGATTGGGTGGATGTGCCGCTGCAGGACGTGTTGGTGGAGAGTTTGGGAGTGCCCGTGTTCGTCGCCCGGGCTGCGGACACCGCCGTGTTAGGGGAATGGCGTTTTGGCGTTGGCCGCGGAGTATCCGATCTCATCTACATCGCCTTAAACGACACGTTGGATGCCGGCATGATCTTTCAGGAACAGCTCTTCATCGGGGGAAACGGCATGGGAGGAGTGGTAGGTAAGCTCCTCGTCGACTGTCCTCTGGTCACGCCAGATGCCGGCGTGCTGGCGTTGGAAACGTTGCTTTCCGGCGAGACGATCCTGGCGCAGGCGCGGGCGCAACTCGCAACTGGTGCAAGCCCCGTGCTGCTGGAGCAACTGGGCGACAATCCGTTGGCATTGACCGTCGAGATTCTCTGTGACGCTGCGCGGCAGGGTGATCCCATGGCACAGGCACTCCTGAAAAACGTCGGAGCTTGTCTGGGGATGGCGCTCATCCATATGATGTACCTGTTCGACCCTTCCCTGTTTATCCTTGACGGCATGGTGCACTGCGCCGGAGACGCGTTGCTCGGTCCTATGCGGCAGACGCTTGCCGCCCGTACCCCTATTACCTATCGCAATCATGCCCGTATCATTATGGCGCAACTGGGAAATGATGTTAGACTGTGGGGAGCATTGGCACTTTGCTTAAGTGAACTTGGTTTGTAGGGTAGGAAACAATGTCGCGTCTGTTGATCGTGCTGACGGTCGTATTGTTGGCGGCGGTAATGGTGATTGGTTGGATGTTGGGGCCGGGCATGGAACATCGCCTGATTCCCGGCGTGTGGGTGTGGAGCATCCCGCTTGGCGGCATGTCGACTGATGAGGCGCTGCCGCACCTGCAGACTGCGCTGCCATTACAACAACCCAACATCATCATTCTGGGGCCAGAGGGACAGCGCTGGGCGCTTTCTCCGGCCGATTTGGGGATGGCGGTCGATGCCCAGGCGACGTTAGCCCGCGTGGCGGAAGTCGGCCACCTGGACCAGAATAGCATTCCCGAGCGCCTAAAGATCATGCTCGACGGCGTGACGCTGCCCCCGGTGTTGGCTTGGAATGAACCTCAAAGCCACTTGCGACTGCAAGCCATCGCCGATGAGCTGTATCAACCGCCGCAGGATGCGCGCGTGCGCCGAACCGGGGCCGAACTGCAACTGGAACCCAGCCTCGAGGGCCGGCAGATGGACATCTCTGGGACCTTGCAGACGCTACTGCCACACTTGTACGCTTTGGAGACGGTGGAAATTGTCCCGGCGCTGACCAAACTATCCCCACAGATCCCCGACGCGCGCGCGCAGCAGGCTTTGGGTGTCGCTCAGAATGTCCTGGCCGAGCCATTGACCCTGTTGGTGCCTGATCCTCGTGAGGGCGATCCCGGCCCCTGGACGATGACGCCGGATGTGATGGCGTCCATGTTGCTCATCCGCGTGAGCGAGGATGATGTCAGTGTGGGATTGGACGAGGCGGCGCTGGCTGAGTTTCTTGGTCCGCTGGCAATGGCGTTGTTCCGCGAGCCGGTGAATGCCGTGTTTCACTTCAATGCTGCGACGCTCGAATTGGTGCTCGATGCGCCGAGCGTCACCGGGCGTGAGATGGACGTTGCTGCGTCGATTGAACGGATCAATGAAATGTTGCGTACCGGCGAACACTTCGTCCCTTTGGTATTGCACGAGACGCCCCCCGAATACCTCGATACCATCACCGCCGCCGACCTGGGCATCGTCGAAGAGGTCGCTGTGGGGGAATCTTATTTCACCGGCTCCTCTTCTGCACGTGACAGGAATATCCGCCTGGGTGCTTCCAAGTTCGATGGTCTCATTATCAAGCCGGGGCAGACTTTTTCCTTCAACGAGTACCTGGGCGATGTCTCGCCGGAGGCTGGCTATGATCAATCTTACGTGATTGTCGGCAGCCGCACGGTTTTGGGGGTGGGTGGGGGCATCTGCCAGGTGGCGACGACGGCCTTCCGCGTGGCGTACTTCGGCGGCTATCCCATTGTTGAGCGTTGGCCGCACGCTTATCGCGTCGGCTATTATGAGCTGGGTGGCTTTGGCCCTGGTTTCGATGCGACAATCTATTCCCCACTGGTTGACTTCCGCTTTACAAATGATACGCCTCATCATATTTTGATCCAGACCGAGGTGGATGCGGCGCGGTCTCGACTGCGCTTTGTCTTCTACAGCACGAATACCGGACGCACGGTGGAGCAGATCGGTCCAACTCGGGGCGATCCCATCCCCCCAAAAGCTCCCGTCTACGAGTATGATCCCGCGCTGCCTTCCGGGAGCGTGGTTCAGGATGAACGTCCAATTGACGGTTTGCGAGCCGTTCTGGGGCGCATCGTCCGCGATGCCGAAGGGCGCGTGCTCTACGAGGATACCTTTATCAGCAACTTTGTACCCTGGCCGGCGCGTTATCGTTATGGGCCGGGATACATGCCGCCGGATAACGCGGAAGTTATCAGCACGCCGCAACCTTAACACATCACAAAAATCCCTGTTTCCTGTTTTACCGACGAAAACACCCCCCGCTTTTGAAGGCGAGGGGGTGTTCTGTTTGGGCAGCTTGTGAGCGTTTTTATTCGAGCTGCTTAACCCAGGCCCGCAGTTCGAACGTGACCTTCTGGAAGAAACTATTGGGCGGAAGCGTCCCTTGCTGCGCGTATTCGACTTCCGTGATCAACGCTTTGACGCGCAGCGCCGTGGTATCCAGCGTAACCTCGGTGCCGGGGCGAATCTCCTGGAGGTTGTCGCCGTCCCGTTTGGGCTGAAGTTTCTCGATCAGCCCGGGATCTTGCAAAGCGTAGTCGCTCGCCAGCACGGTGGTGACAGTGCGGATGTCGCTTTTATCGAAGAGCCAGGTTTCGAATGCAGTAACTTTCTTGGGGTCGCCCGCACCGAGCGTCTCCGAGATGCCGATGCCACACTCGCCGAAGAAATCAGAGCCGATCTCGATGCTAAACGACGGGTCGAAGTAATCATCGCCGAGCACATAGGTGTACGTCTTCACGGAAGAGGGGCCGATTTCTGGTTCCTCGCCGACCATGCCCGGCGGGATCACGCCTACCGGTGGCGCAGTAACGCCAGGCGTAACGGTAGGTTCCAGTTCAGCAGCACGCTGCTTGCGCCCCACAAGTAAGTACCAGAGCGCCAGCGCGATCAATACGATCACCAACAGAATCGCCAGAATACGGATGAGGTTATTGAGCAGCCCACCGGTCGTCTGCGTGGCCGCTTCCTCGGCTTCCCAGGCCGCCAACAGACCTGGCAGACTATCCTTCAGGGATCTTAGTGCGGGGAGTCTGTCACCGATGCCAAACTCTCTTGCCTCTGCATACTTCACGGCGTCGTCGAGGTCGTTTTTTAAGAGTTGGGTATTGTTGCGCCAGGGAATGGAGCGCTGTTTGGGCATGTCAGTCCCTATGCCCAGGCTTGCGCGCAGCGTATCCGCGTCGTTGGTGCGCAAATACTCTTCAGCAACGCCGGCCAGATAGACGGAGCGGAAGTCTTCTCGCATGTTGCCAGGGTTGGCATCTGTATATTCCACCGGAAAGACGCCCCATCCCAGGATCAGGCCAATCGCGACACCTAACGCAATCGAGATGAGGACCTTGTACTTGTCCCAAACGGGCTGGATTTTGACCATGACCTGCGCAAAAATCGTAAAAGCCTTGGCAAGCAGATTGTCTAACATAGGTAGTTTCCTCCCATTCAAATGTTGCCACTATCTACAAAAGGTGACTATAAATCAAGATTTTACAAACGCAGAAAGTGTTACATATTCCTAACTGAAATCATAATATCACGAAATATAAATAAACACAACTTTTATCCCCAAAAAGACCGTGTGTTGTGCGTTCATTCCTGCACTGAAACAGTTACTTTAGCACGGGATGGTGCAGTTTGGGCCAGCCGATCTTTGCCCACGGCAAATCCGCCAGGGTGATGGTGGTTGTGCTGTCGTAAAGGGCTTGGTACGCTTCGCGCTCCTGCCAAAAGCCAAACAGTTCGCCCCACACCATAAACCAGAGCCAGCGCGGCTGCGCTTGCAGAATCTCCAGCTTGGGCGGTGCGCCCACTTCACCCAGCGCGATGGGTTTGTCGCTGGCCAGCGCCAGCAGGTGGTCGTAATCCGTTTGTGCGAAGCCGCCCCGGTACACGTCGGTCGCCAGGATGTCCACCACATCGTCACCGGGATAGTAATCGGCGTAGGGATCGACATTCTCGCGGACTTCGTTGGCGTTGTAGACCCAGATAAGGTTGTTCAGCCCGTGAAAGTACACCAGCCGCTCGAACAGCATCCGGTACAGGCGTTTGTAGCCCGTCTCGCCGGGCTGCTTGCCCCACCAGAACCACCCGCCGTTCATTTCGTGGTAGGGCCGCCATAGCACCGGCACAGACGCATCCCGCAGTTGTCTGAGGAACCAGGCGATCACGTCCACCTGTGCCTTCCAGCGCTCGTGGAGTCGCGTCCCAGGAGTGATGAGGTCTTCCCATTCCACGTCGGTCAGGCGGCACTGAATGGATTGCTCGAAAACGACCGGCTCATCCTCCGTCGGTGGGACGGCGTGCCACATTAGCGTAATGATGAAGCCGTCGTAATGGCGGCGGATGGCATCATCCACGATGCGCTGGCGGAAGTTGATGCCGTCCCACGTCCCCGGCGCGCTGAATCCGAAATCTTGCCCGAACAGCGCCGGATAGTGATTGAGCATGCGGTAGACGTTCACCAAGCGCGTATCACCGGCCAGCGGCGCGCAGTGCTGCCCAGCCAGTGTGTGTACACCGGAGATACTGAGCAGATAGTCCATCAACGCGACGGCTTCAGAGGAAGGATTGGGTGTGACCAGGATGCTCATTGTTGAAAGGCTCCTTCAAGGATAGACCACGAATCTACACGAATCGAAAGCAGATCGGTGTAAATCCGTGAAGATTCGTGGTGAATTTGGCGCCTTGCCCTTTCATTGTCTACTCCAAAATGATCACGACGTGGTTCACCTCACCCAGCTTATCCGCCGGGATAAGGTTGCCGGGCAGCACTTCGCCGTTCAGCGTGAGCGATTTGACGCCGCGACAGACGCCGTGCGGATTCTTGACCTCAATGTGGACGGTGCGGCCTCGGAAGCGGCGGGTGGCCTTGAAGCCGGGCCACGTCGAGGGGATGCACGGGTCAATGCGCAGGCCATCCAGTTCCGGGCGGATGCCCAGGATGTACTGCGTGGCGCTGAAGTAGGCCCACGCCGCCGCGCCGGTGAGCCACGAGGTGCGCGTGTTGCCCGCGCGCGGCGAGAAGGTGGAGTAGGTCGTCTGCGCCTGGACGTAAGGTTCGCACTGGCGGATTTCGGCGCGGTCGTTGTAGGCGGCGGGCATGGCGGCGCGGTAATACTCGTAGGCCTGGTCGCCGTGACCGAGCAGACATTCCGCCATCACGCCCCAGCCCTGCGTGTGGTTGAAGATGCCGGCGTTTTCCTTGATGCCGGGGTTGAAGACCAGCGCGCGCATCACGTCCACCGGCATGTTAACGAAGGCCGGCGCGCAGAGCATCAGACCGTAGGGCGTCGCCAGGTGTTCCTTGACGGCCTGCATACAGCGTTCCGCCTGTTCCGGCGTCGCGCTCCCGCTGATCACCGACCAGATTTGCGTGTTCAAATACACTTTCCCTTCGGGCGACTCCTTCGTCCCGTACACCGTGCCGTCGTCCCCGATGGCCCAGATGAACCAGTCGCCGTCCCAGGCGGATTGCTGGATGGCGGCTTCCAACGTCTCGCGCTGCGCGTGCGCCCAGGCCGCTTCCTCCGGCTTGCCGAGCCGTTCGGCGATTTCGGCGTAAATCGTCAGGCCGAGCCGCACCTGGAAGGCGACGAACAGGCTTTCGCCGTAGTAGCCGAGCTTGAGGCAGTCGTTCCAGTCGGCGTGGAGGCCGCAGGGCAGGCCGTGCGCGCCGGTGCGCTCCAGGTTGAATTCCAGCGCGCGGCGCAGATGGCCGAACACGGTCGCCTCGCCCTTGTCGGCGTAGGGCAATACCTTGTCGTAGAAGCTCAGGTCGCCGGTCTCGCCCACCATGGCCGGGACGACGTTGAAGAACCACAGGCAGTCGTCGGAGCGGTAGTATTCGGCGGGGGGCGGGGATTCGTGGCCGGGGCGATGGCCGAAGGCCTGGATGACGGGGATCGCACCGCCGGTGGAGACTTGCCCGGTCAGCATCAATTCAAGGCGCGCCTGCGCCTCTTTGGGGATGGCAGCGGCGATGCCCAGGATGTCCTGCAACGAGTCGCGGTAGCCCAGGCCGTCGCGCTCGCCGTTGTAGACCAGGCTGGCGGCCCGCGACCAGGCGAAGGTGATGAGGCAGTTGTAGAGGCCCCACACGTTAACCGTATGGTTGAAGTCCTCATCCGGCGTCTCGGCCATCAGGCTGCCGAGGCGCGCGTGCCAGGCGTCCTTGAGCTTCTGCAGTTCGATGGCGGCGCGTTCCAACGAGCCAAATTCGGCCACCGTGCGCTTGCCCACCACGCGCGCGTCGCCGATGCCGAGCATCACCAGCACCTCATGGCTTTCGCCGGGCTGGAGCGTCAGCGTGGTGTGCAGCGTTCCGCAGGAATTGTCGCCGTAGGCATGGCTGTTGCTGCACCGTCCCTTTTCCACCGCCAGGGGGTTGTGGTAGCTGCGGTACGGGCCGAGGAACGCCTCACGGCTGGTGTCGTAGCCGGCCAGCGGCGCGCCGATCAGGCCCATCCACGTCTGGTTGAGCTTGTGGTGCAGCAGCGTCTCCTCGTCGCGGGGCGTCAGGTTGTCCTCGATGGCGATCCGCAGCAGGTTGTCGTCGGTCAGCGAGCCGCGCACGATGAAGAGCGAGTATTGCAGATTCACCTGATCCTGGAAGGTCATCCACTGGTTGGTGAATTCGCAGTAGGTGAACAGGTCAATCTCACGCGGGCGGTCGCTCTCGTTGGTCACTTTCAGCCGCCAGTATTCAAAGGCCTGTCCTAGCGGGACGAAGTACGTGGCCTCCGAGGCGATCCCCGCGTAGTGCGATTCAAACACGGAGTAGGCCGTGCCGTGGCGGCAGGTGGATTTGTACTCGTCCAACGGCTTGCCCACCGGCTGCCACGAGGCCGACCAGTAGTCGCCGTTTTCGCGGTCGCGCAAATAGAAATAGCGCCCCGGCTGATCCATCGGGATGCTGTTGAAGAACAGGCGCATAAAGCGCCCGCGCGCGCCCGATTTATAAAAGCCATAGCCGCCGGCGTTGTTGGTGATGATCGCGCCGTATTCGGTGGAACCTAAGTAGTTGCTCCACGATTGGGGCGTGTCGGGCCGGGTGATGACGTATTCTTTCGCGTTGTCGTCGAAGTAACCGTACTGCATGGATAATTTCCCCCTTCGGAAAATAATGGTGTGTAGCGTGGGTGTCCCGCCCTGCTACTGTTTGATTGTCCTTGATAAGTATACGCGAAATGTGCGCGCGTCAACTAGCTCAGCGGTCGCTGTCGACTGCAAACGGATTTTGTACGCGCACGCCTTCATACATCTGCCCGTGGCTGAGGTCTTCTGACCAGAGGATCTCGCAGCCAAGCCGAGCGGCGCTCCAGATGATCATCGCGTCCCAGAATGAAAGTTGGTGGCGTTGCTGCACGCGGATTGCGTTCACTACATCGTGAGGTGTGGGCGCATGGACCGTCCAGTCAGACAAGTCTTGGATGATTTGCGTTGCAGTTGCAACGTCTATTGGTGTTGCACTCCTCTCGGTGACGTTTGCGTAGAACTCTTGCAAGATCTGAATGCTGAGACAGCCGGTTTGTGAGCGCCACAAGTTATTCATCAACGCTCGCGCAGTATTGTGTTTTGTGCCAGCATGGATATCGTAGGCGTAGATGACGATGTTCGTGTCTACAAATTGACCTGGCTCAGCGTTCACGGAGAGATTCTCGAGTCCAGGTGATTTGACCGCCGGTACCCAGATCCAGGCCGGCTTCCATAAGGGCTATTTGGCGTTGTTGTGCCAGTTGGTAGCGCGAACGACGTTCGACCAACTCCCGTAACATTTGTGTCATTAACCCGGACATCGATTTTTCCTCTTCGACGGCGATAAGTTTGATTTCTCTCAGCAGGTCTTTTGGAATCGACAGCGTCACATTTTGGGTTTTCGTAGCTGTATTCATGCCTCACCTCCACGTATTTAAGTGTATCACGTAAATACGTGAACGTCAACTTCTATTGATTCTTGACGTGCGTTCACGGACGGGTATAATCTCGCCAGAGGAATAATGACAAACTGGCGTACAACCATTCAGGATTTGCTCGAAAATAGCATGCTGCGACCGTTGATCTTCAGCCGCCATCGTTGGCTGTTGATCGTTATCGCGGCGCTGCTGGCGATTGGCGTGAGCGTGGGTGGCGGATGGCTTATCGCGGAAGTGGGCGCGCTGCCGGTGATTGCGTTGTTGGTCGCGCTGGCGGCAGCACTGTGGATGGTGTACGATATCGAGATTGCCTACTTGGGCGTTATCGGCATTATCACATTGTTGCCCTTCGCCTCACTACCGTTCAGCATCGGGTTCAAGCCAACCTTTTTGGACCTGGCCTTAATGGGGCTGTTTGTCGTCTGGCTGCTGCCATATTTCCTGGGCGAGGAGCAGCGGTTCGAGGCGACGCCTTTGGGAGCGTTGGTGCTGGTCTTCGCCGTGATGGCGATAGGCACGTTCGTCGCCGGTCTGGGCCACGCGGCATTGACCGTGACGCTGATCCGGCGCTTTGCCGAGACGCTGTTGAGCCTGGCCCTGTTCTACCTCGTCGTCAACACAGTGCGCGATGTGGGACGCCTGGGGAGGTTGATGCGCTGGCTAATCCTGGGAGCGACCGGTGCAGCGGCGCTAGGCATTGTGCTATATTTCCTGCCCGATCTTTTGACGATCCGCATCCTTTCCGCGCTCGGTCGTCTGGGCTATCCCACTGGAGCCGGCGTGCTGCGTTACATCCGCGACGATCCCTCTTTGATGCAGCGGGCCACGTCCACCTCCATCGACCCCAACGTGCTCGGCAGCCTGCTGAATGTAGCGATTGCGATGGCAGTCCCACAGCTTTTCTCCAAACGCCCACTTTTGCCCCGCTGGATGGTGGCGGCTTGCCTCGGTGTGATGGGGATAGGGCTGGGGTTGACCATCTCGCGGGGGACGATGGCGGCGGCGGCGCTGGCGGTCTTGTTCGTGAGCGTGTTGCGTTATCGCAAACTGTTGCCCTGGATCGCCGCAGCGGTGATTCTTGTGCTCCTGTTGCCCTGGACGCAGGCGTACATCGGGCACTTCGTCGAGGGCGTGCAGGCTCAGGATTTGTCGATGAAGATGCGTCTGGGCGAATACAAGGACGCTTTCATCCTAATTGGTCGTTATCCGTGGCTTGGGGTGGGGTTCGCTGGCGCGCCGGACATCGATATCTACACGGCGGTCGCCAGTATGTACCTGACCATCGCCGAGCGCATGGGCTTGATCGGTCTGGTCGTCTTTTTGGCGATTGCTGTTGTGCTGCTCGTGCGCTGCTGGCGCTGGCGGAAGGCCGCCGAACGTTCGCCGGACCTAGAGCCACTGTGGTACGGCATCCATGCGGCTATCATCGGCGGCTTGATTGCCGGGCTTTCGGATCGCTACTTTTTCAGCCTCGACTTTCACCATTCAGTCACCCTGTTCTGGCTGATTGTGGGGTTGGCGACCGCAGCGGTACAACTGGCAAGCAGTGAGCGATGACCGGTAATCGGTATAACGAAGCGTGTTCTCGCAATCCCCAGTTACTCATCACCAATTACACATGCCTTCTTCTTGCCGTTTCATCAGCTTCGAGTATACTAGATGTAATCACAACTAACTCAAGGTTATCAGGAGGCCCTCGATGAAACTTTCTTGCTTGCAGGAAAACCTTTCCAAGGGACTGAGCATTGTTGGGCGGGCGGTTCCTTCTCGCACGACGATGCCGATTTTAGGCAATGTCCTTTTGGCGACCGATCACGGGCAACTTAAGCTGGCGGCAACAAATCTGGAATTGAGCGTGGTGCATTGGGTGGGAGCTCGGGTGGAAACCGACGGCGCGTTGACTGTTCCCGCGCGCAATTTCATCGATCTGGTGAGCTCGTTGCCGCCCGATCAGGTCGATTTGACGATGGACGACGAGACGCTTTCGCTGGCGTTGAACTGTGGCATGGTGAACGCGCGCTTCCGAGGCATCTCCGCCGACGAATTCCCGGTTGTGCCAGAGCCGGAGCAGGGTGATGGGTTCGCCGTGGAAGCCGACGACTTGCGCACGGGCCTGTTACAGGTCACGTTTGCCGCGTCCACCGATGAGAGCCATCCCGTGCTGACCGGCGTGCTGGCGGAATTCGAGGGCAGCACGCTCACGCTGGCGGCCGCCGATGGCTTCCGGCTGTCGCTGCGGCGCATCCCGCTCATTCATCCAGTTCCCACGCCTTTCAGCGTCATCATCCCGGCGCGGGCACTTTCCGAACTGATGCGCATTATCGGCGGGCAGGAAGAGCCGGTGAACATCTCGACCACGCACCCGCACAACCAGATCCTTTTCAAGCTGACAGACACGGTGCTCAACTCGCAGTTGATCGATGGGAATTTCCCCGACGTGCGGCGCACCATCCCGGCGGTGTCCAATACGA
>ERZ764778.3704-NODE-3704-length-11792-cov-4.131039_pt1 | contig 11792 bp, 6 predicted proteins | sample MGYA00374951_ERZ764778 | MGnify/ENA primary metagenome ERZ764778 (study PRJEB28918, sample SAMN05720193) | bioreactor metagenome | isolation source: Anaerobic biogas reactor | place: USA:Washington, USA | collected 2015-08-08 ...
GTCCGCTATCTCTTTGTGGCTGCAGAGTATCTCTTCGACCTGGGCAGGACTGATGTTCTCGCCGCCGCGGATTATTATGTCCTTGATCCGCCCCGTTATCTTGATGTATCCCTGTGCGTCCATCTGGGCCTGGTCGCCGGTCCTGAAGAAACCGTCCTTCGTGAAGCTCTGGTCCTTCGCACCGGCTGCCAGCAGGTAACCGGCGAAAATTCCCGGCCCCTTTGCCGCAAGTTCACCGTCAACACCGGCGGGAAGCTTCTTCCCTTCCCGGTCGATGATCCTCACCTCGTCGTAGGGGCAGGTGGCCCGTCCGACGGTGCTGCAGATGGTCTCGATATCATCGGTGAGCTGGGACCTGCACAAGAGGCCCTCCGTCATACCGAACTCGTTGATGTACGTGCAATGAAGTTTTCTGTAGACCTCCTGAATGAGGTCCGGGGTACTCGGCTCGCCTCCGGCGGAGATCTTCCTGAGCGATGTCAGGTCGAAATTGCCCATTTCCGGGGCTTCCATTATTCTCCTCACGAGGCTGGGCACGCTCGGCATATAGGTGATCTTCTCATCCTCGATCAGCTTGCAGATATCAGCCGGTCTCGTCGAATCCGACAGGACCAGCTTGTACGCGAAAAGCAATGACCCGACCACGTTGAGGACCGCCAGGTTGTGCCCGACGGGAACGATGACGAGGCACGCGTCGGTGGTGTTCATCTCCCAGCCTTTATGGAGGTATTCCACGTTGCATATGTAGTCGTTGTGTGTCCGCGGGATGCCCTTCGGAAGGCCCGTTGTCCCGCCCGAGGGAACGACGTGGCAGACATCGGTCGGCAGGGGCTTCGCGAGCTCCAGCCTGTTCCTGTCCTTCGCGGTCACGTCCCTGTCGAGAAGGCTCTCGAAGTTTATCGCGTCACCGCCTGCCTTGTTCTCTGAACGGACGAATATGATGTTCTTGAGCTGGGGGTTGGCCTTCCTCACGTCCCCCATGAAGGATGTGTAATCTATCTTCCTGTACCTTTCCGGCACTATCCATGCCTTCGCCTGGGTCAGGTTCGCAAGATGCCCGACCTCGAGCTGCTTGTAGCCGCTGATGAGGATGACGGGTATGGCCCCGATCTTCTGCATGGCAAAATAGGAATAGACGTACTCGGCCCAGTTGGGCAGCTGCAGAAGCACGGCATCGCCCTTTTTGATCCCGAGATCGAGAAGGCCAAGGGCCAGCCGGTCGACATTGGCCCTAACCTCGGCAAAGGTCAACCGCGACCTGTCATCGACAAGGCCTTCCTTGTTGGGAAACACATCGGCGGTCTTGTCGATGACGTCGCCGAGCGTCACCCCCGTCCACCAGCCATGGGCCCTGTAGGTCGTTTCGTCCTTATTCTTGTGTTTCGGATATGTGGGTGTGCTCATATCTATGCCCCTCTTGGAGTCCTTTCAACCGGCCCTATTCCTGTTCCTGTTTGATCGCGCCGGGTTTTGCCATCTTCGGCAGGAAAGGCTCGGGTGCGCTGGTGTAACCGTCGGGATAGCGGACGCACTTCACCTGCTCGTACCGTGAGTCGGCCTCAAGGCACCAGTTGCAGGCGGCGCACTTCACGATCTCCTTGTCCCGTCCTTCCTTCGCCTTTATCGGCCAGTCGGGGTCGCACAGCAGGGCGCGGCACAGGCCGATGACATCCGCCTTGCCTTCCGCGAGTATCTCTTCCGCGTGCTTCGGATCGCGGATCTTGCCGGCGACGATGACGGGGGTCTTGTAGCCTGCTTCATTGACGGCCTTCTTGATGCCCTCGGCCAGGAACACGTGGGTTCCGTCGGGCCACCAGTACATCGGGCTCATGCGGTGTCCGCTGTAGCCTGACATCGGGTCGGGAGGATTGCCTTCCGCCGGCGTGACGGCGTCTTCAAACCGGCTTCCCGCCGACACGCTGATGTAGTCGGCTCCGAGCTCGGCAAACTTCTTCGCGATCCTGGTGCTCTGCGCGAGAGTGCTGCCGGGGATACAGAAGTCTTCGCCGTTGATCCTCACGCCCAGGGGGAAGTTCTCGCCCACGGTCTTGCGGACTGCCTGGTAGACCTCGATGGGAAGCTTCATCCTGTTGTTGAGGCTGTTGCCGCCGTAACCGTCGGTCCGCGTGTTGCACAGGGAGAGGAAGGATGAGAGAACGTAGGCGTGCGCCATGTGGATCTCGATGAAATCGAAGCCCGCCGCCATGGCACGCTTGGCCGCCGCGACGTGGTCCTCCACGATCTTCGGAAGCTCCTCGGTCTTGAAATCCTCCACCTTCTGTCTCCACCCGCTCTTCGCAAGCTTCAGGTGCTGCATGATCTGCACGCCGATCTTCACTTCCTTGTTCGCCTCCCGCATTGCCGCCACGAGTTTCGTGAGACCGGGAACGTATTCATCGCTGGAGATCCTCAGGTTATACGGGCTCTTTGAGGAGATGATGACGGCAGCTTCCACGACGATGCCGCCCACGCCGCCTTTTGCCTCTCTGATATAGCGTTTGATCAGCTCATCGGTGACCATGCCATCTTCGGTCGTGAGACCGGAAACCATTGACGTCCTGTGGATCCGGTTGGGGAATGTGACTCCCCTCATCGTGATCGGTGAGAACAGGTTCGCGTAACTCATTGTGTTCCTCCTCGTTTCTTTAGTTGCCTGCAGCCGGTCAATCACTTGCCTCTGAACACAGGCTTTCTCTTTTCCAGGAATGCCGATAGACCATCTTCCGCATCCTCTGAGTTTGCAACTTTGTCATAGATGGAGAGTTCCAGCTTCAGCGCCTCTTCGAGGGAAAGAGCAAGGCCGCGATCTATGGCCTCCTTGCTTCCCTTGATCGACAAAGGACCGCTGGCCGCTATCTTCTCCGCTATGGCGGTCACCTCGCTATTCAAGTCCTCCGGAGCGCATACCTTGTCGACGAGCCCGATCTCATATGCCTCGCGGGCATTCAGGATGGCGCCAGTGAGTATCATGTACTTCGCCCTCCCGGGTCCGACGAGCCTCGGCAGCATCTGCGTCCCTCCGTAGCCAGCCATGACCCCGAGCCCCGCTTCGGGAAGCCCCAGTTTCGCCTTCTCAGAGGCGATCCTGAAGTCGCACATGAGAGCGACCTCCAGTCCGCCGCCCAGCGCGTACCCGTTGACGGCGGCGATCATGACCTTGCTCGACGTCTTTATCTTGTAGATGATGTGCTGGTTGCCGGTGATGAAAGCGGTCCTGCCTGACCCCGCTTCCTTGATCTCCTTCACATCGGCCCCGGCTATGAAGGCCTTGCTTCCCGCGCCCGTGATAACCGCCACGACGATCGCGGGGTCTTTCTCAATGTCATCGAGGGCTTTGTCCAGTTTTGTGAGGACGCTGTCGTTCAATGCGTTCAAGGCTTCCGCCCTGTTGATGGTGATATGCGCGATGGAACCCAGCTTTGAAAATAGAATGTCTTGTTCGCCCATTTGTTTCACCTCATGGAAGCTCATTTCATGTAATGAAATATACCATACGGAAAATTATTGTCAAGAAAATTCATGAGAACTTTTCGTTACCCTTCTATTACGGCCTATTAGCTTGATATCCGGCTGTGCTCACCATCGACTGTCACGCCATGTTGTGAGTGCTCAGTTCACGTGATGGACCATAGGATACCGGTTTCAGGTTTCAGGTTTCAGGAGTAGAAGACCGTCTCACGTTTCAGGTTTCACGTCAGAACAACCAGTGCGAAGACGGGGGGGAAGAAGGGTGGCGGGATGAGGAAAGGATGGGGATCGGGATGACGGGGGAGCCTTCGGGCTGCCCGGCATCATCGGAGCCCCCTTAAGACTGGTGCGATTCCTTTTGTCCTTTGCCTGGAACCTGGGACCCGAAACCTGCGACCTCAACGAAAAGGAGGGGCCGCCAGGGCCCCTCCGTTTCACGCGGCTATTTCTTCTCGTAGGGGCTTTTCAGCTTTCTTTCTTTTTCCTGCTTGCTCCAGTAGTCGATGCGCTCATAGATATAGTTCAACTGGGCCTGCATGTCGGCCTTCTTGGATCCCTTGCTTTCCATGCTCTTCATGTAGTCGTCGATGACGGGCTGCACTGCCGCCTTCATCTTCTTTAGCTCCGCGTCGGGAAGGGTGAGGACCTTTCCGCCCTTCGACACCAGGTAATCCATGCCGGCCTGGTCGGCCTGCAGGGTTGTCACCGCGTGCTTGTCGACCCATTCCTCCGCCGTGTCCGTCATGATCTTCTGGACGTCCTTGGGCAGGGAATCCCATTTTCTCTTGTTCATCGCCACGTAGAAGGTGAATATCGAACCGGCGCCGCGCTGGGAGAGGTAGCCGTACTTCAGCACGTCACCGAGTCTGAAGCCCTTCCATATCTCCATCGCGTCGTAGACACCGTCAAGAAGACCCCTCTGACACGCGTCGTACACGTCACCCATCTCGAGCGCGACGGGGGTCGCACCCATGGCCTTGATGATGTCGGCAGGCCTTCCCGTTCCCCGGATCTTCATGCCCTTGAGGTCATCGAACTTCTTCAGCTCCTTCTTCGTTGTGGCAAGGATCTGGGGACCGACGGACCAGAAATAGAGGACATGGACCTTGTCCCATTCTTTCGGTTTGAACTTCTTGTAATAGTCCCATTTCACGTGGGTCGCCACGAAACCGCTCGTGTAGCCCACGGGCAGGTCGAGTATCTCCGTCACCGGAAAGCGTCCCCTGGTATAGCCGATGTGGCTGTGCCCGATGTCGGCCACGCCGCTGACCACCCCGTCGTACGTCTTGGGAAAAGTGGTCAGCGTACCGCCGGAGTAATGGGTGATCTCAACCCTGCCGTTGGTCCGTTTCTTGACCTCATCACAGAACGCCGCCATCACCGGCGCCGACGAAAAGGTCATCGGGTGGGGGTTGGAAAACTTCAACTTGATGACCTTCTCCTGGGCCATCCCTGCCGAGACACCTGTCACCATCAGTGCCACCGCCATCAGTGCCACCAAAAACCATTTTCCTTTCATTGCATCCCTCCTTTGTTATTCTTGCGGAGCCTTCGCGCTCCTTATCGCCTGTATCGGTTACCTTCCCATCAGATACTTCGGAAGCCATGTAGCGATCTCCGGGAACACGAAGAGTATGGCACCGAAGACCGCGATGCCGGCCAAAAAGGGCATGACACCCTTGTAGACCTGTGACATGGGCGTGTTCGTGAGTTTGTGGACGACAAACACGTTCGAGGCGACGGGTGGGATAACGATGCCTATCATGACGGTGATCGCTATCATGATGCCGAACCATATGGGGTCGACATTCATCTTCTGCACGGCTGGGTAAAAGACGGGCGTCGCAAGTATCATGAACGCGAGGTCATCGATGAAGGACCCACCGACGAGATAGACGAAGAAGATGACGACGAGGATGATATTCTTGTGGACGGGGAGTTCCATGACCCACTCGGATATGTACATGGGAATGTTCGTAACCGTGATGAAATGGCCCAGCACCGCGGAACCAGCTATGAGCATGAGCAGCATGCAGGCGGTCCTGAGACCCTCGCCCATGGCCGTCACATAACTCTTGAACGTAAGCTGCCGCCCCACGATGACCATCACGAGGACGGCGGCGACGCCGATCCCGCCTGCTTCCGTGGGCGTGAAGAACCCTTTGAGAAGCCCGACGATCATGAGAAGGAAGACCCCGAGGACAACGGCTACCTCAGGCAGGGACGCGAACCTCTCCTTCCAGGTGGACCTCCCGCCGGCGGGTGCGAGTCCCGGGGTGATCTTCGCCCAGATAAAGATCGTCAGGATCCACAGCACGGCTATCCCCAGCCCGGGGAAGATACCCGCCAGGAAGAGGGCGCCGATCGACTGCTCCGTGATCAGACCATATATAATAAGGAAGATGGTGGGCGGCATGAGGCAACCCAGGGTTCCGACGATCGCCACGAGCCCCGTGCCGAGTGTCCTCGAATACCCGTAGCGGTTCATCTGGGGGATGGCGAGGTTCGAGAACGTGGCCGCCGTCGCGACGGCGGAGCCACAGAGGGCCTTGAAGGCCGTCGCCCCGCCGACGGTTGCGACCGCCAGCCCTCCGGGGATGTGCCCGAAGAACTTGTACGCGCTGTCGTAAAGCTTACCCGCTATGCCCGAAACGAAGGCGATCTGGCCCATGAAGATGAAAAGGGGAAAGACCGTGTACGCGTAGGATGCGAAGACCTCATAGACATCGCTCGCGACCATGTGGGACGCCGCGGCAAAGTCCACCAGGTAGGCAAACCCGCAAAATCCGACAAGGATCATGCAGAAGGGCAGCTCCAGCCCGGTAAAGAAAAGTGCCAGGAGCACCGCAAGAGCTATGATTCCGACCGTGATCTCATTCATGGACTTCTCCTCCATAGATCTTAAGGATGTCGCAGAACAGAACGACCGACAGGGCGAAAAGACCCCCGGCTATTCCGTAGACCACGGGATACATCGGCAGTTCAAGCGTGCCCGTCACCTCGTTGGCGATCTGGAAACCCCGCCCGATCCTTATCATATTGACGCCGATAAAGATGAACATCACTATCCCGACACACCTCGTGATCGTTTCGACCGTATTCCTCACCCTTGACGACCAGGAGTTCAGAAGAAAGTCCACCGCGATGTGCCCCTTCATCCACGAGGTCATGGGAACCGTGAAACCGATCACTATGCCCCCGCACATCGCGGTGATCTCCACGGCACCGGGGACGGGATGCCCGAATATCCTCAGGAGCACATCCGCCGTGGTCAAAACGATCACGAAGGTCAGGACGACGCCCGAGATGCCCTGCATGAAGAGAATGACCTTGTGAACACCCTTCAGGAATGACTTCATAAAAACCTCCCGCGCAAGATCTGAACAGTTTCTGTCGTATCTACCGGCCGAACACCATTCTTCACCCCCAACGGGAGCGGTGGGTCCGATCCTCTCGATGCGTCCCGCAAGTCCATTTTCCGGCAGGATTTGTTGGGGCATCTGTTCCACATAATGGTCAGGTATTTCATTCTGTGATTTTAGCAACGAAAAATGAAACTTGTCAAGAGATTTATTCTCGACAGAGGAAGAGTTTTCCTTTATACAATATGTACACCACGCGAGACCGCAGACGGGTCCCTTGAGAAGTTATCTTGACATATTTCATACAATGGTATTTCATATAGTGAACTAGGTTACCACGAGGTGAAATGTTATGAACAGGATCGATACTGAAACGCGAAGCGACAAGGGATTCTACAACCGGTCCCTTGAGAGGGCCCTCCAGATCATGTGCGCCTTCACCAGCGAGCGGAATGCCTACACCCTCACGCAGCTCACGGAAGCGGTGCGGCTGCCCAAGGCCACGACCATCAGGCTCTGTTCCACGCTTATCAAATACGGCTTCATGAAATTCGACCACGCGTCCATGCAGTATTCACTGGGCATCAAGCTCTTCGAACTGGGGAGCATAGTCTACTCGTCGCTCTCCCTCAGGAAGACGGCGTCTCCTTTCCTGCACCAGCTCCAGGTAAGGTCGGGCAAGACCTGCTTCCTGGGTATTCTCGAAAATGATGAACTTGTCTATCTCGACAAAAGGGAAAGCCCCGGGAACCCCATCCGTTTCGCCTCCCAGATAGGCAGGATCCGTCCGCCCTATTTCGGCATGCTCGGCCAGGTGCTCATGGCCTCGCTTCCCGAAGACGAGGTGGACAGGATCCTTCAGAAGACCCCCCTGGCGTCGCACGCAAAGAACACGACAACCGACCCCTACGAGTTCCGGGAAAAACTGGCGAGGATACGCAAGCAGGGCTACATCATAGAGGATGGAGAGGCGATCGAAGGCATCTCGGGCGTTGCGGCTCCCATATACAATTTCACGGGGTCCACGGTTGCGGCGGTCGGAGTCAGCTTCATCTCTTCCTCGGTGGACGCGAAAGGCAAGGAAGCCCTTCTTGCCGAGGTCCTGAAAGCCGCCGACGCCATCTCACAGGAAATGGGCTACGGGGGAGTCAGGGGTCCTTCCGTGGCCACGGGCTGACAGGCTCGTTTCACCTGTCCAGGACTTCGCGGACCTTTGCCAGGAGTTTATCGACGAGAAGCGGTTTCGCTACGAAATCGAACATCCCCTCCTCCACACCCTTGTCAAGGACGATGTCCCTCGTATAACCGCTCATGAAGAGCACCCTGGCATCGGGGTCGATCCCCCGTATCTCTTCATAGGCCTCGCGCCCGTTCATTTTCGGCATGACCGAGTCAAGTATTACGAGGTTAACGCCAGCAGTGTCCCTGAAGCGGCGGACGGCTTCTTCGCCGTCGACGGCCTCGACTATCTTGTAGCCATACCGTTTCAACACGTCACACATGAACTTGCGCACCACCCCGTCGTCCTCCGCGACAAGGATCAACTCGCATCCCCCTTTTACCGCAGGTGCCTGTCTTCCCTCATTCTTCGCCGTGAGGTCCACGGCCGGAAGGTAGATGAGGAATGTCGTGCCCCGGTTCTGCTCGCTGTCCACGGTGATGTACCCGTTGTGCTGCTTCACGATGCCGTAGACGGTGGCGAGGCCGAGGCCCGTGCCCCTGCCCAGTTCCTTTGTGGTGAAAAAGGGTTCGAATATCTTTTCACGGGTCACCGCGTCCATACCCGTGCCGGTGTCGGAGACGCGCATCAGCACGTAACGTCCCGGCTCTCCGAAACCGAAGGTTCTCACGAATCCCCGGTCCATGTTGACCACATCCGTTTCTATGACGAGCATCCCTCCCTTCGGCATGGCGTCCCGGGCATTCGTGACCAGGTTGAAGAGGATCTGGTCGATCTGCGACCTGTCCGCCATCACAACCGTACCCTCTCCGGTGAAGCTTGTGGAGAGGTCTATGTCCTCCGTGAGCAGTCTCTTCAACAGCTTCTGCGTCGCCCGGATCGCGTCATTGAGGTCGAGCGGCGCGAGGGTGACGGGTTGCTGCCTGCTGAAGGTCAGGAGGCTCCGGGTAAGATCCGCGGCCTTTTCGGAGGCGGAGAGGACCTGATCGATGTAGGGCAGAAGCGGGCTGTCCTTTTCCATCTTCATTTGCACGATAGTGGCATACCCCATCAGCGCCGTGAGTATGTTGTTGAAGTCATGGGCGATGCCACCTGCCAGGGTGCCCACGGATTCCATCTTCTGCGCCTGGCGGAGCTGTGAATGGAGCTTCACCTCCTCCGTTATGTCCCTTTTCAGGGAGATATACCCTGTGATGCCGCCGGAGGAGCTCAGAAGGGGGCTTATGATCGCGTCCTCCTGGATGAGAGTGCCGTCCTTTCGCCTGTTCGTGATCTGGCCCGTCCAGATGTCGCCGTTCCTGATGGTGTCCCAGAGATTCTCGTAAAAGGCCCCGTCATGGACGCCGCTCTTCACGAGACGGGGTGTCTGGCCCATGGCCTCCTGCCTCGGGTATCCCGTGATGGTTTCGAAGGCGGGGTTCACGTACTGTATCACCCCGTCGGCGTCCGTGATGATTATCTCCTCCGCCGCCTGCTCGATGGCGACGCTCAGGCGCCTCAGTTCCTCTTCCGTGTGCTTTCTCTTCGTCACGTCACGAACGATCGCCTGGAGGTATGTCTCGCCGCGAATGTCGATCCTCGTCAGGCTGACCTCGGCATCGAAGGGCGTTCCATCGGCACGAAGATACTTCCACTCGAAGAATTGAGGCGTCCCCTCGAGACATGCCTTTGTCTTCACCGAAGCCTCTTTCAGGGAATCCCTGCCGTTTGGCTGCAAAAGAGGAGAGAACTCGGCGAGGGTCTTTCCCAGGATCTCATCCCGTGTGCAGCCAAACATGGCAAGGGTCTTCTCGTTGCAGTCGATCATCACATCCCTCGCTATGACTATGGCGTCGCCGGCCGACTCGAAGAGGGCATGGAGCCGCTCCTCGCTCATGCGCAGGGTGTCCTCCATCCGCTTGCGCTCCGTGATATCCCGCATGAAGGCGCAGGCATATTCCATGTCTCCGTAGCTGAGAAAGCTCGCGCTGACCTCAACGGAGAAGACGCTTCCATCCTTTCTTATCGGTCGGAGTTCGAGGAGCAAGGAACCGTTCTGCCTGAGTCTCATCCATGCGGGCGGCCATGCCTGACGGGGATAGGTGGGTACAACATCGAAAACGGTCATCGTCAGGAGTTCGTCCCGGGAATACCCCAGGGACTCGCAGGAGGCGTCGTTGGCGTAGAATATCGAGCCGTCGTCTCTTACCCACACGATCAGGTCCCGCGCCCGGTCCATGGCGAACTGGGTGAATCGCAGGGACTCCTCGGCCCGTTGCTGCTCGGTGACGTCGACGACGGTGAAGATGCAGGAGACGGGGTCCATGAAACGCAATTGAAGGAGAACGTCCCGGACCTCGCCATCCGCCCTCACCATCTTCGTTCGGGCCTGTTCCTCGCGATACAGGATCTCGCCCACCCTCTCATATTCCTCGAGACTTTCATAGAAGATGGAAGCGTTCCGTCCCCGCAGTTCCTCCTGTGTGTACCCCGTGAACCTGCACACCATTTCGTTGGCCCAGACGATCTTCCTGTCCCTCACCATGCCGATGCCTATCGGTGAAGCGGCAAGGATGGCGCTCAATGACCTCTCGGATTCGACGATCTTCCTCTCGGCCTCCTTGCGCTCCGTTATGTCGAGCAGCGTCCCGATCACGACTGGTTTTCCCTGATAGACGGTCCGGGAGCTGTAGACCTCTACCGTCCTCGCCTCTCCCTGTTTTGTCACCAGCCTGAACTCGTAATTCCGGGGCACCGCTTCCCCAGCAAGCCTCCTGTTCATGCTCTGTTTGACGACCGGCCAGTCGTCGGGGTGGATCACATCTTTGAGACGCATCTTTTCCACCATCTCATCGATCGGGTAACCCAGTATCTCCGATATCCTGGCGTTGACATACCTGAGGATGCCGTCCTGTATAAGGTAGACACCGGCCACGGACTTTTCGGCAAGGTCCCGGAACTTGGCCTCCGATTCCAGAAGCGCCTTCTCCGCCTCCTTTCGGACCGAGATGTCCCGGTCGAAGGCACACGCCATGAAGCGCCCGTCGACCTCGAAGTAGTTCGTGCTGACCTCGACGGGAAAGGTGCTGCCGTCCTTCCTGGCATGGCGGCCTTCGAAGGACATGACTCCCAGGCGCCTCATATCCGCCTTGTGGCGCTCCCAATTCTCCCGGGGGAAATCGGGGTCAAGCTCAAAAACGGTCATCTTCAGAAGTTCTTCCTGTGTGAACCCGCTCCACTCGCTGGCGCGATCGTTGGCGTAAACAATGCGGCCCTCGTCGTTGACCCAAAGGATGCTGTCCGAGGCGCGATCCATCGCGAACTGCGTCCTGAGGAGTGCTTCCTGCTCCTCCTTGCGCTCCGTGACGTCGAGGAAAAAACCGTCCCAGAGGACGCTCCCGTCTGCCATGCGTTCCGGTGTGGAGCGGGCCTCCAGCCAGATATGCCCGGCTTCTTTGAGAAGCCTGAAGGTGCTGTGGTAAGGCGTGAGGGACCGGGCCGACTCCAGTATCTCCTCCCGGAACCGGGCCCTGTCATCGGGGTGCACCCTGTCAAGAATGAGGGAGGCATCGCGCATCAGGTCTTCCGGAGAGAGGCCCGTGATGCTCGACAGGTTCTTGTTGATATAGGGAAAGGAGAAAGACCCATCGGGGCTCATCAGGAACTGGTACACTACCCCGGGCCCGTTCTCGGCAAGCCTCCTGTATCTCTCTTCCCTTGCCCGCAACGCATCCCCGGCACGCTGCCTGTCCCTTTCCAACCGCTCGAGCTCTTTTATTCTTTCTTTCAGGCCGCCGATCTCG
>ERZ764778.3738-NODE-3738-length-11703-cov-12.703125_pt1 | contig 11703 bp, 10 predicted proteins | sample MGYA00374951_ERZ764778 | MGnify/ENA primary metagenome ERZ764778 (study PRJEB28918, sample SAMN05720193) | bioreactor metagenome | isolation source: Anaerobic biogas reactor | place: USA:Washington, USA | collected 2015-08-08 ...
TCAGCTATGGTGGAAATAGTGCCCGCCCGATATACATTTTCCCGACCAAATAATTATTCTACATAGGCATGGGCCCGACTTTGATATTCACCGGAGAAATTCAGGTCGATGTCTGGAACTTTATCACCTTCAAAACCCAAAAAGGTTTCAAAAGGAATATCAAATCCATCCTTAAGCATCGTTGCTTCACATTCAGAGCACTGCTTGTCAGGCAAATCGGCTCCGCAACCAACCTGACCATTATTAATAAAAATGTTGGCACCACATATGGGACATCTCCAGTGAGGAGCTAAAGGATTAACCTCAGTTATCCCGGTTAGAAAAGCAACCAGTGAAGAGCCCACCGACCCTCTTGAGCCTACCAGATAACCATCTTCATTGGACTTTTTCACTAGTTTATGGGCAATTAAATATAATACGCTGAATCCATGATGAGTAATGGAGTGTAATTCCCGTTCAAGCCGTTTATGCACTATGTCCGGAAGATCATTTCCGTAAAGTTTTTTGGCCGTCTCCCAACTCAAAGCAATTATCTCTTCGGCAGCACCATCAATCTTGGGAGGATAAAAACCTTCGGGTACCGGTTGTAAACTTTCTATCCTGGCATTAATAATGGCTGGATTTTTTATCACTGCTTCTTCGGCTTCCACGGCTCCCAGATATGAAAACTCGCTTAACATTTCATCAGTAGTTCTAAAGAAAAGGGGCGCCTGGACATCAACGTCATCATAGCCCTGTCCTGCCTGTATAATTTGGCGAAATATTTTATGTTCCGGATCCAAAAAATGTACATCTCCGGTAGCTACAACCGGCTTGTTAAGTTTTTTGCCCAATTCATAAATTCTTTTGTTCAGCTGCTGTATGTATTCAAGATTGTCTGCTTTGCCTTCACGAATTAAAAATTCATTATTGCCGACCGGTTGAAGTTCCAGATAATCATAAAAATCGGCAATTTGTTCCAGTACTTCATCGGATTCTCCCTTAACAAGCTTTGAATATAGTTCGCCCGCCTCACAGGCAGAACCTATTATTATTCCTTCACGGTGTTGCAACAGTTCCTGGCGCGTAATTTTGGGATGTCGATAAAAGTTATATAAATAGGAGGTGCTGATAAGCTGATATAAGTTTCCAAGCCCAGTTTGATTTTGGGCTAATAGAATAATATGATAAGGCCTTTCCTTGCGGTCAGATTCCACCATATAAGCCTCTACGCCGTATATGACTTTAATTTTGTACTTTTTTGCATAGTTATGAGCAAGTGGAAAAGCCTGAACACAACCGTGATCCGTAATGGCTATCGCACTATGTCCCCATTCAGCTGCTCTCTTTATCAGGGATTCAACTTCCGTTAATCCATCCATGGAACTCATTTTAGTATGCGCATGCAACTCAATACGTTTTTCCTGACTGTTATCCTGGCGAAGCGGCTTAGGAACTGTAAGATAGGATTCCATAAACAAAACCGGTTCCCGCACATATGTATCAAAGCGTACACTGCCTTTAAACTTTACCCATTCATCAATTTCCAATCCCTGCTCATCACTGTCAGCAAATTGTTTAACCACAATAGTATCTATATAGTCAGTAACGAAATAACTAAATACCTGGCGGCCATCTTTTAAAACCGAAACACTTTTGTCCCATATTTCTCCTTCGATTATAGCCGTCTTCAAACCTTCCTGCAGTTCGGAGATTGCTATAATCTGACTATGTAATAATTCTTCATCCTCAGTTCCCATTTTGCCTTTACGGAAGGAACGGTTCTTTTTAGCGGTATCATCAGGAATATTTAATAATTCCACATCCTGACGTTCAATAAAGAGAGGGATGTCACGTTGCTCATTAATGTCGTAAGCAGGTAATGCTCTTACCAACACTCTCAGACGATATTCCTGCCAAAACCATCCGGCAAATTTGTTACACACTTCATTATCTATAATATACTGATAATGCTCTTCCTGACGGGGACAGAAATCTACCCCATGGCTGAGTATTTTAATTGGTATCTGGTCAAATAATTTATCCTTATTAAACAAAGAGGATGATAATTCATCCTTTCTGCTGTCCAATATTTTTTTAATGGATTTTTCCGGGTCTTTTAATCTGGTAAGTATTTCCAAATGGTTAAGTGAAGGTATGCTGCTTAACAGTTGACTGGCAGTAGAGTCAACTACCTGGGCAGGTATTGGCCGGGATACGCCGACCCGCATACACCAGCGACGTATAGTTCGATTTACCTGCAGATTCTCAATAGATGAATCTTCCCAGTGACAGGCAATATTGGCTGGCAGGTGTTCTTGAATAAAATGATAAAAATTTTGATTCATAGTTTATTCCTCCACCACCCAGTTAATTTAGTCTTTGAATATTCTTTAAACCTTCTACGTCCGATAATTCTTCAATAATTTCGGTAATTGAAATATGAGCAGGCAGATGCAGTAAAAGCTCCACCTCCAAGTCTTCATCCTCCAGACGGGTTAGTTGAATGTTCTTAATTAATACACCCATATTACCCAGAATGCTTCCTATAACTCCAACTTGTCCTGGCCGATCTTCTACCACCATAATCAACCCTTTGTAGACTCTCATACCGGTAAATCGTTCTTCAAATTCGACAAAATAAATAAGGATAAATAAAATAAGAATGGTAGTAACAATTGCTGGAATGTATAGTCCGGCACCAACTGCCAATCCAATACAGGCAACCACCCATAAGCCGGCTGCAGTAGTCAGGCCTCTGACTGTAGCCCCCTCACGCATAATTGTACCTGCGCCCAGAAAACCTATCCCACTGATTACTTGAGCAGCAATTCGTCCCGGATCAGCATTTACCGTCTGATAATACTGGAAATACATATCCAACGATACTATCATGGCCAGGGCTGAACCTACTGTAACCAATGTATAGGTACGCAGACCGGCTGGTCTATTGAGGCTTTCTCTTTCTAAACCGATTAACCCTCCCAAAATACCTGCCAATGCCAGTTTGAAGATTATTTCATATACCGACACTAACTTCATCCTCCCATCTTTTCTTCACCTCTACCTGATTATCCTGCAATGCTTTTGGACCAATTGTAATACGGACTGGAATGCCAATAAGATCAGCATCCTTAAATTTTACTCCGGCACGTTCATCACGGTCATCAAGTAATACTTCTATTCCCTCGGCTTGCAATTCAGTATAAATCTGCTCTGCTACTACCATCTGGTCTTCTTTGTTGGCATTAACCGGTACTACGATTACTTGGAAAGGAGCAATGGGCATAGGCCATATAATCCCGTTATCATCATGTTTTTGTTCAACTGCTGCTGCCATGGTTCTTGATACCCCAATACCATAGCATCCCATCACCATCGGCAGTTCCTGTCCGTTTTGATCAAGGAAGGTGGCACCCATGGCTGATGAGTATTTGGTACCTAGCTTAAAAATATGTCCTACTTCAATTCCGAGTATCATTTCCAGTCTATTTTTACATACCGGACAGGCATCACCAGCTACCGCGTTGCGTAAATCTGCCTCCAACCGGGGTTTAAAATCACGACCGGGATTAACATTAATGTAATGAAAGTCATCTTCATTGGCACCACAGGTGAAATTCCTCAAATTAGCTATTTCCAAATCAGCATAAATTTCAACCGGCATTCCCACCGGGCCCAGTGATCCAAAGCTGGCACCACATACTTCTCTAACCGTATGTTCGTCAGCCATATATAAATTTTGGCATCCCAAAATATTTTTTAGCTTGATTTCATTTAATTCACGATCTCCCCTTACCAATACGGCAATTAGTTTATCATCTGCCATATACATAAGGGTCTTGCACTGTTGTGAAGGAACTATCCCTGCAAATTCTACCATATCCTGAATAGTCCTTTGCCCGGGAGTATTAATCTTTTCCAGGGACAGCATGTCTTCTGTCATGGGTTCAGAAGTTAACATACATACAGCCTTCTCTACATTAGCAGCATAGTCACAATGAGTACAATAAACTATTTCTGATTCTCCCGTATCAGCTAATACCATAAACTCATGGCTTTCATTTCCACCAATAGCTCCACTGTCAGCCTCAACTACACGATAATCAAGATTTAAACGTTGAAAGATACGATTATAAGCTTCATACATTTTGCGGTATGATATTTCCAGAGCCTCATTATCAACATCAAAGGAGTATAAATCTTTCATAATAAACTCACGGCCACGCATTAATCCAAAACGGGGGCGAATTTCATCCCGATATTTGTTTTGAATCTGGTATAACAACAGGGGCATATCCCGGTAGGAGTGAACATCTCCATCAACCAGAGCAGTAATTATCTCTTCATGAGTTGGGCCTAAAGCAAATCCCCTGTTATGACGGTCGGTCAAACGAAACATCTCATCGCCATAGACTGACCAACGACCGGATTGCTCCCATAATTCGCGCGGTTGAATAATGGGCATAATTACTTCCTGCCCTCCAGCCCGATCCATTTCCTCCCGAACTATGTTCATAACTTTCTTTAAAACTCTATTGGCTAAAGGAAGATAAGAATAAACTCCGGCAGTAGCTTTACGAATATAACCTGCCCGTAACAGTAATTGATGACTGGCAGTTTCAGCCTCACTGGGAACTTCCCTCAGAGTAGGACAAAATAATTCTGAATACTTCAAGAACCTGTGCCTCCTTTTTCAACCTCCTGATATATCTCTTTCAACAGTTCATCTATTAAATCTTGCTCGGGTATTTTTCTCACTACCTGTCCCTGCTTAAAAAGCAAACCGGCACCGCTGCCGCCAGCAATGCCAATGTCCGCTTCTCTGGCTTCACCCGGCCCGTTAACCACACATCCCATCACTGCAATTTTAATTGGTTGTTCTATATGGCGTGTACGTCGGTCAACTTCTTCAGCAGTATTTATAAGATCAAATTGACAACGACCACAACTGGGACAGGAGATTAATTCTACCCCCCGATTCCTTAAATCAAGGCTTCTTAATATTTCATATCCGGCCCATACTTCGTCAACCGGGTCAGCTGTAAGCGATACACGAATTGTATCACCAATGCCTTCATATAATAATATTCCTATTCCCATTGCCGATTTTATTAAAGCCCGATCTTTGGTTCCCGCCTCGGTAATCCCTACATGCAAGGGATAATCTACCTTGCTGGCTAATAGCCTATAGGCTGCTATGGTCAACAATACTGAAGAAGCTTTTAAGGAGATTTTAATGTCATTAAATCCCATATCTTCAAGTAGCTTTATATTATCCATGGCACTTTCAACCATAGCCTCGGCACATAGATGTCCATATTTCTCCAACAGTCGATGATCAAGTGAACCGGCATTTACTCCAATACGTATAGGCAGCTTTCGCTCCTGACAGGCAGTAACTACTTCCTTTACACGTTCTGCCTTCATATTACCCGGATTAATACGCAACCCATCGGCTCCGGATTCAATACTGCGCAGGGCTAGACGATGATCAAAATGAATGTCTGCTATTAGCGGAATATTAATCTGGGATTTTATATCAGCTATTGCAGCAGCGGCTTCTGTATCTATTACTGCCACCCGAATTATTTCACAACCAGCTGCTTCCAAAGCCAGTATTTGTCTGACAGTAGCTGCAACATCTCTGGTGTCAGTATTAGTCATGGATTGAACTATAATAGGATTATTTCCACCAATAGAAACATTTCCAACTTTAATAACTCTCGACAGGCGTCTCATCTGTTAACCCTTTATTAAACGCATAATATCATTATAAGTAACTATTACAATCAACAACATTAAAAACACAAAACCAATGAAATGGATAAGTCCTTCTTTTTCCGGCTCCATGGGTTTTCTTCTGATTGCTTCTACAACAGCAAATACAATTTTACTTCCATCCAGGGCCGGAATTGGCAGTAAGTTTATAATGCCGAGATTTATACTTAGAAAAGCTGCAAATGTCAGCAAAAATACACTTCCCACCTGAGCAGCCTCACCAACCAGTTGCGTAATACCAACCGGTCCGGCTAAATCTCCGGCGGAGGCCCCTCCGGTTATAATAGTCCATAATCCAATCAACATTAACCTGGTTAAATCATAAGTTTGCTGAAAGCCAATTTTAACCGCTTCAAATATACCCTGTCTTTCATAGATTACTGAACCAAGTACACCAATTACGGGTAAACCTGTACTTTCATTCAATTCGGCAGAAACATTAATATACTTAATGTTATTATTTCTTTCCACTTTAAACTCCATAGGAGTACCTGCAGGAGTTGAGCCAATTTGTTCAGTAAACTCATTCCAGGTAGTAACGTTATGACCATTGACTGCCAGTATACGGTCTTTTTCCTGTAATCCTGCCGCAGCTGCAGGTTTATCCGGTATTATTTTACCGAGAATCGGCTGTGGTGAACTTGATGGTATCCCAATAATTGAGTAAGTAAAAATAAAAATTAACAGGGCCAGAACAAAGTTCATAAAAGGTCCGGCAAAAGACACGCGTATTTTTTCCAAAGGGGTACGCTGACTGAATCCTTTTGGGTCACTGAAATCAGAATCTTCACCAGACATACGTACAAAGCCGCCCAATGGAATTAGACGCAATGAATATTCTACCCCATTACGGTTAGTGGAAAATAGTTTATAACCAAATCCCAGACTGAACTCGTGTACCGGGATCCCTACACGCCTGGCAACTATAAAGTGTCCCCACTCATGGGCCAAAATTAATACCGCAATAATAATTAGCGTTATTACCACGCTCATTAAGAACTACCTCCTCTGTTTATTATATCTTCAGTCAATATTCGAGCCCATTTATCTACTGATAAGATTTCCTCCAGGTTGGGCTCAGATATGGTATCATGTCGATTCATTACCTGTTCAACCAAACGAGGGATTAGAGTAAACCCTATTTTACCTCCTAAAAAATATTGTACCGCAATTTCATTGGCTGCATTAAGCACAGCTGGCATAGTACCACCAGTTCGGCCGGCCTCATAAGCCAACTCCAAGGCCGGGAAACGTTTGATATCCGGAGCCTGAAATTCCAATGCTGCCAATTTGGTAAAATCCAGATACTGAGCAGATGAAGGTAAACGATCCGGATAAGTAAAGGCATACTGAATAGGTATACGCATATCTGCTGCTCCCAAATGGGCCAGAAAAGCACCATCAACCAGTTCCACCATGGAATGAACAATACTTTGTGGATGTATCAGCACTCCAATATCATTATAATCCACTCCAAAGAGATGGTGGGCTTCAATTACTTCCAGGCCCTTATTCATCAGGGTAGCTGAATCAATGGTAATCTTGGGCCCCATTGACCAGTTAGGATGACAAAGCGCCATTTCTACGTTTACCAGCTCCAACTCTTGTAAGGTGAAATCCCTGAAAGGACCTCCGGAAGCAGTAAGCCAGATTTTTTTTAAGTTATCTTTTTCACCCGCCAAACATTGAAATATGGCGGAGTGTTCACTGTCTACCGGTATCAAGTTAATATTGTTATTCTTAATCTCCTGCATGACTAAATCGCCTGCTGTAACCAATGTTTCTTTGTTAGCCAAAGCAATTTGCTTTTTAGCTTTAATGGCAGACAGGGTAGGCAAAATACCAATGGCCCCGCTAACTGCTACTAATATAATATCGGCATCGGGCCATGCAGCTATGGCAGATAATCCTTCCATACCCGATAGTAATTCCACATTGCCAGCTATTGAATTCTTTAATGCCGGATAAGCGTTATTATCTCCAACTGCTATAGCTTTGGGTTTAAATTGTTCGGCCTGTTCCTTCAGAACATCTACTTCATTCCGGGCAGCCAATCCTACTACCCGAAAACGTTCATTATGCCGGGCAATTACATCCAGGGCCTGTAAGCCAATTGAACCGGTTGAACCCAGTATTACTATATTAATCAACGATTTTGCCCCCAATTAATTTTATCAAAAACGCCGGCACGATAACTGGCAATAAATATAACTACCAGCACAGGTCCCAAAATCATACCGGTTAAACCAGCTATTTGAAGACCAATATATAATGATACCAAGGTAGCTAAAGGGTGTAATCCAATATTATCACCCACAATTTTCGGTTCCAGAAACTGTCTGGTTACCGAAATAATAATATAGACAATAGTAAGTCCTATAGCCATACTGGTTTTTCCAATTATAAACTGCCAGATTATCCAGGGTATAAACAAGGTTCCCGGGCCCAAAACTGGCAATATATCCAACAAACCTACCAGAATACCAATAGTTAAAATGTATTTTACACCTAGAATTTTAAGGGAAACAATGGTCAGTATTGCAGTAATAGTTATTAATATGCTGTAGGCTTTTAAAAATCCGGTTAAAGCCTTGAACAATTCCGAAAATACTCTTCTGGTAGCAGAACGGGCATCTCCAGGCAGCAAATGTAATACAAATCTGCTTAATACTGCACGATCTTTTATTATAAAAAAAGTAGCGACCGTAGCAATTATAATTAATATAAATATGCTCGGTAACTTGGCAAATATCTGTATCAAAATATCCAAACTGCCGTTAACAATTTCTTTTAAACTTTCAATACCGCCCTTCATATTCTCCTGTATAGCTATTTGAACCTGAGGCGGCAAATCCAATTGCAGATACAAAAGGCGGAAATCACTGATTGTATTCATAAATCCGGTTATAACCTGGTCTGAATAGGCGGCTATATAAGGGTATAGCCCGGTCAAATCTTTTATAATCATTGATATCAATGAAGATATAATAAATATAAAGCCCCCCACTACTGTCAGCAAACTGAAAACTACGGCCCAGTTTCGCTTAAACTTGAGACGGGTTTCGAATACGATTACCACCGGTTCGATAATCACAGCTAATAACACCGCAATTATAAAAGGCAAAAACAAGACAGGAATATAGGCTAATATTTTCCCAAGTATTGGGAAGACATAATTAAACAACAAATAAATAGCAACCAGGCTTAATACGAATATAGCAATTTTGGCCAATAGTTTAAGATATTTTTGCAGTTCCGGATCCATGAACACTCACCTCTCTTAATCTATATGGCATAAATCACAAAATAATATACTATCGGTACTACCAGTATAAAACTATCAAAACGATCCAATACTCCCCCATGACCGGGAATAAGATTCCCGCTGTCCTTTGCGCCCATATATCTTTTTAACCCGGAAATAAATAAATCGCCAAATTGTGCACCTATACTGGCGAATATCCCCAATAAAATAAATAACAGCGGATATGATGATATGAAAAAATAACGGTAAAACAGCAAGGCAGTTATTACGGACAATATAATGCCGCCTGCAGCACCTTCCCAGGTTTTTTTAGGACTAAGCAGGGGTGACATTTTATGTTTTCCCCATCTGCTGCCAGCAAAATACCCTCCTATGTCACTTGCCCAGGTCAACAGAAAAGTAAGCATTATCAACATAAATCCCTGTTCCATTACTGATATTTTAAGGGCATAGCTTAGTAAAAATCCGCAGTATCCGGCAAAAAATATACTTATACTCGTAGAAGCAAAATCTATTTTTGGATAGGCAATAACCGATATAACTATAACCAACAGGATTCCCAGGAAATACAACATTTCCTGATTAGGCATAGATCTATATAAGGAAAGGGATAGCAATAATATTATATAACCTGGCAGAAACAGAGGGGTTATCCCTTTAGCCTGCATCATAACAAATAATTCCCTTAAAGCTAAAAAAGCCAATAATAGAAAAAAGGCCATCCGATAATAACTTCCCAAATACATTATTGCTATTAAAAGGGGTGCACCGATTAAAGCTGTGATTATTCTGGTTTTCAAAATTCCAACCTGCCTTTTTTTAAGTTAGTCCTCCAAAACGTCTTTCTCTTTGCCCATAATCACTAATTGCTCTTAAAAGCTCATCTTTCGTAAATTCCGGCCAAAGTTTGGAGGAAAACCATAATTCTGTGTAGGCTATTTGCCATAATAAAAAATTACTGATTCTCATTTCACCAGCAGTCCTTATCAATAAATCCGGATCTGGTATATTGCAACTGTATAATTCATTGGCTATGGTTTTTTCGTCAATATCGCCCGGGGATAAAAGACCGTTCTGAACCTTGGATGCAATATTCTGAACCGCTCTTATTATTTCCCGGCGGGATCCATAGTTTAATGCAATATTAAAAACCATACCAGTATTATTCCTGGTCAGAGATAATGCTTCCTCTACCTGAACCAGGCACTCCGAAGGCAAATCATGATAAGCTCCAATCACATTAATTTTAATATTTTCCTGATGTAACTCCCGTAGTTCTTTACCCAGATATTCGACCAGAAGCTTCATCAGATAATCCACTTCATCGGCTGGACGTTTCCAATTTTCAGTTGAAAATGCGAATACGGTCAGATATTCAATTCCCAATTCTGCACATGTTTTGACCGTAGTTTTTAAAGTAGTCATGCCAGCTCTATGTCCCATAGTTCTTGGCATTAATCTTTTTTTAGCCCACCTGCCGTTACCGTCCATGATAATGGCAATATGCCGAGGTAGTTTGGATTTATTTATTTTCGGAGTATCCATCTTAATTGAAGCCCCTTTAACCCTTCTTCCGGAAACTATAATACCCCCTGATAATGGGGGTATCAATAAATTAATTATAAATATAAACCACTGTTAATACTAGCAGAAATGTATGTTAATCAGCTAAACTTCCATTATATCCTTTTCTTTGGCAGCTAATATGCTATCAATATCCTTGATAAATTTATCAGTAGACTTCTGCACATCATCCATACCCTTTTTACTCTCATCTTCAGATACGGACTTATCTTTTTCCAGTGATTTAAGCATATCGTTGGCATCGCGACGAATATTACGTACTGCAACGCGAGCTTCTTCTGCCCGTTTTTTTATTAATTTAACCATGTCTTTACGTCTTTCCTCAGTTAATTGAGGTATGGCAATACGAATAACATTTCCGTCATTACTGGGATTTACACCCAAATCCGATTTCATAACCGCTTTCTCAATGCTGCCTATGCTGCTTTTATCCCATGGTTGTATCACAATCAAGCGTGCTTCCGGAACAGTTATATTTGCCAATTGCGTTAACGGAGTTGGTTCACCATAGTAGTCAACCATTATGCGGTCCAGCATAGCCGGATTAGCACGACCTGCCCGCATGGAAGCCAGGTCTTTGGTTAAATGCTCAATGGTCTTCTTCATTTTTTCTTCCGATTCATTAAGAATATCTTTTACCATGTCACTACCTCCCTACATAGGTTCCAATATTCTCACCCATTACTGCTTTTAGAATATTTCCTTCCCTGGTAAGATCAAAAACAATAATAGGAATACCATTGTCCATACACAAAGAAGTTGCAGTAGAATCCATAACGCCTAATCCCTGATTTAATACATCTATATAACTTAATTTATCATATTTTTTGGCGTTTGGATTGATTACTGGATCGGAGTCATATACTCCATCTACTTTCTTGGCCATTAGTATTGCTTCGGCTTCAATTTCTGCAGAACGAAGAGCAGCAGCCGTATCAGTGGAAAAGTAAGGATTACCGGTACCCGCTGCAAATATTACTACCCGGCCTTTTTCCAGATGACGAATAGCCCGACGCCTGATATAAGGCTCGGCTACTTCTTTCATTTCTATGGCACTCATTACCCGGGTACCCATTTCTTCTTTTTCCAGCGCA
>ERZ764778.3777-NODE-3777-length-11578-cov-3.910787_pt1 | contig 11578 bp, 10 predicted proteins | sample MGYA00374951_ERZ764778 | MGnify/ENA primary metagenome ERZ764778 (study PRJEB28918, sample SAMN05720193) | bioreactor metagenome | isolation source: Anaerobic biogas reactor | place: USA:Washington, USA | collected 2015-08-08 ...
GCCTGGTCTTGCTCATGCCGTGCCCTCGCCAGGTGATGTGGAAACGGGAGGCGTCGCCAGGGCGCTCATGATCGGCTTGGCCAGCCAGAACCGACCCCACTCGCGGCCGGTGACCTCCTTGAGGATGCCGATGCGTTCGAGTTCCCCGATGGTCTTGCTGGCGGTGGGGGCGGTGACACCCAGGCGTGTGGCGGCGCGGGCGACGGTGGTGTAGGGGTTGATGAACAGTTCATCGACCAGCGTGAGGGCGCGGTGCTGCTTGTCGAGTCGGCGGCGGAAGCCGTCGCGCAGGTTGAGGATGGCCTGGCTCTGGTCGATCGCGCTGCGGGCGGTGTCACGCACGGCGACGAGGAAATAGCGAATCCAGGCGGGCCAGTCGCCATGGGTGCGGATGCGTTGAAGCAAGGCGTAGTAATCGGCGCGGTGCTGCTCGATGTGGCTGGACAAGTACAGCAGCGGCTTGCTCAGCCGGCCACGCTCGATGAGGAACAGGGTGATGAGCAGCCGGCCGATGCGGCCGTTGCCGTCCAGGAAGGGGTGGATGGCCTCGAAGTGCTCGTGGATCAGGGCGCACTGGATGAGTTCGGGCATGGTGTCGCGCTGGTGGAGGAAGCGTTCCCAGAGCGTGAGGCATTCCTTCATCTCATGCTCGGGCGGCGGGACGTAGGTGGCGTCGGCCAGCGTACAGCCGGGTGGGCCGATCCAGTTCTGGCTGCGGCGGAACTCGCCGGGCGTCTTGTCATGCCCGCGCACGCCCGCCATCAGCACCGCGTGGATGTCCCGCAACAGGCGGCAGGACAGGGGGAGCTTCTCCAGGTCGCGGATCCCGCGGTTCAAGGCGGCGACGTAGTTGCGGACTTCGAGCACGTCGGAGCCGGGGGGCGTCCACTTGGGCTCGATCTCGTCAAGGAGCAGGTCGGAAAGGTCGGCCTGCGTGCCCTCGATGCGGCTTGAGGCGACGGCCTCGCGCTTGACGTAAGGGGCGATCAGCAAGTCCGGGTTCGGCAGGTAGCGGCCAAGGCCCGAGAGCTCGCTGAGGGCGGCATCCGCCTGGGAGAGCAGGAGTGTGGTCGGGGCGTCGTACTGGATCGGGGGCGGCAGCGGAGCCGGCACGAAAGCCCAGTAACCGGTCTCCGCCTTGACCGCACGACCGGCCGCCGGGCATGTAAAGTCCTGTGGGTCCATGTGTTACCTCGGTCATGCGGCTTTTTCAAAGGGTGCACGGCTTTGCAAAAAACTGCCAAGAGTTTACAAAGCTGCCCGGGCAAGTAAAGCGCCTTTCAAAGCCGCTCCGCCGGGGCACCTGGGGCTCGACCGCAGAGGCTGGGTGGCTCACTTCCTGCCGCCTTTGCCGTTCCCGTTTCCATTCTCCAGGGCGACGAGGACGGCACCGAGGTCCTCGACGGCGGCGCGGAGTTCGACGATGGCGTCGGTGGCCAATTCTTCGGGTTCGGGCAGTTCGTCGCTGTTCTCAAGGTCCTCATCCTTGAGCCACTTGAAGCCGTCGAGCTTGAAGTTGCGCTGGCGAACCTCGGCGATGGTGAACTTACGCCAACGGTCGCCGCCCAGCCAGCCCTTACCGGCGGGCGAATCGCCTTCCTTACGTTTGGCCCGGCCGTTGGGATCGGAGCCAAAGCACTTCTCGAATTCGGCGAAGTGCTCGGACGTAAGCGGCCGGTCCTTCTTGGTGATGCCGGGGACATTGGTGCGGGCGTCGTAAATCCAGGTGGTTTCGGTCGCTGGACCTTTGGTGAAGAAGACGACGTTGGCCTTGACGCCCTGGCTGTAGGGGGTGAACGTGCCGCGGGGCAGGCGCAGGACGGTGTGCAGGTCACAATCCTCGGTGACGATCTTCATGACCTCGCCGGCCTTGTCGGCGAAAAGGCAATTGTCGGGCAGCACCACGGCCGCCCGGCCGCCGGGCTTCAGGATGCTGTGCACATGCTGCAGGAAGTTGAGCTGCTTGTTGCTGGTCTCGATGGTGAAATCGTCACGGGTCGGGGCCTGGCCGGCGCCCTTGGTGCCGAACGGGGGATTGGTGAGCACCACATCATGTTTCTGCCCGGTGGGCGGATCATAGATGGTGTCGCCGAGCGTGATCTGCGGCTCGATGCCGTGCAGATACAGATTCATCAGGGCGAGCCGTCGCGGCGTCGAGCCGATGTCCTGGCCGAAGTAGGTCGAAACCGTGAGCCGCCTGGCGACGGTGCGCTCAATCGCGCCGCCGCCGGTCTGGTCCATGAGCCACTCGTAGGCACAGACGAGGAAACCGCCTGTGCCGCACGCGGGGTCACAGATCGTGAAATCGCGAGCCGTCCGGGGATCCGGCTGCATACAACGGACGATGGCTTGGATGAGCACGCGAGGGGTGAATAGCTGCCCCGCGCCTTTCTTGCCCTCGCTGGCCGCCTTTTCGAGCAGGCCCTCGTAGGCTTCCGCCTTCACGTCGACGTTGAGGCTGGTCCACTCGATTTCGTCAATCAGGTTGATGAGCCGCTTGAGGCTGGTCGGCTTGGTGAAGCGAGACTGCGCTTCGGCGAAGATGTCGCCCAGAATTGTCTTCTGCCTTCCTAGCTTGCGTAGGATGTCAACGTAGCGGTCGAGCACTTCCGTGCCGGACTCGTCGCGAAGCGCGGGCCAATCACAGCCGGCCGGAAGCTCAATCTTCTTCCGCTCGTCGGCCATCTTCAGAAACAGCAGGTAAGTGAGCTGTTCGACGTAATCGGTATAGCCCACGCCGTCATGACGGAGCGTGTGGCAGTAACCCCAGAGTTTCTGGACGATGTCGGTCACAGGGTTCAGCCTTCCAATATCGCGTGTTCCCAAAGCTCAAGTTCTGCATCAAACCAGTCCGTCCAATCGTCGCCGTAAGGGCGCCTTCGCTTCTCCCACTTCTCGTATGCCCGCAACCTAATAGCATGATCGTCAGGTATCTGATCTTCTTCCTCAATCTGCTTTCGAAGCCACTCTTCCATTTCTGCATCATTGGGCGACCAGCCAAGATATTCGGGAGGACGCTTATTCAAGAGCGGAGGAATTCCATAGATCTTGTTAAATGCCCCCAGCAGGTTTCCTTCTTCTGAAAAGGTGGCTATCGCGGACTGAATAAGTCGATCCTCGTCCGAATTCGGCTGCTTCTCCCCCAATCCCTTCGGCAGTGTCCCGCTGTCAGGCCATAGAGCATGTAGCTGCTGTTGCCAGCTCGCTCCGGGCTTGAGGCCCAACTTAAGCTTCTCCCTGAACTCGACCCAGTTCATCGAAGCCAGTGGTTTGTACCGGCACCGTACCTCTCCGGGGCAGAAGCGCTCCTTGGCTTCGAGGTGGTTCTGGTTGTAGGTTTTCCGCGAGCCATGGCGCGGCACAGACGTACCTGAACACCAGCTTTGGACCAAGAGCCAGTACCGTTCCTGCAAACAGATTGCCTTGCCGATATAAACGACACCTTGGTAATGCGGCTCCTTCCTAAGTAAATGGCAGTTCGAAGTGGTCGGAGAGTACAGCTTGGCCTGCTGTTCGTTTCTAAACACTGCAAGTTGATATACGCCGGGTGACGGCAAAATGTCTTCCTGCTTCCAATCGTTCGGCGATTTCCAATCGCTCCAATTGCCAACTGCCTTGCCCACAGGTTTGATTTTCATGCCGCCACCACCTCGTTGATTCTATGGAGCAGACCGTCCAGCCGGCCGCCGAAGACACGGTCAGCGACGTTCCAGCCGCCCTCCCGGGCGAAGATGGGCACGTCGTCGAAGTCTTCCCGGTCAATGGACAGATTCTCGATCATATGGGCTCGTATCCGTGTGAGCCATCGCCGCTGGTCGTCGGTGAACTGCTTCAGCCAGGTGTCTCCGACCGCCGGCTGCGGGGCGAGCTTGCGGAGGGCACGGTCGACCCGCTCGGCCGCCGTGAGCAGCGGCTCCTCTTCGCGAGCGGCGTGCTTGACCATCGAGATCACCTCGACCAGCGCCTTATGGTAATGCAGGGCATGGGCTCGCTGGAGCGCCTCGACGGTGAAATGCTCCCGTGACGCGGCCAGTTTTTGCCGTAGCTCGTCAATGGCCGCCGTGCCCCAGTCCTGCGGACGGTTGAGCAGAATCTCGATGGCCGAGATCTGCGCGGGGTTTTCGCGCACGAATACGGCAAATGCGGCCAAATAGTCTGCCGGCTTGTGCTCCTTGCCGGTACCGTCGCGGATGAGCCATTCGGATGAGACTTCGTCAGCCGCCTCATAGGCGATGAGGAAACGGCGTTCGGGACGGGGATAATTGACCAGCAGATCCTGGAAGGCCGGGTCGCGCAGGAGCTTCATCGTTTCCGAAAAGTTGGTGGCCAGTGCCCGGAACAGGCCGGCGCCGAACTTGCCCAGATCGCCGTCGGGGATGTAGGCGGCGAAAAGCTGGCGAGCGTCCCCCGACATCTCCTTGTTGATGCGGTGCAGGCGTTTGACCAGGCAACGGGTCGAGTAGTCGCGATCTCGGTTCTGCCAGATGTCTTCGATGAGCTCGGCGATGGTCTTGGCTGTTCGTTGCGGTGGGTCTATGTCAAAGGCCGACGCGCTGCGGAAGTACTCCAGCAGGGTGCCATCGAAGCAGTCAAAGACGACGAAGTGCGACTTATCCGGGTACTTCTCTCCCCTTCGCGTGCCGCGGCCGAGCATCTGCTCGAAAAGGATGCGGCTCTTGACCGGGCGCAGGAATACGATGAACTCAAGATCGGGGATGTCCACCCCCGTGGTCAGCATGTCCACCGATACCACGATGCCGGGGTTGGGGCGATTGCGGAACTCGCGGATGCGTTGCAGCGGCCGGTCCACGGTGGGGCTGCCGGTGATCTTCTGCACGAAAGAGTCGCCGCGGCCGAAGACTTCGCGGCAGGCGGCCACGAGCTGGTCGGCATGTGACACATGCGGCAGGTCATTGGTGGCGAAGATCAATGTCTTGGGAAAGCGGCCGTGTTGCTGCTCGTGTTCGAGGGCATAGCGTTTGATCTCCTCAAGAATCTTGCGATTTGAATCGGGTACGGTGATGTCCCGCTCGATCTGCGTGGCATCAAACTGCCGCTCGTCTTCGAGAATGTCAAGCTGCTCCGTCCCCTTCGTTGGGTCGATGAGCCCAACGTGCTCGCCCTCCTTGAGAAAGACGCCGTCGATGCGGACGCCGGACTTGATGCGTACCGCGTCGTAATCGACGAGATAGCCCTCCCGGACTGCGCGGTCGTACTCATATCGGTAAACGACGTTCTTGAAGTACGCCGTGGTGTGGGCCGCGGGTGTGGCCGTCAAGCCGATATTGATCGCATCGAAGTGCTCCAGGGTATTTCGCCAGACGGAAAGCTCTGCTGCGGTGTACCCACGGTGACATTCGTCCGCAATCACCGTGTCGAATGCGTGAATCGGAATGTCGAGTCGCTCTTCCGCATCATCATCAAACGGCTCGTCGCCGGCGTGGATCGCGGCATCCCGGCCGAAGAGGTTCATGGCCATCCGCTGGATGGTGCACACGTAAACAAATGCGTGCTTGGGCTGAGGATCGAGCAGATACTCACAGGGCAGAACGCTGGGGTCGAACGGCTCGTCTTCGCCCCAGTCTTCGCGACGGAAGCGCTGACTATAGACCTCATAGATGCTGGGGAATCTCAGCCCCGGTTCCGGCTCAAAGGCGGCGAAGGCCCGCACAGCCTGAGCGGCCAACGCACGACGATCCACCAGGAAGAGCACGCGCCGGGCAACGTCGGCCTTCATGAGCCGGTACGTCTGATTCACCATCACGAACGTCTTGCCGGTGCCGGTGGCCATTGCGACCAGCATGCGGCGCTTGCGCGTACGGATGGCGGCTTCGATCGCGGTGTTTGCTTCTCGCTGGTATGGACGAAGACGTGGGTGGTCATTGGGCGTGTCCGCGAGCTGTCCGCAGGCCACGTCAAGCTGTCGAGAAAGGGCATCCCGGAGGGCGTTCGGTGTCGGGAAGTCAGATACTTGGCGCGAGGCGTTCAAGGGGCTCCGCACGTCATGGAACCAGATGACCTCGCCGTTGGTCGACCAAAGAAAGGGGGCCTTGAGGCCGTCGAAATTGAATGGCGTGCCGGCCAGCCCACGAGCGTATCGCTCGGCTTGGGTGAGAACGTTTTGCGGTCCCAGGGAGACCTTCTTGGCCTCGACAACGCCCAGTAATTGCCCATCGACGATGAAGACATAATCAGCGGGACCACTCGCGGTTTCGTACTCAGTGACAGCGTGCTTGGTAAGATTGCCGATCTGAAGGCCCGGCTGATATGGCAAAATGGTCCAACCCCGCGCCCGAAGGCGTGTGTCGATGCGAGTTCGGCGAGTTTGTTGTTCCGACTCGGACACGAGGGTACTCCAGATGCGCCAGCGGGACACCTTGACCTACTCGGTGGGCTGGGGCCGGCCCGAGTAGCCCGATTCTACAGGCGGGGAGCGGGGTGCACCAACAGGTTGAGGCTGCAACCGCCCTGCGGCGGGCCTACGGGGCGGGGCGGGGCTTATTTTGTTTGTTTCGCCTATTGCGTTTATTGCGATAAGGTGATGTACTTGGGTCAGGAGGATGTGCTCATGACCACGCCCCTTGAACCGGTAGCCCCGACGGAAGCCGAAGCGACGCTGGCCCGCGAGTCGAGCCGGATCCTGGCGACGCTGCTGGCTGGAAAGCGTGAAGTGCGGGTACGGCTGCAGCCCGTGGGGCGACGAAAGGAGGAGCTGGTAGTCCTGCCGGCCGCGGCGATGCGGCTGCTGGTCGATATGCTGACCCAGATGGCCCAGGGCCACGCCGTGACCGTGATGCCGGTTCACGCGGAGCTGACCACGCAGCAGGCGGCCGACCTGCTGAACGTCTCCCGGCCATTCCTGGTCAAGATGCTGGAAGAGGGCCAGCTCCCCTGCCGCAAGGTGGGCACCCATCGGCGTGTCCTGCTCAGCGATGTGCTGGCCTTCAAGCGACGAAGCGACGCAGAGCGGAGCGAGGTGTTGCAGCGATTGACGCAAGAGGGCGAAGCCCTGAACATGGGCTACTGATGCTGGTAAACTCTACGGTCCTGAACGTCAATCGCTGACGGAGACGGTGGCGACCTTGCGGAACTTCGCCGACCCGATCTGAGCATCACGCATCTGCACCGCCTGCCACATCGGGAACGCTTGTCTGGGGATGAGGTCGTGTGTACATGAGGCGTGGAGGAACAGGTTGAACCCCGGGGCGAACGGCTTGGCGGGGGCGTGCCGTGTGGTGCTGTCGTGAGGCAGGGCTGGGGACAGTAGCCTATGCAGACCGCCGGCCGGAGCCGGCGGCCTTGCCGCTCACTCGACCGGAGCCTCGGCGATGGCGGCGATGATCGCGGTGGCGGTCTTCTGGATGCGGTCGAGAGAGGCGGCCAGCGTGTCTTCGTCGCCGTTGTAGAGCTGGATGTAGTCGGCGGCGGCACCGTTGGACGCCAAACCGATCGCCTCGCAAACGACGAACGCGACGGCTTCGGCTTCGGTCTCGCGGACGGTCTTGCTGGGGCGGGGACCGTTGTCGGCGTGATGGAGCATCTCGTGGGCGGCCTCGTGGGCGAGAACCGAGAACTCCTTGGCCGGGGTAAGACCGGTGTGGAGAATGATCCGTCCGCCGGCAGAGGCTCCGTCGGCACCGTCCAAGTCGTCCGCGTACTCCAGCGAGATGCCCTGCTGAGCGATGAAGGCCTTGAGGCGGTCGGTATGGCCGTTGGGGTTGCCGGAGACCGTGGCGAATTCGGGGAGCTGCTGGCCATCGGTCTGGCTCACATCGAAAACGTAGACCGCCTTGAACCGCAGAAGTGTGCGCGGCTCCTGAGAAGCGGTATCCGCGGGCTGGTCCTCTTTCGGCCGGATGACGATAGGGGCAAAGATGAGGATGCCCTTCTCGCCGGCCTTGACCCAGCGGCCGAGCTTCTTCCAGGTCTGGAAGCCGGCGACGCGGGTGGCATCGGGCTTCTGGGAGGCAATGAGCATGATGTTGCCGAAGCTGTAACGGTGGAAGCGGGCCATGGTGGTCAGGTACGCGGTGAGTGTCTCGCTTCGTCCCTGCTCGAGGGCGGTGGCGAGGTTGGCCAGTGATTCGTCGGCGAGTTTCTTGGCTTGTTCTGCTTTCATGGTTTTGTCCTCCAGGTAAAAGGGGTTTTTCCGTTCGCTCGCAAGAGATTGGCGAACGAAAGGCCCCTGCCGGAGGACATGGGCGCAGCGGACGTCGCGAACAGGTCGAGGAGTAAGCAGCGGGCGTGACAGGCCCCGCCCTAAGGCGGGCTCTGCTTGGCCTGGCCACGGCCGATGCTGACGAGACCGGCAGTGAGCCGCGGGCCGCGAAGCTTGGCGAAGAAAGCAGAACAGACCAGCAACGAGCTGATGGGGCTGGCGAACCGCGGCGACCGTCCCGTGCAGGGCGAACGCCCGAAGTCGTCAGCGTGTCCCGCCACCATTCATCGCGTCCCGGCTAAGCGAGCAGAGCCTCCTGGACACGCTCCACCCGACTGTGGACGCTCCCTGCCAGGAAGGAATGGGACCGCCGCCCGGCAGGGCTCATGCGGTCATATCATGCTGTGAAGACGATAGTTATGTCCGATCTGGGCCTGGGCGGAAGGTGGTCCTCCGGGGCTGGAGAAGCGGGCTGGTGGGAGGCTTGATTCAAGTTGGAGGTCGAGGCAAAATTCTTCAGGAAATGTCCAGCATAACCTTGACGGAACATGAAGGTCTGCTACAATGCCGGCATGGTGAGTGATGACTTCAAGTTCGTGCGGTTGCCGGCGGTGTGGGCGAAGTCGGAACTTGTCACGCAATTGCACGAAGGGACGCGGTGGTATGTGCGGCGCGGCTCAGTCATTGAGTTCAGAAGCTGGGTACGTGAACTGCGGGACTTCTACAAAGGCAATCTGATCCCGTTCTCGTGGGTGCCGGAGTATGTGGGCGTGTCACGGTCGGCAGTCCACCAGCGGGCGCGGGCGGGTGGTCTTACCGTGTTTACCTTCATCGTGACGCAGCAGAGCCAGACCTTCCTGGGGGGGACACGGGAGCGAGACACACGGCGTCGGTACGATTATGCAACGCTAAGCGAATGTGAAGCGTGGAGCTGGGCGGTTCGGGAGTGGGCCGATGAACAGGAAGAGAAACGTAGGGGAGATACCGAAGCGTGACCTTGGAAGTGAAGACCTTTGAATGGGAAGGCCAGTGGTATGTGGTCCTGGTCCGGGGATGCCGGACGCAGTTCTACCAGATCAAGGCGAGCGCGAAGAAGTTCAGCGCTCAGATGGAGAAGGTCTGTGAGTCGGCGGTGCCTGCGGCGTTGCGCCGATCATTGGGAATATAGGAACGGCGGTGGACCCGCAGCCAGCTAAGCCCCGCGGCGGGGCGTCAGCCAGCCATGGGTGCTGAAGAGAGCCAAGCAATGGAAAGGAACGAAGGCATGGCTGGGAATGAGCAGAAAGAATCGGGGCTGGCCGTCAGCCAGAGACTGTGGACGGCTGAACACGTGGCGGAGTTCCTGCAGGTGTCAGCCCGGAAGGTATGGCGGATGAAGTCCGCAGGGCAGATGCCGGATGCGGTAGTCATCGGCGGTCGGACGACGCGGTGGGATCCGGACGCAATCATGGGATGGGTGCGGCAGGGATGCCCGGACGTGTCCAGCTTCAAACGGGGGGCGTGAAATGGCGAGCGCAAGGAAGAAGACCTGGACGAAGACGCTGCCGACAGGAAAGAAAGTCCGCTATCGTAGCACGAAGTATTACGCGTTCTATCGGGACGGCGCGGGGGGCCAAGGGCGGAAGGCGGGCTACACGGACAAGAAGGCCACGTTAGAACTGGCGCGGCGTCTTGAGGTAGAGGCGGCCCGGAAAGCCGAAGGGCTGATCGATGTCTCGCGGGAGCATCGCAAGAAGCCGATCGGGGAGCACATCGAGCAGTACAGGCTTTCGCTACAGGGCCGAGTCAGCGCCAAGCACTTGGCCGAGACGATGCGGCGGCTTGGGGGCATCATCGATGGGTGCGGCTTCAGAACGCTTCAGGAAGTGAATACAGACGGAGTGAGCGGCTACCTGCACCGCCTGCGGGTGGACGGCTGTGGGCCTCGCACCTGCAACACCTACCGAGCGAGCCTCCAAGCTTTCATGCGCTGGTGTGTGGAGACGCGACGGATTGAACGCAACCCGGTGGGATGCGTTAAACCCCAGCAGGAAGCGGACGATATCCGGCGCGAGCGGGGAACCTTCACCCCTGACCAGGTCGTGGCGCTGATAAATGCCAGCAAGAGACGGCCTCTCGAAGAAGCAATGACAATCAGAAGGGGGAAGAGAAAGGGGCAGCAGTGTGCAAAGCTGAGCGAACCGGAACGTGAGCGCTTGGAGCGGTTGGGCCTGGAGCGAGCGTTGATCTACAAGACGCTCGCATTGACCGGGCTGCGCCGTGGGGAGCTTTCGCGGCTGCGCTGGGGAGACCTGGTGTTCTTCTCCAACAAGCAGGCGATGGCTACGGTGAGACGTGAGTCGGCCAAGGCGCGGAAGGCTCAGCAGGTGACTCTGCGGGCCGACCTGGCGGAGGATCTGCGGGAATGGCGGACGCTGAACGGGGAGCCGGGGAATGCGCAGCGGGTTTTCCGGGTGCCGGGTGAGTTAGTCAAGATCCTGAAGCGTGACCTCAAGGCGGCGGGGATTCCATACAAGGATGAGCTGGGCCGCTTCCGCGATGTCCACTCTCTGCGGCATACCTTCGGTACGTGGCTGGGCGAGACGGATGTCCCCGCACGGGTGGCCCAGGAAGCCATGCGGCACGGTTCGATCGAGTTGACGGCCAATCGGTACATGCACCCCTCGCAAGGGCTGACCCGCAAGGCGGTGGAATCGCTGCCGATGCTGCCCTCGCCGCATACTGGCGGGCATGCCCTCCAGTATGCCCCCGAGCATGCCCCGCAGTATGCCGGTACGGGGTCCGGCGGGTGTCAGTCCGTGTCAGCGGACTGCACGGAACCGGCCGAGGATGCCCCTGTTAACTCATTGCAGAATAAGGATTTCGGTCGCGAGAAGGCAGCGTATGTCGCTGCGTGTCAGAAAGCGGGCGATGGGATTCGAACCCACGACGTCCAGCTTGGGAAACGCCCCGGGACGGCTTTCCGACTGGCTGCAAAGCTAATGTTATCAGCAGTTTAGCAGGATTCCTCGTTTTTGCAAGGCTTCGCATTGTGGTACATAAATAAACGACTTACGACAGTATTCAGGCCCCAATGTGGTAATTACCACGTTGGCTGTGAGCCTCGAAAAGGCGGCCGGGCTGCAGCCCCTGTTCCTACCGGCCTGGCTTCCCCTGCTACGGCTTGAAGTCAGCATCCTGTAACCATTGGTCGCGACCATGTGCAGAAGTGTCGGCACATACCGCTACCCGACAACATGTTTACACGGGCCGGCCTCACCGGGCGCAAGAAAACCCGTGACTAAGGTCGCCGGCTGTGCTATGGTCGGCCTGTAGAACACCGTTCTACTGCCGTCGGGCGCACAACCGCGTATCAAACGGCATCATCAATGCGAACTCCAATCGCTCGGTAAACCCGGCCTCACCAGCCGGGCTAAGAGG
>ERZ764778.3779-NODE-3779-length-11574-cov-3.583731_pt1 | contig 11574 bp, 6 predicted proteins | sample MGYA00374951_ERZ764778 | MGnify/ENA primary metagenome ERZ764778 (study PRJEB28918, sample SAMN05720193) | bioreactor metagenome | isolation source: Anaerobic biogas reactor | place: USA:Washington, USA | collected 2015-08-08 ...
TGCCGCAATCTGGTTGAGCAGCGTCAGCGCGCGGCGGCGGCGTTCGGCGTCATAGTTCACCAGGGCGTCGTCCAGCACCAAGGGGAGGGTGGCGTCCTCGGCCAGCACGTCGGCCACCGCCAGCCGCATGGCCAAGTAGAGCTGATCGCGCGCGCCCACGCTGAGCTGGTCGGGCGTCAGTTCGATGCCCCCAGCGGCCTGGATCTGCAACGCGTGCCCCGCGCCGATCTGCACGCTCTCATAGCGCCAGCCGCCTTCGTCCGGCTGGCCATTGGTAAACTGGGCCCAATACTGGGCCATGGCCTCGCCCAGCCGCTGGAGATGCTCCTGCTCATAGGCGGCCGCGCTCTCGCGCAAGGTGCCGATGGCCAGCGCCAGGGCGTCGCGTCGGAGCCGCAGCCGGCCCAGCCGCTCCCGCGCCCAGTCGATCCGCTCCTTCAGCACCGTGGGATCCTCGGCCCGCGCGCCGCGTAGCTCGGCCAAGGCCAGCTCGGCGCGGCGAATGCTGTCGCCGGTCGAGCGCAGGCGGGCCTCGCGGGTCGCCACCTGCTGCTTGAGCCCTTGCAGGCGCTCCAGCGCGGCGTCCCGGTCCGCGGCCACCCCGCCAAAGGTGGGATAGCGCCCCTCCAGCGAGCGCAGGATCGCCACGATATCGGCGCGCGTGCTGGGATCCGGCGCCGGCGGCTTGGGCTCGCGCTCCAGCTCGCGCAGTTGCTCGCGGGCCTGTTCCAGGTGCGCCAGTGCCCGCCCGTATGCCTCCAACTGGCGACCCAGCAGCTCCGAGCCCCACCCGATCAAGCGCGCCAAGGCGGGGTCGCGCGCAGCCGCCGTGCTCTCGCGCTGTTGGATGGCGTCCATCTCGCGTTGGATGGCCGCCATCTCGCCGGCCACGCGGTGCCACTCGCGCCAACGCTCGGCCAGCTCGTCCGGCTCGACGTCGGGTAGGGCCGTCCGCAGCGGCTCCAACAGACGGGCGATCTCGGCCATCTCGGCCTGGACGACCTCGCGCTGGGCTTGCACCCGCGCCAAGCTGGCCGTGGCGCGGCCGATCCCCACCGCTCGCCCTACGGCGACGCCCGCCGCTGCCCCCAATAGGAACCCCACCAGCGCGTACAGCCCGGCAGAGCCCGCCGCCATCCCGATAGCCAGCCCCACGCCCAGCCCCAGCCCGCCCACCAACAGCCCGAACAGGGCCATGGTCCCCACGGGTTGGCGCGGCGCGGCGGTGGCTGCCGCCGGTCGCGTCAGCGCGTCGAGCTGCTCTTGGCAAGTGCCCAGCCGCTGGACCAGCAGCGGCGTGTCCTCGGGCGCCTCGGCCAGCGGACCCAGCTCGGGGCCCTCTAGCCGCTGGCGTTCGCGCTCTAGCTGCTCCTCCAGCTCTGCCAGGCGCTCTAGATCGCGCTCGGCGCCGGCCGCCACGTAACGCTGCAGGCTGGCGCGTTGGGCCTCCTCCAGGGCGGCCAGCTCGGCCAGGGGTGACTCCTCCAGCCGGTCGCGGGCCTCCTCCAACCTGGCCTGGTAGCGCTCCAGCCGCTCGGTATGCCGTTGCACCAGCGCCGCCTGCTCGTCCAGCGCGGCCCGCTCGTCCAGATGCTCCAGGTACGACGCCAAGGCGTCGGCCTCGTCGCGGATCGGCTCAAGCTCGGCCTCGATCGCCGCCTGCTGCTGGCGGTGCTGTTCCAGCTCCTTCTGGCCCCGGCCCATCTCGTCTACCAGCCGCTCGGCCTCGCGCCGGCGGGCGCCCAAGGCCTCGATCTCGGCGCTCAGCCGCTCAATCTCGCGCTCGCCGCTGCGGGTGCGGTCGCCCGGTAGCGGTTGGCGCGTCAGGCCATAGTATTGGTCGGTTAGCTCGGCATCGGCGCTGCGGTAATCGGCTTGTCCGGCGCCGGTGATCTGCTGGCGCAGCTCATCGTCGATCTCGACCTCGGCCGCGAGCTGCCCCAGATAGGTGCTGGCCCGCAGTAGCTCCTCGCCGGGCAGCCCCAGCACTCGGCGCAGGGCGGCACAGTTCGCGCGTACCTCATCAGTGCGGCCGCGGGGGTTGGCCGAGCCATCCACCAGCAGCTCCTCGGAGCCATCGGGCCGCAGCCGCGCCAGCCGCACGCGCTCATCCTCTAGGTCGCGGTAGAGGTAGTAGGGGCATCCATCGATCTGCACCCACAGCTCGCCGGTGTGGGGCTGGCCGTCGCTGCGCCCCCAGGTGCGCAAGCGCTCGCTGGCGCCACGTTGGCTGCAGCCGTACAGCGTCGCGACGATCGCCTCGCACAGCGTCGACTTGCCGCTCTCGTTGGGGCCGAGCACCAGGGAGATGCCCTGCGGCGCAAAGGTCAGGTCGATCTGGCCCAGCGTGCCCACCCCGTCCAGCCGCACCCGTTGGATCTGCATGCCGTTCATGGGCTCACCGACGCTTCCAGCGAACGCACCACCAGCTTGAGCGCCAGCTCGACCCGTTGGCGCTCCTCGTCACTGGCGGCGCGATCCAGCTCTTGCTGGAGGCGGCGCACACACAGGCCGCGAATGGTCGGCTCCTGCGCCCAGGTCAGGGTCTGCTGGCTCTGGAAGGCGTCGGTCTCATCCACCAGGGTCAGCGCGAAAAAGGCCTCCTCCAGGCGCTCCTGCAGCGCGTCGGCATCCACCACGAACGCGGGACCGCCGCGCAGCGTCAGCCGCAGGTGACGATCCGGCCCCGCCAGCCGCTCGCGGATCTGCCCCACCAGCTCGTCCTCGCTCTCCACCGCCAACGTGTTCAGGTCCAGCGTCTCGATGGCCAGGGTGCGCTGGTTCCAGGGGATCCGCTCGATGGCCGGCACCTGGCCTGGTTGTAGCGTCACCACCGTCAAGCAGCGTGTTCCCACCTCGCCGGCGGTCAGTCGCACGCCCTCTAGCGTGCCGGGGTAGACCGCCAGCCCCCGGCCGACGATCTGCGCCTGGTAGCTGTGGATATGCCCCAGCGCGATGTAATCCATGCCCGTCTCGGCCAGGCGCGCCAACGAGAGGGGGACGTCGCGGCTGTGTAGCTCCAGATGGGTGGCGCGGTCCAGCGTGGCGTGCAGCACGGCGACGTGATAGTCGGCCTGGGCGCGGGCGCGAAAGGCGTCATAGGGCGGGCGCGAGAGGCCGGGCTGCCAGGCCATCCCGTAAAAGGCCACCCGCGAGCCGTTCAGCGTCAGCTCGGCCACCGGCGCGACATTGGGCTCGGTCACCAGGTGGGCCACCGCCTCGAACGCCTGGCGTCGTCGCCCATACACCGATCCCGGCATCCCCAGGGCGTCGTGGTTGCCCGGCGCCAGGACGATGGGCACCCGGCCGCTGGCCAACCGCCCGAACTGCTGCAGGGCGTCATCCACCACCGCGTCCGGCGGGGTGGCGCTATCGAACAGGTCGCCGGCGATGACCACGGCGTGCACGGCGTGGTCCGGCTCCAGGGCATAGTCCACCGCACGTTCGAGAGCGTTTTGCAGGTCGCGCTGGCGGGCCGCCGCCTGGTGCGGCTCCAGCGTCGCCAGGCTGGCGCCCAGGTGCAGGTCCGCCAGATGCAGGAATCGGATCATGGGCCTCCTCGGGTGGCGGGCTATCGCACGAACGAACCCTAGAGCAGTCGAAAGCGCTACGGTTCGTTGCTCTTGATCATACGCGCTTGGACTCGCCCTCGCAAGCCGGGTCTGGCGGGGGGGGGCGGACTCACCGTGGCCCCGCATCGAGCAGGTAGTCGGTGAAGCGGGTACGGTGCCCCAAGCATCGGTGGCAAGCTCGACACGCATGGTTCGGACCTGCGTGTGTGGGGGCAGCGCGCATCCTGGGTCTTCAAATAGACTTCTCAGCGCCATGGCAACGGGTGCAGTCGCCAGGTCGCCGGCTTTCAGCGGAGCATCGATTCCCAGGCGGAAACGTCGCTCGGCCCCTCCATGCTGGAGTGCCGCTACTCTGGGATGAATGTGACCCTGTGGCCGCATTCGGGGCACTCGAGATCCAAGACGCCGGCAGCCACGGGCCTCTCGCCGATAATCTCTAGCTCCACCTGCATGTTACGGTCGATCCTGCACTGGGGGCAGATGCGTTGCGAAAAGGGCAGCTTGCGGAACGCGTCGATGGCTGGCTGAATCCTCGCCCTTGCCTCGAGGAAGGCATCTCTCGCCTTCATGGTACGTTCGTCACCCAGCATCCTGATGGCGTCCTCTGCCGCCCACGACACATCCTGGTCCTTGTCGCGCAAAGCCCTCAGAAGCGGTTCGGCCGCGCGTGTATCGCCGATGGCGCCTAGGGCCCCAGCCGCTTCCCTTCGCAAAGCCTCGTGTTCGGCCTGGAGTGCCTTGACCAGAGGCTCTACCGCGCCAGCGTCACCGATGTCACCGAGGGCGTGGGCTGCGGCAAAGCACAGTCGTTCATCGTCCAGCCTTTCGATCAGCACCGCTACCGCGCGTGGATCGCGAAGCTGCCCCAGAGCGCCGATAGCAGCCTCGCTCACCTCATGGCGCTTGTCGCTTTGCAGCAGGGCAAGCAGCGGCTGGACGGCATCTGCGGCGCCGAGTTCTCCCAAGAGGCTGGCCGCCGCTGCGCGGCGGTACGCGTCTTTGTGCTCGAGGAGCAGAAAAGTGCGTTCGGAAATGCGCCGGTCGTTGATCTTGCCCAGGGCGTGGGCGGCTTGAGCAACCTTGCCAGCGTCCTTGTCGCTCTCCAGCACGACCATGAGTGGGTCCACCGCCGCCAACCCGATGCGCTCCAGAGCCGCTATACCACGTTCAGAAGCAGCAGGATCGCCGGCCGCGACCAAGCTGATGAGCGGATCCACGGCCGGCCTACCCATGCTGCCGAGCGCATCGATCACGGCTGGCTTGAGTCGACGGTAGAACCGGTCTCGGTCGGGCTTTTCCAAGAGGGAGACGAGCAGCTCCAGAGCACGCGGATCTTCGGTGAGGCTCAGCGCACGGATCGCCCCGAGGCGAAGCTCTCTTGTAGGCCGCCCTAGAACCGACTCCTGCTGCACAATGTCGATCAGGGGACCCACGGATAGCGGGCCGAGGGCTCCAAGAGCAGAGGCCGCGCTCTGGCATACGTCACGATCATCATCCTCTAGCGTCTCAATCAGGGGGCTCACCGCGGTGCCGTCGCCGATTCGCCCCAAGGCCTTAGCCGCGTCCTGCCGGACCCTGGGGCTCTTGGGGTAGGCCAAGGCCTTGACCAACCCTTTGAGATCTCGCTTTGCCTCTAGCTTTGTCACATTCGGCGGCCCAAAAATCCCCATCGCGGTGTTCTCCCGATATACCAAGGGCTCCAGCACCGGGCTGGTAGACTGCGGCGCGGTCGGATGGAACCAGCCAGCAAGTCCTCGGCGGTATCCTACTGGCCCGAGGGCCATGGGTCAAGACTGGGCTAGCTTGCCCTGGAGGTCGCCGGCATGTATGCTGGCCCCTATGCAGTACCTCTACCGCAACCTGGACCTGCCCCTGGGCGATAATGCGCCCCTCGAGGTCGCCTTGGCCGACGCCCTGGGCCTGGCCGAGCTGGGGCCGGTGGTCGTCGTCCACGAGAGCCTGGACGCCCGCCGCAAGGGCAACATCCGCCGGATCTATCATCTGCGCTTTGCGGTGGAGCGACCGTCCCCGCGGCTGGAGGCATTGTTGCGACGGGGCGTGGTGACCCCGTGGGAGCCGCCGCACCCGCCGCCGCCGGAACGACACATCGCGCTGCCCGAGCGGCCCATCATCGTGGGGGCCGGGCCGGCGGGGCTGTTCTGTGCGCTGCATCTGGCCCGCCTGGGCTATCGGCCCATCCTGCTGGAGCGCGGCCAGCCAGTCGCCCAGCGCCGCGCCGACGTCGAGCGCCTTTGGCGCGATGGCGTCCTTGAGCCCGAGTCCAACATGCAGTTCGGCGAGGGCGGCGCCGGCACCTTTTCCGACGGCAAGCTCAGCACCGGCAAGCGCGATCCGCTGCATGACGAGATCCTGGCCGAGCTGGTGGCGGCTGGCGCCCCGCCCGAGATCGCCTTCCAGGCCAAGCCCCACGTCGGCACCGACCGTCTGCGCGCCGTGGTGACCCGCCTGCGGGCCGAGATCGTCGCCCTGGGCGGCGAGGTGCGCTTTGGCGCGCGGATGGACGAGCTGCTGCTGCGCGGCAATCAGGTGGCCGGGGTGCGCGTGGGCCGGGAGAGCCTGCGCTCGCCGGCCGTCATCCTGGCCATCGGCCATAGCGCTCGCGATAGCTATGCGATGCTGCGGCGGGCTGGCGTGGCCATGGAGCCCAAGCCGATGGCGGTGGGCGTGCGCATTGAGCATCCCCGCGCCTTTATCGACGCGGCCCAGTATGGCGACCAGGCGCCGCTGCTTTCCGCTGCGGATTACAGCCTCACGCACCGCCATGGCGACCTGGCCGTCTATAGCTTTTGCATGTGCCCGGGCGGCCACATAGTCTGCTGCGCCAGCGAGCCTGAGCGACTGGTCACCAACGGCATGAGCTACCACGCCCGCGACGCCATCCACTCCAATAGCGCCCTGGTGGTGGCGGTGCATCCGGCCCGGCTGGGCTGGCGCGATCCGCTGGATGGCATCGCCTTTCAGCGCGAGATCGAGGCGCGGGCCTACCGGGCCGGCGGCGGTGGCTATCGCGCGCCGGCGCAACGGGCCGCCGATTTCGTGGCCGGGCGGCCCAGCGACGATCTACCCGCCAGCAGCTATCGCCCCGGCCTCAGCTCTGCGCCTATGGACGACGCGTTGCCGCCGGCCGTCTGCAACGCCCTGCGCGCCGCCCTGGCCCAGTTCGACCGGCGCATCCCCGGGTTCATCCAGCAGGGCCTGCTGCTGGCGCCCGAGACGCGCACCTCTAGCCCCGTCCGCCTCACCCGCGACGACACCTGGGAGTCCACCTCCATCCAGGGGCTCTACCTGCTGGGCGAGGGGGCCGGCTATGCCGGCGGTATCATGACCTGCGCGCTGGACGCTGTCCGCTACGCCCGGGCGGTGGTTTCGTGCGAGGCCGCGTCATGACACTGCGGGTGGGCATCGTTGGCGCCGGGCCGTCCGGGATCATGGCGGCGCTCAAGGCCGCCTCGCAGGGCGCCGTCGTCCACCTGTACGACACCAACCAAACGGTGGGGCGCAAGCTCACCGTCGCCGGCAACGGCCGCTGCAACCTCTCCAACGCCGAGGTGCGCCCCGAGGCCTATGCCAGCGATGCGCCCGACGCCCTGGCGGCGGTCTTGCGGCGCTATGGCTACCTGGATCTCTTGGCCGACCTGGAGGCGCTGGGCATCTATACCTATGCCACCGACGACGGCTGGACCTATCCCGTATCCAATAGCGGCGCCGCCGTCGTCGAGCTGCTCACCGTGGCGCTGGAGCAGGCCGGCGTCCACCTGCATCTGCTGACCAAGGTGACGGCGATCCGGCCGCTGAGTCAAGCCCCCGCTTTGTCGCAGGAGGGCGGAGGGGAGCGGACGTTCGCCCTGGAGCTGGGGCACTCGGCGCAGTGCGACGTCCATGACCGGGTTATCGTCGCGGCCGGCGGCATGGCGTCCGAGGCGTTGGGCTCGCGCGGCGACTGCCTGCCCATGCTGGCACAGCTGGGCCATACCGTGCTGCCGGTGCGGCCGGCCCTCTCGCCCCTCACCGCCGACATGCGCCCCGTGCACGCGCTCCAGGGCGTGCGGCTGGACGTGGCCCTGCGCCTCTATGCCGAGGGCGCGCTTTTGGGCGAGAGCCTGGGCAACCTGATGTTCACCAAGGGCGGGCTGAGCGGCCCCGCGCCCATGGACCTGGCCCACCTGGTCAGCGCCAACCCGGGCGCCGCGCTGGAGGCGCGCATCGATCTGGTGCCGGCCCATGCTGCCCAGCTCGAGGAGGCCCTGGCCCAGGGCCAAGCGCGCAACACCCCCGCCGCCGTGGCACTGATGGGGTTCATGCCGCCCAAGCTGCCGCCGGTGCTCTTGCGGCTGGCCGGCCTGCCTGCAGGCGTCGGCCTGGGCGACCTGGACGCCGCCGCCCTGGCTCGCTTGCGCCAGCAGGTGCACGGGCTGGCGCTGCGGGTCACCGGCACCCGCCCCCTCAGCCAGAGCCAGCTCTCTACCGGCGGCGTGCCCCTGGCCGAAGTCGACCCGGCCACCCTGGCGTCGCGGCTGGTGCCGGGGCTCTATCTGGCCGGCGAGACGCTGAACGTGGTCGGCCCCTGCGGCGGCTATAACCTGCACTGGGCCTGGGCCTCGGGCGCGGTGGCGGGGCTGGCGGCGGGGCGGGGCAACCCCACGGTTTGACGTCGCGGCCCGTTGAGCCTACGCTGGGCAGCGTTGTTGCCAATTGGGGGTATGAGCATGGAACGCCACATTCTCGATACTATTCCTTACACGGTTGATCTCGACGCGTTGGCCGAGCGGGTGCGCCTGCGCGACCGCCAACGCTCGGCGCTAGAGGCGGTGGCGCGGCAGGCCGAGGCCATCGCCCGACCCAAGGCCATCTATGGGCTGGCCTATATCGACGACCGCGGCCCCGAACATCTGGTGATCGACAGCGTCACCTTCAAGAGCCGCGTCTTGCGCGTCAACCTCGATGACACCGAGCGCGTCTTTCCCTACTGCGTTACCTGCGGCGCCGAGCTGGAGCGCTGGCACGCCGAGATGGACGACATCCTGGAGCAGTACTGGGTGGAGGCGATCATGGAGCAGGCCCTGGCGCAGGCCATCGCCCACACCATGAAGGCCATCGATCGGCGCTATCATCCCGGCCGCACCTCGACCATGGGCCCCGGCAGCCTGTTGGATTGGCCCCTGCGCGAGCAGCGACCCCTGTTCAAGCTGCTGGGCGATACCGAGGCCGCCATCGGTCTGCGGCTGACCTCGAGCATGCTCATGTTGCCGGCCAAGTCGGTGTCGGGCGTACGCTTTCCGGCCGAGCACAGCTTTGCGAGCTGCATGCTCTGCCCGCGCGAGAGCTGCCCCAACCGGCGCGCGCCGCACGACCCCGAGCTCTACCAGAAACGCTACGCCGCCGACGCCATGTTGCGGGAGACGGAGCGAGGCTAGTCGCCATCGCGCGGGGTATGGGCTCCGCGCCTAGCAGCACAACGGGCGATGAGGCCCGTTCATCAGCAAGGGAGCAGCGTCTTGGGTTCCTTCCGCTATGGCCCACCGGGGCGACCCGGCTCGTCCACCCCCAACGGTCTCGGCGATCAGATGCGCGGTTCGTGGGAGGCGTTGCGCAATACCCCCCAGGCCTTCCGCCTGGTGTGGGCGGCCAGCCGCGGCGCCGCCCTGGTCAGCGCCGGCCTCATGCTGGTGGCCGCGATCCTGCCGGCCGCTCAGGCCTGGACCGGCAAGCTGATCATTGACGCCATCGTCCAGGCGGCGGGCGCCGACTTGGCCCCCATGGATGGCCTGCGCCAGGTGTTGCCCTATGTGCTGCTCGAGTTCGGGTTGCTGCTGGCGGGCTCGGTCGCCGGGCAGGCCCGCTCCCTCTCCGAGCGGGTTCTCCAGACCCGCCTCTCCAACCACGTCAGCGAGCTGATCATCCGCCAGGCCATTCGGTTGGACCTGGCCTTTTTCGAGGATCCCGTCTTTTATGACATGCTCCAGAACGCGCGGCGGCAGGCCGACACCTCGGCGCTGCGGATCGTCAACGCGATTCTGCAGCTGGTCCAGCAAGGCATCACCCTCACCTCGCTGGTGGCGTTGCTGATCCGCTTTAGCCCCTGGTTGGCGGTGATCGGCTTTGTCTCGGCCATCCCCTCGTTCCTGGCACAGTCCCAGTACGCCGAGCGCGCCTTTCGCGCCGTCAGCCGCCGCGCCCCCGAATCGCGCCTGCTGGCCTACCTGGAGATGATCCTCACGAGCAACGACGCCGTCAAAGAGGTCAAGCTCTTTGGCTTGGGCGAGCCGCTGCTGGGCCGCTACCGCGAGCTTTTCGTGCGCTTTTTCGAAGAGGACCGCACCATCGCCCAGCAGCGCACCATCGCCTCGCTGGGGTGGGGGCTGCTGTCGAACCTGGCCTACTATGGCTCCTATGGCTGGATCGTCCTGCGCACCGTGGGCGGGCTGATCACCCTGGGCGATATGACCATGTTCCTGAGCATTTTTCGGCAGTCGCAGGGGGCTATCCGCTCGCTGCTCAGCAGCCTGAACAGCGTCTATGAGAGCAACCTGTTCCTCGATAACCTGATGACCTACCTGGAGCTGGAGCCGACGCTGTCCTCGCCGTCCGACGACGCGCTGGTGGCCCCCGAGCCGATCCGCCAAGGGATCGAGTTCCGCCACGTGTCCTTTGCCTACCCGGGCGCGGAAAAGCTGGTGCTGCGGGATGTCAACCTGCACATTCGCCCGGGCGAGCGGATCGCCCTGGTGGGCCTCAACGGCGCAGGCAAGACCACGCTCATCAAGCTGCTGACGCGGCTGTATGACCCCCTCGAGGGCCAGGTGCTGTTGGATGGCGTCGATCTGCGCCAGTACAGCCTGGAGAGCTTGCACCAACGCTTTGGCGTCATCTTTCAGGATTTCATGCACTATCAGTTCTCGGTGCGTGAGAACATCGGCTTTGGCCAGGTGGATGCGCTGGACGATATGCAACGCATCACCGCGGCGGCCGAGCGGGGCGGGGCCGCGCCCGTCATCGAGGCGCTTCCCGACGGCTATGAGACGGTGCTGGGCCGCCGCTGGGAGCGGGGCGCCGAGCTCTCGGGCGGCGAGTGGCAAAAGGTGGCCCTGGCGCGCGCCTTTATGCGCAAAGCCGAGGTGCTGGTGCTGGACGAGCCGACCTCGTCGCTGGACGCCGAGGCCGAGTACGAGATCTTTCAGCGCTTTGGCGAGCTGATGGAAGGGCGAATCGCCGTGCTGATCTCGCACCGCTTTTCCACGGTGCGCATGGCCGATCGCATCGTGGTCCTCTCCGAGGGGCGGATCCACGAGATCGGCAGCCACGACGAGCTGATGGCCCAGGATGGCGCCTATGCGCGCCTGTTCAACCTGCAGGCCGAGGGCTACCGCTAGCGCCTAGCTAGGCATAGCTGCCCAGCTCTTTGGCCAGGCGCACAAACTCGCCAAACTCGGCCAGCGAGACGCTATCGGGCACCGAGTGATCCGACGCGATGATATAGCCGCCGCCCTCGCGCATCGCCGGGATGACGCGATGCATCTCGTCCCACATCTCCTCGGGGCGCTCATAGAGCACGGCGTTCAGCCCCCCGTGGAACGCCAGGCGGTCGCCATAGGCGGCCTTGAGCGCCACGGGGTCCATCCCCGCCTTGACTTCGAGCGGGTTCAGCGTGTCCACGCCCCATTCGATGAACGCCGGCACCAGCGGGTTCACATCGCCGCACGAGTGCAGCCGCACCTTCATGCCGCGGGCGTGGGCCCAGTCGGCCGCCCGTTGGTGGGCCGGCATGATGATTCGCCGGTACATCCGCGGCGACATGAACTGGTTGCCCTTGTAGCCCAGGTCGTCGGGCCAGTTGATCTCGTCAAGGGTATAGCCTGCGTCCAGGATGCGCTGCCACAGGGCTAGGTCCAGCTCTAGCATGGTGTTGACGATATCGGCGATCCAGTCGGGATCCTCCATCAGGGCCAGCAGCACCCGCTCGGTGCCCGCCACCCACGAGTGG
>ERZ764778.3785-NODE-3785-length-11559-cov-58.051026_pt1 | contig 11559 bp, 6 predicted proteins | sample MGYA00374951_ERZ764778 | MGnify/ENA primary metagenome ERZ764778 (study PRJEB28918, sample SAMN05720193) | bioreactor metagenome | isolation source: Anaerobic biogas reactor | place: USA:Washington, USA | collected 2015-08-08 ...
AGGTGAGTTTGCCGGTGACGCCGTTGAGACCGGGGTCCTCCGAGTGACTCTCGAACACCCACCCGCCTGGCGCCGGTGGGGCAAACCGCGCCTTCCAGGTCGTGCCTCCGTCCCAGAATGCGGCCACGGTCAGTTCTCGGCTGGCGGCGTCTCCCGATACGCCCGTAAAGTGGACGGCGACGCGAGCTGGGCATCCCTCCTGGAGATAGGCCACGTACGGGTTCGCCGCATTCTGTGTGGCCGTCAGCCCGATTTCACACACCTGCCATTGTTTGACCTCGACTGCATCCTGTGCGTTCGCAAGACACGCGGCTACAGCGAGGATTGCCGGTATCATCGGTGGCATACGACAGATCCCCATCGACGAGTTCCTTTCTCCAAGGACCATACGACTACCCACTGATTACTTGCCCCGTGGGCGCCCGAGCGTGTAGCTTATTATACGGCTTCTCTCATACGATTCCCATATTGGTGACCAGGAGCCTTGAACTGGAGACACCGATTCTGGTATTATTGGCCGCCTAGCGCTGGAGCACCTGGGATGACGTTCAATACACATGAACGGCGAAGCAACACATTCAGTATTCTCCAGGAAATGGGTCGTTACCATGAAGACAATACTCCTGAATTTGGCTCTTCTCTCGGCCCTCATTGAATCTCCGTCCTTGAACACGCTGGCAGCCGACTTGCCAACAAACTCGGCCATTCCGGTTCGGGTCAATTACGCACGTCCCTTTGAGCCGCCAACGCGACCGGCGTTGATCGCGCTGCCTCCCGGCGCGGTCGAACCTACCGGTTGGTTGCGAGACTGGTGCCTGACTGCGAGGGACGGGTTCACCGGTCACATGGACGAATACGATGATGAGTTCAAGCGGGCCTGGGCTCCGGATCACAAGATGACCGGTGACGGCCTACTCTGGTACAAGGGCGCCTGGCCTTACGAAGGGGGAGGGTATTGGTTCGATGGCTTGGCCCGCCTGGGTTTCGCTCTGCACGATGACGCGATGATCCAGCAGGCGAAAGGGCGGCTCTACGCCGTGGCCGACCACATGAACACCGACGGCCTGCTCTTTCTCTGGTGGCTCGACCGGGGCAATCCCGACGACCGGAAGGCCGTCGTTGCCGCGTTGGAGGGCTGGCCACTCTGGGCCTGCGGCCTGTTGGGGCGTGCAATGACGGGATTCTATGCGGGGTCGGGCGACAAACATATCCTGGACGCGCTTGAGAAGGCGTACTCCGGAGATCCTAATTGTCTGCGATCCATCACAGGAAGTGTGTCGAATCTGTGGCCGGCATTCGACGCCTACTGCTGGACAGGCAACAAGGACATCGCCGAGGCGCTGGATGCCATGTTCAGGGAGGAAGGCGGTGGTCTTTTGCCGAATCTGAACCGGTACCGCAAGGCGCCGGACTTGAAGCCGGGTACTACTGTGGAAAACGCCCATGTGGTCGAATTCATCGAGAGCACCACGCCATGGGCTGTTGGTTATCTGTGGACGGGTGATGTGCACTATCTCCAAGCAGCCGTCGGCTGGCACGACTTGCTGGAACGTATCGCCATGCAACCCTATGGAGTACCGGTTTCCGACGAGTGGTACGGGCCCACCGGTGCGTTTCGGGGAAGTGAAACCTGCGACGTGGCGGGATATATATGGAGCCAGGTCTGCCTTCTTGCCGTGACCGGTGAAGGCCGGATGGGGGATCGGCTCGAGCGGGCGTTCTTTAACGCAGGACCGGCCACCGTGTCGCGAGATTTCAAGACCCATGTTTACTTCCAGAGCCCCAATCGGTTCGCCAACCTCTCGCCGAACTTCCCTCATGGTCCTATGGCCGAAGGAGGCGTCTATGAACGCAAACACAGTCCGCTCTGCTGTACCGCCGCGCTGAATCGTATTGTGCCGTGGTATGTTACGAATATGTGGATGGCGACGTATGACAACGGCTTGGCGGCAACCTGCTATGGCCCCTGCAAAGTGACGGCGTTGGCTGCGGACGGTGTATCGGTCACGATGGATTGCCGGACCGACTATCCCTTCAATGAGACCATCGACATCTCGGTGCAGCCGGCGCGGGAAGCAGCTTTCCCGATCGACTTTCGCATTCCCGGATGGTGCACGAATCCGACCCTGAGCGTGAATGGCTCTCCCATTACGGTCGATTGCAACGCCAGGGGGTTCTTGCGCGTGAACCGAACCTGGAAACCGGGCGATCTCGTCCAGTTGTGGTTCCCGATGACCGCCGTTGTGCAACGCGGACGCGATGCCGCATCAGGCCCGCCCTACGATGGAGCACATCGGGTCACGCGGGTGACAATCCCGGACGATAGGAGCACGCAGGGTGTTCCTTACGCTTCGGTTTCCTACGGCCCGTTGCTCCTGGCGCTGCCGATCCCCGACACAACAAACGCCAATTCGCCGGACCCGAACGCTCGATGGAAGTTCGCGTTGGATATTCAGGAACCCGGGTTGACGGTGCAACGCAGCAAAATGCCGTTCCGATGGGATTGGCCGCTGGCCGCCCCGCTGACACTGCGCGTCAATGTACATGAGATTGCCTGGAATCCCGATCCCCAAGCCCCTCGGCTGCCTCTTCTGCCGGTCGCCAAGTCGAAGCCGGCCCAGTCCGTCACGCTCATCCCGTATGGTTGCACCAAGTTCCGGCTCTCGATGTTCCCAGTCACTGCAGAACCCCAGGTCAAGCCATCCGCCATTCGCCGGATTCTCTTTCTGGGCAACAGCATCACCGTGCACGGCCCCAAAGCGGATATCGGCTGGGCCGGAAACTGGGGCATGGCCGCCAGCTCCAAAGACAAAGATTATGTCCATCTCGTCACTGGCACCATCGCTCAGCATACCGGTTCCATGCCTGAGATGATGATTCGGAACATTGCGGATTTTGAGCGCAACTATGCAGATTACGACGTGGAATCGCAAATGAAGGATTTCTTCGCATTCGATCCCGACCTGGTGGTTCTGGCCATCGGCGAAAATGTGCCGGCGCTGGGATCAGAGGACGCCAAAGCACAATTCAAGGCCGGGGTGATGAAAATCCTGGGATGCGCTCTGGCCAGACGTCATCCGCTTGTGGTTGTGCGGAGTTCTTTCTGGGCCGACCCCGCCAAAGATGAAGTGCTCCGAATCGCCTGCCAGGAGGCAGATGCCATATTCGTCGATGCGGGCCCCCTCGGATGCGAGGAAGCCAACATGGCCCGCTCGGAACGATCATTCATACATGACGGTGTTGCCGCCCACCCTGGCGACCGGGGAATGAAGGCCCTTGCCGACGCGATTGTTCAGGCCGTGCTACATCGCAGATGACGTAGGGCATGAGATCGGGAGACTACCGACCAATCCCCGATGCCGGCGTCCACAGCGGCGGCATACTGGGTTCCGCTGCCGGCGGTGCCGGAAGGACGACATGACATTTGAATGTCGGATTCACAACAACGATCGATGAGACCTGCATTCTGAGGCCAATGCTGTAACGATGCTCTCCATGAACGAACCTGGTGGCAGGCCAAGGTCAGGCAAGGAGTACGGACACAATGACTGAAGAGAACAGAACACCATCGTCGCAGAACGATCCATCCCGTCGCGAGTTCCTGTTCACTGGTTTACAAGTTGCTGCTTCTCTGCCGGTGGCTTTCAGCCGGCCGGCCTCCGCAGGACGTAGCCCAAGAGGGCAAGTGCCGTTCTTCACGACGCGCGGCGTGGTTGTGACAACCCCCGATCTGATGACCTTGGACTGGCCTCAACGGGCTGCCCGCGCCGGGCTGACGACGATTGGCACACACGTAACGCCAAGCGAGGTATCAGAGTTCATTCAAACCGAGAGGGGCCGTGAATTTGTGGCGCGGTGCAAAGAGTGCGGAATTGCAGTGGAGCATGAGTTGCACGCCATGAGCGATCTGCTCCCGCGGGCCCTCTTCGAGAAAGACCCCTCGATGTACCGTGTGAATGAACAAGGGCAGCGCAGTCCTGATTTCAATTGCTGCGTTCATTCCTCCAACGCGATCGAGGTGGTCTGTGAAAACGTCGTCAAATATGCTGAGATCCTGAGGCCTACCACGGGCCGTTACTTCTACTGGATCGACGATGGCAGGCCCATGTGCCAATGCTCGCGTTGCCGCCTCTATTCGGATAGCGAGCAATCGCTGATCCTGGAGAACGAAATGCTGCGGGCGTTGCGGCGGGTGGACGCACGGGCCACTCTGGCGCACCTGGCCTATGCGCGGACAATGGAGCCTCCCGTTCAAGTCAAGCCCGCATCGGGCATCTTCCTTGAGTTTGCACCCATTGGCCGAACCTGGAGTGAACCGATCAGCCGTCGCGAAGCCAAAGAGGGGCAGCACGGCCGGTATCTGGATTGGCTGGATTCCAATCTGGCTGTGTTTGGCAAAGACGATGCGCAGGTCCTGGAGTACTGGCTGGATGTGTCGCTGTTCAGCTCCTGGAAGCGAGACGCCAAGAAGAGACTGCCTTGGAAGAGAGACGTGTTCCTGGAGGACATCGCCGCCTACGCCGATCGCGGAATTCGGCATGTCACATCATTTGCCGCATATATGGACGCCGACTACGTCAAGCAGTATGGTGAACCGCCGCTGGACGAGTATGGGGAAGGACTGCGGCGTCTGGGCTGATCGGGTTCGTAGACTTGCCGTCCCCGTCGGTGGCCGTCAGGGTGCCAATACGACTGGGGCAAACGTGGCGCGGACATGGAAGTCCGGCTTCGGCAGGTTCGGCTCCACCCACGTAAGCCAGATCGGGTCCTCCGGCGTCTCGGAGCGGAAATCTGCGCGGTATAACCCGACTTGGAACCCGGTACCGGGTTTCCAGCCGCGTACACCCATTGCTCGTAGGGCGGCGACTGGGACAAAACCCTCCACGGCGTAGCCATCCGCCGTGCGTTGGGCGGCCAATCTCGTGTCCGAGGACGTCCATGAATCATCGAACCGCCGGTAGATGCGTGCTGCATAGTCATGGACTGCGCCGTCAGGTGCGATCTCTATACAGAAGTATCTCCGCGAATTCTCCGGCCATAGAAAGATCTCAACGCGATCTCGCGAATCGACCGCATGTTCGTCTTCGGTCGGTGGCGCGGACACGATGGTCGCATCCTGAGCGGCGAAGGCGAACCATAGTCCAGCCTCGTTCCACTGGAGCCATGCCCGGGTTGGCTGGGCCTCCACGCCCGGCTGGGAAGCGACCTTGAAATCTGCCACTGGAGTCACGCGCTGATAGCCGGGTTCATCCAGGCGACCATCCACGTGGAGAGGTTCACTCAGACGTGTGATGTGAAGGGCCATTACTGCATCGCGTGAGACGTGGGCGCACCCAGTCAGCAGGATCACGATGAGAAAGGACGACGTGCGAGGTATAACGGTTGTGTTTCGCATGTTCATTCTCCAACCTCTGGGAACCCTTTGCCACGACATACGCGATGTCTCTGATGCACGGCTCCGCGCGCCGACCGTGGTCAGCCTGAGTTCATCACCGGTTCTCAATGTAGTTGACGAGGCACGGTCCTTCAAGAAAGAAAGGAACCGCTTCGGGGCTTGCCGATTCGCAGTCTGTCCTCCGCCGCTCGCTCGAAGGTCGGCTCATCGGCGTTCAGCATCTCATTGACCGCATCGAGATTGCAGTGTCCGTATGGCTCTTCACTTGATTGGTTCCCCTCCTTCTGGCAGAATACCATTGCCAGGACACAAGGATGGGCAATCGGCATGACGGACGTTACCCACATCTTGAACGTTATCGAACGGGGGGACAGGTTGCGGAAAATCGTGATTGCAGCAGGACTGGCGGTAGCAGCTTCCGTAGCGACGGCTGAGGCCCCACGTCTGACACTCTGTTGCGGCGGGGAGAACGATCTGTTCCGTGTCCTGACCGCGTCCGGCTACGCGTGCCGGCGCGTGGACTCCAACCGCGAGGCGGTCGAGCTCGCCGCAGAAGGCGGGGCGGTGCTGATCCTGGCGGAGGACTATCCGGCGGCGACGACGGTGATCGAGCCCGACGTACTGGGAGCGGCCGCAAACAAGAACCTGCGTCTCTTTATCGAATACCCCGCGGCCTTGCCGGGCGTGGAAATCGGCCCGCCCAAGGCCGCACGATGCGAGCGGGCCGTTGTGAATTCGGATCTCTTCGGCCCGTCCCTCGATCCACTCCGAATCCTGGCGATCAACGGGCTGCACTTCGTGCAGGCGAGGTCCGAGATCTCGCACGTCGTGGCGGCGCGCGTGGCGGGTTTCGACTCAGCGGTGTTCGGTCTGCCAAACGATCCGGTCCCGATCCTGTTCGAACTCCCCGGGCGAGGTGTGCTTGTGGCCACGACCAAGCTCAGCCACTTCGTCACCGGTCGCTATGCGCCTCAGGACGCATGGCAGGCACTGTGGGCTGGGGTGCTCGCGTGGCTTTGTCCGGACGGGGAACGGCCCTCGCTGGTCTGGACGCCCTCGGTCCGCCCGAGCTACAGCCGCGACGAACCGCCGCCCGCCGACGCAGAATGGCAGGCGATCCGACGTGGCACGGAATGGTTCCACCGTTCGAAGTTGCTTCTGCATCCCTCCCGGCTCGATGAAGTAGGCCGAGCGGAGCGTACGGACGGGTTGCTTCCCACGCCGCCGCCGGATGCGCCGGTGGGCGACGGCAGACTCGGCATTCTCGAAGCGCCGCTCTCGATCGTCCTCGCCGACGGCAGCCAGATGCAGAGCATTGCGCGGCGCGGCGATTGCCACGGCGAATCCGCCATGGCGCTGGCGTTCGGCGCTCGGACGGGCGCTGGGGCGTTGAACGCTAAGGTTGCGTGCAATCTCCTGGACTACTACCTCTTCACCTCGGACGCGCGAAAGAACGAACGAGGAGACCCCAAGCACGGCGCCTACGGACTGGTCGCATGGGGAATCACTTCGCCCGCATTCTACACAGCCAACTACGGTGACGACAACGCGCGGCTGCTGCTGGGCACCGCCGCAACCGCCGCGTTGCTGGGCGAGAATCGTTGGGACGGAGCCATAATGCGGTGCCTGCTGGCCAACCTGCGTACAACGGGACGGCAGGGCTTCCGCGACGACCGAATCGACATTCCTGCTCTCTCGTTGCAGGGCTGGCAACCTTTCTTCCGACGAGACATCGTCAGCTACTCACCGCACATGGAGGCGTACCTCTGGGCCTGTTTCCTGTGGGCATACCAACAGACGGGATACGAGCTATTCTATGAACGCGCGGAGAACGCGCTGCGCATGACCGTGGCGCAGTATCCGAACGGCTGGCGTTGGACCAACGGGCTGGCCCAGGAGAAGGCGCGCATCCTGCTGCCGCTGGCGTGGCTGGTCCGAGTGAAAGACACGCCGGAGCACCGCGCCTGGCTGCGCACGGCCGTGGATGGGCTCGCGGCGCTGCAGGAGCCCTGCGGCGCCATTCGGGAGGAACTCGGACTTCCGGGCAAGGGCATGTACCCGCCGCCCTCCTCGAACGACGACTACGGCAGACATGAGGCCTCGCTGATCCAGCGAAATGGCGATCCCGTGAGCGACCTGCTCTACACGACGAATTTCGCCTTCCTCGGGCTGCACGAGGCGGCGGCGGTCGGGGACGAGGCCGCCCAACACGCCGAGGAGAAGCTTGCCGGGTTCCTATGCCGCATCCAGATTCGCTCGGACGCGCAGCCTTCCCTAGATGGCGGCTGGTTCCGCGCGTTCGATTTCCAGCGATGGGAAGCGTGGGCCAGCAACGCGGACGCGGGCTGGGGTGCCTGGGCGATCGAAAGCGGCTGGACGCAGGGCTGGATCGTGTCCGTCCTTGGCATGCGACAGATGCGAACCTCGCTGTGGGATTTGGTCACCAAAACCGACATCGCCGCAGACTTCGACCGCCTGCGTCGCGAGATGCTGCCGGATGAGGTGGTTCAGTCTCTCACCGCGATCCACAGGCCCAAACCCGCGACCAGCCTCACGCTGATCCCGCCCTCGCTGGTGACGGACCGGATCGAGCTGGATATCCGGGGATCGGTGCGGAATGACGTTGACGCAGCGCGGACTTTTGAGGTCGTGCTGTATGTGGATGAAGAGAAGCCGGAGCAGCGTCTGCACCAAGCGGCTCTCACCATAGATCCCCAATCGGCGGCAGGCTTCAATTTCTGCTGGCCCACCCAGGGGCACGCGGGCCGACATTGCGTCATCATGACGGCGCGGTCCGGCGATGTGACGCTGCGAGCGGAGTGTCCCATCCAGATCATCGCCTCGGATGTACGCTCCACGCGCCGGCTCGGGGGCGCCTGGGTGGACATCTATCACCATGACGAGCAGGAAGGGAGACCCTTCAACGCGGAGTTGGCCAAAATGACCGACGCGAACTGGCGAGAGCTGGTCCGAGCGATGCACGTCACGGACCAGAATCTGCTGGTCATCACAATGATGTTTCAGAACTTCACTCATCGCACCAAGCACAACTTCACTTCCGAAACGTATCCGGGCAAAGCGTACTATCCTTCCGAACTCTATCCCGCCCGCATGCCCATCGCTTCGACCGACCCGCTGGAGACGATCATGGATGAGGCCGACAGACTGGGCATGCATGTGATGCCTGGGGTTGGCACCTATGCGTTCTTCGACTACACCCCGGACTCGCTACGCTGGTGCAAGAACGTGGCAGACGAACTCTGGCGACGTTATGGACACCATCCGTCGTTTTACGGCTGGTATCTCAGCCACGAGCAGGGCGGCGGCCTGTACATTCCCGGCCTCGGTGACCCTGCACTTCAGCGTCGGGAGATCGTCGACTTCTTCAAGGTGTTCACCTCCCATGTCAAGCGGTATGCCCCGGACAAACCCGTGCTGCTGGCGACCAATCCCTATGGTCTTCGCGGCGCAGAGGAAACATACCGCCAATTGCTGCCCCATGTGGACATCCTCGGGCCGTTCGGGTTCCACCGCATGCCCGCGGGCGACCTGACGGGCGAGCAGGCGGCCACACTGTTGCAGTCGTTGTGCGACGAAGCCGGGTGCCATCTATGGCTGGATGTGGAGACATTTGTGTTCCAAAATGGAGTCGAACTTCATCCTCGCCCGATCGGTGAACTGATTGGCGACCTTCGGCGTTTTACGACCTTCGAGAAGATTCTGCACTACCAGTTCCCCGGCATGATGAGCGCGCCGGAGATGACCTGCCAGCCGGGCGGGCCGGCCAGCGTCAAGCTATACGAGGATTACAGGCGGTATCTGGAGGAAGAATGAGATCCGCCAACACCCAGCGGCTCGCCCTCAGTCCGGGTGCATGGCCTCATTAGCCATATCGATTTGTTCGAACCGACAGAAATACTCTCGTATGGTACGTAGAATCACCGGGACGTAATCCGAGTGATTTCAGGTCAATAACTTCGGAATCACCGTGAAAGATGAGGCAGTAGGGTACGGAGTTGTGGATCGTCGGCAATGAGCACCATGCACCGTTCGCCGATCTTGTACTGGATCGAGGTACGGCAGGCAGGCGCTTTCATCTGACTGGGGCGCAAGTCAGTGGTATGCAGATGCTCGCGCGCGGATCACACTTGCACCATACGAGGTTTCCACCACTATGAGGACGACGATCTCGGCGTCTTCTGGTCCGATGATCCTGGGATTCCGGTCGGCGAGATGGTGCGCTCGATGGGTGTGCTGGAAATCGAAGGGGAAATGGCCCAGGTCAGGAAGTTCTACCGCAAAGCAGGGATGCTACGTTCTTGACCCGCTCATCTGCGACGTGGGCTCATCCGGATCGATCGGGTGAGATCTGCCCGGGAGAGCGAAGGGTACGGTCTTGAAGTGAGTAGTTGCAGGGGAGTGACATGAAACGGACACACATCGGACGTACGACCCCGGCGGTGGCACTCGTCTTCTTGTTGCTTGGCAGGATTGCTTTGGCAGATCCGAACGCGGCCCGGCCGTCGGGACCTCCTCCTGAGGCGTTGTTGCCGCCGTGGACGCCGGTCACGGTGCAAGAGAAGGCGTCCGAGATCCAGGTGGGCGTCTGGGGGCGGGAGTATCGCTTCGCCGGGGCTGTGCTGCCGGTGGCTGTGAGCACGGCGGGCACTGAGATACCCGCGGGGCCGATGCGGCTGGTGGGCACCGTGGACGGCAAGCCGATCGCGTGGCAGCGCGGGGGCAACCTGGTGCAGCGGCATGATCCCCAGCAGGCGATCGTCTGCGGCTGGCAGGCCAATGAGACGCTTCTGACCAACACCACTTTTACCACTGAGTTCGATGGGATGATGCGTGTGGGCCTGGTGATCGCGTCACGGCAGGCCTCACCGAAGATTGAGAAGCTGTGGCTGGAGGTGCCCCTGCGCCCGGAGCGCACCACGCTCTATCACTACTGGCCCGGCCGCTGGGGTAGTGCCGCGAATAGCGGCGCCCTGCCGGAGCAGGGGCTCTCACTGTCCTTCCATCCCTTCGTGTGGCTCGGCTGGGAGGACGGCGGCCTCGCGTGGTTCGCCGAGTCGGACCAGGGATGGCAGCCCGGGGATGTCGGCCATGCTATCGAGGTGGTTCACCAGGAGGGCGAGACAGTGCTGCCGAACTCGGCGTCAAGACACTGATCTTCCACGAGAATTGGACGCCGATCCAGAACTACTGGGAAACGACGCGTGAGGAAGATCTGAAGAAATTGGTCGCCGCCTGCCACCAGCGGGGCATCAAGCTGCTCCTGTACTTCGGCTACGAGCTCTCGACGCTGGCGCCTGAGTGGGCAGATGAGCGATGAGGTGCTGGTCAAGACGCCGGAGGGCAGCTTTACGGGTGGCTATCACCGCCAGCCGGAGCAGCGTGACTACATCGTCTGTTACCAGAGCCGCTGGGGGGAGCGTCTGGCCGAGGGCATCGCCCAGGCGCTCGATCGCTACGATTTCGACGGCGTCTACCTCGACGGCACGATCGAGCCGTTCGCCTGCGCCAACGAGCGCCACGGCTGCGGCTACCGTGCTGCCGACGGCAGCCTGCACCCCACCTGTCCCATCTTCGCCGTGCGTCGTCTGATGCAGCGCCTCTACGCGACGACCCGCCCGAGGCACGGCCTGGTGAACGCGCACCAAAGCACCTGCTGTATGACTCCCACGCTGGCCTTCTGCGACTCCTACTGGGACGGCGAGCAATTCCAAGGTGGCGAGTTGGCGGGCGACCCGCTTGGGCACCTGCCGCTGGCGGCCTTCCGTGCCGAGTTCATGGGTGCCAACTTCGGCGTGCCCTGCGAGTTCCTCGTCTACGAGAAGCCGCCCAAGTGGACCTTCGACCATGCTCTGGCGTTCACCCTGCTCCACGACGTCCGGGTGCGCCCCGGCGGCGTGAACGCGACGCTCGAGCGCATGTCGCCCATTTGGGAGGTCTAGCGCCGCTTCGGCGTGGAAAGCGCCGAGTGGCACCCGTACTGGAGCAATGCGGCCTTGGTGAAAGCTCAGCCAGCCTCAGTACTGGTGAGCCTCTACCTGCGCCGGGCCGGCGGAATGAACGGCAGGCCGTGCGAGAGGTCCATGCTCTTGCCTTCGACGCGCTTGGCGTCCAGATCGATCAACGCGATCTCGCTGGCCAGGCCG
>ERZ764778.3786-NODE-3786-length-11559-cov-12.400296_pt1 | contig 11559 bp, 11 predicted proteins | sample MGYA00374951_ERZ764778 | MGnify/ENA primary metagenome ERZ764778 (study PRJEB28918, sample SAMN05720193) | bioreactor metagenome | isolation source: Anaerobic biogas reactor | place: USA:Washington, USA | collected 2015-08-08 ...
TGAACTACGACTCCCTCGATACCAGCACAGATGTGAACCTGGGTGAGATAGGGCTGGAGCAGGCTGCCGGCGTCACGGCTGGAGGCAAATGACTATGAATTCAGGGAAAGATACACAGCGTTGGATCACCCTGGTCTTCTGTCTTATCGCAAGTCTGTGCGCGGGCTTCGGTTACTCATGGAGCGTCCTTCTGAAACCGTTGGGTGAGACCTTTGGCTGGAGCGCCTCGGCCGTGTCTCTCTCTTTCACCCTGCTCATCGTGTTCGCGGCCAGCACGTCGATCTTCGCTGGGAAGGCGCTCCAGTACATACAGCCACGCACGCTTCTCCTGGTTGGCGCGGTGGTCTTCGGCGCCGGCATCGCGTGTCTTGGTTTCGTGGACTCTCTGGGGATGCTCTACGGGCTATCGATGGTCTCGGGTGTGGGTCTGGGCATCATCTATCCGGGCGCCACCATGACGAACCTCATCCGCTTCTTCCCGGACAAGCGCGGCCTAGCTTCCGGATTGCTGGCTGCCGGCTATGGCATCGGCCCGGTTGTGTGGGCGCCGATAACGGTAGCGCTGATCGACAACCTGGGCCTGATGTGGGCCTTCAGGATCATGGGCATGCTCTTCTTCGTGCTCGTCGCGGTCTGCTCTCGCCTGGTGACCACCGCTCCGATCGGATACGCCCCGGTCGGATATACGCCGGAAGTCGCACGGATGTCCAAGACTCGGGTGGTGGAGGACAAAGACTGGAAAGATATGTTGAAGTCGCCGGTCTTCTACGTGCTCTTCATACTTTTCACGATCGGCACCACCTCGGGGCTCATGGTCATAGGGCACGCCTCGCCCATCGCCCAGGATGTCCTGGGGATATCACCGGAAGCTGCCGGCGCCGTTGTCAGCTACCTCGCTATCGGTATGGTGGTTGGCAAGATCGGCTGGGGAGCGCTTTCCGACAGGGTGGGACGTTACCCGGTGTTCATCGCCATGCTGATTATGGCCGCGATCGCCTTGGTAGTGCTCTGGAGGTCGGGCACCTATCTGCCCGTGGTATTGGGTATCTGCGCGGTGGGTGTGTGCTATGGCGGGTTCCTCGCCTTGATGAGCCCGATCACCGCGGAGACGTTCGGCAACAAGAACCTGGGCATCAACTTCGGCATCATGTTCTTGACCGTGGCGTTGGCAGCCTACGTTGGGCCCCGCTTGGCGGCTTCGGTGTTGGAGGCCACCGGCGGTGATTACGCGTGGGCGTTCATCATCGCGGCAATCATCAGCGTGGCCGGACTGGCTCTAGTCATCGCCTATCTTCTGGCCAGATTGAGGCTGCCGGCGAAGTCCGCAGTGGAGGCGTCTTCGCACCGCGTCGACTCGGCCGACAAGGTCGGGACGTCAGAAGCATGAGGGGGTTGACTGCTTCCTAGCACAACGACGTCGAACGAGGTCTGGCTAACGGTCGGTGGATACGCGAGGGTAACGATTCTCCCCCGCGCCACCGACCGTTAGCGTCCTGGGTACGTGTCGTCACACTGCCGGTCAGACTGTGCCGGTCACACTGCCGGTCGTAGGGTTGCTTCGCCCACCGGTGGCCCGGAGACGGTGAGGGGCCGGTCAGCGCGCCCCTTGTCCCGCTGCCCACTCACCCTGAGGGAGGCGGGCGGAGACGGCCGCTGCGAGCACGAAGACGCCGCAGGCGAGCGCGTACGACCAGGCGAGGGAACCGGTCACGTCGGCAAGCTTGCCGGCCAGGTAGGGACCGAACACCATTCCCACGCCTGTGAAGATGGTAACGAGACCTAAGCCGGCCGAAGCGAGCACCGGCCCGTACTGGTCTCCGCACGCGGCTCCGACCACCCCTGGAAATCCCATGCCGGCCAATCCGAGGATGAAGGCCGAAATGACCAGCCCCGGCAGCGCGGGCCACCATCCGAAGAGTCCCGCGGCTATCCCCATGATCAAGAACATCAGGGCGATGGTCCGCCCCCGACCGATGCGGTCGGAAACGGTGCCCGAAAGGGCGCCTCCTAGAAACCCGCCCAACCCTACCAGCAGGAAGATGTAGCCGGCCGCCTCGCTGCTGTAGTCCAGATCGGCTGTGAGCCTCTTCTGGAAGAAGGTCATGTAGATCAAGAACGCGAAGCCGTAAAGGAGGTAGATGCAGCCCAGATACCAGGTGTACCTCGAGCGGACAATCTTGCGAAAGTCCAGGGCAGTCTGACGGGCCATGGCCAGGAGCGACCTGGGGGCGCGGCTACTGCCTGAGGCGGAGCGCTCATGAGCCGCCGCTTCGGGACGGTCACGCTGCACCACGGCGCAGAGTATCCCGATGCAGATGGCTGTTCCCGCGAAGAAGTACCAAGCCAGACGCCAGCCGTCGTTGCCCCCACTGTCAATGATCGGGGGCACAGCGAGACCGGCCAGAATAAGGGCCAGAGCTGCTCCGCTACTCACGATACTCGAAGCGAGACCAAGTTGGCGGCTGTGGAACCACGCCGCCATAAGGGTGATCAAGGGCACCAACACCATCCCGCTGCCGAGGCCGGTGATGAGCCTCGCGGCCGAGGCGGTGACCAAGCCGTTCGAGAGTCCGGTGAGGAGCATGCCCGCAGCTGTTATGACGATGCCGGCCGTCGCCACCTTGCGGGCTCCCAACCGCGCGGCCAAGAAGCCACCGACCGCAGCCATGATGGTGTATCCACCGAGGTTCCATGAGGCGAGCGCTCCGGCAGCGGCGCTGGTGATTCCCAGATCATCCTGCATAGAAGGCAGGATTGCGCTGTAGCCAAAACGTCCGAAACCTATCGTACCCAGCACTCCCAGGAAGGCGGCAATAAGTACGATCCAGCGGTAACGGTGCATCGGCACTCCTTTAAGGTTCTTTTCTCCGGCGGGTCACAGTGTAGTCGGCCCTCCACCCGCGTTTCTCCCATAGAGCACGTAGTACAGCGCCAGACATCCGGCAGCGACCAACGCGACCACAGCATACATGCCTCGGTAGCCGGTGAGGGGGACGAGAAGTCCGCAGAGCAACGGGCCGACACCCGCCCCGGCGTCGGCGAACGTGTAGAACGTTGAGGTGGCCAGTCCCAGTCGGTGCCGGGCCGTGACCTTGATGGCAGTCGCTTGGCCACCGGCCTGTAGGGCCCCGAAGCCCAGACCCATGACCGCCGCGGCCAGCAATAATATGGCACCGTGGCGCGCCTGGCTGACTATCACGAGGCCGAGCGCGTAAACGGGGATGACCGGGTACATTACCGCGTTTTCGCCTTTGGCATCGAACCGTCGTCCCACGAACGGTCTGGTGAGGAGAACGGCTGCGGCAAACACCACGAAGAAGACACTGGCGGTGCTGACCAATCGGATCTCCTCCGCATAGAGGGCGAGGAACGAGATGACGCTCGAATAGCAGAGATAGACCACCAGCGCGATGACCGCGATGGGCACGGCTTTGGGTTCTATGTAGCTGCTCAGCCTGAACCCTTTGGTCTCTTCGACCTGTTCGGCCGTTAACTCCACGTCCTTCACGGCCAAGAAGGGCAACATCGCGAAACCAAGCGCCAACGCAATTGCCGAAGCGATGATGACGGAATCGAAGCTGCCGTGCTGGATCAAGAGCAGGCCGATGAAAGGCCCCACGCCGGTCGCGACTGTCTGTCCCAGGGTGAAATATCCGATACCTTCACCGTATCGCTCCTTCGGCACCACACCGGCCACGATAGTACCCGCTGCTACATGAGTTCCTCCGAACGCAAGCCCGTGGAAGAAGCGGATAACGAGCAGGAGGGCAGTGCTGGCAGCCGCGAAGTACATCAGGGTGAGGGTCAGGGTTGCGCCGACTCCCACGTAGATGGTCCGCGTCTGCCCTACCCGGTGTATCCATTTGCCGCAGAGGGCGCGGCCGATGACCGCGCCGATGATGTTGATGCCCACCGCGAAGCCGGCCAGCGCGGTGGACACGCCAAATTTGTCGGAGGCAAATTTGGATACCACTGTCATGAGCAACCAGAAGTTGACGCTGACTAGGAAGTTCTCCAGGGTGATGACGGCGAAACTCCTGGTCCATAGTCTCTGCCCTGTCACGGCGTCCTTGTCTCCATGGTGGCGGCGCGGCGGCCGGCCCGTCTCCCGTACAGGGCGTAGTAGAGCAGCGGGCTCGCCGCAACGACGATCGCCACTGCGACGTAGGTGCCTCTGTAGCCAAACTCAGGGATGGCAAGCCCGCACAAGAAGGGACTGAGGCCCACCCCGATGTCCGCAAACAAGAAGAACGTGGAGGTGGCCAAGCCCATGCGATAGGGAGGGGTGATCTTAACGGCGATGGTCTGGCCGGTGGACTGGATAGACCCGAAGCCGACTCCGATGATGATCGCCGCCAGCAGCAGCACGTAGCCGTGGCGTGCTTGGCTGAAAAGGGCCAGGCCCACCGCGAAGATGATGATCGCGGGATACATCACCGAGTTCTCGCCCTTTGTGTCGAACCTCCGTCCCACGAACGGCCGGGCAAGGAAGACAACGGTTGCGTAGATAAGAAAGAAGACGCTGGCCTCCTCAACCAGTCCGATCTCCTCGGAGTACAGCGCAAGAAACGAGATGATGCTTGTGTGGCAGAGGTACAACACCATGGCGACCAGGGCGATCGGCACCGCGTCAGGCTCGATAAAACTCCGGAGCTTGAAGCCCTTGGTCTCTCGTACCTGCTCGGCCGTCAGCTCCAGATCCTTCACCGACAAGAAGGGGATTATGACTAGGCCTATCCCGACGGTGATGGCAGAGGTGGTAATGATCGTCTCGAAGCTGGTATGACGGATTAAAAGCAAAGCCACGAAAGGCGCGAGTGCATTCCCCAAGACCTGGCTGAGGGTGTAATAGCCTATGCCCTCACCATAGCGCTGCTTCGGAACGACACCTGCGACGATGGTGCCGGCGGCAACATGGGCCGCAGCGAACGACGCACCGTGAAAGAAACGGATGGCGAGCAGCAGGGCCATGTCATCGGCTACGAAGTACATCAGGGTCAAGGCCACATTGAGCGCTACTCCCACGTAGAGGGTCTTCGTCTGGCCTACGTGGTGGATCCACTTGCCACAGATGGGCCGGGCGAATACAGCACCGATGATGAATATTCCTGCGGCGAATCCCGCCAGCGCAGTGGAGGCGCCCATACGCTCGGTGGCGAACTTTGTCAGAACCGCGAGGAGCAGCAGAAAGTTCATGGCGAGCAGGAAGTTCTCCAGCGTGATGAGCACGAAGCTCCTGGTCCACAGCTTCTGCCTGGTCACGACGCCCGCATCCCCGGTCCGCAAACCGGCGTCACTAGCAGTCGAGCCGGATCTCGGTCAGGCGCCTCTCGGCTATTTGGAGCGCCCGCGCGGTGGCGGGAACAATGATCCCACGCCCCAGGCAGGTGGGTACTATCCACCGCCGCTGCCGTGTCGCAGGAGTATTGGTGCCAGGTGCCCCAGCTGAGAAGAGGGCATGACATTGGGAGCGGCCAACGCTTGTGCCGCCCATAGAACAGGCGGTAGTTCCCGCCAGAATGGAGCACTCCACCAGAGCGACCTTTCGCAATCACGACGTGTGTGGCAGCTGCCGACCGGCTACGTCAAGCTCTCGCGCCATCGAATGTGAATTGAAACTACTAAGTGGGGGGGGTATTGTCAAGCGGAGGTAAGTCCGGCAGACACGCAAGAGTCACTATTCGCGAGGGAGTGTGGCGGTCACCGTTCACCTTGGCATTGGTCGGATTTGACAGGGCTGAACTGCTCTGTCATAGTGGCATTCGTGTAAGAAGCGTGCGTGTCTAGGCCCGCACTTGATATAGAGCGACGCTGTAGCTTGGAGAGAGCAGCGCTGTCGCGCATTTGTCTGTGAACGCAATGGTCGGTGTTCTGTTCTCTGCGGGTTCATGTGCTTGGCCGAGGCAGGTTCACGCCGCTTCGGGGCATGATGCAGGGGTGCTGGTATGAGAAACACTGTCTGGTCTCTGGTTCGTGGCACTCGTGCGGGCCGTTTCGTGAGACCATATGTCGAGGGTAGCTGCGTCTGCGCAGCTCCGATGGTGCTCAGCCGATCCGTCTGTCTCCCAGAAGGAATGAGGTGCCGGCCCGGGCTATCTGGGGCGTATCGTTGCTGCCAAAGCCAATTAGTTGTGGGGGCAGCGTGGGGACAGACCACGATCAGTGGCAGGAGACAAACCGGATGGGACGGGGAAGGGATAGCAGCTCAGCAAGTCAAGGAGTGGGGGCAACCATCATTCATCCGCTGCGGGCGGAGAAAGAACCGCTCTATCGCGTGGGTGGATGGAAAGGAGGGGTTGCTCGTTCAAGAAGTCAATGTGTGTGGCTGCTTCTTTCTTAGTTCCGATCTTGACCTATCGTAAGGAGTGTTGGTCCGTATGAAGAAACTGATCCTACTGGCTCTGTGCTGCCTGGTCGCGGCCGGCCTGTTCGTGGTCGGCTGCGGTGACGACGGCGCGACAGACGCGACCCAGACTACAGCTGCGCCCACCGAGACCACTGCTGCCCCGGAAACCGAGACCACTGCTGCCCCGGAAACAGAGAGCACTGAGGGCTCGACCGAGGCTGAGGTCATCAAGCTGACCTTCGCCTCAGAGAAGCCCCCCACGCACCTCGATTCCGTGCACATGTTCCCCGGCTTCTTCGAGGCGGTGGAGGAATATACCAACGGTAAATACAAGTTCGAGATCGAGTGGTTCCCTGTCAATACCATCCTGGCTCCCGCAGATGTTTGGGACGGATTGGCGAACGGCATTGTCACTTCGGGGGAATCCAGCATGGGTTATAACCCCCGTGCGTTTCCGGTCATTCAGACGATGATGCAGCCGGGCATCTCGCCGCCGAAGGATACTCGGGCGATGAACTATGCCGGAACGAAGCTGTTGGAGAAGTATCAGCCCGAAGAGCTTAGCGCTAACCATCTCTTCTTTCTGTACGCCTGCGGTCCCGGTTGGCTCCATGCCGACTATCCCATAGAGACTGTCGATCAGCTGAAGGGCATGAGAATCAGATGTTCCGGCACCGCGGTACGAGCCATCGAGTTGGTTGGCGGTGACCCGATAGCCATGCCTATGGCGGACGTGTACGAAGCGGCACAGAAGGGCACTATCGATGCCCTAGTTTCCCCAGCAGAGACGCTGGAAGGCTGGAAGCACAACGAGCTCTTTGACTACTCCACATTTATGAACCAGATCTACGCCTCCGACTTCATGTGGGTGGCCATGAACAATGACACGTGGAACTCACTCCCCGACGATCTCAAGGCCGCATTCGACGCGGTTTCGCCGGAGTACTCGTTGGTGGCCGGTGCCATGTGGGATTACGGGCATAATCACGCGCTGGAAGTGTCTGAGCCTCTCGGACACCAGACCGCAGAACTACCCGAGGCCGAGAAAGCGAAGTTGACTGAATTGGTCAAACCGGTTCGGGATGAGTACAAAGCCATGCTGGACGGCCTGGGGCTCCCCGGAGAACAGATCATCAACGATTGTGTTGCGTTCATGGAAGAAGCCAACGCGCGCGAATATGAGACCTGGGAACCGCCCGCTGAGTAGATATCTCTGAGAATACCTCTGAGAACTCTTGGTGCCCTGGGGTTTCCCCGGGGCACCAAGAGACACCATTCGCATCCGCGGCACTGTGACTCGAAAGGTGGAACTGCCCAGTCATGGACAAATTCGTACGTATTTTTGGTTCTTTGACGAGATACGGCGACTATATTGCCCGATTCTCCATAATTGCGTTGATGGTGTTGGTCACTCTCAACATTATTATGCGTTACGCTTTTAAATCTATACAGGGTACCTACGACTATGTCAGTCTTATCACTGCTGTCGCTGTTACTCTGGCTGTTGCTTACACGGCCTATGAGAGGGGACACATCGAAATTGAGATTTTGATGGAGCGTCTTCCTAAGAAAGTGCAATCAGTCGTAGGCTTCATCATGATGTTGATAACTACTGCTTTCTTCTGCATAGCCTCCTGGCAGTGTGTGGTTGCAGGACAGAATATGAAAGCCACCAATGAGACGACAATGGCCGTATATGTGCCTCTGTATCCCTTCATGTATATTTTGGCCATTGGGCTTGCGTTAACCGCTGTGGCTACGCTGCTGCACACCTTGAAGTACTTTGGCGAGGCGGTGAAGTCGTGAGTCCGACTACCATCGCCGTTATTGGCATTGTTCTGCTTGTCATCATATTTCTGCTCCGCATGCCTGTCGCAATCGCTATGGGTGTGGTTGGGTTTGTGGGATTTGCCATCGCGTCCTCATGGGACGGGGCGTTAAGAATCGTCGCCAAGGACCTGTGGGCGACTTTCTCCTCGTATTCGCTGTCCGTCGCTCCCATGTTCGTACTCATGGGTACTGTCGCCTTCTACTCAGGCATCAGTAGTCGACTCTTCGATGCGGCCAACAAGTGGTTGGGTCGGTTACCCGGCGGTCTTGCGCTTGCCTCCATCGTTGCCTGCGCCGGCTTCGGGGCAATGTGCGGTTCTACCACGGCCGCCGCTGCGGCCATGGGCAAAGTGACGTTGCCGGAGATGAAACGTTACGGTTACGATGATGCCTTAAGGACGGGATGCTTAGCATCTGCCGGAAGCTTGGCCATTATGATCCCGCCCAGCACCGTGTTGATCATCTACGGGGTGATGACCGAGCAGTCTATCGGCAAGCTCTTCATTGCAGGCATATTGCCCGGCATTCTGCTCGCCGTCCTGTTCATGTTCACCGTCCTCGCGCTTGTGTGGAGGAATCGTTCTATAGCTCCTCGTGGAGAGAGAACGAGCTGGCTTGAGAAGATAAAGGGCCTCTCGGGGACCATCGAGATGCTTCTGCTGTTCGCGCTGGTCATGGGCGGGCTTTTCGTCGGCTGGTTCACTCCGACGGAAGCAGGTGCTGTCGGTGCTGCCGGTTCGCTGGTGATCGCATTGGTGCGGAGGAAGCTGAGTCTGGAGGATTTTTGGAAGGCCGTTGCCGAGACGACGCGTATTACGGCCATGGTCTTCCTGATCATTGCGGGTGCCACCATCTTCGGTCACTTCATGGCCATAACCAGAGCGCCGTTTGCTCTGTCCGAGTGGGTGGGTGGCCTGCCTTTGCCGCCTGTGGTGATCATGGTGTTCATCATGGCCATATATCTCATCGGTGGCTGTTTTATGGATTCTCTGGCCCTCGTCACTCTTACAATCCCGATCCTATATCCCATCATTACCGAGATGGGCTACGATCCCATCTGGTTCGGAATCTTGATCATTCTTGCAGCTGAAATGGGCGTGATAACTCCTCCCGTGGGCGTGAATGTATACGTCATCAAGGGTGTCGCCCCAGATGTGTCTATGAATAAGATCTTCCGAGGTATTTGGCCCTTCCTGGGCGCAGAGGTTGTAGCTACGCTTATGATCTTGTTCGTTCCGCAGATAGCACTGTTTCTTCCGAATCTGGTTGGAAACTAGTGTTGAGGAACAGGTGATGGTCAAGTAGCGATGAAAGCGCGGTGACCCGCGACAAACGAAGGGATTTTCAGGTGGATCAGTTAGACTATTCTTCACTTCAGGCCCTTGGGCTGGAATACCCAGTCGTGGCAGTGAAGTTCTCGACGACAGAACCGACGGATATGCCGCGGTTAAGCAAACGGTGCGCGCTCTGCGCTATGCTCAAGGAAGCGCAAGACGGTGAAGCGTTTTACGCGTCGAAAGATGAACAGGGTTGTGCGGCCGGATCCTACGCGCTGGGGCAGATAGGTCATGACCCCGTTATGGAGAGCGGTCGCATAGGGCCGGCGATAGGGGTGTATGAGACGCCCGAGGCGAACCAGCGCATCTATACGGATATGATCCGGTTCGCCGAGGGGGCTGCTCCATACACCCTCTTTGGGCGTCCGGATGAGATCAGCTTCCAACCAGACCTTCTTATAATCACGGCCACACCGTTCCAGGCCGAAGTCATCATGCGGGCCCACGGCTTCAAGACAGGCGCGGCTTGGGAGGCGCGAGGCACTAGCGTGATCGGATGCGCCTCCCTGTATGCATACCCTTACCTCACCGGGAAGATGAATATTCTGATCTCCGGTTTGCAGCACGGCATGAGAGCACGCAATCTATTCCCCGAGGGTTTGTTGCACATAGCTATCCCCGCTTCCCTTATACCTGACATTCTTGAGAACCTTGCAACCATGGCGGACAAGGGCCTGATAGACCTGCCTCAGTACCACTGGGGAAAGGACTACCACGAGAAGTACATGCGGGAACTCAGTCAGAGGCTTGCACGAGAGCAGGAATAGGCAGAGTGGGGTGGCTGGAACCGTCTGAACAATACGGGCTACTCCAATTCCCCTACGGTTGAGCGTCTCGCCAAGCCGGATTGTGAGGCCAAATGGGGCAATCATGTGTTGATCTCATGAGGAGGTAGTGTGGCATGAGCCACCCAATAAGAGTCTTGATCGCGAAACCCGGGCTGGACGGCCACGACAGAGGGGCAATCACTCTGGCAATGGGGCTGCGAGACGAGGGTATGGAAGTAATTTATACGGGAGTGAGGCAATCGCCGGAAAACATTGTCCGCGCTTGTAGCCAGGAGGGTATTGATGTCCTCGGTCTGAGCCTGCTGTCAGGAGGACACAACTACTACTTCCCCAAGATACTCGATTTGCTCAAGTCACAAGGACTTGATGACATATTAGTGCTGGCCGGCGGGATCATCCCCGAAGAAGATAGAGAGTTTCTCAAGGGGAAGGGTGTAAAGGAAGTATTCGGCCCCGGCAGTTCGATATCGCAGATTGCGGACTTCATTAGAAGCAACGTAAAAGGTGAGTGCTCGTGACGCGCGCTCTCGAAACCCTTTTGGCTGATGCCGTCGCCGGTAGAGAAAGTGCGCTCGGCCGTCTTCTGACGATGGTGGAGACTGACGAGGCGAGCGCTTCCAGCATACTGGCCAAGATTCCACCGGACCGGCGCAGGGCTTTTCGCATCGGCATAACGGGCTCTCCCGGTGCCGGAAAGAGCACATTGGTAGACAGACTGATCGCCATCATCCGAGGGGAAGATCTAACGGTCGGGGTGATCTGTGTCGACCCCAGTAGCCCGATCACCGGGGGAGCGGTGCTGGGCGACCGGATCAGAATGGAGCGCCATTACCTGGACGAGGGCGTGTTCATAAGAAGCATGGCCAGTCGAGGCAATCTTGGGGGGATCTCGAGGTCTGTCGCCGTCGGAGTGGAGTTGTTCGACGCATGCGGGAAAGACGTGGTCATTGTAGAGACTGTGGGGATTGGCCAGGAGGGGATAGAGATCACATCGTTTGCAGATGCGACGGTGTTGGTGCTGGCGCCGGGGTGGGGCGACAGCATGCAGTTGATGAAGGCAGGGATATTAGAGGTTGCCGACATCATCGTGGTGAACAAGGCCGATCTAGGCGCTGAGAGTTTGGCCAAAGGCATAAAGGATATTCTGCCGCTGGCGAGGCGCCAGGTCAGGCAGCCTGTAGTACAAACACGGGCAGTCGAAAACATGGGTGTCGATGCACTCTGGGCTGAACTACGGGCCGTCCAGAAAGATCCGGGC
>ERZ764778.3791-NODE-3791-length-11546-cov-25.928031_pt1 | contig 11546 bp, 11 predicted proteins | sample MGYA00374951_ERZ764778 | MGnify/ENA primary metagenome ERZ764778 (study PRJEB28918, sample SAMN05720193) | bioreactor metagenome | isolation source: Anaerobic biogas reactor | place: USA:Washington, USA | collected 2015-08-08 ...
CTAGAGCACTACCGGACGTTCCCTCAAATATTCTAAAATACAGAGTCTACGCAACACAACACCCAATCTGCAATCGATACAATCCCACATGGACAACGGAACTTGTTGAGGTATCTATAAATATCCGTTGCAGCATCGGGGTATCCATGCCCATGAAGGAACAATTTGGAGAGAATGATTGGAAGAACCTCGTGAGTCTGCCGTACGCGGTCTCCATGACGGTGATGGCCGCAGCACCATCTATCCTGGGTGCATGGGGCGAAACCAAAGCCATGGTCCAGGAACCTCCCAAGCTGGCAGCAGCGAGCGGAAGCGAACTGGTCAGCCTCGTCTCTGCCGATATGCAACCCAATGCGAAGGATCTGATCAAAGAGCAGCAGAATCTGATGAAACAGGATCAGATGGGCTATAGAAGCCGGACCATCGAGGCATGCAAATCCGCTGCCGCCGCTCTCTCTGCGGTGCCTCCCGACGAGGCCGAGGCCTATAAAAAGTGGTTGTTGCAGATAGGGGAAAAGGTGGCCGAAGCCGCCAAAGAGCACGGTGTTGTTGTCAGCGATCCGGAAAAGGCAGCCCTTGACGAGATCGCTGGTGCCCTTGGTCTCCCGGCATAGCGATCAGGTCGAGCCGGCACCTGCTGGCTGCTCATCGGTATTCGCGGATATCATACCGGCCTAGCAAACGCGTATGACGCGTGTGATCCGGGGATAAGCCGTAGGTTCTTCAACGGTTCGACGATCTCGCGCAGGGTCAGGGAGAATCCCATGACAAGCATGCTCGAGAGCACAAAGATCACCGTCGCAAGGACGCCGATCGTCTCGAGGAAGATCGTGAACGATATGGTTTCTACCATACGGTTACTCCGTTCCGCCGGATTCGCGTCAGGTGCCGTCGAGTGGGGAAGAAAGAACCAAAACCAGGCCCGCTTTCCGTACTCTCTGGTTTCCTGCCCAAATCTGGCTGTGGAAGTCCAGGTTCTCAAACCCGACGACCACCAGGTGCATCGGCCCATACAGAACATCAGCCATTTCCATACTCCCCCTTGACTCTCATGCAGAGGTTGCCTGCCCGCGCACCGTGATCCATTGCCCTCGTGCTGAGGCATCAGATAGTAGAGTACCTCTCCCTGCGGTCGTCACCTATCTCCGACAGCGTGCAGACCGGCGGCGGGTTCGGACAAGGATAAGGTATCAAATATAAAATAGGAGTTGTATATCTGGGGTGGCTCAGGATATTTTCTGGTTTCAGGGCGCTTCCTCACCGGTCAGACTCCGTGCCCTCCGGCACTCCTGTCCTGCGGTCCCGACGGACTCGTTGCTGCACACCGCTCCCTTCATCCGTTGCGACTTAATCGTGCGCCATCTGGTCGATCGCCGCCGTAACCGCGAGGACGAGCGCGTCGTCGTGCCCCGGCTCTACCTCCACGCCGTAGGTGTCCCGGATCCGGAACCACTTCTTCGAGATCTCGGCAATCCGCTCCCGTCGCCCGGCCTCGATCCTGTACTCGTGGTCGAGGATGTTGCCCTGGACCTCCCAGTCCTCACCTCCAGGGATGCTGACCGTCCACCGGTCCCGGAGCGGCGCGATCAGCGCCTTCTTGATCGTCGCTGCCGTGCCGCCTTCGCCCTTCTCGATCTCCATCGTATCCTTGATCCGGAGCATCCGCTCCTGGATCCTGTAGAGGTCCTTCCCCTCCTTGCTCTGGATCACCAGCGTATTGCGCACGCGCAGCGCTTTGCCGTCCACCTTGAACGCCCGCTCTCCCGCCGCGTCCTCGATCCAGTAGTCGTCCCCGATGGAGACGAGTTTCTCGCGCATCCTGTACCTGTGCGTCCCGCCGGCCTCTTCACGCCCCCGCCGGCCGCCTTCCGTTCTTCTTCGCATCATGGTTCTCATCTCCCCTTCCGATACCCGCCAGGTCTCTTTTCACATCTCCTGCTGCAAACCAACTCTCGCGGTGCTCACTGCCCCGTGCAGTTCAGGTCTGCGTAAAGGTTCCGCTGTTCGTCCCGGACGGCCTGCACATACGGGCGGATTGTCTGGATGGCCTCAGGGACAGTCGCATCGTCGGGGAGGTCCTGCACGGCCCGGTCGAGGTCTTCATACGCCGCGTTGAGCTTGTCGAGCCGGATGTTGGCGACCTGGCCTGCGGAATCCCTGACCTTCTCCATGGCGGACTGGACCTGGTCCCGCCCATCCCGGATATCTCCGACAGAAGATCTCAGGCTGGTGTTCTCCATACCCTCAAGCGCTGCTCCGAGCTCTCCGAGGTCCTGACAGAGCTGCGCCTCCGCCTCCTCTTCAGATGGCTGGACGCATCCGGCACCGGCACAGGCCAGGATGAGGACCAGCGCAACGAACAGTATCCCCGTTTTCTTCATACCCATCTCCCGGACAGAAAGACTGCCCGGAACCAGATGATAACATAACCCATATAAAATTATTCCAATATATTGTGGCGAACCAGGTATCACGTAACGGCGCTCCCTTACGCCCTCATACCGGAGAGGAAAGTAGCAGGATACACTTACTTTACGGGCAAAGAGGGGGGTCGTGCCTGCAGACCAGGGTCACCGCTCAGGCCCCCCTCTCCGGTCACCCCGGCAGCCGGAACGCAAAGATGATGGCCGCGATGCCGCCGAGCAGCAGCACGAGCCAGCGTGACGGAGCCATAGCAGCGCCGGACTCATAGGTGCCGGCACCGAACTGCGTGTTAACCATAATAACACCATGCGGAGGGCTCACTGCCACCATATATATGTAACTCCACCATCCCGGAACCCCGGTTCTGCCGGGGGCCGACCGTTGCGAGGGGCAGGTTTTGCGGGAGAAATGTGAATCGCGAACCGTGCATCCACGGTCCGCGGCACCTCCCGGGCAGACTGTAACCACCCTCACTACCTGGCAGCAGGTCCCTGCACCGGTGGGGGAGGAGAACCCTCCTTCCTGTAGACGAGCTTGCGCGCTTCCTCCCCGAGTACCTGTTCGGGGCTCATGTACCCGAACAACTGGATGATCCGGGCGACGAGCCCCGTCCACCCGGTCTGGTGGCTGGCGCCGATCCCGGCCCCGTTGTCGCCGTGGAAGTACTCGTAGAAGAGGAGGTAGTCGCGCCAGTTGGGGTCGTCCTGGAACTTCCGTGCATAACCGAAGACCGGGCGGCGGCCGCTCTCATCGCGGAGGAACACCCGGGTCAGGCGCCGTGCAATCTCCTCGCTCACCTGATAGAGGTTCATCCGGTTCCCCGACCGGGTCGGGCATTCTACAGTAAAATCGTTCCCGTAGTATGCATAGAGGTTCAACAGCGCCCGGATCAGCATGACGTTCATCGGGAACCATATCGGCCCCCGCCAGTTGGAGTTCCCGCCGAACATACCCGTATCGGAATCCGCCGGCAGGTACTGCACCCGGTGCTCCTGCCCATCCTGGTAAAAGATATAGGGGTCGTGCAGGTGTGCGCGGGAGAGGGACCGGATTCCGTAGTCGCTCAGGAATTCGTTCTCGTCCAGCATCCGTGAGAGAACCCTCCGCAGCCTCTCTTCGGTGAGCAGCGAGAGGTGGAGCCGTCCTCCAACGCCGGGCCGGCCGATATTGGAGATGGTGGACGCCATACGTGTATGATACCGGTTGAACCAGCGGGCCCGCTCCACGAAGTCCGGCATCTGCTCGATCATCTCCCGGGTAAAGACCGTGCTTGCAGCCAAGGGGAGCAGCCCCACCAGGGACCGCACCTTGAGGCGCGTTGCGCTCCCGTCGGGCAGGCGGAGGAGGTCGTAGTAAAAGCCGTCCTCTTCGTCCCACATGCCTTCCTGGTTCTCACCCATGCTGTTCATCGCCGATGCGATCCAGACAAAGTGTTCGTAGAACTTGGTCGCCATCTCTTCGTAGACCGGATCGTGGACGGCAAGTTCGGCGGCAATATCCAGCATGGTCTGGGCAAAGAGGGCCATCCACGCCGTTCCGTCGGCCTGCTCCAGGTATCCTCCCGTGGGCAGAGGCGCACTGCGGTCGAAGACCCCGATGTTGTCGAGGCCGAGGAACCCGCCCTCGAAGACGTTCTGGCCGGTGCGATCCTTGCGGTTCACCCACCAAGTGAAGTTCATCAGCAGTTTCTGAAACATCCTCTCCAGGAACCGCGCGTCCCCCGTGCCAAGGAGTTCCTTCTCCGTGCGGTATATGAACAGGGCGGCCCAGGCGTGCACGGGAGGATTGACATCGCTGAAGTTCCATTCGTAAGCCGGGATCTGGCCGTTCGGATGCAGGTATCGCTCGCGCAGCATCAGGTCGAGCTGATTTTTGGCAAAATCCGGGTCCACCATGGCAAGGGCAACGGTATGGAATGCCAGATCCCATGCCGCATACCAGGGGTACTCCCACTTGTCGGGCATGGATATGATGTCGGCGTTCACCATGTGGAACCACGAATTGTTCCGGATTGAGATCTGCTGGCCTGCGGCGGCATCCGAGCCATGCTCCCGGAGCCAGCGGTCGACCTCGTAGAGGTAGTACTGCTTCGTCCAGAGCATCCCAGAAAGTGCCTGGCGCATCACGTTCGCCGCATCCGGGCCGACCGACGGAGGGGTGATGTTGTCGTAGAATGCGTCCGCCTCCTGCTTTCGCTGCGAGAGCACGTTCTCAAAGGGCTTCCCGAAAGGTGCCTCCTCCCCCGAGGGCGGGGTTTGGTTCAGCCGCAGCCGTATCCTCTGCACCTCCCCCGGACCCAGGGTCAACCGGTAATGTGCAGAAGATTTGGTCCCGAATCCGTCCGGGTTCACGGCATCGGTGCGCCCCTCGACGATGTAGTTGTTGATGCCGTCCTTCACGAACGGCGAGGCGCTCGGGATACCGAACAGGCGCTCCGTGTTGGTCTCGTTCTCGGTGAAGAGCAGCTCGGGGGCGCCTTCGCAGTAGAGGTAACGCTGCCCGAGATCCGGATGGCCGGCCGCGATCACGCTGGTCCCGGGAGGACCCTCCGTCTTTTTCAGGGACGGTTTCTCTGCACCGCCATCCTGCCACCAGGTGTTACGGAACCAGAGGGTGGGCAGTACGTGGAGGGATGCCTCGCCCGGGCCGCGGTTATGCACGGTGATCTGCACCAGGATATCCTCCGGGGACGCCTTCGCGTACTCCACGAAGACGTCGAAGTAGCGGTCGCCGTCGAATATCCCGGTATCGATGAGCTCGTACTCCAGGTCATACCGGTTGCGCTGCCGGTTCGTCTCTACAAGGTCGTTGTACGGGAACGCGGCCTGCGGGTACCGGTAGAGGTACTTCATGTAGGAATGCGTCGGGGTGTTGTCAAGATAGTAGTAGTACTCCTTCACGTCCTCGCCGTGGTTCCCCTCGCCGTTGGTCAGGCCGAAGAGCCGTTCTTTGAGGATGGGATCGACACCGTTCCAGAAGGCGAGCGCAAAACAGAGGCACTGGGCATCGTCCGAGATGCCGGCAATCCCGTCTTCCCCCCACCGGTAGGCGCGGGACCGTGCCTGGTCGTGCGTGAAGTAGGCCCAGGAATTGCCGTCCTCCCCATAGTCCTCCCTCACGGTTCCCCACTGCCGTTCGCTCAGGTAGGGCCCCCACCGCCGCCAGGGAATACCGCCGTCGCGGATCTCGAGTAGCCGTTGCCCCTCCGAAGTACCGGGCACAATCGTTGCAGGTGTCATGCGCGAGCCAGACCATCCAACACATAATATATTTTTCGGAGAATTGAATTCCGGGTTACCCCAACGGCACTATGCAGCGTTTGATCTCGCGCTTCTGTGAGAACAGGAGCACACGTTGACCGGTACGGCAAACGGACCTGGAGGTGCCCTCGTCGCTGCCGCCGGATCGGTCCTCTGTTCTCCCGTACGAAGGGTATACTACCCGGCAACATGCCGGACAATTAGATTAATATACACAGGGTCCGTCTGACGCATTCGAATCGTGGGCTGATATGATGGATAACTCCGCAGATCCGGCTCCCCCGGCATCAACTGCAACCCCACAGGGCGTGCTCCTGCCGCTTGCGCTGGCCCAGTTCATCTGCAGTTACGCTGCCTCGAATATGAACGTGGCCATAAGCAACATCGCCACCGACCTGGGGACGACGGTCAGCGGCGTCCAGACGACCATCGCTGTATTTACACTTACCATGGCGGCCCTGATGATCCCCGGCAGCAAGCTGACAGATATCCTGGGCCGCACGTATCTGTTCAGGCGAGGCCTCCTGGTTTACGGTGTGGGAGCGCTGATAGCGGCAGCGGCGCCGGGGCTCGGGATCCTGATCCTTGGCTACTCGCTCCTCGAAGGCATCGGGACCGCGCTGCTGATCCCGCCCGTGTACATCCTCGCAACGGTCTTCTCTCCCGACCTCACCTCACGCGCCCGCGCCTTCGGCGCGATCAGTGCGGCGGGCGGCATCGGAGCGGCAGCGGGTCCGCTGGTCGGCGGGATCATCACCACAGCGATCAGCTGGCGCGCAGCCTTTGTCGTGCAGGCTCTTGTCGTCGGCATAGTCATCATCCAGAGCCGGAAGATCGTCGATCCTGGCGTTCAGGGCCCAAAACCCAGATTAGACATCGTCGGAACCATCCTCTCGGCGGCAGGACTCTTCTTCGTGGTGGTCGGCATCCTGCAGGCCTCGACATACGGCTGGTTCCGAGCCAGTCAGGATTTCGTCATCGGCAACACGGTCGTGATCCCGCAGGGCGGCATCTCGCCGGTATGGGTCTTCGTGCTCATCGGACTGGTTTTACTGGCCTGGTTCTTCTGGCACATCAGGTCCATGGAGCGGGCGGGCAAGGAACCTCTGCTCTCCACCAGGCTGTTTAAGAACCGCACATCCAACCTCGGCCTCGTCACGCAGAACATCCAGTGGCTGGTCCTGCTCGGCCTCTCCTTTGTGGTATCCGTCTACCTGCAGACGGTGCGGGGCTACAACGCGATCGAGACGGGTTTGATCCTTACGCCGGCCACGATCGGCATTTTGCTCTCCTCGATGGCCGCGGGCAGGCTGGCGCGGAGGCGTTCCCAGGCAACACTGATCCGGGCGGGCTTTGTCGTGACGGTAGGCGGCGTCTTCCTCCTGCTGTTGCTGGTTCGAGAAACATCCAACGTCTTTACCTTTGTGCCGGGCCTCTTTCTGGTCGGTGTAGGCGTCGGGGTCATGCTGACATCCTCGGTCAACGTTGTACAATCCAGCTTTCCTGAAGAGGACCAGGGAGAGATATCGGGCCTGTCACGCAGTGTCTCAAACCTGGGCTCCTCGCTCGGCGTAGCCATTGCCGGAACCGTCATCGTATCCAGCCTGGTCACGGGGAATCTGGGCTACGCCCTCGCTCTGGTTGTTCTGGCGGCCTTTGCGGTGATCGGTCTTGTGGCCGCGATCCTGCTGCCCACGGGTCCGGTTCCCCAGGCCCCGGACCAGCCTGATTTGCAGTTGCCGGAATAATCGTAGAGCGGGTTCGCTGGAACCCTCAATTTTTGCCGGCTGTCCTTTTAGAGTTCTTCTCGCCTCTCGGATGAGGACATACGGTTATCCGGCGAGAGAGAATACGGCAGTCCTGCCCGGCGCAGGAGGTAATAACCGCCGCAGAGAGCAATGATGATCAGCGCGATACCGATGAGTTCGCCTGGAGTTGCCGAACCCAGGAGGATGACTTTTCTTGCGATAGCGATGATTGCGACAAGGATGATGATCTCGACATGGAACTCTCTCCTCTCCAGGTACGCTTTTATTGTCTCCAGGAGTTCCAGGCCGATGAGGACCAGCAGAAAGTACCCGAAGAGTTCGAACAACTCCGGGCTCTCAAGCCGGAGGGGAGTAACCTCAAACAGCCCTATGAATGTCAGCCACCCCAGTTCGAGGAGCGTAAAGAGTAATACCACTACCAGGAACACAATGAGCACGAGGTAGGTGAAACGCTCAAACCACTCCACGAAGTGGTGCATGCACGGCCTATCATGCTGGTCAATATAAATAACTGCCGGGAACTCCGCCGGTTTTACACCTCGAGCACATCCCAAAAGTATGCGACGATGCCCCGATAGGGACGTCGCTCTTCGGTGCTTGTGCCCCTACCGAACCGGCAGTCGCACATCTCAGCGGGGATCATATCAGGAGAGGGAGACTCCCCCCGGACAGGGCGCTGCCCGGCAACCGATCCCGCGATCCTCACAGTACGGGAGTTCGAGTGCCGAAGGCGGCCCGGGGAACAGCCCTGTCTACCGTATCCGCATCCACCACTCCGATGCTCATCGGCCGATATGGCACCGTGGGGGTTTGGGAACGAACTCCTCCTTATTCCACTCCCTTCTCCTCTCCACCCGAACGCCGATGTGCACGGGACCGGAAGTATGCCTCGATCTGCTCCAGGGACATTCCTTTTGTCTCCGGTACAAGTTTGAATATGAATAACCACGCAAACAGGGCGACCAGGGCGTACAGGAGAAAGACACCGGACTGGCCGATGAGGTTCACCATCGAGAGGAACGTCGCCGCAATGATGAAGTTTGCAGCCCAGTTCGTGACCGTCGCGAGGCTCATGGCCAACCCCCGTACGCTGAGCGGATAGATCTCAGAGATGATCAACCAGAAGATCGGTCCAAGGCCTACCGCAAAGGAGGCTACATAGATGATGAGCCCTATCGCGGTAACCAGCCCTAATGACACGGCCATCTGTCCGGCACCACTGTTACTGAGGGCAAACCCGGTCCCGAGAATCAGCATGGCGATACCCATACCGGCAACGCTCCACAGGAGCAGCGGGCGGCGTCCCGCCCGATCGACAAGCCAGATAGCGACCAGGGTTACCAGGACATTCACAATACCGATCCCGACCGTTGCGGCAATCGAGGCGGTTGCTTCCGCGAGACCGGCAAACTGGAAGATGGTTGGCGCATAGTAGATGACAGTGTTGATGCCGGTCGCCTGCTGGAGGACCGCCAGGCCGACGCCGAGGGCCAGCGGAAGCCTGACCGCGGGCGCAACCAGATCCGACCATGTGCCGGCCCCTTCCTCACGAACGCTCCTCACGATACCGCTCAATTCTTCCGAGACATCGGTAGTGCCACGGATCTTCTGCAGGACGCCTGCAGCGGCATCGGGGCGGTTTATAAATACCAGCCACCTGGGGCTTCGGGGCATCAGGTACATGCCGATAAGGAGGATCGTGCCCGGGATCACGCCCGCGAAAAACATTGCACGCCAATCGCCGGCCGCTGCGAAGTAGAAATTCACGCCGTAGGCGATCAGGATCCCGATCGTTATCAGAAGTTGGTTGAGCGATACAAGAGCGCCCCTGATACTTTCGGGCGCAACTTCTGAGATATAGAGGGGAGCGACGAACGAGGCGATTCCGATCGCTATCCCGATCAGGATCCTGCCGATGAGAAATATGGAGAAGAGAGAGGAGAGGACGACTACGAATGTACCGATGAGGAAGATCACCGAGGCGGCCAGAATGGAACTGCGGCGCCCCACCCTGTCGGAGAGAGGGCCTCCGAAGAGCGCCCCGATGATCGCACCCACCAGCACGGAACTCACCGCCACTTCGGTCATGACGCTCGTGAGACTGAATTCCTCGTTGATGAACAGAATCGCTCCCGAGATGACACCGGTATCGAACCCAAAGAGTATCCCGGCAATGGCGGCAATTGCAGCAACGACGAGGACAAAACCTGTAACTTTTCCGCGTTCAGACGTCATACAGATCCCCTTTCTTACTTTGGGTCCATGCTCCAGTGGGAATTGAAAGCCGAAGACGGTCAGGTATTATATTCCGCGAGAATGCTGTGGTTCGGGCCGTGAGGAAGGGTATGGACGAAGCCCGTCGCAGGGGCGAATGGAATGCCGCCAGGTGATGAGCCGTTGTAGGAGCCCGCCGGAGATGTCATCGAGTTCAGTTGCAATTCCGGTATTTATACCCTGCGTCTCTTCGTACGGGCTCGCTCCTTGCAGGGCCGGACACCGGTCACTGTGGTCCTGAGATCACATGCCGTTTACCTGTTGCCGACCGTCATCCTTCTCCCGGCCAGGATAGATAATCTGCCTGCCGGAGAGTTGGACTTCTACGGGTCTGAAAGGCGTTCAATCGTATCGTCGAACCCAAACGTCGATGGAAACCGCGGGTATACAGTGCAGCAGTCTGGGTTATATAGTTGAACCAGCATCCTGCTCCGGAGGCGCGCTATGTCTCTTGGTCCAGTGGAATATATGGTCATCGAATTCCCGGGAAACCAGTTCAAAGGCGAGATTATCCCGGCGTTGCGTGAGGTGGTCGACAAGGGCGTCATCCGGATCATTGACCTGGTCTTTGTGAGGAAGGATGAACAGGGCAACGTCAGCGTGATGGAACTCAGTGACCTTCAAAAAGATGCGGCAAGCGCATTTGCCCCGCTCGCACGGGATACAACTACGCTCCTGGCTGAAGATGATATACGGAAGGTCAGTGATATCATTGAGAAGAATAGCTCCGCGGCACTCTTCCTGTTCGAACACCTGTGGGCGAAGAAGTTCCGGGACGCTGTGCTGAACGCCCATGGAGAGGTGATCGCTGGCGAGCGCATCAAAAAAGAGAAGGTAGACGCCGCGCTTGCATGGCGACCCGGGGAACTGGAAGCGGCCGGTGGCAGTAGAGCGAGTTGAAAAGAGTTTGGAAGTCATCGGAGGAGAGATATCATGAGAGGCGGTCGACCGGGTCTTATCGGCACTGTGGCTCGCACGGCGGTGGTCGCTGGAACAGCCACTGCAACTTCCCGGGCTGTTAATAAGCGGATGCAACAGAGAGAGATGCAGAAGGAAGCACAAGCACAACAGGCGGCACAACGCGAACAGCAGGTCCAGGCCGTTCCTGCCGGAACGGGCATGACCCAGGAGCAGAAACTGGCTCAACTCAAGCAACTGGCGGAACTGAAGCAGATGGGAGCCCTGACGGAGGAAGAATTCCAGCAGGAGAAACAGAAGATCCTTGCCCAATAGGACCGTTAATTTCTCTTTTTCCGACCAGAGCACCGATCCCCGTGGCGGCGGTCAGTTTCATCCCGGGTAATGCGCGAGGTTTTCGTGGAAAAAATGGTTAGGCGCTGATGGCAGCCAGTGTGCCATCCTCGCGCATGAACAGCCAGTAGCCTTCGGTCGGGAAGAGTCTCTGGTTCTCCCCCCGTGCTCCCATCTGATCGTTGATGAGCGCCGGCCGGTAGTTCTGGTTCTGTGCGTCGTAACCGACAACATAGACCCAGCTGTCTTCCACCGATGTGAGCGTCTCGTTTGCGGTCGACGGGGTCAGGTCAGAGTAGCCGATGGCGTTCCAGCCCGGGCTCAGCGTCTTGGACGCCGGGGCAGTCACCGGGTCGGTGCTGAACGTCAGCCGCACGGTTGCGGTCCCGTTCGAGTAGACCCAGTAGCCATCGAGGACTTCCAGGGTCGTATTCGCGCCCACGGGCTCAAACCCGGTCGCCGGGGCGTAGGTGTAGATCGGCCGCCCGCCCGTGTCGACGTCCCCGAAGACTGCTATCGCGGTGTTGTTGCCCTCGGAGAGCGGTCTTGGGATGGAGACGAAGTTCCA
>ERZ764778.3798-NODE-3798-length-11523-cov-4.521538_pt1 | contig 11523 bp, 8 predicted proteins | sample MGYA00374951_ERZ764778 | MGnify/ENA primary metagenome ERZ764778 (study PRJEB28918, sample SAMN05720193) | bioreactor metagenome | isolation source: Anaerobic biogas reactor | place: USA:Washington, USA | collected 2015-08-08 ...
ATCATGCTGGGCCTGGACGCTCTGGTAGCCGGTCGGGTGACCAATCAGACGATCAACCTGGCGTATGGGCAGGGCAGCACGCTGGTGGACGCGGTGAACATCATCGCCCTGTCTCTGGGCAAGAAGCCGGACGTGACCTACAAGCCGGCCCGGCCTGGCGAGGTCACCCGCTATGTGGCGGATATCTCCAAGGCCCGTACGCTGCTGGGTTACGATCCGCAGACCCCGCTGACGGCGGGTATCCCCAAGGGGATCGAGTGGGCGAAGTCGTTCGGTGGGCTGTGATCGACTCAAACCGACCGACGCGGCGTAACGAGCCGCGGGCTTCAGCCCGCGCGGCTCTTTGTCCGGGAGGAACGGTTGCTTTGCGTACGAGCGCCGCGCGGGCTGAAGCCCGCGGCTCTTTGCAGTGGTCCAAGAGCAGTGGTCCACGGGAGCACAGGCGACAATGACTGACGATAGTGCGGTTTCGCGATCATCCTTGAGCTTGCCGCCGTGCGACTTTCGGCCGCCGGCGTATAGCGGGCCCGGCCCCGAGGAGATCCTCGCCCTGCGCGAGCGCTACCTGAGCCCCGGGCTGTTCACCTATTACCGCGAGCCGTTGTGCGTTGTGGCCGGCCACCTGCAGTACGTCTGGGATCATACCGGCCGACGGTACCTGGACGCCTTGGCGGGCATTGCCACGATCACCGTCGGGCACTGCCATCCGGAAGTCACGCGTCGGGCGGCGGAGCAGCTCGGCCACCTCGTGCACACGACCACGATCTATCTGCATCCGACGATCGCCCTGCTGGCACGCGAGCTGGCCCGGCACATGCCCGCCGACTCCGGGTTAGGCGTGACCTACTTCGCCAACTCGGGCAGCGAGGCCAACGACTTGGCCACGATGATGGCCCGGCTGCACACCGGCAAGGGGCATGTGCTCGCCCTGCGCAATGGCTACCACGGGGGCACTCAGGCGACCATGGCTCTGACCGCCATCGGTACCTGGAAGTACCCGATCTCCAGCCCGCTGCAGGTCGCCCACAGCGCCCCGGGCTACTGCTACCGCTGTCCATTCGGGTTGAGCTACCCATCCTGCGACGTGAAGTGCGCCCGAGCGATCGAGGAGATCATTCGCTACGAGACCAGTGGTGAGGTGGCCTGCTTCATCGCCGAGGCCATCCAGGGCGTCGGCGGCGTGGTGATTCCCCCGCCGGAGTACTTCAAGATCGTCTACGAGATCGTCCGCCGCTATGGCGGGTTGTGCATCGCCGACGAAGTCCAGGTCGGGCTGGGCCGAACGGGCAAGCACTTCTGGGGCTTCGAGAACTGGGGTGTGGTGCCGGACATGGTCACCACCGCCAAGGGCATCGGCAACGGCGCCCCGTTGGCCGCGTGCATCACCCGGGCGGAGATCGCCGGCCAGATGACAAGGCGGTTGCACTTCAACACCTTCGGGGGCAACCCGGTTTCCGTGACGCAGGGCTTGGCCGTTCTCGATATCCTCGAAAGGGAGCAATTACAGGCCAACGCCGAGGCGATGGGCAATCACCTCATGGACCGCTTGCGGGGTTTGATGGACAAGCACGCGTCGATCGGCGACCTGCGCGGCCTGGGGCTGATCATCGGCATCGAGCTGGTCGACGACCGAACGACACGAGAACCCGCCGGTGGCAAGGCGGCGGAGGTACTCGAACTGGCCAAGGATCGCGGCCTGCTGCTGGGCAAGAGCGGCCTGCACGGCAATGTTCTGCGAATCACGCCGCCGCTGTGCGTCACGCGTGCCGACTGCGATTTCATTGTCGATTGCCTCGACGAGTGCCTCACAGCCGTCGGGTGACCCGCAAGGCGACAAGCGAGCGAACAAGCCGAGAGTCCAATCCTGCTACGGGCTTACCTGTGGATACAGAAGTGATCCGCGAGTCAGGAAGACCACGAATCAGTCCGCGCGGCCCGAGCACCAGCATGCGGAGTTGATCTTTCGACACAAAGACCAGCGGAGCACTCACGGGCAGGGTGCGACCGCCGTGTTCAAGTGGTTACGCACGGTCACGAGATCGAAGATGTTGATCGCGCCATCCGCGGTGACGTCGGCCTTGTATGTCTCCTGAACGACGGGGCCGTTGAGGGCATTGCGGACGGCCACAAGATCAAACACGTTCACCATGGCGTCCCCGTTCACATCGCCCGCGAGAACCCCCATGCAGAGGGTATCGGTGACTCGCGAGATCGGCTCTTGAGCATGGGCGATACCGGGGAAGCTCACCACCAGCGGGGCGGCGTTGGTCGAGCCGGTCAAGTCGATGACCAGGGAATCGCTCTGCACGTGCAGTGCGCTGACCGTGCCGGTCGAAAGCCGCACGTCGGCCGGTGTGCCAGTTATCTGCTGGATGGGCTGGTCGAAGGTGATGACCAGTTGCAGAGGACCGCCGGCGCGCGGCTCGATGGCGGCGGGTGCGTGCAGGTCGAGATCCAGTGAGCCGACCGCCCCGTGCTCGCGACGTGAGACCGCGCCAACGATGCTCGGAACGCGCCAGGCGGCCAAGGCGTTCACCAGCCCATAGCCACGGGCGTTGGCAGGGTCCGCCATCCCGTGGGACACGTAGAAGTCCGCGGTATTGCAGAGCGCGTCCCGCACTTGCTGGACGGATGAGTCCGGGCGATCCTGGAGCAGGCATGCGACCACGCCGGCCACCAGCGGGGTTGCGAATGATGTTCCGCTGCCCCCGGCGTAGCTGCCGACGCCGCTTGCACTGGCTCCCCAGGTGGACAGGCCCCGGGCCACGACCTCGGGTTTGACCCGGCCGTCGGCGGTCGGACCGCGTGAGCTGAATGAGGTCACCGAGCCTGTGGAATCGACCGCTCCGACGGTGATGACGTCGAAGGCGTCGGCCGGGGCGATCAGGGACGGCCCGGCCCCGCCCGCGTTTCCGGCGGCGGTGCAGCAGACGACCCCGTTGGCCGTCGCCACGTTGACCGCGAGCGTGGTGACCGCCGTTTGGCCGTCGAGGTCCGCCTGCGTGTACCAGTCGATGTAGCCCAACGAGGAAGTGATCACATCCGCACCATGGGCTTCGGCAAACTCCAGGCCGGCTACAAACCAATCCTCCTCGATTGGCACCTCGCGGGAGATGTCCTCGGTCTTGCAGAGAATGAGGTCCGCCTCGTAGGCCGGACCATAGAGCATACCGTCCTTCCGCCCCGCCGCGACGCTGAGCACCTTGGTGCCGTGGTCGTGTTGGCCCGTTGGATCGCCCGGCTCGTTTTGCGTGTTCCCGTCGTTCTTGACGAAGTCCCACTCCGCGATGACGCGGGCGGCATCGATGGACTCGTGATCCTTGTAGAACCCGCTGTCCAACACCGCCAGCACCACGCCCGTACCCGTCAACCCGAGATCGTGCAGGGCAACCGCCTGGATCTGATTGAGCTGGGCCAGTGACGGGCCATAGTTGAGCGCCGACGTTGAGGTGGGAGTGGGCTGGACAAGGGTTTCAGCGTCAGTGGTTTCTTGGGTGAGGACGGGTTCGTTCCGCCGCCCCCGCCCCACCGGAAGAATATCCCGGACGAAGGGCAGCGCGGCGATGGCTTTGACCTGTTCGGCGGTGGCGGTCGCGCTGACCGCGTTGAGCCAGCGGCTGGTGGTACCCAGGGTTGCGCCGGTGGCGGCCACCGCATCCATGTACCGCGGGTCGACCGGCAGGTCTTGGGTGTCGAACAGGCCGGGCCGTGTGCGCCGCAGGCGACGTCGTTCGACCGCCCGGACGCTGTAACGGGTCGTGAGCCGGGCGTGCTCCTGTGGAGTCAGGCCGGCGTGCTCGAAAGCACCAGCCGGTGTGCCACCTTTATCCGCCAGCCGCACCCAGACCTTGACCCTTGCCGCGGCGGGTTGATCCGGGAATTGCCGCCAGACCTCAGGGTGCACGGTGGCCGGACTGGAAGCCGACAGCCCAGTAGGCAACGCGAGCACACCAATCAACCATATTCCGATGAGCATGCGCTTCATCGGCCAAGCTTGCACGCTTGGCCGCTCCTCCATTGATTGATCATACGCATTACGGCAGTGCGACTCAACGGCCGGCGGGGTTCGGCTCGTCGACGTCCAATCCCAGGGCTTACCCGGGTTCCTGTGTGGGTTCCGGCGAGTCGGTGTCGGACACGTCGGCGGGGAGGGCCGGCAGGTCCGCGGTGCCGAGCAGTTGACCGGCCGCGGCGGCGGGCATCTCCTGCACATCGCGGAGTTTGCGGCCGATAACTCGCGTGCGGACGGCTGCCGAGTCGATGACATTGCTGGCCTCTTGCAGCTTTTTCTGGACCTTGCCAATGATGTCGCCGAACTTGTCGAACTCCGCCTTGACCGCACCCAGGATAGTCCAGACTTCGCTGGATCGCTTCTGGATGGCCAGGGTGCGAAAGCCCATCTGGAGACTGTTGAGCAGGGCGGCGAGGGTGGTCGGGCCGGCCACGCTGACACGGCACTCACGCTGCAAGAGCTCGACCAACCCGGGACGCCGGAGAACTTCCGCGTAGAGCCCCTCGGACGGCAGGAACATGATGCCGAAGTCGGTCGTGCCTGGCGGGTGGAGGTACTTGTCGCGAATGTCGCGGGCATAGGTGCGGATGAGGGTCTCGATCTGACGGGCGGCGGCTTCGACGGCGTCGGCGTCCCCTCGCTCGGACGCCTCGATGAGCCGCTGGTAGTCCTCCGTGGGGAACTTGGCGTCGACCGGCAGCCAGACGGTCTGCCCGTCGCCTTCGTCGCGGCCGGGCAGCTTGATTGCGAACTCGACCCGCTCGTTGCTGTCCGGCCGGGTGGCCACGTTGGCCGCGTACTGCTCCGGGCTGAGCATCTGCTCGAGCAAATTGCCGAGTTGGACCTCGCCCCAGGTGCCGCGGGTCTTGACGTTGGTGAGGACCTTCTTGAGGTCGCCGACGCTGCTGGCGATGTTCTGTACCTCGCTGAGCCCGGTGCGCACCTGTTCAAGCCGGTCGCTGACCAGTTTGAACGATTCGCCAAGCCGTTTTTCGAGCGTGGTCTGCAACTTCTCGTCGACGGTTTTGCGCATGTCTTCGAGCTTGCGGGCATTGTCCTCTTGAATCGCGGTCAGTTTCTGCTCGACGGCGATGCGCAGGCCGTCCAGCTTCTGCTGATTCGACTCGGTCAGTTTGCCGAGCTGGTTCGAGAAGGTCTCAAGTTGAGTGCGTTGGGCGGTCCCGAGCTGGTCCATGGTTTTAGCCAGCGTCTCGCTGACCGCTTTGAGTGTGGCTCCGACCTCCTGACGCAGGCCCTGGGCTTGCTTGCCCGCTTCCTCGCGGTTGCGGGCGACCTCCTCGCGGACGGCCCGCTCGATGCGCTCCTGGCCACGGTCGGACGCTTCCAGCCGGGCGACCAACGGCGACAAGTCCGTCCCTCGTTCCTGCCGGCGCCAGACCCACACCAGCAGCACCACGGCCGCGACCAGCACGATCAAAACCAGCACCAGAAGTACGTCGGTCATGCCCGCGAAGATACCCCGCGGCTCCGACGGCGGCAACAGGACCCCTGCGAAGCCGCAAGCGGCGACTGAGAAGAGCCCACAGATTTTCTTGCGGGACAGTTACAGCACACCCTTGGTGGAGGGAACGGCGGTCTCGCGAGGGTCGAACTCGCACGCCTGGCGCAGGGCTTTGCCGAAGGCCTTGAAGATCGCCTCGGCCACATGGTGGTTATTCGTGCCATAGGGCACCTGGACGTGGAGATTCATGCGGGCGTTGAGGGCGACGGCCCGGAGAAACTCCTCGATGAGCTGCACGTCGAAGGTGCCGATCTTGGCCCCCCGGTAGCGGGCGCGATAGGCGATCGCCGCCCGGCCGGAGAGATCCACCGCCACTTGGGCGAGCGATTCCTCCATGGGCAGCATGAAGAAGCCGTAACGGCGGATGCCCTTCTTGTCGCCGACGGCCTGGGCGACGGCCTCGCCGAGGCAGATGCCCACGTCCTCGACCGTGTGGTGGTCGTCCACGTGCAGGTCGCCCTCGGCCTTGACGGCCAGGTCGAACAGGCCGTGCCGGGCAATATGGGTAAGCATGTGGTCGAAGAACCCGACGCCGGTGCTGATCTCCGATTGCCCTGTGCCGTCAAGGTTCAGGGTGAGCTGGATGCGGGTCTCGCGGGTCTCACGGCGGATGACCGCGCGACGGCCGGCGGGGGTGATGCGACGACTGGAGGCCGATGCTGTTTTTTTGCTCACGGGATCAACTCCGCCAGGGCGGCCAAGAGGGCATTGTTTTGCTCGGGGGTGCCGACGGTGATCCGCAGCTTGTCGTCGAGGCCCGGGCTATTGAAGTATCGGACGAGGATTCCGCGGGCCTTGAGCGATTCGTACAGCTCACGGGCCGTCGGCCGATCCGCCTGAGCCAGCAGGAAGTTAGCTTGGCTGGGCAGGCTGTTCAGGCCCAATCGAGCGAGAGCGGCCGCGAGACGCTCGCGCTCGCGGATGACCTTGCTGCGAGTCTGTTCGCGATAGTCCTGATCGGCGACGGCGGCGGCGGCGGCGGCGATGGCCACGGCGTCGGCGTTGTAGCTGTCCTTGACCTTGATGAGCCCGGCAATCAGGTCCGGGTGCCCGACGGCGAACCCGAACCGCAGGCCGGCCAACGAGTAGCCCTTGGACATCGTCCGCATGACCAGTACGTTGGGCCGTGTCCTCGCTAACTCCATGCAGTTCTCGCGGGCGAAATCCACGTAGGCTTCATCGACACACAACACGCCGTCCAGCGCGCTCGCCAATCGGGCTACCTCGGAGACCGGCACAAACGTACCGCTGGGCGAGTTCGGGTTGGCCAGGTACGTGATCCGCCCGCGAGCCTCGACGAGTTTCTTGACCGGCAACGTGAAGTCCGGGCCGAAAGGCACCTCGCGAATGATCGACGCCTGGATACTGCCGAGCACGGCGTAGAGCGTGTAGGTCGGCGTGGGGTAAACCATCGCCGCCTCCGGTCCGCTGAAGGCGCGGACGCTCATGTTGAGCAGGTCGTCCATGCCGTTGCCGCAGATGATCTGGTCGCGGCTGACGCCGAAGACGCGAGCGGCAACGTCGCGGAAAGGGTTCGCCAGCGGATGCGGATAGCGGCGGAGCTGCTCGGGCCGAATGGCCGCGACGGCCTCCATGACCGCAGGCGAAGGCGGATAGGGGTTCTCGTTGGTGTTCAGCTTGATAACCGCCGGGTCGCTCGGCTGCTCGCCGGGCGTGTACCCGTCCAGAGCGGCAATTCGTTCAAGGAAGTAACTCATGGTTTCAGGCCTTCACTAAAGGGATCTCAGGGCCGCAATGACTGCACGCGAATGGTCGCCGATCGGGCGTGGGCGTGCAGCTGCTCGGCGGTGGCCAGGGCCTCGATGGCCGGTGCGTCCTGGACGAGACCCTCGGCCGTGTACTCCATGACCGCTACCCGTCGCAGGAACCCCAGGGCGGAAACGCCGCTCCAGAAGCGGGCACTGCCCCCGGTGGGCAGGACGTGTGACGGGCCGGCTACGTAATCACCCGTCGCCTCGGGCGTCCAGTGCCCGAGGAAGATCGCCCCGGCCGAGTCGATCCGCTCGGCAACCGCCGCCGGGTCGCGAGTCTCGATTTGCAGGTGCTCGGTAGCCACGTCGTTGGCTAAAGCGACGGCCTCGTCCATGTCGCGGACGATGACCACCGCGCTGAAATTCGCCAGGCAGCGCCGCGCCCCTTCCGGGCGAGGCAGTTGTGTCAACTGGGTGTCGAGCTCGGCCAGCACGCCCTCCACCAGCGAACGATCATCGGTCAGCAGGATCGCACACCCGGGGTCGTGCTCCGCTTGCGACAACATATCCGCGGCCACGAACGCCGGCCGGGCGGACGAGTCGGCCACGATCAGCACCTCGCTGGGACCGGCAAACATGTCGATATCCACCACGCCGAACAGCATCCGCTTGGCCAGTTGCCCGTAGACATTGCCCGGCCCGACAATCTTGTCGACCCGGGGTACGCAGTCGGTGCCCATCGCCAGAGCGGCGATGGCCTGGGCCCCACCCATGCGGTAGACCTCGAAGATACCCAACTCAGCCGCGACGGCGAGAATGGCGGGGTGCACATCATTATTGTGCCTCGGCGGCGCGACGAGAGCGATGTCCTGAACGCCGGCCACCTGGGCGGGAACCGCACTGTGAATCGCCGACGAGAGCAGCGGCGCCGACGCGCCCGGCACGCATACCCCCACTCGCCGCACCGGGCGAACCCGAATACTCAACGTGCGGTCGGGTAGTTGCAGCGGCGGAGTGCTCCCTTTGAGGAGATGCTCCTGGAAACGCCTCACCGCCGCGATCGCCTGGCGAGCCGCATCGAGCAGTGCGGCAGGAGCCTTGGCCCGCGCCTGGGCGATGTGCTCGGGCGGCACCCGCACCGCGTCCGGCGGCACCTGGGCCCCGTCCACGCGAGCGGTGATCTCCGCCACCGCCTGGTCCCCCCGCCGGCAGACATCCGTGATGATGTCCTGCACGATCTGAGCCTCGGGCGGCACCTCGAGCACCAGCCGATCCAGCAGCAGCGACCGTCGCAATGCCCGCAACTCGGCCACCGCGTCCGACCGCCCCGCGTCAATCACCCGCATATCCGCCATAGCTCACCTGCCTCGGTCCGTCGCCCGCCGTCAACCAGCCAGAACCGCGCATTATACGCCGCCGTACCCTCTGGCGAAACCTGCCGGCAATGGGGGTGCGCGTTCAAGCGTTCACCGGGCCATCTTTCTCTCGCCAACGCCGCCGGCGTTGGGTCGAATGCGGCCCAGCGTTGTCTTGGGTTGCGGGCGGGGCTCGTGCCGCACCTCTGCGTGAGGTGCCTTCTTCTCAGGACAAGAAGGAGCCTGCCCTCAGCATGACGGATGGACACAGAGCGTGACGAGTGCTTGCCGGCGTACTGCCCAAAGAGCAGGGGCGCACGGTATGCGTGCGCGAGGAACGCAACCCGGGTCCACCACAAGAAGCTACTCCAGTCAGTGCTGCTCCGTCTTGCGGCCGCGGAAGAAGACCAGGGTTGCCTCGACGACCATCCACCCGGCCAGGAGCACCAGGGCGGCGCCAAGGGCCATGAGCGAGGCGTTGCCCGCGTCGCGCGAGGCCTGCCAACCGCTGTAAAACTCGCCGAGCTTGAGCAGCATGGCCCAGATCACCGTGATGAGCATGAAGATCATGGGCACGACGAGCCAGACAATCGGCCGGCGAAGCTGATGGAGGTAGACCGCCGCCACCAGCAGCCCCAACACGGCAAGGAGTTGATTACTGGTCCCGAAGAGCTGCCACAACGTCAGGCCCGCGGGCTTGCCGCCGATCTTCATCAGGGCGAAGTAGCCGATCGCGAGGACCGCGATGAAGCTCGACAAGTAGCGGTTTCCCAAGGCCGGCACACGGACCAGCTTGCTGATCGCCTCGACGTTGAAGCGCAAGAGCCGCGTGCCCGTGTCCAGGGTGGTCATGGCGAAACTGACCACCACGACGGCGATGAAGTTGTAGGAGAACGCCTCAACGGCGGCGTGCCTGGACTCGCTGAAGAAGACCAGGAACGGCTTGGCGATGACGTGACTGGCGGCGGTCAGGAACGAGCCAAGCGCCCGCCCATCCAGCCCCCTCCAGGTGCCATACTGGTGGTGGAACTCCTCGGAGCTCAGGCCGGCCACGCAAACCATGATCACCATCACCGCCAGCAGGCCCTCGGTCAGCATGGCCCCATAGCCGATCACGTGGCTGTCGGTCTCGCGGCGGATTTGCCGGGCGGTGGTACCGCTGGATACCAGGTTATGGAATCCACTGACCGCCCCACACGCGATGGTGATGAACAGAAAAGGCAACGGCCCGGGGGCGGGGTCGCTCACCGCCGCGTCGGCGGAGCGCTCGACCCCGAAGGCCGGTCCGACTATCTCCGGCCGCCAGACCAGCAAACCCAGGAGCAGAACGGCTAGCCCGAAGTAAAGCTGGTAGCTGTTGATGTAGTCCCGCGGTTGCAGAAGCAGCCACACCGGCAAGATCGAAGCGAGGAAGGCGTAGATCAACAATATGTAGGTCCAGCTATCGAGCGCGTGCTGCCGGGCCTTGCGGACATCCGCGGCGAGGGCTTCATACTCGGGCCGCTCGGCCACACGCGACTCGAAGTACTGCAACGTCTTGTCCGCCCGCGTCGCTCGGATGCCGTGCACCTGCGGCAGGTCGGGGTCGTCGGTGGTCGCGATGACCTGTTACACCTGCGAGCTGGCGACGAACGCTTTGTACAGAGGCACCGGCACTTCAAGGCCCAGGAAGGTCGCGATGAACATCAGCCCCACGCCCACCAGCGTGGCCGGCCCCAAACGCCAGCCGAACCGATAGACGCACACACCGAAGATCATGGCGATGGCGATGAGCGCGAAGGTCGGCACGACGGCCTGAGGTGACAGATCGGTGAACAACTGCGACATCAACAGGGCGAACGTGCCCATCGCCAGGGCCAGCAGGAAGAAGATCACAATCAGGAACAGCGCCCGCGCCCGGCCGTTGATGATGTCGTACGTCAGGTCGCCGATCGTCCGCCCGTCATGCCGCAGCGAGGCGAACAGCGTGACCAGGTCGTGCACCCCGCCGATGAGAATGCACCCCACCATGACCCACAACAACGCGGGCACCCAGCCCCAGTAGACGGCGATGGCCGGCCCGGCAATCGGGCCCAGCCCGGCAATCGAGGCGAAGTGATGGCCGAACAGAATGGCCGGGTGCGTCGGCACGAAGTCGATGCCATCACGCAGTCGGTGAGCGGGCGTCTCCTTCGCATCGTCGAAGCCCAACACCCGCTTGGCCAGGAAGCCTCCGTAGACTTTGTAGCCAAGATACAAAATGCCCATGCACAGAAGCGTAATGCCCAACGCGTTGGTCAAGAGACTCATGGCTGCACCTGCTCTAGCGCCACATCAGACAGCGGCCGACATGTCGGCAGCGGCCGTCCCCTGTGGCGGTGGACGTGTCTGTACCGGCCGCTCCCTGACCTCGGCGAGCTCGGCCGAGCCGTGGCGACCGGATGTCCCGACACCCTTGCCGCCTTCATTGTACATCAACCCGCACGATCCTGGCACTGCGGACCCAATCTTTCAAGACCGGCCCCCCTGGCTTGGTGAAGCCCATGCTGCAACCCGCAGCCTCGCCCGTGCCCGACGGCCTGATGTCGGGTTTCGCCATTCATCGGCTAGAGCACTGCCCGGCTCATCGTAGCGGTCGCTCCCTGACTTCGGCGAGCTCGCTTCGTCTGAGCTCAGCGTCGAAGACAACCGAGCCGTGGCGACCGGCGTGTTTGTTGGGAATCCAGCGTGATCGAGGGGCAGCGGCCGCTACAGAATCTCCTGAAATGCTCTCAGCGGTCTTGCGTGAGTTCGCAGCACTCGCGTCGGCCCGAAACAAAAACCTGGGTTGGCATGTGGGCCATCGCCGCTACAGGTTCATCTGGGACCGCTTAGCCCGTTGTGCCGGCCCATCGATGCCGATCTTCATTGTCCCGGAGGAGTCGAGCCGCTGACGCAAGCCAG
>ERZ764778.3810-NODE-3810-length-11500-cov-17.379030_pt1 | contig 11500 bp, 7 predicted proteins | sample MGYA00374951_ERZ764778 | MGnify/ENA primary metagenome ERZ764778 (study PRJEB28918, sample SAMN05720193) | bioreactor metagenome | isolation source: Anaerobic biogas reactor | place: USA:Washington, USA | collected 2015-08-08 ...
TCCCCGAAATGATCGCCTCTTTCCTGCTCTCCAGGTAGTTCAGCGAGAACAGCACCGTGGACGTGACGGCTATGTTGTAGAAGGCGTACTTGAAGCCGCCCATCTGCCAGCCGGGCTTCACAGTGTCAGCGGCGAAGTTTGCGGAGATGGCGTCGCCGAAATGAGTGTAGCCCAGGTACAGGAACACGGCGAATACGGCATACAGCATGTACGACCACCAGGAGAGGGCCACTTCAATGGTCTTGCTGCCGCTGTAGGTGAGATAGGCCACGAAAACGAGGAAAATTGCCGAACCCACGATCGGGGGAAGACCGAAGGAATCTCTCAGGATGCTCCCGGAAGCCGCGCCCACCACTCCCATGATGAGGCAGAGAAGCACGATGAAGGCGATTTCGTAAATGACCCACCCCGGGCCGATGAGCTTTTCAAAGAATGTACGATAATCATACGCTTTAAACACACGGGCAAATTCGAAGCTCAGGGCAAAGAGGGCCGCCCAGAGGACGAAGGTCAGCCCCATCCCCATGAGGCCCCCCGTGGGACCATACTGGCCGAAATACTCCACCAGCTCGCGCCCGGTTCCGTATCCTCCGGCCACCAACACCGACTGGGCGATGAATCCCGGCAGAAGGTACTTCTTGTACCAGCTGTAATTCATGAAAAAACTCATCGGACCGCCTTTTTTCTCGTTCTCCATACCAAACCCCTCCTTAATCGGTTGTGAACCCGTTTTGCCCGGATTGATACACGCCTTTTTTCTCACACCACTCAAACCCCTGGTTCCTGCACCGAAGTTCTCTTTTTATGGTATAGTGAACTTCCGAAAGCCAAACATTTTAGGACTATTCTGCAACATTATCCTCAGCGTCACGGGACGGTAAAGTTGCGGATAATCTTAGAATGGACCGATTCTCCTGTCAAGCAAAACAAATAAATCTGAAAGGGAGGGCATTCCGTCGGGAAATCCCGGCTGTATTCTCCAGCTGCCTATGGATGGGCCGAAGGGAGGTACGGAGCATATCATCCAAAAAACACACAGGGGGTGGAAAAATTATGAAGGTCACTCGAAAAATACTGATTCCCGCACTTCTTCTTATTGCTATATGCCTGTCGGTTCCCGCATACGCTGCACAGACCATAAAAATGGCATTGAGCATCAACCCGGACATGAGCGATCCCTGCTATGTCATGGCTGTCGTCTTCAAAAATTATGTGGAGACACGGACCGGCGGCCGGTATGCCGTGGAGATCTACCCGTCCAACGTCATCGGCAAGGAGCGGGAACGCCTTGAGCTTGTGAAGGCCAACGGCATCCAGATCAACGTGGGCTCCATCGGAGGGCTCAGCAACATTTACAAGCCCGCCATCCTGCTCAACACCCCGTTCATGTACTCCGGGGACAAGGTCGTCCATGAAGTTCTCGAGAGCGATTTCGTAAAGTGGCTTTTCGATGACATGTACAAAAAAACCGGTATCCGCTCGGTCATGGTATTCGACATCGGCGGACTCTCATGCTTCACGAACAACGTCCGTCCCGTCGCCTCGGTCGCCGATATGAAGGGCATAAAGTTCCGGGCCATGGACGACAGCCAGGTGGAGATGTTCAGGGCTCTCGGGGCAAATGCCGTTCCCATGGCGTTCGCCGAACTGTACACAGGCCTTCAGACCGGCGTCGTGGAGGGGCAGGTCAACCCCATCAACATCACCATCAGCTCCAAGTTCTTCGAAGTGCAGAAGTACATCACAATCAGCCGTACGATACTGGGAAGCCAGTGGGTCACCGTGAACGAAAAGTGGTACGAGTCCCTTCCTCCTGCGGACCGTAAGATTTTCGACGACGCGTTCCACTACGGCAATATCGCCGCCAAGGGGCAGAGCCAGATCATCCAGGCCACCGGCATCAAATTCCTCGAAGAGAAAAAGATGACCGTCACCTCCATCTCCGACGAGAATTACAAAGAGTTTCAGAATATAGGCCGTACAGCCGTCCTCGAATGGAGCAAGACGAAGATCGACCCCGGGATCGTCGACCGCTTCCTTGCCACCGTGGAAGAAATCGAGAAGAAACTGCAGGGGGACAAATAGCGGCCCTCGCGGAAAGCCCGTTCCCTGATCTTCAGGTATTCGGGTGTGCGCTCTTCCATAACGGGAGGAGCGCACACCTTCTCAAACAAGGAGGCGAATCCATGGAACACGGAGAGAAAAAAGATATATCTCCCGCCGCTGCCGCAATTGAAAAACTTGCAGAAATGCTCACCTCCCTGTGCGCACTCCTGCTGGCGGGCATAACAGCCATAATCCTCGTGAGCGTTTTCTACAGGTACGTCCTGGGAAATGCGCTCAGCTGGTCGGAAGAAGCCGGAAGATTTCTCGTAGTCTTTGTGGGTCTTGCCGGCGCTGCCATAGCGCTTCACAAAGACGAACACGCATCGTTCACGGCCCTGCTCGCCCGTTTTCCCAAGGGGATGCGGAAGAGCTGCCTGATTCTGAACTATGTACTTATCGCACTTTTTTCAGGGATCATGCTGGTCTATGGGACCGGCCTCGCCTTCGACTCCGGCGCCACCGCGGAGATACTGCCCATGCCCATGTGGATCCCCCTCCTCTCCGTACCCTTCAGCGGAGGGATCATGCTGCTCGTGTCACTTCTGAAAATCATCTCGGAGCTGAGGAGGTAGGCCCATGTTCGCTGTCATTACCATCGCTTTTTTCGCCATGGTCCTGACCGGCATGCCCATAGCCTTCGCCCTGGGGATAACCGGTCTTCTCGGCCTTCTGATGACCATGGGAACGAGCCTTCTCATGCTCGTACCCCAACAGATCTTTTCCGGAATGAATTCCTTCGTCCTCATGGCCATTCCCCTGTTCCTCCTCTCCGGGGAACTCATGAACGTTTCCGGAATCACGGAGCGGATCGTCCGGTTCACCAACACCCTTGTGGGGCACCGAAAAGGCGGCCTCGGCCACGTCAATATTGCGGCCAACATCTTCATGGCAGGAATTTCGGGAGCGGCAGTGGCAGACGCGGCGGCGCTCGGCACAATGCTCATTCCCGCAATGAACAAATCCGGGTATTCCAAACCCTATGCCACGGCCCTCACAGGGGCCGCGTCCATCATCGGCCCCACCATTCCCCCGAGCATGGCCATGATCGTCTACGGATCAGTGGCGAACACGTCCATCGCGGGGCTTTTCGCCACCGGCTTTCTGCCCGGTCTCTTTCTCGGGCTTCTCATGATGGTTCTCAACCATATCATATCCTCCAGGCGGGGCTACCAGATGCAGCAGCGGAAAGCCTCACTGGGGGAGGTTTTCAGGGCCCTGAAGGACGGCATTTTCGCCCTCGGCATGCCGGTCATCATTCTCGGAGGCATACTCTCGGGCATCTTCACTCCCACCGAGGCAGCGGGTGTGGCCGTGGGCTACTCCCTCTTCGTCGGCCTGTTCATTTTCCGGACGCTGACGCTCCCCATGATCTGGCAGGCGCTGAAAAAAACCATATCCATATCGGGGGTCGCCCTGCTCCTCGTTTCGGTGGGGGGAATACTGAGCTGGGTCCTCACGGTCGCCCAGGTTCCCCAGACGATTGCCGCGGGGATGCTCGGCATCACGTCGAACAAGTATGTTTTCCTTCTCCTCGTCTGCGCCCTCCTGCTCGTGGTGGGCTGCTTCATGGACCTGACCGCGTCCATCGTCATCCTCACCCCCATCCTTGCCCCCATAGCCGCGCAGATGGGCATCCATCCCCTCCATTTCGGGATAACAGTGGTGCTTGCGCTCAATATCGGGCTCAACACACCGCCCGTGGGGGCTGTGCTCTTTGTCGTGGCATCAATCGGACAGATCTCCATGGAGAGCATCATAAAGGAGATCTGGCCGTTCGTGGTCTGCCAGATCGTCACGCTGCTCCTCGTGGCGCTCGTCCCCTGGTTCAGCCTTCTGGTTCCCTCGCTGCTCGGCCTGTATTAGGCATTTAAAATTTTTTGAGGAGGATTCCCGTGAACGACCTGCTTCTGAAAAACGCGGTGATATACGACGGCAGCGGAGGTCCCTGGTACCGGGGCGATGTGGCGATCAGGGAAGGAATCATCAATGAGATCGGAACCCTGACACCCGGCTGTGCCTCCGAAACCATCGACCTGGAAGGCAGGGTTCTCTGCCCGGGATTTGTGGACGTGCATTCCCATTCCGATTTTTCCGCATTTCTGGTGAACGACGTGGACGGAAAAATCACCCAGGGCGTTACCACTGAAGTGGTCTCGAACTGCGGGCTGGCCATGACTCCGTCAGTTCCGGAAAGAGCCGGCCTGCTGCAGGAATACATGCGTCCCTACCTTCCGGAAGGCGTTTCCCTGCACAATGAGTGCAGCTCGCTGGAAGAGATGATGGACCGGATAGATTCATCCGGATACGTTACCGACCTGGCCTTCCATGTCGCACACGGTCCCCTGCGAATCGCCGCTCTGGGTTTTGAGAACAGGAAGGCAACACCCGGCGAGCTGGAGCTCATGAAAGATCTTCTTGCGCGGGAGATGGAGAGCGGCGCCGTTGGTCTCTCGAGCGGGCTCATCTACCCTCCGGGGTGCTTTGCCGATACCGACGAACTCGTGGAACTCTGCCGGGTCGCGGCCGCGTATGGGGGCATATACGCCACCCACATGCGGAGCGAATCGGGGAACACCCTGAACGCAGTTGCCGAGGCGATCAATATTGGACGGAGAAGCGGCTGTGCGGTGCACATCTCCCATCATAAGATAATGGAACAACTGGAAGGCCTTTCCGAAAAGACCCTTGGAATGATGGAAACGGCGCAAAAAGAAGGAATCGACGTGACCTGCGACGTCTATCCCTACACGGCGGGATCCACCATGATAGGGGCCCTGCTTCCTCCATGGGTCAACGAGGGAGGCGCGGCCCGGCTCGTGGCCAGGGTCGCCGATCCAACCTGCAGAAAAAGGATCGCCGAGGATATGAAAAAGGAGATCCCCGGATGGGATAACTTTTCCAGGGCATCTGGACTGGCAAACATCCTCATATTCACGGCGGAGAAGGACAAAACCCTCGAAGGAAGAACCATAGGCGCTTCCGCCGCCGACCGGGGGCAGGATCCTCTTGACGCCCTGTTCGATATTATCGTCTCCGAACAGGCGAACTGCACCGTGGCCATCTTCTCGCAGTCTGAGAGCGACAACCGGAGGATCATCGCCCACCCCCTCTCCATGATCGGTTCCGACTCCCACCCTGCCTCCACGAAAGGAATATACGCCTCCCGCAGATCCCATCCCCGGGCGTTCGGCACCTTTCCCCGGGTGCTCGGAAAATACGTGAGAGAAGATCACGTGATCCCCCTGGAGACCGCCATCTGGAAAATGACCGGATTTCCGGCCCGGCGCTTCGGTCTTTCCGACAGGGGGCTCATCAAGAAAGGGCTCATCGCCGACCTCGTGGCCTTCGACCCGCAAACCATACGGGACTGCGCCGATTTTACCGACACAAACGCCCCTTCAAAGGGAATAGCCTGCGTCTGGAAACGGGGGAAAATCATCGTCAGGAATAATGTTTCCGTGGCCCAGCCGTCCGGGAAATGCATCAGGAGAAAGAACAGCTGCTGATTTCCCCGTACCTCCATTACACTCAAACAGCCCCGCCCGGATCCGGGCGGGGCTGTTTTGGCGTTGATCCTTCCCTGAAAAAACTACCTGCGCAGCAGGAACAGCACCGGCAGCAGGAGCAGCGGCATCCACTGCGTTATTGGGCCAGACGAACACCCTCCCCCTGACCCTGAGGACGCGTCTGTTTTTTCGTGGGCATACTCCAGGGACGGCACCTCAAGGGTATTTCCGTCCGCGAATGTCACCAGCAGGGGCGACGTTCCCGGGTTGTAGGCCGTGTACACCGTGTCCCCCCGATCGTTTCGAAAACTGGCGGCAGACGTGGAGTTCGCGTCATTCTCCCCATGGTGGGGAACGCCGTGAGCCAGCAGCGTGTCGATCCACCAGTACATGGCGCCCCGGGAGGTGTCCTGGAGAATCAGGTTATCGTATGTGGGCGTCGGGATCTCCCACTGCATCCGCCACGAGTCGAGAGGCGACGTTCCTCCCGCCGGGGTAATGAGGGCCCGCGGATCGGCGGTATGGTTTTCCGTCAGGGCCTGGAGCATCAGGATCTTGTCCTTGTTGCTGGGGGACGTTCCCCCGTCGGCGAGCTTCGGCAGGTCGTTGTCGAGAAAGCCCGACACAATGGCATCGGCGTTTCCTTTCACCGACCCAAGGTAGAAGGAAGACCCCGTGAACGGCAGCACCTGGATCCCCAGCTTCAGCGCCGGAGGGTTTCCGAAGTCCGTCTGGTAGGTCATCTCGTTCTGGTTCACCTGTGAGACCATGGACGGCACATAGGGCTTGGGAACGGCGTCCGACTTCAGCGAATACTGCCTGAAACTCAGGTGGGGCTTGAATTCCTTCACATCCGTCAAACCGAACCAGTAGAGTTCCGCCGCCCGCGCCTCCGAGGCGAACATATAGGCGGCCCACCGCTCGAGATCGGCGTTTTCTCCGTACTCGGGGAAGTTCAGCTGGGACCACAGCAGGATCGCTGCCCAAGCCTGGATCGCCTCCGGCGTTGACTCCTGCTGCCCTCCCTGGTTGCCCCGCGAGGACCCGCTCGCCCACGAGTGCCCCGCATAGGGGCTGAAATGGCGGAGGAAGGGGAAATCCGGATCCGTGCCGGTCCCCGTACGCTCAATGTTTGCAATGTCCTTTATGAGCAGCCGGATCATGGGGGCATAGGCTTCAGCCCACTTTTTGTTCGCGGAGTGGCCTGGATGGGTCTTCTCCCACCTTGCCAGTTCCGTGGCGATCTTCAGGAAGTAGCCGTAATGGAAATGATGGTCGTTGAGCAGGCTGTCGGCGGCAAAGCCGTCCTCGGGGGTGGGGATCAGGCTGCCCCACCTGGGATCATAGTAGAAAAGCCGTTCCGCCGCGTTTTTCGGTGTCGTTCCGCCGTCCCGGGACGCCCTCAGCCAGATCCCCATCTGTCCGGCGAGATATGTGTAAATATCCTCTGCCGCCTTTTCCACGGCAGCCGGGTCCGATGCCGTGCTTTTGATCATATCGGCGACGGGAAGCAGCATGGCAAGCCGGTGCATCTCCTGGGCCCCGAAGTAGCTTCCCTGGTTCAGGAAGTGGGGGTTCCTCGAATCGTAGGCCTGCCGGATGTACCCGGCCATCCGGTCGGCCTTGGCCTTCTCCGGAGCGTCAACCGGCGCGGGAAGACACGGAGGAACCTCGAGCACGTTCACGAAGGAGTTCCCCGATGCCAGAAGCAGAGGCCCCTTCAGCGACGGCCAGTACCACCCCTGTTCCCGGGAATCTGAGGAAACCTGCTTCAGCAGCTGGTCGATAATGTACACCTGGGGCTGCCCCAGGTACTGGTGGGGATACATGGCCCGAAGGGGCGCCCCTGCGGCAGGAGTCTCCGTGCCCACGGGCACCGTGGTGCAGGCATAGGTCACGCTGATGTCGTGCCCGTCTGCCTGGGGCGCGTATCCCGGCGTCACCCGGGTATCCGTTACCTCCGCAAAGGCGTACCGGGAGAAAAAGGCCAGCAGATCCTTCACCTTCGCCTCGTCCGGCTCGTCGTAGATACTCTTTCCCCAGGCATAGGGCAGCAGGGCTACCGCATAATAGTTTCCGGTCGAGCACACCGCGGTGTTGAGCACCCGTCCCTCGTCCTTCTGCACGTCGGTGAGCTTCCAGGTGGAGCCTGAAGGTCCGAAGAAGGCGTAGACGGTATAGGCGGAATACTCCGACCCTCCGGCAGCGGGGCCGAAAGGCACATGGTTGATCACAGCGAAAGCGCTGGAGGGAATATCCTGGTCCTTCGCCATGCCGGCGTTCAGGGAAAATCCCGCTCCCTCCAGGGGAATGACCTTCCCTATGTTCCACGTCCTCACCGTCGCCTGCGGACGCCCGGACTTCGTCTTTATCAGCAGGAAGGGAGAACCGGCCCCTGCCGTGATATCCAGGACCTCGCCGGGCGAGGACACGGAGAAATTGACGAACCAGTCGCTCCACCCGGTGACCTTCACGTCGGTGTACGCGGCCTCGTTCCAGCCTGCCGCCGTGGAGCCGAGGTACAGGTCCTGGTCGAAGAAGGCGTTGAAGTAGGGGGATATCCCCTTTAACCCGTGAGTGTCATCACCCACTACCTCGAGCATGAAGCCTTCTCCGGCTGTGATGGTCCCGTCCTTCATAGCCGCCCTGCGGCTGTCGGGCATATTGAGCGCCGCGGCCAGCCCCCCCTTCTGGGGCTGAAAGACGAAGGGCTCGCTGAACACCTGCCAGGAAAGCGCGTTCATGGCCGGCTTGGTCGAGGGATCGGGAAGATCCGCGGGATCCACCCAGGCCAGGGGTGTCCACCAGTCGCTCGTGGGCACCTTTCTTGTCTCCCCGGGCAGCACGTTCGGCCCCACAGCCGGAGGAACTGCTTTCACCACCGTCACCCCGTCCGGCTTCGTCCCCTGTCCGGGAACCGACGTTGAATAACTTCCCGCACCGCCGCCCGGGGGAGTCACTATATCAGCTGACGAACTGCCGAAAGACACAAAAAAACAAAAAAGCACCGACAACAGCACTGCAGAGTAAAAACTCCTGCGCCCCATTCCTGTTCCACCCCTTCCGACTTCCCTGCACGATCTCATTTCCGTTCCCCGGTATCCGCACCTGAAACTCATTCTGAATCTTAGGATAGTTTCGCATATTTTGCAATAAATACCGCATGCGAAAAAGTCTTTTCAGTCAGAAAGGGAAGTGAAAAGTGGAGGGGGAACGCCTTGCGGGGCTGTTGCAGGGGGTTATTGCCGGTTTTTCCTCCAAGCCGCGAGGAGGGCCATGCCGCCCAGAACGCCGAAGACTCCCATGAAGGAGAGGATCTTTCCGAGGCCGAGAACCTGCCCGCCGTACCCCATCACGAAGGGGGACAGGATGAACCCCAGGTCTATGGCGAAGAAGCAGAGGGATATCCCCTTGGGGCGGAGATGGTCTGGAAAAATATCCGGCATGAGGGCGAGGATGATGGGAAAGGCCATTCCCATGGCCACTCCGTACACCAGCCCGCCCAGGATGAACCAGCCCCGGGACGAGGCAAGGGGAAGAAAAACCAGGACTATTCCGAGAGCAGAGATGACCGGGCCGATGGCCGTTTTCCGGTCGATTTTGTCCATTACCCTGAATGCCGTGAGACGGAGCGCAACGGCCATGAATGCGTTGGGCACGACGAATACGCTCGCCGCGTACCCCTTCATCGTGAGGAAGGTGGGCAGATACTGGAGGGTGGATGAGTTCACGAAAGCGAACAGAAACATGGACGCTAGAACTGCCCAGAACCCGGGCAGGGAGGGCAGCTCCCGCCACGCACCCCACGGCCTGGGCTCTCCGCTTCCTCCCTCACGCCTCACCGGGGGCAGGGGAAGACCCGCGGGAACGATAGCGGCCTCAACGGCGGCTCCCAGGGCGAAGAATGCCAGGAGCATTCCCGAGGATGCGAACCAGTCCGCCAGCGGAAAAAGTGTCACCTGGGGAAAAACGTAGGCGATGGAGGCCCATGCGAAAGCGCTCCCCCGCCTGTCTGCGGGAATGGACAGCCCCTGGTACGATGAAATGGCAACCACCGAAATTCCCCAGAAAGCGCCGGAGATCCCCCGGAGCACCAGAAGCAGCAGGGGATTTTCCGTAAAAGCCAGGGGCACGGTGAAGACGGCCACGAGCCCCGAGGTCCATATCAGGGTCTTCCGGATCCCGATCCGCTCCGTCGCCCTCGCCCCCAGGGGCCGGCCCAGGGTGGAACACAGGTTGAACGTACTCATGAGCCACCCGGAAATTCCCAGGGAAAACCCCTGGCTCCGCAGCACCGACGGGTACAGCATGAAGATGGCCATGTATGCCTGGGTCAGAAAGACCACCAGCATTGAGATGAGGAACGTTTTCCGGTAGGATGCGTCAGCCTGCATTTACATTCTCCCCTGTTTCACGAAAATAGTTTTGATTTCCTTTTGACATTCCCGAGGTCGGGGTTATTATATCAGCAGTTACGGAAAGGTATTTGAGAATGGAATTTCCACAAGGAGGACATACTATGCCCGCAGTGAAGATAGCAGACCGTTTTTCATCGCTCCAGCCGTCGTCAATGATCAAAATATTCCAGGCCGCAGCGGCCGTGGAGGACCTGAGCAACCTGAGCATCGGAGAGCCGGACTTTCACACCGAGCCCGAGATCGTCAACGCGGCTGCAAAAGCCGCCCTTGAAGGGTGCACCCACTATCCCCCGCTCCAGGGATTCGAGGACCTGAGGAAGGAGATCTGCGCCTACTGGAAGCGCCATCACGGCCTTGAGACCGAACCGGAAAGCATCCTGCTCACCGTGGGAGGGCTTCAGGCAGCCCATCTCTGCTTCCAGGCAATGCTCAACCCCGGCGACGAGGTGGTGATCGCTGAGCCCTGTTTCACCGCATACTTCCAGCAGGTGGAGAACAACGGCGGCGTGGTGGTCCCCGTGCCGTCCAGGGAGGAGAACGGATTCTTCCCCACCGCCGAAGACTTTGAGAAGGCAGTCACCCCCAGGACGAAGATCCTGGTCATCAACTCACCCTGCAACCCCACCGGCGGCGTGCTGACCAGAGAACAGGCCGGGGGCATCGCAGATGTGGCGAAGCGCCACGACCTCTTTGTCCTCTCCGATGAGATCTACGAGGCCTTCATCTACGCCGGGAAACACGTCCCCCTCGCATCCCTTCCCGGCATGAAGGAACGCACAATGACCGTGGGCGGATTCTCCAAGAGCCACTGCATGACCGGCTGGCGCATCGGATACGCCATCGCACCCGCTGAACTGCTCAAGGTCATGATCACCCTCTCCGTATCCCAGACCTTCGGGGTCAACACCCTCGCACAAAAAGGAGCCGCCTTCGCCCTCGCCACCCAGGACGAAAAGGTAAAGGCACGCACCGCCGAATATGAAAAACGGGTCCGTTACTGCGCCGACAGGCTCAACACAATGCCCGGCGTCACCTGCCCCGAACCCCGGGGGGCTTTCTACCTCTTCCCCGACATCTCCGGTACCGGCAGGAACGATGAAGAATTCGCCTGGTGGCTCCTAGAAAAGGCAAAGGTCGCTGTCATCCCCGGAACAGCCTTCGGTGCCAGCGGCGCAGGCCACGTCCGCATCGCATGCACCCTCGGTATGGACGACCTCAAAAAAGCCATGGATCGCATGGAGGAAGCCCTCAGCCGGTAAGATGTGCCGTCCTGAAGTCTTGTCATCCTGAGGAGCCCCAGGCAACGAAGTGGGCTTTGTCATCCTGAGGAGCGAAGCGAGGAAGGATCTGGGCTTGTTTTGGCTTTGTAGTCCTGAACGCAGTGAGGGCCTGGTTCTGTTTTGTCATCCTGAGCGGCAGCGAAGGACCTTGCTTTTGTTTTTCCTCTAAAAACCACCCCGGATCCTTCGG